>Ga0209536_100013733_pt1 | contig 11666 bp, 9 predicted proteins | sample DeeMarSeWOR28_12_FD_187461 | JGI IMG/M metagenome (GOLD analysis project Ga0209536, IMG submission 187461) | Marine sediment microbial communities from White Oak River estuary, North Carolina - WOR-2-8_12 (SPAdes) (version 2) | ecosystem: Environmental > Aquatic > Marine > Intertidal zone >... | reverse complement strand
CGTTGTCCGGCCAGCTGTTAATGGGCGCAAAGCGTTGGTTGCCGGATCCCCCGCCCCCGCGGCCGTCGCCCATGCGGTAGGTGCCTGCGCTGTGCCACGCCATCCGGATGAAGAGCCCCCCGTAGTGACCGTAGTCGGCGGGCCACCAGTCCTGTGAGTCGGTCATCAGCGCATAGAGGTCCTTCTTTATGGCCTGCAGGTCGAGTTTCTTGAATTCCTCAGCGTAGTTGAACTCCTCGCCCATGGGATTGATCATGTGAGAGTTCTGATGAAGAATCTTGAGATTCAACTGGTTCGGCCACCAGTCCCGGATCATCGTACCACCGCCGGCAGTGGATCCCGTTACCCGGCGTTTGCTATCTTCATTCATAATGTTTCCTCCTTTCGTTGATAATCTTTCAGGTTGCTCTGCATTTATCGCAAGAGCCTTCCAAATGGACAATTTTCTCCATAACGACAAACTTGTCATCTAGCTCTGGTGGTACCTCGAGAGCATCGTATGATTCGCTTTTGAAATCTACTATCTTCCCACACTGTATACATCTGAAGTGATGATGGGGTTCGAGGTTAGGATCGAAACGCTTGGGATCCCCTGAGCTTTCTACAACCTTGGCTAGGCCGATCTCGTAAAAAGTCAAAAGGGTACGGTTTACCGTGTCTAAAGAAATGTTGGAAAAGTATTCCCTCACCTTGTTAAATATTGTAACAGCCGATGGATGTTCGGCAGAGGAAATTAACTCTTTATAAATGGCAACTCTTTGAGGGGTTATGCTCAAACCATGCTCGCGGCAAATGCTTTCGAAAGAACGGAGTCTCTTTTCTGTTTTGTCGCTTCCGAGATTCATATGGGCTGCGGTTAAATAGTTCAGAGATAAATAAGGGACTAGACAGCAGACAAAGTCTGCTGATCTTCACTTACATTTAAAAATCACAAAATAGGATGCTGACTTATATCGTAGTTGATCCTATTTGTCAATCATCTTGTCGTTTTTTTGCCACCGGTAGGAGAAAGATGATTTCTAGAAATGCATAAGACATATACATCATTTAGTAAGTAATACCCGGCCTAAATATACCTAGTAAAATGGTTATGTTTACATGGAGGAAAGGGAGCCACGGCCAATCTCGCGGCAATATCGCAGTAGATCGGAACAAAAGAAGGACTTTCTTATCTGTCTTGTCTCCAAACTTATCGCTATCTCCTATGTTGCCTGCCTAAATCTATCCAGAATACCTATTGGACACATTGAAAAGTACTATCTATAGTGACTTGTACTTCTTCAACAGTGCTAGCGAGGTGAGAACTCAGCCACTGACCAAATTTTTCTCAAGGAGGTTTCCAATGGGAAAACCGTTGAACTGCATTGCTTTTGTGGCCATTTTTTTTTGTTTGTCTCTACCATCTGTACATGCAAGTGATCCTGATGTTTTCAAAGACCTTTCCGGAACTCTCAACATCGCAGGCGGCACCGCCCATATCAAATGCGAGACGGAAGCCATAAAAAGGATCATGCGAGCTCATCCGGATGTCAACATCACCATCGCAGGCGGGGGCTCTGGTGTAGGTATTAAACAGGTATGCGAGGGATTGATCGACATTGGCAACACAGGTAGAGCCCCCACTCCTGACGAGATCAGTCGCTGCAATCTCAAGGTGTATAAATTCGCTGTCGACGGCATCGGAGTGGTGGTCAACCCGAAGCGAAACATTGATAATATCTCGAAGGAAAATCTAAAAAAGGTCTTCGCCGGGGATATGACCAGCTGGAAAGATCTGGGTGGGGCTGAAGGTTCCATAAATGTATATACCAGGGACGCGGAAAGTGGTACCCGGGAGGTTTTTTGGAGTAAAGGTCTCGAAAAGGGTAAAATCGCTGAGAAAGCAAACTTCGTCCCATCTAACGCGGGAATGAAGACTGTTATAGCCAACGATCCACAAGGGATCGGCTATATATCTCTCGGTGTTGCAGATCCCTCGGTGAAACTCCTTGCAATAGACGGAGTTTTCCCGTGGGAGGACAACGTCAAGTCCGAAAAATATGAAATTGCTCGTGGACTTTACATGAATACCAGAGGTGAACCTAGTCCCCTGGCGAAGGCTTTCATCTCTTACATGCTCAGCCCTGAGGGTCAAGCCTTAGTAAAGGAACACGGTTTTCTGCCGGTCAAATGATGACTAGACATGACAAAGAAAGGGCGGTCAGGAGGGCACTCTCACTGGCCGCCCTGATCGCAGGCTCCATTTCCGCTCTCATCTTCTTCTTCCTGTTCTATTTCTCCCTACCTATCATAAGCTCCGGGCTGATAGGTGAGTTTCTCACTCGCGGTTGGGACCCGGATAATGGAGTGCTCGGTATCTTTCCCATGATCGTGGGGACGGTCTATATTGCCGGGCTGGCAATGATCTGGGTTACTCCAATAGCTATTGGGTTGGCCGCCTTCATCCAACTGTTTGCCCCGAAGCCGCTAGGTAAGATTCTCCGATGGACCGTTGAATTTATGACTGGCATTCCAACCGTTGTATACGGATTCGCGGCACTTTTCTTCCTCGTTCCGGCAATGCGACGAATTTTCAGTTACGGCACCGGTCTCAGTGTGCTTACCGCTTCAGTGATGCTTGCTCTTTTAGTACTTCCTACCATTACTTTGATCGCCCAAGACCGTCTGGCCACTGTACCCAAAAGCCAGGTGCTTGCAGCACTTTCCCTCGGAGCCTCGCGAATGGAAACGTTTCTCCACGTGCTTTTGCCCGGTGCTTGGCGGGGATTGATCTCAGCAGTGGTGCTCGGTGCCGGGCGGGCGGTGGGAGATACCCTAATTGCGCTGATGCTGGCAGGAAATGCGGTGGCCTTGCCGGGTTCTCTGCTGGACTCGGCAAGAACTCTCACAGCACATATCGCCCTGGTTACCGCAGCAGACTATGAATCACTTAGTTTCAAGGCCATATTCGTCTGTGGCCTCGTGCTCTTTATATTTGCAGGGTCAAACATCGTATTTCTCCGGCTGGTGGAGAAGTTAAAAAAATGAAATTGCTGTCGTACAGAATACTTCTAGCGTTTTTCTGGCTCAGTGGATTCCTCACACTTGCTTCAGTAGGTACCCTTTTAATCTTTCTTTTCGTACGAGGGGTCCCAAGCCTCTCTTTAGAACTTATATTTGGTGACGCCGATCCTTTCAGGGCACTTCTCCTGCGGGAGCGAGTTTTTGACGGGCTTTTCCCTGCAATAGTTGGTACCACTGCCGTCGTCATCCTTTCAGTTTCCTGGGCGATTCCGGTGGGAATTGCTGCTGGGATCTATTTGGCCGAATTTTCGGGTCAAAAAGTGAAAAAGATTTTTAACTTCTCATTCGACGTTCTCGCTGCAACTCCATCCATTCTCATTGGCCTCTTCGGTCTTACCGTTGCAATTTTTCTGCACCAGCATTTTTCGGATAGGCTATACCCGTGTCTCTTGATATCAAGCGTTGCTCTAGCGGTCCTGGTTCTTCCTTACATCGTACGGACGACGCAACTCTCGATCGATGCGGTACCGCATTCTATGCGAGCAGCCGGTTTGTCCCTCGGAGCCTCAAAACTGCAAAACCTCTACCATGTGGTTCTGCCTGGTTCGCTTTCAGGGATTTTGAGCGGTGTCATTCTTGCCCTGGGACGTGCGGCGGAGGATACGGCGGTAATCATGCTCACCGGAGTTGTAGCCACTGCTGGTATCCCTGGATCCTTACTAGCAAAATACGAGGCACTCCCCTTTTACATCTACTATATTTCCTCGCAATATACGGATCAAAAAGAGCTAATGACCGGGTTTGGTGCAGCTCTCATTTTACTGACAATCTGCGCCTTCCTATTCGTTGCAGCACATTTGTTTAAGAATTTACTGGTGCACCGTTTATCTGAGCACTGAGGTTGATAAATTGACAAAAGATAGCATTAAAATAGCCATTAGGGATCTTGACGTTTACTATCATGAACGCCCCGTTCTGAAAAAGGTAAATATGGTTTTTCGGGAGAGGGAGCTTACTGCGATCGTCGGCCCTTCGGGGTGCGGCAAATCTACCCTTTTAATGGTGTTAAACAGGTTGTTGGACACGGTGCCACACGCCCGGGTGGAAGGATCCGTTGAGCTCCGGTCGAATGACCAGGGGTGGCTGAATGTCCTACGGCTTAAGGAGACTGATCTCCCCTCATTAAGAAGGCGGGTGGGACTGGTATTTCAACATCCTAACGTCCTACTTACAAGTATATTCAGAAATGTCGCCTTCCCCCTGCGACTTCTGGGACTTTCGCATGAGGAGATACACTCAAAAGTGCGTAGAGCCCTGGTTGAGGTTTTTCTCTGGGATGAGGTGAAAGATCGACTTGGAAGTCCGGCGAGCGAACTCTCCGGAGGCCAACAGCAAAGACTGTGCATGGCAAGAACTTTAGTGCTTCAACCAGAAATTTTGCTTTTAGATGAGCCTACATCGTTTCTTGACGAAGCTCTAGCCCAGAAAATCGAAGCTCTCTTGCTCCGACTCAAAGACGAGTACACTGTTATCGTAGTATCTCACTACAATGATCAGGTTATGAGGCTTTCAGACAACTTATACCGGCTGGTGGGAAACCGCGGGGGATCAGTTTGATTAACGTTCAGAAGACAGGGAAACAAAAGTTTAAATAGGCTTAGGATGAGCTCCAATATATTGGGAATTATCTCTGCAGTCACCGATTAGGCATATCTTGCCAATATGACAAATCTGACAATAGTTTCGGGATGATAAGGAGATCTTAACTATTAGCGGATTCTCTAAACTCAAGATAAATAGGAGAAATCGTAACAATCTAATAGTATTATTGTGTTTCAATATATAGTAAGCTTTCTCATTAAAGTAACTCATCAGGGATTGACACCCCGGCTATTTATTAGCCCAGGGATGGATGAGGAGTCAAGGTTAAGGGATTTCTGAAAAGGACGGGATCGGACGTTAATCATAATGCCATTTGTGAGAAAGAACTGAGTGGTAGAAATACAGAGCTTCCCGAGAGTTCATCATCATAGATGGGGAGAGAGAGGGAAGAATGATAATGCAGCGAAAGAGGTGCCCCAACTTTAATCATAGGCGAGCAAATGCTCCGGTGCGCTTTTGCCCGCTCTGTGGTGCGGTGGTTAATGAAGCCATCCTCATTAGAGAATGTAGTGAAGAGAAACACGCTGTGAGTCGACGTGGTGGAACTAAGTACTGTGTCCATTGTGGCGAACAGCTTATTCTCGCAAGCTGAAAACTATGAAGTAAATCTCCTGGCGTAAATTGTGCCGTTCAAGTGCAGCCCTCCCATTGCAACCTTCCTAGAGAGTCTGTCCTTACCCAAGGAGAAGATGTGGAGTATTTATAGACAAGGGTTCCTGGCAGAAGTGCGACTGACAACCGAAAATTGTCCCTGTCAAGTCTTGTTGAATTCTGGCCGCCCCGCTCTCGCCAGTCGGCACCAGTGGTTCCCGCAGCACAATGAAGTGCCAGGGCTTTCTTTTTTCGCTTTTCCCTAGTTTTCCTCTAACTGCAAAAGCGGTTTAAACAAATCAATGGGAATGGGAAAGAGCGTGGTAGGTGCCACTGGGATGCGTCGATGCGCTCCGGCGCCTTAGCCAATCTCCTTACCAGCGATCACGTCCGCCGCGCGACCCCCCGCCACCGAACCCGCCGCCACGGGACCCGCCGCCACCACCTCGGCCACCTCGGAAGCCCCCGCCGCGACCACTATCACGGCCGCCGCGCCTCTTCTCATGAGCCTCATTGACCTTAATGGTGTTGCCGTCCAAGCTGGTGCCATCCAGCGCGGTGATTGCGCTTGTGGCATCCTGATCCTGGGCGAAGGTCACAAACCCAAAGCCGCGCGAGCGGCCAGTCTCGCGGTCTGTGATAACTTTGGCTTCCATGACCTCACCGACCGCCTCGAAAGCCTGGCGCAGACCATCATCCGTTGTGTCCCAGCTCAGGCCTCCCACATACAGTTTTTTCGCCATCTTTTCCAACCCTCTTCCTTTAAAGTGTCTCTTCAGTTCGCGGCACCATCTCGTCCTCACGAACCGGTGACGCCCGCTGTCCTAGTCAGCATTTAGTGGCTAAGTCTTCCAACTCATCATTAGTTAGAGAGCAACTAAGATTTCCCGCACAAAGTTTGCTGCCTTGCTTTCTGATCTTTTTCGATCTCTATTTCTCTACATAGAATTTTGTACTTTTTTTTTAAAAAAAACAAGCTGAAGCTGGAGCGGCTTTCTCTCTAGCACATTCTACCTCCAGCACTGCCAAAAGGGCGGATCGGGGATTGACTTGCCTTTGTCGGTCAGGCAAAAGGAACGATCAATCTGCCTATTCTTCGTCTGGCTCTTCTCGGCCCTCTGTAAACTCATCCTGGTCAAAGTCAGTAGCTTGCTTTTTCTTGGCCTGCCGCCGCGCCATCTTTTCCTGGGCCTTTTCCTTACGGTCGATCTCTTTTTGCCGTTTCATAAAGCTATGTTGACCACGTCTTGCCATTGCACTCTCCCATCTCCAAACTCTTTAGTTGATCCCGCTGAGTCCGGGGGGTCGGTGGTAGAGCTTATCTAGCTTCACCTTGCACTAGAGATCGACAAAGTGCTAACTGTCGGCCATAAAGGCAGGCTTACCCACCTCCTTGAATCCAGCAATAAAAAACCCCAGAAGTACCCACAGGCTCTGGGGTTATGCACCAAAACCAACGAAAAAGGATAATCAACTATGACACTTCTTGACAAAGTAGTCAAGAGGCCCGGAAACGTTGACTGCCCTACGAGCTTTTTGAATTAATCCTCCACTCTCTACTGCATTGCCATCATGGCACGGCTCCTGTGCTCTGCCGTACTAACTATTATCGCACTAATGATGCCCGATGGAAAACCTTTTAACTGATCTCTAAAAAGCACTTATCAGGAAATGGTTGACACAAAATCTGGTTTAGTTTATTTAATAAATGTTTACTTATTTATTTCGCGTAAAACTTGCATTTTTCAGTAGGGATAGCACGAGAAGGATATGGATTTAATCTATGTTTTGCAATATTTACAACGTAATATTTGCTAAAAAATTTCGAGGGGCTTTTAAAATAATATAATTTCCTTATTGGTTTATAGTTCGATATAGATGAAATATGGGTAAGATTAATGAATTTTTGCTAAGTAGGAGCAAAATATGGAACCCAAAAGGAAACGGATGAAAGCTGGCGAACGTCGTCAGGAAATCATCCGCGCCGCCATGGAGGTTTTTGCAAGAAATGGTTTCGGCGGGTCCACAACTCGGAAAATCGCCGAAAATGCCGGTATTAGTGAAGCCATGATCTACAGCCATTTCCGAAATAAGCAAGAACTCTATACCGCCATCATAGATGAGAAACTGCAGGAGAGTGAACCTCTTTACTATCCCCTAGACGCCATGAGGAATAAGGATGATCCACGGGTTTTCACCACAATTGTTTCAAACTATCTCCGCAGGCACAGCGAGGACACCACCTTCTTGCGACTGCTCTTGTTTAGCGCCCTGGAAGGTCACGAATTGGCCAGTATGTTTGTGGCCGGTCCTGTGCGCAAGTTTTTCGAATTTCTCGCTGACTATATACGGGAGCGCATAGAGGAAGGGGTATTCAAACCTGTCAATCCGGAGATTACCTCTCGCTGTCTGCTGGGTATGGTGCATTATTTTGTCTTACTCCGGAAGATCTTGGGAGATGACACACTCAAGCCCATAGACCACACTGAGGCAATTGAGACCATAGTGAACATCTTCTGCCAGGGAATAATGGCGCATGCTGTTAAAGCGGACACTGTTTCTTGAGATGATACTCCTCAAATCAACTCTTCCACCATTTCACTGTTGGGATGGGAGTCCACAGACGAAAACTGATTAGTAGGAATGAATAAATGCATGACAAAACCTGTTTTACTCCTTTGCGGCTGGCAACTCTTGAAGAGACAGCCGACTACAACAATCGGCGACTGGGTACGGTCAAAACCTACAACCTCACAGCTTGTCCTGGCTCGGTTGTCCTGGTCCTGGGCCTGCTTCTGGCTCTGATCTTTCCGTGTAATCTCGCCGCCGCACCTCCAGGCACGGGAGATGGGCCTCCGCCGCTGGTGACGGTTGCGGCTGTCACCCTGCAAGATATCAACCCGCCGGCAGAATATGTGGGCCATATTGAGGCCATCCAGGCCGTGGACCTACGGGCGCGGGTAGAGGGTTTTCTGGAGCAAGTCAACTTCAAGGAAGGCGATTTTGTCCAGGTGGGAGATCTGCTTTACCTCATCGAGCAGGCGCCTTACAAGGCCAAGGTCGCCGCCGACAAGGCCAGGGTGGCCCAGGCCGAGGCAGAGCTTGACCGGGCCAACCGTCATCTAGAGCGGTTACGGGCGGCACGCCCGGAAAGCATACGGGCAACCGACATGGACGACGCCGTGGCCGCCCAACTCAGAGCCCAGGCCCAGCTCGCCGAAGCCCGGGCCACATTGACCGGATCCCAGCTCGACCTCGGCTACACCACGATCAAGGCACCAATCAGCGGACGTCTCGGCCGCAGCGCATATACCAGAGGTAATCTCGTCGGCCCGACGTCAGAGCCCTTGGCCCGAATTGTCCAGCTAGACCCGATCCGGGTGGTCTATTCCATAAGCGAAAACGATGTGGCAGCTATCCAAATGGCGTTCAAAGATTCATTTAAGGAGGGTAAAGATCCGATCCTCCTACCTCGCATCAGGCTCCCTAACGGAGAAATATATAAGACCACTGGGCAGCTGGACTTCGTGAACAACGAAGTAGATGCCGGTACCGGCACCATCGCTGTTTGGGCGGTCTTTGACAATCATGACGGTTTGTTGCTGCCAGGGCAGTATGTCACCGTTTTGCTCAGCCAGAGCGAAGCCAAAATGTTGCCGGTGGTACCCCAGTCTGCCATACAGGAAGACCGTGAGGGACGTTACGTGCTGGTTGTGGACGGTGAGAACCGGGTGCTTCAGCGGAGGGTCGAGACAGGGCCGGTTGTCGGCGTCATGTGGGCTATTGAGTCAGGCCTGACGGCGAAAGAGACGGTCATCGTCCAGGGGGTGCAGAAAGTCAGTCCCGGCATGGTGGTGAAAACCACCACCGGCGGCGAAGGGCAGGGGAGATAACGGATGTTTTCGCAGATATTCATTGAACGGCCCCGTTTGGCTATGGTGATTTCGATCATCATCACCCTGGCCGGCCTGATTGCCGTGTTCAACATTCCCGTTGCCCAGTACCCGCAGATCACCCCGCCGGTAATCCGGGTGAGCGCCGCCTATCCCGGAGCCAACGCCCAGGTGGTGGCCGACACCGTGGCCGCACCCATTGAAAAGGAAGTCAACGGCGTGGACAACATGCTTTACATGTCCTCGACCTGTGGCAACGACGGCAGCTATAGTCTAAGCGTCACCTTTGACGTGGGCACTGACCCAGACATCGACCAGGTCAACCTCCAGAATAGGGTGCAACTGGCCACCTCCAAATTGCCCAAAGAGGTGGTCGATCAGGGGATAGACGTGCGCAAACGCTCTGCGAGCATCATGGCGGTGATCAGTTTCTATTCCCCTAAGCGCACCAGGGACAGACTCTTTCTGAGCAACTATGTGAGCAAAAACATAAAGGATGCCCTAGTGCGCCTGAAAGGGGTCAGCGATGCTTTCATTTTCGGAGAATTTGAATATAGCATGCGGGTGTGGATGGATTCGGGCCGCCTCACCGCTCTGGGACTGACCGCCGACGATGTGATTGGAGCCATCCGGCAGCAGAATGTCCAGGCGGCAGTTGGCTCCATCGGATCGGAACCCGTCGGTGACGGCCAGCAACTCCAGTTCACCCTGCGGGCCAAGGGCCGTCTCGATGAGGTTGAGGACTTTGAGAAAATCATTGTCCGCGCCAATGCTCACGGGGGCGTGGTTCGCATCCGCGACATCGCCCGGGTGGAGCTGGGGGCCAAGTCCTACGGCCACCAGTCGATTCTTAACGGCTCTACCGCGGTGTCAATTGCCCTGTACCGAACCCCGGGCGCCAACACTCTGGACACCATGAAGGAGGTCAGGGCCGAACTGAAGCATCTGGCCCAGCGGCAGCCAAGTGACGTGCAATATCAAATCATTTTGGACACCACCAAATATGTCTCCGCCGCTATTCAGGAGATAGAATTAACCCTGTTTATGACCTTTCTCCTTGTTGTAGGGGTGATATTCATTTTTCTTCAGGATTGGCGGGCCAGTCTGATCCCAACAATAACTGTGCCGGTCTCCCTAATAGGCACCTTCGCGGTGCTACTGGCATTAGGATACAGTGCCAACACCATTTCCCTTTTCGCCCTGATTATGGCCATCGGCCTGGTGGTAGACGACGCCATCGTGGTGGTGGAAAACGTTTACCGGATCATGGAAAAACGCAAGATCGGCCCCAAGGCTGCAACCATGAGGGCTATGGGACAGGTCACGGGGCCGATCGTCGCCACCACCCTGGTGTTACTGGCCGTGTTCGTCCCGGTAGGATTTATGCCCGGCATCAGTGGACAGCTCTACAAGCAGTTTGCCGTGACCCTGTGCACCTCTGTGGTCATTTCGGCCATCTGCGCCCTGACTTTGAGCCCGGCTCTGTGTGCTACGTTGCTCAGACCGACCAGACCCGTTCGGAGGGGTCCCCTGGCCTGGTTCAACCGGGCGCTGGACACCTCGCGCAGGGGATATGTGGCAGGCGCCTCATGGCTGATAAGGCGGCTGCTGGTGGTGCTGCTAGTTTTCATTGGCATATTCGGCGCCACCTATTTCTTGCTCATGAGCCGTCCCACCAGCTTTTTGCCCGAGGAGGATCAGGGCTGGTTTTTTGTAAACATCCAGCTTCCCGAGGCCTCCTCGCTGGCCCGCACCAACGAGGTGATGCAGCAAGTCACCAGGGAACTCAGAAGCATAAAGGGCGTTGACAATGTCATTGGCGTCGGCGGGTTCAGCCTGCTGAGCGGAAATGCCGACAATGTTGGATTCGCTGTCGGCATACTTGCTCCTTGGGATGAGCGTAATCGCCCGGAGCTGCATTTGACTGGCATAATGGGACAGGCCCAAGGCAAACTGGCGGCCATCTCCTCGGCCAACATCTTTGCTTTTACTCCTCCGGCAATCCTGGGCCTGGGTACGACAGGAGGCTTTGACTTCCGCTTGCAGGCCTTGGAGGATCAGAGCCCCCGGGAGATTGCCGCTACAACCCGGGCCTTGGTAATCGCTGCCAATCAGGATCCGGTACTCATGAGGGTCTTCAGTACCTATACGGCTAATACACCTCAGCTTTTCGTCAACCTTGACCGCACCAGGGCGGAATACCTCAAGATCCCGGTAAGCAGGGTGTTTTCCACCCTTCAGGCTCAGCTCGGCTCCGGGTATGTCAACGACTTCAATCTCTACGGAAGAGTCTACCAGGTCAAAGTCCAGGCCGATGCACGGTACCGCGATGCACAAGAAGACATCGGCCGCCTGTACTTACGCAGCGACGATGACAAGATGGTGCCCATGAGGAGCCTGGTAAACATCTCCACGGTACTGGGGCCCCAGATCGTGGACCGTTATGACCAGTTCGCCAGCACCCAGATCAACGGTAACGCCGCCCCGGGTTTCAGCTCCGGGGATGCCATGGCGGCC
>Ga0209536_100013732_pt1 | contig 11666 bp, 9 predicted proteins | sample DeeMarSeWOR28_12_FD_187461 | JGI IMG/M metagenome (GOLD analysis project Ga0209536, IMG submission 187461) | Marine sediment microbial communities from White Oak River estuary, North Carolina - WOR-2-8_12 (SPAdes) (version 2) | ecosystem: Environmental > Aquatic > Marine > Intertidal zone >... | reverse complement strand
GCGCGGTGTTCACGGACGGCTCGTTCGTGTTCGTGCCCAAGGGCGTGCGCTGCCCGATGGAGCTGTCGACGTACTTCCGCATCAACGCGGCGAATACGGGCCAGTTCGAGCGGACGCTGATCATCGCGGAAGAGGGCGCGTACGTGAGCTACATGGAAGGCTGCACTGCCCCGATGCGCGACGAGCACCAGCTCCACGCCGCCGTTGTCGAGCTGGTCGCGCTGGACGATGCCGAGATCAAGTACTCGACGGTGCAGAACTGGTACCCGGGCGACAAGGATGGCAAAGGCGGGATCTACAACTTCGTCACGAAGCGCGGCGCGTGCCGCGGGACACGGTCCAAGATCTCGTGGACACAGGTCGAGACCGGCTCGGCGATCACGTGGAAATACCCGTCGTGCCTGCTGATCGGCGACGAATCCGTCGGCGAGTTCTACTCGGTCGCCATGACCAACAACAGACAGCAGGCCGACACCGGCACGAAGATGATCCATATCGGCAAGAACACGAAGAGCACGATCATCTCGAAGGGAATCAGCGCCGGGCGCGGAGACCAGAGCTATCGCGGGCTCGTACGGATGGGGCCGAAGGCGACCGGCGCGCGCAACTACAGCCAATGCGACTCGCTGCTGATGGGCGACCAATGCGGCGCCCACACCTTTCCCTATCTCGAGGCAAGCAATCCGACCGCGACGATCGAGCACGAGGCGACGACCTCGAAGATCAGCGACGACCAGCTCTTCTTCTGTCGCCAGCGCGGCATGTCGGAGGAGGACGCGATCTCGATGATCGTGAACGGCTTCTGCAAGGAGGTCCTGCGCGAGCTGCCCATGGAGTTCGCGGTCGAAGCCCAGAACCTGCTGTCGGTCAGCCTCGAAGGCGCCGTCGGTTAGTTCTCGTCACGAAACGATGCCTCCGGGCGCAATACGCGCCGCGACGAGGCGACTCCGCTGCGGGCCTGAACCGGTCCGCAGCAACTACCAGGACCCGCTGATTCGGGTCACGGGAAACAAAGAATGTCCGACGCACCGCTGATCAGCATCCGAAACCTCCACGCGACCGCCGGCGAGACCCCCATCCTGAAGGGCATCGACCTCGATATCCGAGAGGGCGAGGTCCACGCCGTGATGGGGCCGAACGGCTCTGGCAAGAGCACGCTTTCGAACGTCCTCGTCGGCAAGCCCGGCTACGAGGTCACGCAGGGCGAGATCCTGTTCCGGGGTGAGAGCCTCGTCGACATGGAGCCCGAGATTCGAGCGCGCGAGGGCGTCTTTCTCGCCTTCCAGTATCCCGTGGAGATCCCCGGCGTCGCCAACAGCTACTTCCTGCGCACGGCGGTGAACGCGATGCGGGAGCATCGCGGGCTCGACGAGCTCGACGCGATCGATTTCCTGACGCTGCTGAAGGAGAAGATGAAGCTGGTCGAGATGCCGGAGGACATGATGTCCCGCTCGATCAACGAGGGCTTCTCTGGCGGCGAAAAGAAGCGCAACGAGATCCTGCAGATGCTGCTGCTCGAGCCGAGCTTCTGCATCCTTGACGAAACGGACTCGGGACTCGACATCGACGCACTGCGCGTGGTCGCGAATGGCGTCAACCAGATGCGTTCGGCAGATCGCGCGATGCTGGTGATCACCCATTATCAGCGACTGCTCGACTACATCGTTCCCGACCACGTACACGTCCTGTCCAACGGGCGCATCGTCCGCTCGGGCGACAAGAGCCTCGCGCTCGAGCTCGAAGAGAAGGGCTACGGCTGGATCGAGGAGCATTCGGGCGAGGCGTACACCCGGGGAGCCCATTCGTGAGCGCCGCCATCCGATCTCTCGCGAGCCTCCGCGAGCCCATCGCCGCGAAGCGATCGGGCGCGATCCCCGCGCCAGCACTCGCGAGGCGACTCGAGGCACTCGCCCAGGATGGATTCGCGGCCTTCGAGGAGCAGGGCATCCCGACGCGACGTCTCGAGCAGTGGAAGGGCACGAACCTCGCTCGTCTCGAAGCCATGAGCTTCACGCGCGTGGGGCCGACCTCGACGACGACCACGACCGAGGCGAGCGCTGGGGACGAGGCCGGTGAATCCTTCGACCTAGAGTTCGTCGACGGCCGTCTGCTTCCCCCCTCGGCTTCCCGCGCGACGTTGCCCGAGGGCGTTCGCGTGCTGTCGCTGGCCGAGGCGGCGGTCGATGCTCCGGAGCTGCTCGAGGCGCATCTCGGTGCGATCCCCGACCTCAAGCGGGAGAGTCTCGTCGCGCTCAATACGGCGCTCTTCGAGGATGTCGCCCTGATCCATCTCGAGCGGCGCGCCCGCACGGACCGGCCGATCCGAATCCGATCGCTCGCGACCGCAGACGGTCCCGAGTCCGCAAGCGCCTCGTTCCCACGTCTCACCGTGGTCGCCGAGCCCGACAGCGAGGCCACGATCTTCTTCGAGAGCGGTTGCCGAGGTGAAGCCCCTGGTCTCACGACGTTCGTCGCCGAGTACCAGCTCGCCGCGGGCGCGCGAATCGAAACCGTCGAGGTGCAGACCGGGGGACCGGAGCGGATCCACGTGACGAGCAGCCACGCGCGGCTCGAGGCGAACGCCCGTTTCGAGTCCCACGTCTTCAGCCTCGGTACCGGCCTGGTGCGCGGCGAGCTTTGGGTGACCCTCGATGAGCCGGGTGCCGAGACCCGGATGCGCGGGTTCTTTCTGGGTCGCGAGCACGGACACGTCGACCATTTCACGACGGTGGATCATGCCGCCGCTCACTGCACGAGCGACGAGGAGTATCGCGGCGTCCTCGGGGACGACTCGGACGGCGTCTTCCGAGGTCGCGTGATCATCCGCGCCGGCGCGCAGCAGAGCGATGCCCGTCAGTCGAATCCGAACCTGCTGCTATCGGATCGTGCATCGATCGACACCAAGCCCCAGCTCGAGATCTATGCCGACGACGTCCGTGCCAGCCATGGCGCCACGATCGGTCAGCTCGACGAAGACGCGCTCTTCTTCCTGCGCGCCCGCGGAATCGACGCAGCCGAAGCGCGGCTGGTGCTGACGCGCGGATTCGCGTTCCGCATCGTCGAAGGCATCGAGAACGAATCCGTGCGCGCCGATGTGGGGAGCCAGGTCGAAGCCGCGCTCGCGGCTCTGCATCCGACGGCCATCGCTGCCGCCGCCGGCGACACGGCAAAGAGCGCCGCGGCGGCCGACTCCGGAGGGAGGAGAGCATGACGACTCTCGACATCGAAATGATCCGAGCCGACTTCCCGATTCTCGCAACGGAGATGAGGGGGCGGCCGCTGGCCTATCTCGACAGCGCAGCGAGTGCCCAGAAGCCCCACGCGGTCATCGACGCGATGTCGGATTTCTATGGCAGGCGCTATGCGAACATCCATCGCGGCGTCTATCAGCTCTCGGCGCAGGCGACCATCGACTATGAGGCGGTCCGTGCGAAGACCGCGTCTTTCATCGGCGCTCGCGATCCGCGAGAGGTCATCTTCGTGCGCAATACCACCGAGGCGATCAATCTCGTGGCCAGGAGCTGGGGCGAGGAGAATATCGGCGAGGGCGACGAGATCGTCCTGACGATGATGGAGCATCACGCCAACATCGTCCCCTGGCAGATGCTCGCCACTCGCAAGGGTGCTCGCATTCGCGTCGCCGAGATCGACGATGCGGGCGTCCTCGACGTGGACCATCTGAAGGGCCTGATCGGCCCGCGAACGAAGCTTCTCGCAGTAACCCACGTCTCGAACGCGCTCGGCACGATCAATCCGGTCGCCGAGCTGGTCTCGATGGCTCGCGCCCAAGGCATCGTCACGCTGGTCGATGGCGCGCAGGCCGTCCCGCACCAGCCGGTCGACATCGCCGCGATCGATTGCGATTTCTACGCCTTCTCCGGGCACAAGGTCTTCGGCCCCAGTGGTGTCGGCGTGCTGTGCGGACGACTCGATCTGCTCGAGGCGATGCCCCCCTTCCTCGGTGGCGGCGACATGATCGAGACCGTCTCGTTCGAGGGGACGACCTTCGCGCCGGTCCCGCAGAAATTCGAAGCCGGTACCCCCGACATCGCCTCGGTCATCGGCCTCGGTGCCGCCATCGACTACCTCGAGACGATCGGAATGGACGCGATCGCGGCCTACGAGCACTCGCTGCTCGACTACGCGACCGAGAAGCTCGCAGCAGTCGAAGGCCTTCGCCTAGTCGGAACGGCCAAGGAGAAGGCCGCCGTACTGTCCTTCGTTCTCGACGATGCTCATCCGCACGACATCGGTACCGTCCTCGATGGAGAGGGCATCGCCATACGCGCCGGCCATCACTGTGCGCAGCCCCTGATGGTCCGGCTGGGCGTGCCCGCCACCGCCCGGGCGTCGCTTGCCTTCTACAACACGCGTGAGGACGTCGATCGCCTGACGGACGCGCTGATCAAGACACAACGACTCTTCGCCTAGCGGAGCGATCGTGATTCGAAGGGTGACGAGAGCGAAGACGCAATGGACGACCTGAGAGAGCTCTACCAGGCGACGATCCTGGGACATAACAAGAAGCCACGAAACTTTCGCGTGATGGAAGACGCAACGCACGAGGCGGACGGCCACAATCCGCTCTGCGGCGACGCGCTGACGATCTACGCCCGCGTCGACGACTCGGGCAATCTGGAAGAGGTGAGCTTCCAGGGCTCCGGGTGCGCGATCTCGAAGGCGTCCGCCTCGTTGATGACCGATCACGTGAAGGGCAAGCCGCTCGCGGAGGTGGAGGCCGACTTCGACCGCTTCCACGAGCTCGTCACGTCACCGCCAGGAGAGCCGCCGAAGACCGAGGGGATGGGTAAGCTCGCAGTCTTCGCGGGGGTGCGCGAGTACCCGATGCGCGTCAAATGCGCGACGTTGGCCTGGCATGCCTTGAAGGCGGCGCTCGAAGGCGACGGTGACGAACGCAAGACCGCGAAGACCGAGTAGGCGCGCCGAGATGCTCGAGGGCCTCAAGGAGAGACTGGGCAGGGTGCGCGGACGGAAGAACCAGAAAACGACCGACCGACAGGGCGAAACGAAGATGGAAGAAGAGCAGAACGCGGGCGAAACGACCGGGGGAGTGAAGGCGGGGGCGTCGACGGACCTGAGCCCTGCGATGCAGATTCGCGATCGCATCATCGCGGTCCTGAAGACCGTCTACGACCCCGAGATTCCGGTGGACATCTACGAGCTCGGGCTCGTCTACGGCGTGGAGGTGACGGACGACGGCGAGGTACACGTGACCATGACGCTGACGACGCCGATGTGTCCGGTGGCCGAGACGCTGCCGCCCGAGGTCGAGGACAAGGTGCGTAACGTGCTCGGCGTAAAGGACGTGTCGCTCGACCTGGTCTGGGATCCCCCATGGAGCGTCGACATGATGTCCGACGCGGCGAGACTCGAACTGAACATGATGTAGTCCGCCCGCTTTGAGCTCCGAGAGCCCCGCGCGGGCCCCCCATCGCATCACGACCCTCGCGGTCGTCTCGTTCCTGGCTTTCGGCGCGTTGCTGGTGTTATTCGGCGCAAACAGCACCGAGATCATCGCGCGCCTCGAGCTCGACTACGCCGACCTGGGCCTGCTGGGCTCGTTGCTCTCGCTCGGCCTCGGTGTCGGGATCGTTGCCGCTGGACCGATCTCCGACCGCCTACCCCGAAGACCACTCTACGTCGCCGCCTGTCTGGTCGTCGTCGGCGCGACGACCACGCTCGGAGAATGGACCGACTACTCGGTCCTGCTGGCGCATACCGCCGCGATCGGGTTCGGCGCAGGCTTCTACGAGACCGTCTTGAACGCGCTCATCGTCGAAGAATTCGGCGAGCGTGCGCCCAAAAGACTGATCTTCATCCATTCCGCCGCGACGCTCGCGGCCAGCGCGACACCGATCACGTTCGAGCTCGTGCGCGAACTCTCACCGCTCGCGTGGTACGACACGTTCAGGGTGGTCGGCCTGCTGCACGCCGGGCTGATCCTCACGGCAGGCTTCGTTCCGATGCGACCGTCGCCCCGCTCGAAGGCGACACAAGCGGCGAAGATCCGATCGACGGCATCCGATGCGCTCGCACGATCGGATTCGTCGTCGCTCCGAGGCCCTGACGATCGACTCGCCCTGGCGGCCGTCTGCACGGCAACCTTCGCGTACGTCGGCGTCGAGTCGGCGCTCACACTCTTCGTCGCCGATCACGCCGTCAGCGACCTCGGGCTGGACGCGGCGCGCGCGGCCCGCACGATCAGCGCATTCTGGGGAGGCCTGCTCGTGGGTCGCCTAGCCATCGGCCTCGCGCCGCGACCCGCCGGCGCCGGCACGACCGCACTGCTCGCCGCGCTGGGCGCCCTGCTCTTGGCGCTATTCGGCTTCGGCTTCATCGGCACCCCCGAGCTCGCAATGAGCGGCGTCGGCTTCTGCCTGGGCGGCGTTTTTCCGATCATGATCGGCTTCGCCGGAATCGCGCTGCCTAGGTCGGCGGGAACGGCCGTGGGCCTTGCCGGCGGACTCGGATCGCTCGGGGGCTTCGTCGTCCCCTGGCTCACGGGGCGGATCGCCACCGACGGAGCCGGCGGCAGCCTCTCGCTCGCTCTCGCCAGCCTCGCCGGCTGGCTCAGCGTGCTCGTTCTGGCCGCACTGTTCGTGAGAAGACGCCACGGCGCCTCGTGAGAAGACGCCACAGCGCGTCGTGAGAAGACGCCGCAGCGCTTCGTGAGGCAACACCCGGCAGCCTGCGATGCGCGGAGTCGATGCCTCTCCGCAGTCGGGAGGCGACGCCCTCTCCACGTTCCAAGGGGAACCCACCCCAACGCGCTCCCCCTGGCGCCACGATCGACCCACCAGGCGGGCAGCGGCGAGTCTCACAAGCGCTCGCGGAATGGTTACAGTCTTGGCGTGAGCTCTTCCCACCCCCTCTCCCTGCCCGAAGGCCCCATCGTCGTCACCGGCGCCAACGGGCAGATCGGTCGTGCGCTGCTCCGGCAGCTCGACGCCGAGGGTCGTTCTGACACCCGCGCGCTGGTTCGATCGGAGCGGGCACGAGACACGATCCTGCGTATGGGGCTCGCGCACGCGCCCGAGATCCGGCTGGTCGACTACACGAGCCCGAAGGAGATGGAGAACGCCATCGCCAACGCCGAGGCCGTCGTGCACCTGGTCGGCATCATCAAGGAGATGCCGGGGACACGTTATGTGGAGGCACACGAACAGACCTGCCACGCCCTGGCGCTCGCGGCGATCCGCGCCGGCACTCGCCGCATCGTGTATCTCTCGATCCTCGGGAGCACACCCGACTCGGACAACCCCTGTCTCGCGTCGAAAGGGCGAGCGGAGACCCTGCTGCTCGATGACCGGGTCGCGACGACGGTGCTCAGGGTCCCGATGGTGCTCGGTGGGGACGACCCTGCGTCCGCCTCGCTGCGGCGTCAGGCGCGCGCGCACAAGGTCCGGCTGGTCGGCGGCGGCCGGACGCTGCAGCAGCCGATCGACGGACGAGACGTGGTGCGAGCGATCCTCGCCGCCTGCACCGCCGCTCCCGGTCGGGATCTCGCGCTCGACGCCGGCGGACCGGAGTGGCTCTCGCATCGAAACCTGGTGCTGCGCGCGGCCCGTCTCTGGGGGAACGAGCCGAAGATCGGATCGATTCCGGAGGGTCTGGCGAGATTCGCCGTCGGCGTGATCGACCGGGTGATGCCGAATCCGCCGGTGACGAGGGCGATGTTCGAGATCCTGCAGCACGATGACCGCGTCGATCCGGAGCCCTTCTGCCGGGCGCTGGGGCTCGAGCTGACGCCGCTCGACCAGACGCTGGCGGACCATGTCGGGCCGGCGAGCGTCGACGAGCCGCATGCCCAGACGCCTCGCGACCCCTCGAAGACAGCCTCTCAAGGAAGTGACGAACGAGCATGACGGATGCCCACCCGACGACCGATGAGCCGACTGCGTCGAGCGAGCCATCGCCAGGCGCGGCGCGGCGCCCCGCACGCTGGCAGCAGCTGCTCCCCTGGGTCATCACGATCGCCTGCTTCGGCTACCTCTACACGAGACTGGCGGGCGCCGCCGCCCGCGACGGGCTCGGGCTCGTCGAGTACCTCGGCGGCATCTTCGGACGCGTCTCCTGGGTCAGCTGGCTCGGATTGATGATCCCCTACTCGGCGTTCTTCTTCCTGATCGACTCGCTGATCGTCTGGCGGGTCGTCTCGTGGTTCAACACCCCGATCCGTTATTCCGAGATCCTGCCGATCCGTGGCAGCTCGTACATCCTGTCCATCCTGAACGAGCAGGTAGGCAAAGGCGCCATGGGCATCTACCTGAACCGACGTCACGGCGTGCCAGGCTGGGAAGTCGGCTCGAGCATGATCTTCATCATGTTCTGCGAGTTCTATTACCTGCTCTCCTGGGCGACGATCGGCTGGATCATGCGGGGCAGCGATCTGCCCGAGGTCTTCGGGTTGATCCCCTTCATCGCGGCGGCGGCCAGCCTCTTCCTGGTCGGCTGGCTGCTCTTCTTCCGCAGCTCGCTCGGCGAGGGCGTGGCGATCCGCGAGAATCCACTCTTCAAGAGCTTCAGGGAGTCGGGGCCGCTTCGCTATCTGACGATCATCGTGCTGCGCTCTCCCGCACTGCTCGCTGCCGTCGTCGTCTACACCTACGCGCTCGGGCTCTTCGGAGTCGAAACGAACATGGGGCAGATGCTCGGCTATCTACCGATCATCTTCTTCGGCGCAGCCACGCCCGGGCCGATGCGCAGCGTCGCGATCACGCTCTGGGTGATCCTCTTCCCCGGAAACGAAGGCGAGATGGCCACCTTCGGCATCGTGCAGCACAACTTCTTCATCTTCTTCAACGCCGCGATCGGTCTGCTCTTCCTCAGGCGTGCCAATCGGGAGCTCTTCGGCAGCGCCTGAGCCGACGCCCGTTCCCGAAGCTCAGCAGCGAGAGGAAGCCCAGCGCCACCCCCGTCGCGAGGCCCGGCTCGGGCGTCGGCGTCGGATCGCAAGCGTCGCCCTGCCCGTCGCCATCGAGATCCTCCTGCGTCCCGTTGGCGTGGCCGGGGCAGTTGTCGAGGCCGTCGAGCACGGCATCGAGATCGCGATCGATTCCGGCGCGCACGCCGGAGCCCGGCGCGACGCAGGTATAGGTGAGCGGCCCTTCGCTCGTCGCCAGCGCTCGCAACGCAACATCCGACAGCAGCGACACCGCGTCCGGATCGTCGTCCGCCTGGAACAGACCATCGGCCCGGCGGACCCAGCCACGTGCCTCGCCCGCCACCGTTCCCTTCACGACCAGCTCGCACTCGGTCGTGAGGCCATCGAGCAGCAGCGACGTGAAGGGCGTGCTCGCCCGCTCGATCAGCAGGTCGATGCGCGGACCGACGACGCCGGCGTTCGTGCCGTCCAGGGTCACCTGCTGGCCCACGATCGGAGCCAGGTCGTTGTCGAACTGCAGCAGGAAGGCCTCCATGTTGCGCTGCTCCGTCTGGTTGGGGAAGACGAAGGCCGGCGCGCTCACGAAGCGGAAGAGCGTGTCGACTGAGCCGTCCTTCAGGTACCCGAAGCCGCGAATCTGGTCGCCGGTCTGGGCGATGCTCCCGCCGAAGTTACCGAGGAATCCGAACATCCCGACCTTCGTATAGGCGTTGCGCAGGTGCGGGACCTTCGCGATCTGGCTGTTGCCTTCGAAGGTCGAGAAGGTCCCGCCGCCGAAGAATCCCTGACTCGGGTCGAGGGAATGACAGTCGTTGCAGGTGAGCGCGCCGTCCGTCGGCGTGTTCAGGTAGAAGTCGCGACCCGCCGCCGCGTTCGGGAGAAGCTGATTGTCGAGCGGACGAATCGGATTCGGAGGAAGCACGAGTGACAGCGCGAAGTCCGCGAACTTCTGCATGTCCGCTTCGGGCAGCAGCGAAGCCCGGCCGAGCAGCCCTTCGAAGGCGACGATGAAGTTGCGGAAGGCCATGTCCTCGTCGTCAGCGGCCATCCCGAAGAAGCCATTCGATCGATCCCCGCGCCAATGCATCGCCCCGCCGTGCTGCATGCCTCGCAGCGTCTGCGTGGTCATCGGACCCTTCATGGGGTGGAAGACATCGACGTCACCCGTGCCGTTCAGACCCGGAACCGGCCCCGGCGGCGAGAACAGGATCGACATCGGGTTCGAGGTCAAGACGTCGTCGGGGTTCCCGAGATCCCAGCCGAGATGATCGACGTCCCCGAAGATGTGACACGAGGCGCAGGAGGCTTCGCCATTTCCCGAGGAGAGCTGTGCGTCGTACAGGAAAGGACGGCCCTCGACGACTTCGACCGGCTCCTGATTCGCGAAATTCCAGTGCACGATCTCGCGCCCGGTGCTCAGCCGGATCATCGAGATCCCGTTGTCGAATCGGGTGTAGACGAAGAGGCGATCGTTGGCCTCGTCGAGCAGCAGCCCGCCCGGCCCACCGCCGCTCACCTCGACATAGCTCGCGGAGAGCGTCGCCGGATCGAAGCTGTCGTCCTCGAGCGAAGCGGTCGGCAGCACGCCGACCCGGCTCGAACCGAAGGCCGCGACGTAGAGCGTCGCGCCGTCCGCGGAGACCTGCATCTCGAGCGGCGTCGCGAGGCTGTGATCCTTGGCGTTCGGATCGAAGCCGGGATCACCCGCGAGCGTTCCGTAGTCGAGATGTTTGTTCAGATGTCTCGGGAGGACACTCGAGCCGTCGATCACGGTGATGCGCGCCTCGGCCAGATGGCCCTGCACGGTCGAGCCACCCGTCGTCCCCGGGCCCTCGAACTGCGTCAGGTTCTGGGAATCGGTGTTCGAGACGTAGAGCTTCCCGTTTGCGGGATTCACCGCCATGTTGAAGAGCGTCGTGCCGACGCTCGCGTGCGACGCGGTCTGCGCGAGGGTCGTCGCATCGATCTCGAAGACGTCGAGATCGGGCAGGTCGAAGCGTACGTGGGGACCGAGGTTGAAGCTCGGGCCCGTGTCCCACACGCGACCCAGCACGTCGCGCCACAGGCCGTCGCTGCCCTGCTTCACGATCACGCCGACCTCGGGCGCCGGGAATCCCTCCACGTTCTGGGAAGGGCCGGGCACGCCGCCCGGTGACTCGACCGCAAAGCTGATCGTGCAGCCTGCCGAGGATTGATCGAAGCCGTCGCAGACCAGCGCCTCGTTCAGCGCCGTCGTGCGGTTGCCCGAGTGATGGATCGCGACCCAGACCTTCGTGCCATCGATCGATCGGGCGAGCGCGCGCGGCGTGTCCCCGAAGACCGAGAGGATCCGAAGTGGCGTGCCTCCGATCGTCGTGCCGAGATTCGCCGCGTCGAAGACCCAGACGTCGGCACGGCCGATGCCCTCCGTCGTGAGCCGCGGGTCACCGGCGCCGGCGACGGCCGCGATCGAAGGGTCGGTGCGATGCTGGCCGCGATGGGCCGTCGTGATGAAGGCGCGGGCGTCGCCGGGTCCGGCAAAGACGATGTCCCGGGGCTCGTCGCCGACGAGCAGCGTCCGCACTACGCGGCGCGCCTCCGGGTCGACGATGCTCACGCTATCCGAGAGATGATGTCGGATGTTACATTCAACCCATGGTTCAGGGACGGGGATGCCACTGCGAGTTCAATCTGCCCTGCGACGAATCAAATGTCAAGGAAGTAGCCGAGGTACAAAAGCTATTCATGGACGCAACAGAAACCTTCAGGAAGCACGGTGCGT
>Ga0209536_100013731_pt1 | contig 11666 bp, 10 predicted proteins | sample DeeMarSeWOR28_12_FD_187461 | JGI IMG/M metagenome (GOLD analysis project Ga0209536, IMG submission 187461) | Marine sediment microbial communities from White Oak River estuary, North Carolina - WOR-2-8_12 (SPAdes) (version 2) | ecosystem: Environmental > Aquatic > Marine > Intertidal zone >... | reverse complement strand
GCTTTGAAAGCTTTGTCGCCACAGGCTCAAACCAGTGACACCCTGCTGTCGCCGGAGGGAGGCGACTGTGCTTGGTCGATAGAATCACCAACTTCGACGGGGGAGTGTAGGACGAAAGTGTCCTGAGTGTCAAGCTTGCGCAGAATGAGCACACTTTGTCGTATCGACCAGGCGCAACTCTGCTCGGGGGCGACCAGCCAGCAGCGCGATAGTAATCCTTACTCATGCTGGCACTGGCACGCTAACTGCATTAGATGAGGGGCGACCTCACTGAGCACTGTGAAGGTTCCTTGGTTCTTCCGGAATTTGCTGGGATGGGAGAGAAAACCACGGAAGAAAAAACTGGTTTTCTGAGAGCTAAAGGAGGAAGTTCGGATGAATAGAGCAGCCAACGAGGGTGTCAGAAGATTAAGCCATTTTTGCGGTCTGCTGTGTGCGCTTGCTTGGATGGTTTATGTGTATACTGATGCAATTATCCATAACAGTAAAGCCGATCTATATTCTTGGGTAATGTTTGTGGTTAGCACCCTTGTTTGCTTCTTGCTGTCGTGGTCACTTGTCCGCGGGATAGCTTGGTTTGTGGCAGGTCTTACCAAAAAGGATAATTTTTAAAACGAACTAGCGGGGGGTAAGCGTTTTGTTTGCTCGCGTAAGGTTTGCACACGGTATTGAGAAGCAATAAAAGACCACTTCAGTGGCGGTCTCAATGACCGGTTTGGAGCGGGAAACGGGCGCTATATAGTGTAATGAGACAGGGTCAGGGCGACCCTTTGCTCCAAGCTTAAGCATGCAAGAGCCAATCTGAAACCTGCCCCTTTAGACGCATATCAAGAATAAGAAGTAACTCAAAAAAACGACACCGTCCCCTTTGCCGCACAAAAGCCTGAGTTGAGAGAGGCGAGAGAAAGCATGTGGTCTCACCGAGTGACTCTGGGGAAACCCTTCTTAAAATGTGCCCGCTCAATCACGCACGACTTCCATGGTTGCCAGAAAATCGCTGAGGTGCATTACTCGGATCGGCATGTTGTATTTCAGCATGCCACTCTGGATCTGCATCACGCAACCTGGACAGTCGGTAACCACAATGTCCGCTCCGCTTTCTTGAATATGCTCGATCTTCTTGACCAGGATCCCAGAAGAGATTCCAGGAAAATCCAGCGAATATGAACCAGCAAACCCACAGCAAACGTCTGTATCTGTCAGCTCAACAAATTGGTCACCGAGTAACTCGCCCAGGTAAGGTGCTGCGGTGGAGTTCATGCCGCGGCTGAGGTGGCACGGCGTGTGGTACGTTACTTTCTTATCCTCAATACCGACGAACTTGACACCTTTTTCTTCGAGGAACATGGCGAGAGATTTCGTTTTGGCCGCAATTTTCACCGCCTTTTCCGCAAGCAGGGGATCATTTCTCACAAAATTTTCGAATTCCTCCACCATTGCGACACCGCAGCTCGGACAAAGCACGAGATATGCGTCATAGTTATCCGGTTGGTCCATGAGCGCGAGGTTGGTATGTATCGTCTTCTCCGCACTGAGCCTGTCACCGCCAAAAATCGCAGGCAATCCGCAGCAGGATGAAATGCGTGGAATGTCGACCCTCAAGCCTGCCTTCTTAAATAGGTCCATGAGCGCCATTCCCATGCTCGGATAGAAGTATTCAACCGCACAGCCGGGAAAGAAGAATGCACGGGTTTTCGCATCCCTGTTCGTAACGGGTCGGCTCTTGGCTAGATCGGTAAATGTAGGTTTCTTTATGGTAGGCGGCAAGCGAAAGGAATGTTTTTGGGGGAGCGGTAATTTCAGATGCTTCTTGTCTTTTGTCAGCAAAGGCTTCTGGACAACCGAACCGATCCCCATCAAACCTCGAAACAAACCAGGCTTGGATAACAGGCTGGAGTAAGCCACTTTTTTCAAAGGGTTGATACCGAATTTGTCTCCAAAAATCAGTTTCAACTCACCGATCAACTGCTGCAGATCAATGCCGGCTGGACAGTTGTGCGAGCAAGCCTTGCAGGAGAGGCAGAGTTTCAAAATATCCCGTGCCGCCTCTTCGCCGTGAAACAAAGCAGTAAAGATGAGGCCGATGGCGCCGATGTAAATGTGGCCGAAAACGTGGCCACCTATCATCTCATACGCCGGACATATGTTCGCGCAACTACCACAGCGGATGCACTTTAGCGCTTCCCTGAGCGTGGGATGTTCGAAATAATCAAGGCGGCCGTTATCGAGAAACACGTAGTGAGTTTCCTTGAGGCCGTCCCGGCATTTGAAGGAAGGATTGCGTCCCTTTATCCAAGTCACGTAGCTAGTGATGATCTGGCCGGTGGCACTTTTGGGCAGGACTCTCAGCACCTTCATGGCTTCCTCGAATGTGCGGACGAGTTTCTCATAACCCAGCAACACGATATGCACCGGCGGCAATGTCGTGCAGAGCCGTGCGTTGCCCTCATTGGTAATAATGCCGATGGTGCCGGTGCTGGCAACGGCAAAATTTGCGCCTGTTATGCCTACGCCCGCTTCGAAGTAGTGGTGGCGCAGGTGGTACCGCACTAGTTCTACCATCTCTTCTATGTCGGGACAGATGTTCTTGCGAAAGTGCTTCGTGAAAATATCGCACACCTGACCTCTGGTCTGGTGAATGGCCGGCATGACCATATGGGAAGGATGGTCGTGTGATACTTGAAGGATATATTCGCCCAGGTCGGTCTCGATCGGTTTTACGCCTCCCGCCTGGAGCGCATCGTTCAGTTTGATTTCTTCGCTGGTCATCGATTTGGATTTAACCACATATTCGGCACCGTGTTTCTTGCATATATCGAGGATGTAATGGTTGGCTTCGGCTGCGCCTTCGGCGCGGTGGACATGAGATCCGTGTTTTTCAACATTTTCCCTGAACTGTTGAAACAGATCCTCGACTTCCGTCCTTGAGAATTCCTTCAAGCTGTTCACCTGCTCACGGAGCAATTGGAAGTCGAGACCTTTGAATGCGTTATCTCGCGAGACTTTATAGCTCGCTGCAAAATTCTTCAGGTTAGCATAGAGGATTTTGTCGTCCAGTTTTTCTTCAATTTTCTGTCGCATTTCTTTCATCAAATCACCTTATACACATAGCACATGAGGAGACTGCAAGAACGCTGTGACCTTGGCGCTATGAGATCTGGAGATTACTTGTCTTCAACAATGATGACTTGCATCTCTTTTGGGCCGTGCACGCCGATGGTGAGCACACGTTCGATGTCCGCCGTCCGACTCGCACCGGTGATAAAGGCGATGTAACCATTCGCTTTCGCACAACAGTCCTCCATGAAATCAACGATATCTTCTAGTTTGTCCTTGATTCGCGATGCTTCCACGAGGACGGTGAGTTTTTCCGCAAGACAGGTAGCAAGGCGAAGCTTTTCGTCAGTACTATTGATTACAATGGTGCCGGTTTCGGCGATGGCATAATCTGCCTCGACGATAGCCTCGTCAATGCCCTTTTCGTCAATGTCCGGCTCGCAGGTTTCCAAATGGAAGCGCGAGGCTTTAACATAACGCGTTTGTGTCGCCTCTTTTCCAGCGAGCTGTGTGATTTCTGCTGCGGAGATCACTGTGTTCACATTTCCCACCAGCTCACTATATAAAATGAATCGCTCAACGAGGTCCAAGATTCTCTCCCGGTTAGTGAAAGTGATGGAGTCGCACTTGGTAGCTCAATCTGAAACGCCAACGAGGTAACAGATTTCTGCTCTCCAATGTTAGATGTATTCAATTGACCTGCAAGAACTATCTATCACACTGTTAAATTCGCGCCAGAGCACGCCATCTGCGCCCGTGCTCGCCCTACCTCACGTACGGTTAAGTACGCTTCGGTCCGCCGCCGGCGGACTGCGCGCAATCCGCCTCAGGCGGACGTACCCTGACGCGTTTTTCCTAGGCACAGGTTTGCAACGATAGGGTTAATATTAACTTTTTTTGATTCTTTTTGCATAATAGATTCTCGGTTGCAGATTGATCCATTTTTGAACTGCTCATATGATCTACGAACGGGTTTGGCTCAGGTAAAATTGGGTGGAACACTGAGAATAAACCTATTGAGCCAGGTCCTCCTGCATGCAGATCTGACAAAAACATCCGAGGATCTTATCGAGGTCGACGTGCTTCAGATCAATCAAGGGGAGAAAAAAAGGGTTTAATGAACTCGCCGATTCGGTTTATTGCCTGCTGTCCCTCCGGAAAGAGTGGAGCAAGTCCTTGCCAGACGTGAAACATCTCGGGCCATATCTCGAGGTCCACGTGGACACCCGCACTCCTCGCTTTTTCCGCAAAACGGGTGCTATCATCGAGAAGTATCTCCCAATCACCCACTTGGAGGAGCAAGGGGGGGAAACCACGCATATCCCCATAAAGAGGAGAGGCGAGAGGAGTGCGAGGATCCGTTGCGCCAAGATAGGCGGACGCCAGGATCTGCATCATAGCATGGTTTAAGATGGGATCCACTGGTGCTCTGGACTTTACAGAATCGCCGGTGAGGGCGAGATCCGTCCAAGCTGAAAGGGTGACAGCCGCATCGGGCAGAGTATCGCCGGCATCGCGGAGTACCATCATCGTGGCAAGGGCGAGGCCGCCACCCGCAGAGTCACCGGCGATAAAGCTCCTCGCCGTGCCGCTTTCTCCATCCGGCCCGTTTTCTCGCATCCAGCGAAAGGCCGAAGCGGCGTCATGCAAGGCAGCCGGGAACGTATGCTCCGGAGCCAACCGGTATTCCAACAGTAGCACAGAACATCTGGACGCCTCAGAAATCCAGGCTGCTAAAGGCCGGTGCGATGTCAAACCGCCGGCGACAAATCCTCCCCCATGAAGATAAAGTAAACGACAGTCCGGTCGCGCTCCGGAAACTCGAACCCACTCGGCCGGTACTCCTCCAGCTTCGACCGCACCGACCCTCGCGATTTCCGGCACTGGGAAAACTTTAGAACTCATCGTAGTCCGCAGAGTCGCCACATCGAACTCATAACCTTGATTTCGGAATGAAACCATCGACTGTTTGATCGACTGAAGAGCTATATAGAACTCTTTTGAAGGCATACCTAACCCTCTAGCTTCGAACCATTTCTGGTGCAGTGACCATATTACTGCCAGAAAGCCTCTTTGGATTGTTATGAACAACGCTCATCATGGAGTCAACTAGCTTATCATAGATCCTGTTTTCTTCTCACTGAAAATTTCCAGAATGACCTTGTCAGCTGCCTCTTTCTAGAGCTGATTTGTTTCCCTCACGTTTTCGATTTCCCTCAAGTTTCAACCTGACTTGACGGGGTTTTATTTCAGCTCTTTTGGCCAGTCTGCTCTCAGGGTTTTTGAGCTTCACGAAATGATGAATTTTCCGTGACCACCGTATCTTGCTTAGTAGTCCTTGATCCAACCCATTAGATAGGACTTTTATGATTTCGATGGCAGATCCAAATTCGGCGGGCACTGGTTTGCGCCTATTTTTACGAGTAGTTCGGATGGAAGTCTGATTATCAACATGTTGATAATAGATCTTTGTCGGTGAAACTATGAGTCTCTTGCCACGTAATACCGCAAAACAACATAGAATTTCTCAACATCTCTACAGCATACTATGACCTCGCCTAGGCTCCGAGACCTCCTTTCACGTTTCACTGTTCATTTATTACGGGCCGTGAATACGGGGACGGTCATAAAATCTTAACTTTCCGTTATTGACAAAGTGATAGAATTCTTGTATTATCTCTCCCTTGTTACCCTGCTATCATAATTTGTTGTAGGCGTCACTTTTTCTGTTGCGACGGTGTGGCTCATACACCTAGCTTTGTCCTCACCATTCAGCGAAAGTTGCAGTTCGATGGCTGTCCGCTTATTTTGGGCCTAGACCACCATGCGAAGACAGAATTAGACCCGCACTCTCGGAAAGATCATGCGTCGCGTCGCCTTTTGGGCCAGAATGGCGATCATTGTGCTCTTGGTTGTGGTGCTGGTTGTTGTGCAAATTGTTGACTGACAGCAATATATCGTCGCGATCGCCGCCGTCGAGGAGCAGACAGGGCGGAATCTTGAAATCAGAGGCCCGGTGAAAGTTGCGATTTTTTCACCCGGTGTATTCATCAACGAAGTCAGCCTATCCAACGAGCTGGGCGGATCTCGGGAGTTCATGGTCTAAATCAAAAGTATTGATGCAGGGCTCAAAATGGCCGATCTGCTGCGCGGCAAACTTGCTCTGAGTCTCGACCTGAGAGAGGTTGCCAGCCTGTTCGTGCTGGGCGGTGATTTCTGGGACAAGGTCAAAGCACTGTGCATCTACGAGGCGAAAGCGCAGATTCCCCAAAGGACGGCGGTACCGAAATACGGGAGCGCCCGTTAGGGGCCTTTGCACTCCCTGCGTAACCGCCACCTCGAGCGTTGATCTAAATGCGAGTAGGCGCACGGAGGAGGGAACACTCATGAGGAAACGAATCATGCAGTCGAGAAAAAACCGTTTGAGTGTTCGTCTGAAACGAAGCACGACTTCTGTCCAACTCGTTTTGGTCATATGGGTCCTGATAGCGTCGACACCTGCTGGCCCGGTCGCCACGGCGGCAGCCGCCGATAAGGATCGCCCTCTGGAGGAAGCCCTGTTGCGCAATGAGAAATGGCTCGGTGATTTCGATGAGATGGTCAAGCAACGAACGATCCGGGCGCTGGTGGTCTACAGCAAAACATTTTATTTTTTGGATCGAGGCCGACAGCGCGGCATCACCTATGAGTTCCTCAAAGAATTTGAAAAATTTGTCAACAATAAGTTGAAGACCAAGAAGTTGAAGATCCATGTGGTCATCATTCCAGTCAGGCGAGATGAGCTAATTCCTGGTCTGGTTGAAGGTTTCGGGGATATTGCGGCCGCCAACCTGACCATTACCCCCGAACGCCAGAAACAGGTCGACTTCTCCAATCCCCTGCTGAGCGGCGTGAAGGAGCTGCTGGTGACCGGCCCGGCTGCACCGCCGGTAACCAGCCTGGACGATCTGGCAGGTGCGGAGATCCATGTTCGTCGATCCAGCAGTTATTACGAAAGTCTGGTTCAACTGAATGAGAGCTTCAAACGGGCCGGCAAGCCGCAGATCGAGTTGGTGCTGGCCGACGAAATTTTTCAAGACGAGGACCTTCTGGAAATGGTCAACGCCGGCCTCAACCCGATGATCGTCATGGACAGTCACAAAGCCAAATTCTGGGAGCAAGTCTTTGACGACATCAGAGTTCACCCGGATATCGCCGTCAGAACGGGTGGCGAGATCGCCTGGATGTTTCGCAAGAAAAGCCCGAAGCTTGCAGCAGTCGTTAACGAATTCCTCAAAGGCCACAAGATGGGAACCCTCTTTGGTAATATTCTGCTCAAGCGGTACCTGCGCGATACGAAATACGTCAAGAACTCAGTGTCCGAAGAAGAACTGAAAAAATTCAAGGCAATGGTCGAATACTTCAAAAAATACGCCGACCAGTACGATTTCGATTATCTGATGATCGGAGCCCAGGCCTATCAGGAATCCGGCCTAGAACAGAACAAACGCAGTCCGGCGGGTGCCGTCGGCGTCATGCAGTTGCTGCCGTCCACAGCAGCAGATCCCAACGTCGGCATCGCCAACATTGAAAAACTGGAAAACAATATCCATGCGGGGACAAAATACCTGAGGTTTATCATCGATCAGTACTACAAAGACGAGTCGATGGACGATGTCGACAAGCTGCTGTTCGCCTTTGCCTCTTACAACGCCGGACCGGCGAGGGTAAATGGTCTCCGAAAAAAAGCAGCCGGTACGGGCTTGAACCCGAACGTCTGGTTTCACAATGTGGAGATGGTCGCCGCCAAGGAAATCGGCCGTGAAACCGTTCAATACGTTAGCAACATTTACAAATACTACATCGTCTACCGAATGCTTACCGCTCAGGCGGAAACCAAGAAACGGCTCTTGGAAAAAAAATCAGACTGACAGGTAGCGGGACAGGAGTGAAATCTTAACTTTCTCATCAACAGAGAGTGATAAGATTCATGTTTTCTCTCTCCCCAGGTGGAATCGTTGTCGCTGCAGTACAGAGCTTTGATCGCCTCGTACTGCCGTGGGGTGAGACAATAGCATTTCCGAACACGAGTCTCAGCCTTTGGGCGGCTGCATTGTGGACTTTTTCACTGGCGGTCTATCTATTTGTGATAATGGGGTGCCGGCGGTTGTTGCAGGTTGGCCGGCGTCGTGCAGCCTTGGTGATGGGGGCGAACGTTATTTTTTTCTCAGCGCTGGTCTTTTTGATCTCGCTGTTGATTTATGAAGCCTTCAATTTATATACGTCGCAGAATTCCGCTTTCTACTTTGTGTTTTTGTTATGCTCGCTTACACTTATAAACATTTCGGCAGATTTGTCTGATAACGTTCCTCCATCCTACTAACATACCAGAAGCGGCTCAGTCTTTAGAATGGTCTTTTTCGGGGGCGGCAACCGGCTTGATATCTTCTTTCCAACAGATGCATATAAGGTCGCACAGGGTCAACTCTAGATTCACTGCTACTATACATTAGAATGAACAACAGATGAGATGGGGCCGCTGACTCCGTCTGTGTTTATGCAATCAATGGCCCTTCAGGGGCCCTTCAGGGATGGTCTTCTGAGTGTGCCCCAAGATACGGTCGACCAACAAAATTGTCGGAAAGAAGTTGTTCGAACACGAAGTGAGTTGGTAGGAAATGCATTGTATAACGCTTACATGTAACTCGGACTGTCATCAAGGTATGAACAACAGATGCAATCCTCTTAGATAGTAGGAGACTTTCCATACAGGTATGCCCAGTTTGGAAAGAGCAGGGTGGGCGCTTGCGAGTGACGCTAACCAAACTCCAAGCTAATCGCAAAGCAAGAGCAAAGGTATCCAGGGCATGGTCTTGGCTGACGGCCTAACATTGATACAGTCTGTCTTAGTCTCGGTATCCGACCCTTCAGGGCCAGTTACAGTCAGGCTCACGGTGTAGATTCCAGGGTAAGTGTAAGTGTGAGAAGGGTTTCGCTCAGTACATGTTGAGCCATCACCGAAATCCCATTCCCAAGAAGCAATACTCCCTGTAGATTGGTCAGTAAAATTCACTGTTAGAGGCGCACGGCCTTCAAGTGGACCGGCATCAAAATTTGCTGACGGGGCAGGAATTCCAACATCGATATAGGAGACACTCAAGTTGACTCCCGAATAACTTTCAAATCCGCCCAAAAGGATATACCATTTGCCAAAATTGGGTGTGGATAAGGTTATTTGTTCGCTATTATGCCAATTCTCAGAAAAATAGAAATCGAAGCCTGGGCGACTGTAAATTAGAGCGAGATCGCAGTCGCCTGATCCGCCCCAAGTCTCAACGCTAAGGTTGGTCGCGCCCGAAGGAAGATCGATTTCATAGCATCGAATGCTTTCAGCACCCCCTGACAGCCCCGAAACCGTTGAATCATTAGTCAAGCTTTGGCAAGACTGCTTGGTATGAGACAAGGTTCCGGCACCAGTCACACCAAGTATTTCAACAGTAATAGACCCAGTCAAAAAACTGGAGCTATGAAAGGTGATCGAAACTTCAGTAAGATATGCTTGGTAACCAGCGAAAGTCGTCCATATAGGTGAGGGAAGGATCCACTTGCTGCCGGATTTTACTAATGGTACAGCGCCGAATAAAGGGTCAAAAAAATGGAGCGCGTTATCGTTTTCCTGATAAAACACCGTTCCCGTTGTTTCAGTGATCGTGACTCCGTAAGCGGGAACAGTCACGGTCTCTGGCCCAACCCAGATACCATTGTATTCCCCTGCAGCAGAAAGAGAATCAGGCATGTTGATAATCAAAAACAGAAAGCACACAAGCGCAAAGATAACTAATTTTCTGTTTCTCTTATTCATCTGACCCGTCCCACCCGTAAGACACTATCTTCATTTTTCATTCCCAACTGCAGAGAAATCTCAGAATAAGGCTTTATCGAGGGTTACCCGAAGACCGTGGTGACCGATTTTCATACCGGCCAGATGAGAGCACAACAAGCCCCTATATTTCATTAATCGCCTGTTGCGACCGCGAATATGACTATGCTTCCGTGCGTCCCAGGGTGTCGGACCCTGCGATGGACTGTTCAAGTACGCCTCAGACCAACCCCCTGCGGTTGCCCGGTGGCACAGCAACCCAATTCGCGCTCGCTGCGCTCCACTCAGTCCCACAAGCGGGTTCCCAGTTTTACGGTCTCGCGACGCCAATTCATGAAATATCCCTGCTAGTATTAAAGTTTTCGAGGACGCGCAAGAAAAGGAAATTTGATTTCAAACTACGCCAGGAATTAGGTCTATGTCAAGAATAACCGCAATGCGAGAACGGTTGGTCGGTTCAAACGCAGGCAGGCAATTGCAATTTAAAGAGAAAAGTGAACCCCAATCAATGAGCGGGTTAATTCAAGATTACATCCGAGACTGTCGAAAAAGTCATGATGGCCCATTCTAGCTATTCTTGCTTTCAGTAATATCAGCAACTTACAGGTTATGATAAGCTGCAAAATCGAGGTTCTTAGGTTTTTCGAGAGTCTCTCCCTTAATCCACATTTCGCTGAAATTTAATCTGGCACAGGATATTGGCATCTGTCAATGCTTACCTGCACTTGGCAATGGACCTCCGCATACGGGACACACTTTGACGGTAGCCTTCACAACTGCAGTGAGCTTGCACTTGGGGCATTTGACCTGATAGACCTTGACTCTTTTGATTTCGCGAGGGTCCAAGCTGCTCTTCCCCTCTCCAGCTGATGCCGGGGCTATTCTCGTACTATTTTGGGCGTACTAAGCTGAAATCACAATACAGAAATGAGCAGGCACCTGACAACAAAAAAAGCGGAGATATTCTCCGCAATGCTCTTTGACAAATGAATAGCTCCAAAAGGGTCGTGGATGGGGACTTCTCTTAGCCAGAACCACCACACTACGGAACCATGGGAAACTTTTTAAAACTAGGATCATCCGGAGTGATACGCCAATTTCCACTAGAGCCGTAAACAGTATCATATGGTTTCCAGAAATCAGGCACAGGCAAGGTGCTGCCGCCTCCGAATACTCTCATCATCTCTTCCGCTTTGATCTCTTTCTCGTTGAGAAGATTGTCAATCTTGATTCTTTCCATGATGACTTCCTCCTTTTCGATATCTGTGAAAAAGTCTTAGCACTGGTGCTCCATCAATAAGGCAACTGACGTGCCAAACCGGATATGGAGAATTTGTGGTCTATTCAACTAACTAATATTACATAGTATTGTTATAGTCTTGAGGGGACTAATAAGGGGAAGAAACGTCCTCGCTCTTTCGAGAAATTGCCAACTGAGTTGATGGTTTTTTGGAGAATGGTGCAGGAAAGATGATTATTTTCAGAAAGTTAGATGGTGTAAATTAATTTGGCAGTCTATTGGTAACTAAGTTAACATAAGGACTTGTCGATTAGAAGAAACTCCAAAGTTTGATTTTTCTTTTATGCTGAAGAAGGAGGGTATTACGTTTGTCTCAACTCGAGCCATGTGTAACTTACCAAAATCAGTCGAACTTAACCCTAACGTTGCAAACCTGAACCGGCCAAAACCGATAAACTCGCGCCAGAGCACGCCATCTGCGCCCGTGCTCGCCTCGGCCAGGACCTCACG
>Ga0209536_100013729_pt1 | contig 11666 bp, 8 predicted proteins | sample DeeMarSeWOR28_12_FD_187461 | JGI IMG/M metagenome (GOLD analysis project Ga0209536, IMG submission 187461) | Marine sediment microbial communities from White Oak River estuary, North Carolina - WOR-2-8_12 (SPAdes) (version 2) | ecosystem: Environmental > Aquatic > Marine > Intertidal zone >... | reverse complement strand
CGCGAGCCGGTGTGCCGACGTTAGATCCGCGTAGCGTCGTTCTTGGCCTAGCGCGGGTCTGCGTTATAATGCCCCACCATGAAACGCTCGCGAGTGCGCACCTCGATCGTCGTTTTGCTCTTTGCTGCCCTTGCCGGATGCTCCGGCGCGGGCCGGCAGGCCCCTGAGTCGGCGTCAGAAACAGTCCTGCCCGCAGGTGAGCCGCCCATCGTGAGCGATCGGTTTCTGCTGCGGTCTCCCGACCAGCGGATCATCGGTGCGATTCAGGTTATCGAAACCCGGTACGAGGACACCTTCGTCGACATTGCGCGGGCTTATAACCTCGGCTTCGATGAACTGGTGGATGCGAACCCCGGCGTCGACCCCTGGTTGCCCGGTGAAGGGACGCAAATTATTTTGCCCACTCGGTTCATTTTGCCCGACGCACCCCGCGAAGGCATTGTGATCAACCTCGCCAGCAAGCGGTTGTTTTATTACCTTGATCCCGATGAAAATGGCGAACGCGCAGTCGTGACGTATCCGATTGGCATTGGTCAGATGGGCTCGGCGACCCCGGTGGGTGTAACGACTGTCACTTCGAAAGCCAGCGACCCGGTCTGGTTTGTTCCGGCATCTATCCGCGCTGAATACGCGGCGGAAGGAACGCCGCTACCACCAAAAGTGATGCCCGGCCCGGACAATCCCCTTGGTTCGCATGTGCTGGTGCTGGGCTTGCCCTCTTACCTGATTCACGGCACAAATCGTCCCGCCGGAGTCGGTATGCGCGTCAGCCATGGTTGTGTGCGATTGTTCCCGGAGAACATCGTGCACCTGTACGAGCATGTGCCCGTCGGCGAGCCGGTCCGGATCGTTAATCAACCGCGCTTGCTGGCGTGGGAAGATGGTGATCTTTACCTGGAAGCCCATCAGCCCCTTTCGGATGACTCGACGGACTGGGAGACCATTTTCCGGGACATGTTGGCAGCGGAGCTGGGCGAGCAACCGAACGGCAAAGCTGCGCCGGATGCGAGTCGCACCGACCAGGTTATAGCGGATGCGATGGGTATACCGCTGCCGATTCTGGTGGGTAGTTATGATCCTGCCAAGATACTGGCAGGTGCAAAACTGGTAAACAATCTGGTCGAGACGCCGCCGGTGTCGGCTGAAACAATGGCACGCGAGACGGGGACGTAATTGTTGCCGTGATTTGATTGGCCAGGCGGACGTAATTGCGTGTTAGGCTAGGCTCGTTCCATCCGCGAAGGACCGTGGTGAAACCTAATTTTGGCTGATACAAGTAACAGCGGTATTTACGTTATAGAAAGCCCTGCAAGGGGGCAGGCCATCGATGCCGATGGCGATTCTGTTACCGCCTTTGTAGGGCCCGCGCCCCGCGGCCCGGTCGATCATGCGGTGCACCTGTCTGCATACGAAGAATTCCAGAAAATTTTCGGGGCTCCTCAGTATCACTGCCGAATGGCATTTGCCGTAAGGCAGTTTTTTGCCAACGGGGGGCGGCGCGCGGTCGTTGTGCGCGTGTGCGGCACATCGGCCCGCAACAGCATTCGGCTGCCGGCAGAGGCGGGGGACCTGATTCTAGAGGCTCGCAACCCGGGTCCGCTGGAGTACCTGCGTGCATCGGTCGACTATGACGGCGTCGATCAGAACGAGACAGCAAACGGCGGGCCGTTCGCGTACCAGCACAATTTCAATTTGGTCATCCAGCGGCTGCGCGACGCGCGGTCGGCATGGATCGACGAACAGGAATGTTACCGCAATGTGTCGGTTGATCGTGGCAGCCGGGATTACATCGGTTATGTGCTCAGCCAGTCTGAACTGGTGCAACTGGCGGGCGATGCGCCGCCATCCAGACCGCTCCCAACCATCAAGCCGACCACCATGCGCGAAGCTGGTTACGTCGAGGCGATGACATCTGCAGCGGAAAGTCCTGTGCCGGGCGACTATGACCTGATCGGTTCGACGGCCGCGGGAACCGGCCTGAGTGCACTCGAGCATGTTCCGGATATCGGCCATGTGTGCCTTATTTCCGGCCGTGAGGGCGCATCGCTTGGCCCCGTGGCACTGCTCGCGGCCGACCGCTTCTGCCGCGATCATCAAAGCATGCTGATTATCGACCCACCGTCGCGCTGGGCGAGCGTCGACGACGTGATCAGCGATCAGGAGCGTTCCGGTTTTGTCAGCCCGAACGCGGTCACCTGGTTTCCCGCCCTTCGTATCGAGAACCAAATGGGTGAGAGTGTCTGCACCAGCATGGTTGGAACCGTTGCGGCAGCGCTGAATGCGGCCAACCGTGCCTCAGGCGTATTTCACCTGCACAGGGAAGGGCCGATGATGCTCCGTGGTCGCACGCGCCCGACCGTGCGCCTCGAAACGCAAGACATTCGACGTCTCGCGAGGGTAGGTATCAATGGGCTGGTGCAGCGCAGCCCGCTGCATTTGCAATTGCTCGGCAATGTTACCCAGGCAAGGCACGGGAGTATGGAGGGCCACTGGGATAACCTTGAATTACGTCAGCGGGTCCTTTTTGTCTTGCGACGCATCCGCTACGGGACTCGTTGGACGCTGTTTCAAGAATCGAATCCCGAAACGTGGGCGGAGGTGACTGCGCAGGTGACGGATTTCCTGACGGAACTGCATGCGCGCTCCATACTCGCAGGCGCTTACGCGACCGATGCATTCTTTGTCCGTTGCGACAATGACACCAATGCGGGCCTTGCGGGGCAGTCGGGCGCTATTAGTCTCATCGTTGGCTTCGCGTTGCGGCGTCCGGGGGAATTCCTGGCATTTCGGTTGCACCGGAGTAAAGGTAACTTCCGCATCACGGGCTTAGGGTGGCAATCCGGTTTTGCTCAGGCTGTCTAGCTCAAGATCTACCCGATACAGGGCGGTCAAGCCGCCATTTCTACGCTGCTTCAGCCCCCCAAACTTTCGTCGCGCCGAGATCAGGCGTTTCAGCCGTTGCCGATATCGTGACCATGCTCACGGATAAATGACTGTTTTTTTGGTAAAAAAATATTGACTGGAGGTTTGTATGGCAGCTGAGTCAGGTCAAACTACTGGGGTGGTGGTGCACGTAGAAAATCTGCGTGAGTTTTTCCGCGAGTCGGTTGGTTGCGCAATGGAATCGAATCGTGTCGATGCCAACCAGGATACCGCCCACTATGTCGTTAACCTCCTGACCTTATTCGCGCGCTCCGAGGCTTTCCACGACCCTGTCGATCAGGAAGAGCAGCGCAGGCCCCTCGCTCTGATGCTCGCCGATGCACTCGATGCGCCAACCGTCGAGCAGCGACTTTTCGGTTTGCAGAGGCTGGGTGATATTTCCTTGTTCATCGCCGGGTTCTTCGCGGACGATCTGCAACATTCGGTGGTTGACCTGGATTACTACATCTCGATGGGCGGAGGCGCATACAGTTCGCTGTCAGCCCAGTCCCGCGGGACGATGAAGGGCCGCGCATTTGGCCAGGTATTTGCGGAGCTTGGCGAAAAATTCCACCGCTTCGTCGATGTGCTAAACGATGTTCGCAATCACGCCGGTTCCGCCAGTGATACGGATATATTGCGCCAGTATGATGTCTGGCTGAAAACAGGCAGCGAGAGGGCAGAGCGCTTGCTGCGCAATCAGGGTGTGCATCCGCTGCCTATCAATCGCAGTGCGTGGGAGCATTAGTCAGCCGTATGTTGGTCCGCGAACTGCAAAGACTGCTGACCCGGCTATACAACGTCGATATCGACGCAGACGTTATCGATTACCTCGTGACGGATGAAAGTTTCGTCGCGGGTTTGTCGCAACATCTGGATCTGTCACCCGATGAAAATCTACTCCTGATGGAAGAGGGTGATACCGTCGATATCGCTTTATATTTGAATGAGGGATTGCTCTCGCGTGCGACCCGGTCGAAGCCCTGTGACGAACTCAATTGCCACAACTTCGACGATTTCTGCAAAGTGCTCGAAGGCGTGAGCCACTTTATGTACGTTGCGTGGAATGCGCTGAACGATAAACGCGTGACCCGGCTCGAACTGGAAATGCAGGCCGAAGTCGACAAATACGTGAGTAGCCGATTGCTGCTTGAGTCGCAGCGGGAGCCGGGGATCAAAAGCGAACGCCTATTGGCTCATTTGTTCTGCGATGTGCGCTTTCGCGATGACATGCCGAGTGAGGAGCTGAGCCGCTATCGGCAGGCAAATGACACAATAGGCCGGTACTGCCATAACCTCGAGCAGCGGTTCTCGGCGGCACAAATGCCGGCCGGAATGTTGCACGAGTTGCGGGCTTTTTACCGCATGCCGCAGCCTGACAAATTCAGCCATATCAATTCAGTGCGGTTCGCCTGATTATTGTTGTTCACACCTGGATGCCGTTCTGCTCCAGCAGTTCCTTTAACGGCTGCAAAAATTCTGCATAGCTTTTCCAGCGTTCAGTTGCGCTGCTGTAGATAGGCTGGCGAACCTGCACCGAGCTTGCCGTAGCGACAGGCGCGGCATTCTGCTCGAAACGCAGACAGGCGTCCTGCCACTCCAGTCCGCAGAAACCGAGCAAACGGCGGCTCTGGGTTTCCTGATCCGCGACGATGTCTTCGTACTGTACCTGCAGGATTTTGCCGGGTAGCACTGAGTTCCAGTGCGTCATCAACTCATTGAACAGCAGGTAATAGTGCCCCGTTTCCAGCAAATCAAAAGAATAACGGTAATAGGGCGAGGACTCAGGCGAGAAAAGATGACGGAAGTTGCTCAGGCAGGTATCCATCGGATTGCGCCGCACGCATACGATTCGTGCGTTCGGCAGCGCACGATGGATAAAGCCTATATTGAGGAAATTCAGCGGGGTTTTATCGATGAAACGCGGCGTATGGCCCGTGGCCGGGCGTGTGCTATCGAGGTAGTCCTGACCAAGCTGCGCGGGGTTGGCGCGCAGACCCTGGCGAACGGTGTCCGGGTCCAGCACCTTGTTCGAACGGGTGCCGGCCGCACGTTTCAGCATTAGCCCGAAGCTACGCAATTCGCCGGCCGAAAAAACGTCGCTGTGGCTCGACAGGATTCGTTCCACCAGGGTTGTGCCGGTGCGGGGCATGCCGACGACGAATATCGGTTCGTTCGATGAGTGCCCTGCCGTGTCCTCGTGCAGCAATGCGGCCGTAAACTCTTCACGAATGCAACTGAACAGCTCCGCATCTTCATCGACGGAATAGTCCAGTGTTTTCCGCAATAGCGCCTTACCCGTGTTCAGATGTCGGAAGGCGTTAACGGTGTCGCCCGTGTCCTCGAGCTCCTTCGCGAGCGCATTGTGCAGGAAGGTCTGGCCATCCAGGTTGCCTGCTGCGTGTTCGAGCGTTTTTCGCAGCCTCGCGATGTGATTTTTCTCCGGCGTCTGGCGGCGCAAATTAGCCAGTGACCAATGCGCTTTGTAAAAGTGCGGTGCCTGCGCAATCGCCTGCTCATAGGCGGACTCTGCGGCATCGAAATCGCCGAGAAAGCGCAGCGAAGAGGCCAGGTTAAACTGAAAGTCAGGATTATTCGGTTCAAGTCGAGTCGCCGTCGTGAACGGCTCGATGGCTGTTGCATGATCGCCGCTGTGGCTCAGCACGCAACCGAGGGTGTCCAGTGTCAGCGCGTCGGCCGGTTCCAGCTGCAATGCCTTGAGTGCTGCAGCACGGGCCCTGCCGGTTTCCTGGAGCATCACAAGCACGCGCGCAAGCTGCGCGAGGTATTCCGGCTTGGTGCCATCGAGGCTCGCGGCCCGCTGCAACAGTTGCGCCGCCGGACCTATCTGCTGTGTTTCCAGCGCCAGCATTGCCAGCACAAAAGTGGCCTCGGCGTTGCGCGGGTCACGGTTCAGGATTTTTTCGCAGCAGCGTTCCGCGGCGGAAAAATTTCTGGCAGCAAGAAGCTTACGCGCGTCCTGCTGCCAGGCGCGGATCGTGGGCTGGTCAGATTCGGCCAGTGTGGTCATGCGCCCCCCTGCCGCGGGCTTTATTAATCGAAACGAACGCGTAAATCGAGACCAATAGTACGCGGTGTGATCACGTAATTCATGTAGCGTCGAATCACGAAATCCTGGCTGCCGCCGGACGTGCCGATTTCGCTGGGCGTCTTGCGAACACCCGTGACCGCAAATTTGTCGGTCAGGTTGTCGGCATACAGGGATGCGGTCCAGCGATCGCCCGAAAGGCTCACCGAGGCGAAGTGTATGGTGTAACCGGGCAGAGCCTCGCCGGTCGAAAAAGAGTCGCGGCAGCAGTCGTCGCCAACGCCGAAGCGCGTATAGACATCGCTTTGCGTGGTGAGCCCATAGTTAACGCCCAAATCAAGATTGCCCGCGATTGGCTGCAGATACTGGATGGCCAGGGAGCCCTGGTGCTCGGGGCTACCGGGCAGCCGATCGCCGTCCTCCGCCTCACCGTTGGCGAGCTGCGGGGCGTCGTCGGTCAGCTTGGCCTGCGTATAGGAATAACCGGCGCGCACGGACCAGCGGTCGTTGATCTGCCAGCTGCCATCGAGCTCGACGCCCTTGCTTTCGGCATCGTTGCCGTTGATGAATATTGGCAGATTACCGCCGGCCGAGAAATCGAGCACCTGGATGTCCTGCCAGTCGATATAGAACAATGCAGCGTTCAGGATCAGCCTGTTATCGAGCCACGCGCTTTTATAGCCGATTTCATAGTTGAGTGTTTTGTCCGGGTCGTAGGTGAGCTGACCGGGCGTACCACAGATAAAATTGCCGTCCGGGGTTTCCGGAAAATCGGGGTCGGAGCTGGGATCACAGGCCTGCACCGGGTTGGTGCCGCCGGCGCGAAAGCCCTCGCTGACAGTCAGGTAACCGAGCTGGTCATCGGTAAAATCAAACGAAGTGTTGAACTTGAAAATCTGGTCGCTCACATCACCGCTGCTGGATGATTCCACGAAGAACGGCGGCTCCCAGACGGGCTGGCCATCGATGAACAGCACATCAAAAATCGGAGTCGCGGTCGCCAGTGAACTGTCCTCATCGATCTGGAAATAGCGCCCGCCGATGGTCGCCTGCCAGCGGTCGGTCAGCCGGTAACCGATTTCTCCATAGACAGCCCATTCCTTGAAGTCCTGATCGTCGATGGCGATGTACTCGAGGTCATAGCCGTCGGGGAACGCATCGGGGCCGAGCGGGTCGCCGAAGGCATCAAACGCAAAGGTCTCCAGAAAATCCGGGTAGCCGGGGGTGCGTTCGATGCTGGTGCTCTGGGTTTTCTGGTGGCCGAAGAAGAGCCCGCCGATCCAGTTGAGCCGCGCACCATCGTCGGGTGATACCAGGCGAAACTCCTGGCTGAAGCGCTCCACGTCAGCCGAGTCGCGCGTAAAAGCCGTGAAGGACGGAAAATCGTAATAGTAATAGCCGAACTCCTGCAGCAGGAAGTCGGTCTGGTCGCGCTGACCCGTTTCTTCGTACTTGGTGTACCCGGTTGCAGCGGTGAGTTCGGCGAAGCTCAGGTCCGCAACAATATCGAGTTCGTAAATCTGGTTCTCGCGCTCGATAGGTTCTTCAACCCGGTAGCCGGCGACGTAGTTGCCGGTGTCCAGCGGCACGCCGCCGTTGTCAAACAGGGCCATGCTGTCACGTGTATTGACTTGCCGCCCGCCGATATCGTTCTTTTGATAGTTGTAGGACAACGTGACATCCACCGCATCACTCGCCTTCCAGCCGAGTGCGAGCCGTGCTGCCGTGGTTTGCTCGTCGTTGAGGTCTGCCTTGGAGAACAGGTCCGCGGGGTCTTCCGGGTTGCTGACACCCGGTTCCTTGACGAGATAGTCGTAGTCGATAAATCCGGCGCGATCCTCGAAGGCGAAGACGCCGCGCACCGCGAGCTTGTCCTGCAGGATTGGCCAGTTGACCATCGCATTGACGTCGTAACTGGCATCAGCGCTTTCCGACATGTCGTACGCGCTGCCATATACCAGTGAGTCGAATTTTTCGGTGTCCGGCTTTCTCGGAATATAGCGGACGGTGCCCGTCAGTGAATTGGCTCCATAGAGTGTGCCCTGCGGTCCTCGCAGGACTTCGACGCGGTCCATATCGACCAGCTTGAGGTCAATGTAGACAGGCACCTCGTTGAAGTAGGTTGCGACGGATCCACCGCTGCTATTGCCGACCGAGACTTCACTGGCGTCGAGATCGTCGGTATTCAAGCCGCGGACAATCATAGGGCTGCCGTTGCGCGGCCCCTGGTCAACCACATTCAGGCCCGGAACCCAGCGCCCGAACTCGCGCAAATTCTTGATCTGGTATTCCTCGAGCAGTTCGCCGCTAATTACCGATATGTTGATCGGAATCTCCTGCGCGGTCGTGTCCCGGCGGGTGGCAGTTACGACGATTTCTTCTCGGACCATCGCCTGCTCCGCCGCGAAGGCCGTTGCGGGCAGTCCGCTCAAGGCGGCCGCCACAGCCGCCGCTACCGGTTTTACGCGGAAAGCAACACGTCTGGTGCTGATATTGCGTCGTTTCATTGATTGATCCTTTTGCCGGCCTCGGTCGCGCACAAGCGTTCACCGCTGCTGATTCTCAGGCGAATGCACGTTTTGAGTATTCCCAGAGGCTTGCTCGCGGTCTAGCAGGCGATTCACACTTTTGCATCGCGCGTGGGCCGCTAAGCCGTTAATGTGCGCTATGTCCGCTTGGCCGGGGCTGTTGCCGTACAGCGGGTCAACGGCCGGAATGACCCTTGTCGCTGGTGCACCCCGTGTTCTAAGCTGGCAGTAATTCTGGCGTCGCAGGACGCGCACTACGGAGAAAGATGATGACTGGAATCATGCGTGGCTCGGCGCTAATACTGTTAGCGATATTCGTGCAGGCTTGCGAGAGAACTGATGAGCCGGCCGTGGCTGATAGCGCCGCCGCGGTGCAGGCGACCCTTCAGGACGCACCCGACACTCCGGATAACGACGGACTCGCGGCGATACTCGCGGGCGATCATCGTTCTCCCGAAAACAAAGCGCGGGACAAATATCGGCACCCGGCGGAAACACTGGGCTTCTTCGGGCTGCGGCCCGACAGCACGGTTGTGGAAATCTGGCCGGGAGCAGGGTGGTATACCGAGGTCATTGCTCCCTACGTGCGCGAGCAGGGTAAATTCATCGCGGCGGGCTTCGACCCCGATTCAGAAGTCGATTTTATTCGCGCCGGGGTCGCAAAATACCGGGCCAAACTGGATGAGCGTCCCGACCTGTATGACCGGGTTGAAATGACAGTCTTGATGCCCCCTGATAAATATGACTTTGCCGCGCCGGCCTCGGTCGACCTGATTCTGACCTTCAGGAGTATTCACAACTGGATGCCTCGTGACGTGCAGGGCGAGATGCTCGCAGCGATGTACAAGGCACTTAAACCCGGCGGCGTGCTGGGTGTCGTCGAGCACCGCGGCATCCCTTCTGAGCCCCAGGATCCGAAAGCTGCCAGCGGGTATGTGAATCAGGAATACGCGATCGAGATGATCGAGCGGGCCGGCTTCGTCCTGAACGGCAGTTCCGAGATAAATGCCAATCCGGCTGACACCAAGGACCATCCTGAAGGTGTCTGGACTTTGCCGCCCACGCTCCGCCTGGGCGAGCAGGATAAGGATAAGTATCTGGCGATAGGCGAAAGTGATCGTTTTACGCTGCGCTTCATCAAGCCCGAGGAATAACGGCTCGTCACCTGTTAAACGGGAACAACGGGGCCGGCGCTGCTTAGTCGGCGACGGCGTAGACGCGCCCGTTCAGGCGGCGCGCGGTTTCCTGAACGGTATTCGCCGCCAGCAGCCCTTCCGCGCGCGAGTCGGCATAGCGCGAAGCAAGTTTGTTCGAATACGCGGCGATCATTCTGAGCTTGGTTGACGCTCCCGAACGGAACACGATCAGTTCCAGCACGAGGCCATCGAAGCTCGTGTATTTCAGGCTCCCCAGGCGCAGTTCTTCCTCGGCGCCGCTAACGACAAAGGTGTCCGCGGAGGCCAGCGCATCCAGAAAACTTGCATTCGCAAACAATATGGCACTGAAGGGGGCGATGTCGGGAGGCGGGTCATCCAGGTAGCTGAAGTTCGGCGTTTCGGGCTCGTCTTTGATGACCGTTAGCTGCTCATCATTGCTGCGGGTAATTATCACGGAGCGAACATTCGGGTATGGAAAGCCGGTGATCCGTTCGACGGCCTGCAGATTTTTGTGCAGGCCGGGTAGCGGTTCCGGCAGTGGTTGAGGCGCTTCCGGCTGCTTTCCATCCCGCCCTGTCGTTAGCGCGAGCAATGCCAGGGTCGCGATGGCAACCACCATCATGACAGACGTAATTTTTTTGCTGCCTTCCACGCTATATTGCCTTGAGCAAGTCGGGGGCTAAGGCTTTTCGTCCACAGGTTTGCCGTCGACATCTATGAGCTGAATGGCACCCGCGTCCAGTTTGGCAAGCCCCTCGGCGATTCGCTCCCGGTCGCCGATCACGACCAGGGTCAAGGCCGACGGGTCGATGGTCGCCTTTCCGGCAGTGGTCACCTGCTCGAGTGAAAGTTCGTTCAGCCGCTGTGCATAGGTGTCCCAGAAATCTTCCGGCAGGCCGAAGTCGACGATTTCGGCCAACGCGCCCAGCACCGCGGCATTGGTCTCCCAGCGGCCCGATAGCGACAAGGTATTCGAGCGCTGCACGCGTTCGAGCTCCTCCGCCGAAGGCGGATTGCTGCTCAGGATCTCGTTGATCTCACGCAATATTTCCGCGAGCGATTCCGCTGTCTTGTCAGTCTGCACCGGCGCATAGGCGAAGAAGGGCCGCTGCGCTCGGGTCGGCACTATCGTGCTGCGCGCCCCGTAAGACCAGTGCTTTTCTTCACGAAGATTCATGTTGAGGCGGGCCGAAAACTGTCCGCCGAGCACGTCGTTAAAAGCCTCGATTGCGGTTTCGTCAGGATTGGCCATGGGCAAGACCAGTTGGCTGACAAAGATTATCGATTGTTCGGCACCCGGCTTGTCGATCAGATAAATAGAATCACTGCCGCTGTCCTCGACCGTAGCGATGGTTTTGGCCGGCACTTCCGCCGGCTCCCAGTCGCTGAAGAGAGCTTCGATCAGCGGCACGATTTCTTCCAGGGTGGTATCGCCCACGACCAGCAGCGTCGCGTTGTTCGGGCGAAACCATGTATCGTGCCAGTTCACGAGGTCGTCGCGGGTAATCGCGGCGATCGTTTCTTCGGTGCCGCTGCCGGTGAGTGGCTGGCCATAGACATGACCGACTCCGTAGAGCAGCTTGGGCAGCACACGCAATGCCATGCTGATCGGCTGACTTTTTTCCTGGCGAATCAGCGTCTGGTACTGCGCCCGCAGGCGCTCCAGTTCATCTGCCGGGAAACTCGGTTCCAGTATTACCTTGGAGTACAGGGCGAGCGATTCGGCCAGATTTTCCTTCAGCGCCGACAGGGCCACGTTCGCCGAGTCCAGGCTGGCACCAGCCGCCAGCGACGCGCCAAGCAGCGCCAGTTGTTCGCTTATTTCCAGGGACTCGAGGTCACCGGCACCTTCATCGAGCATGGCCATGGTCATGCTGGCCTCGCCCTGATATTCGGGGCGGTCCGCGGCGTAACCGCTGTCCACAATCAAACTGAAATCGATGACCGGAATGTTTGGCCGCTCTATGACGACCAGTTCCAGTCCGCTGGCCAGCGTGGCTCGCCGGGCTG
>Ga0209536_100013728_pt1 | contig 11667 bp, 11 predicted proteins | sample DeeMarSeWOR28_12_FD_187461 | JGI IMG/M metagenome (GOLD analysis project Ga0209536, IMG submission 187461) | Marine sediment microbial communities from White Oak River estuary, North Carolina - WOR-2-8_12 (SPAdes) (version 2) | ecosystem: Environmental > Aquatic > Marine > Intertidal zone >... | reverse complement strand
TCATAAAGAGGCAAACCTACCACGTTTGAGTAAGAACCTTCAATCCGCTTGACCAGACAACCGCCGATGCCCTGAATGCCATAAGCGCCAGCCTTGTCCATGGGTTCGCCAGTTTTTATATAACCCTCAATATCTTCGGTGCTGAGAGCTCTTATGAAAACCGTCGTTTCAACCCAGTCGCTCTCAGCAACACCGCTCTGTCCATGTACCAGGCATATTGCCGTAATCACACGATGGCTGCGGCCACTCAGTCGAGAAAGCATGGCTGCGGCCCCGTTGAAATCGGCTGGTTTCCCCAGGATTTCTTCATCGATGACAACAATGGTATCCGCCGCCAACACCCACTCTTGTTTATACCTTTGGGCCACCTCCCTGGCCTTTTCCTCGGCATAATAGGTGGCGTGGCCATGTGGCTCCGTGTCGCTTTGGTTGACTTCCTGCAATCTGCTCGGAACCACTTTGAAAGAGAGCCCTACCTGGCGTAACAACTCTCGACGCCGGGGGGAAGCAGACCCGAGTATAAAGTCCCCGTCTTTTTTCTGCTCGGTCATCTTACTCCGTCTAAAATGTCTAAAGTGCCTAAAATGTCTAAAATGAGCTAAAAAAATCAAAGAATCCAGTAGCCAAGTGTCAGAATGCAGAGAGGCATACGGCTCAAGGCGCAGGGCGCAGGGAAAAAATTTAGTCTTCTAATGCCTTGTGCCTTGCGCCTTTCATCAATTCGAAATTCGAAATTCGCAATTACTTCCCTATGCCCCATGCTCAGTTGTACTGACACCTGACACCCGACACCTGAAACCTTTAATTCCTCAATCTGCAATCCAGAATCTAAAATCCCAAATCCAAAGCACCAAATTACAAATAAATCTCAAATACCAATATTCAATAACCTAAACATATTTGGAATTCTATTTTTAGGTGATGTTGGGGTTTTGGATTTTGAATTTCGGTCATTGTGATTTGTAATTTCCATCGACTTCTGCCTCTCTATATCAAATACGAGGAGGAATTGAATCTCCAGTCCGTATTCCTAAATCCCGATGAACAAGGCTTCAGTGTTCGGATTTCAACTTTTTTGTTTTTCTTCCCTGACACCTTACACCCGGCACCTGAAACCTTTAATTCCTTAATCTGAAATCTGCAATCTACGATCTAAAATTCAGAATTCCTCAATATCTGGCAGCTTGAATAGCTGACGGGCATTTGAAGTGGTCTGTTCGGCCACAGCTGCCAAAGAGAGTTGGTTCAGTGCGGCAATTTTCTCCGCTGTGTGAATCAGAAAAGCCGGCTCATTACGTTTGCCGCGCTTGGGCACCGGGGCCAGAAAGGGGGCATCGGTTTCCAAGAGCAGCCGATCTAGTGGACAGTTTCGGACAACATCCTGCAGGATATTTGACTTAGGAAAGGTCACGGGGCCTGCGATGGACAGGTAAAGGCCCAAATCCAGACATTTTTGCGCAAAAAACCAATCGCCCGAGAAACAATGCATGGCCCCACCTATTTCCCAGACCTTGTGTTCGCGCAAGATTTGATAAACTTCTTCGTGTGCCTGGCGCTGATGGATTACAACAGGTAACCCCAACTGTCGTGCCAGATCCAGTTGTTGATTCAGGCAAGCGATCTGCGCCGAACGCGGTTGATAGTTGCGATAAAAGTCAAGGCCGATCTCACCGTAGGCAACTACCCTGGGTTTGCGACCTAGAGCCAGTAGTTCCTGAATATCCTCAGACGAGAGTTCGCTGGCATTGTGGGGGTGGATGCCCACGGTGGAGTAGACCTCCCCATTGGCTTCAGCCAGAGCAATGGCGCGCTGCGAGCTGGAGAGATCAATGCCTATGGTGATGACCTGCAGGACGCCCACCTGCCTTGCTCTCGCCAAAATACCTTTTTGCTCTGCGACCAGGTCCTCAAAGTCTAAATGGCAATGGGTATCAACAAGCATATTTATTACTATCTAGATGTGAGATCTGAGATGTGGGATACTAATGCCAAGAAGAGTGTTGAATCTCACATCGCATATCGCACATCCCACATCAGTTGCTCAGAATCTGTTTTGTGCTTCTCATTTCGAATTTGATCTCGGCTTCGCCGCGTTTCGGCTGCACTATAGGAGGAAAACAAGGGGGTGTCAACAAAGGAGAATGGAGTAAAGGTCACGTCAGATTTCAGATTGGAGAAGGCAGTGGGCATAGAGCATGGAGCACAGAGCATGGAGCATAGAGCATGGGGCAGAAGAGAGACGACGCGGGGACCCCAGTACGATCCTTCGGACCTACGGGGCAGGCACGGCGAAACGGAGACGCGGCGAGAAACACAGAGGGCTTTTTGTCCGTGGTCCGTTGCGAGAAAAGCATAAAGCAAGGAGTCAGGAGTCAAAAGTCAGAAGCCAGGAGAAAAGAAATCATAATTGAGTTTCTCTCAACTACTGACTATAGAATTCATTGGTTTGGAATTGCCTATTGAGAAATGCGAAATGCGAAATTTCCTCCCTATGCTCCATGCCCTATGCCCCATGCTCAGTTATTCTGACACCTGACACCCGACACCTGAAACCCTGAGATCTGATGCTTAGGACTTGGGATTACGGATTGAGGAATTAGGGAATTGAGGCTGTCCGACAACGTCATTCTGAGGCGTCAGCCGAAGAATCTCCAAAGCGTAAATACCTGAGGCGATGAGATTCTTCGCTCCGCTCAGAATGACAAGGGCAGGCATTAGAGGGGTTGTCTGACAGCCTCAATTAGGGGATTTACGATTTCGGATTGCGGATTTACACTACATATGTGTTTTTGTGGTGGAGCTGCAATCAGGCTTCCATAGGGCTCTATAATGCGAAGTAAAGTAGATAGTCGTAGTCTAAAATCTACAATCTGAAATCCACAATAGTTTGCGATTCGGACTGACTAATGGTTAAGATAGGAAGGCAAGAGATGGGGGTGACACAAATGGAATCCTTCTGGATCCTGGGAGCCGGTCATTTCGGTTCTTTGGCAGCACAGCGTCTCTTACAACAAAAAAGAGACTGCACTGTGCTGCTGGTAGACAAAGAGGCGGAAGCTTTGAGGCAGCTGGAAGCTGAGCCTATTGAGGTCGTAAAGAATGATGCCATCGACTTTCTTGTGGATTATCGTGGTCTGGGGCATGAGTGGATCGTACCTGCTATTCCGGTTCACGTTGGCTTTGCCTGGCTTTGTCGACAATTGGCCAAAGAGGGAGTAGTCACTCGACTCTCAGTTCCATCTGTGATGGAGCATCAGGTCCCCAATCCCCTACGAGCAGAAGAGGGAACTCTATATACTAGTTTTGCCACTTTTCGCTGTCCAGACGACTGTGATGAGCCCGCAGAAATTTGCACTGTAACAGGGAAGGCTCGTGAAGCCGATCTGTTTGACCTTATCGGCGACCTACAGGTGGAGGGGTATGTTATCCGAATACTGCGCAGCCAGCAGCTGGCACCGGGTGTTGGCGGTTACCGGCTATCAGCTCTTTGGAGACTTCTGGAAGAGGTTTGCTCAGTCGCTGAGCAAATCCTTGTTGCCACTGCCTGCCGGTGTCACGGAGTGATCGATGCACTACGGTTCAACCGCAAAGAGCAGAACGCATAGCGCATGGCGTCGGGTTATAGGAGCAGGTAGCCAGCAATCAGTAGCCAGTAGATTTATAGGATTTCTTCGGTTCTTTTCTCCCGGATTCTTACTCCTAAATCCTAGCACTTTACTGAACACAATTTATCAGAACAAATAAAAACACGCTATGCGCTCTGCGCTTAGCGCTTTGCGTTTATCATTGACGCTCTGGGTTGATACCGCTATACTTTCAAAAAAATTAAGTACTAAAGGCAGTTATGGGTACATTGAGGGATAAGACTAACGGCAGAAAACTTGACTAGGAGAATAGATGAGTGAAACCGGGCAAGCGGTGTTGGATGCTATTTTCGCCAGGCGAAGTATCCGGCAGTATCTTGAGGATCCTGTAGAAGATGCTAGTCTGCAAGTTATTTTGGAGGCGGGTCGCTGGGCTCCCTCCGGGTTGAACAACCAACCATGGCGTTTTGCAGTTGTTAGAGGTCCGGAGGTAAAAAACGAGATTGCGGCACAAACCCGCTACCGGGAGATCATTCGCAACGCCCCAGTTATCATTGCGGTCTTTCTTGACAATGCTAAGAGCTATGACCGGGTAAAGGATTGTCAGGCAATAGGTGCCTGCTTGCAGAACATGTATCTGGCTACCCATGCATTGGGATTGGGAGGGGTTTGGTTGGGCGAGATCTTGAAAAACAAAGAAAGGGTGGCAGAGATCCTCGAGACACCTGAATCATATGAACTGATGGCAGTATTTGCCGTTGGACATCCGAAAAACCGCCAACAGAAATCCCAGCGAAAATCACTGTCAGAGATAATTTTTAAAGAGTTATAACAGGAGGCCCAAAGAGCAAAGGGTGTAGACGCGGTATAACACAATTAGTTTTGCCTTAGAGGGACAAGGGGGGGATGGACATGAAGATACGAGGTCGTGCTCCATTGGGTCGTTATTTACTGGTTGGGGTGCTATCTATTTTTCTCTTTACTGGTGCAAGGTGTGCGACTACCAAAAACTCGGAAGGAATGACTGAGGAAACGGGCGAGAAAAAAAGCGAAGTAACAGGTCCGGTTCCTCTTTACTATGACTTTGCTGATATCCTAATTCCTGCAGAACTTAGCCTCGATAGAAAGAGCTCGTTTGTTTACAGTACACCATCTTTTACCGCAGGTGTCCTGGTGTTCGAGGGCTATGTGCAGGGAGACTCTCTGGTGAATTTTTTTAGCACAAACATGGCCAAGGATGGCTGGATGCTCAAGTCAAGTTTTCGCTACCGTCAGGTGATTCTCAACTTCGAAAAAGATAAGCGCAGTTGTTTGGTGAATGTGGCAGAGTATCAATTGAAAACCAGAGTTGAAATCTGGGTGGCTCCCCAAGTGGGTTCAACCATGCCATAAAAACAGCCATCAGCAGTCAGCTGCCGGCTTTCAGAACTGGCTAAAGTGCAACGAAACCGACCCTTGACCGCCACTGAGTCGCTAGACCGCTGTGATTATCGTTTGCTGATGGCCGATAGCTGACGGCTGATCGCTTGAGAGACGAGGCATTATGGCCGAATTAAAAGACAGAAAGATTCTGCTGGGAGTAACTGGTGGTATTGCTGCGTACAAGGGGCTGGAGTTAACCAGGCTTCTAGCCCTGGAAGAAGCTGAGGTTCGAGTGATTATGACCCGAAGCGCTATGGAGTTCGTGCAGCCTCTGTCATTCCAGGTTCTTTCTGGCCAGCCGGTTTGCACTCATCTCTTCGATCTCGAGACAGAATCACGCATTGGCCACATCCAAGTGGCCACTGAGGCTGAAGTGGCGGTAATTGCCCCCGCTACCGCCAATATCATCGGCAAACTAGCCCATGGAATTGCTGATGATTACTTGACTACTGCCATGTTGGCCTGCACCTCTCCCAAGATTATCTGCCCAGCTATGAACGTGAATATGTTCGATAGCCCACCGGTTCAGGAAAATTTAGCCAAGCTAAGGAACTGGGGATTTCATCAGGTGGGTCCAGGCTCTGGTGATCTGGCCTGTGGGGTGCAAGGTCTTGGAAGATTGGCACCTCTGGATGATATTATGGAGTGCATCCGTCAGGTATTAACACCTCAATCCCTAAAAGGAAAGCGGGTGCTGGTCACCGCTGGTCCCACCAGGGAAAAACTGGATCCAGTGCGACACCTGACCAATCCTTCTTCAGGAAAGATGGGATATGCTCTGGCGAGAGTGGCGAAGCGTAGGGGGGCGGAGGTTACTCTGGTGAGCGGGCCAACAATCCTGCCTCAGCCCATAGGGGTGAAGCAGGTCAAGGTAACTACAGCCCAGGAGATGCACCAAGCGGTTACAGAAAAATTTGCCCAGATGGATGCGGTGGTAATGGCGGCTGCAGTTTCTGATTATCGACCGAAAAAGACAGCACCCGAAAAAGTCAAGAAGTTCAGCGGCAATGACGTTCTGGAGTTGGAGCGGACTGAAGATATCCTCTTACTTTTGGGACAACTGAAAAAAGGTCAGGTTCTGATTGGGTTTGCAGCAGAGACAGAGAACTTGCTTGAGAACGCAAAAGAGAAGCTGCAACAGAAAAATCTGGATTTTATTGTGGCCAACAATCTAACTACAGCCAATGCTGGCTTTGGTAGCGATACCAATGAGGTGACCATTTTGTGGCCCGAAGGTGAGGTGGAAACCTTACCATTGGAGACTAAAGACTTGGTTGCCATGCAGATTTGGGACCGGGTGGAACGTCTGTTGCAGAGGTGAGCAGGATGAGTTGGTTTTCATTATTTGAAGACTCGCTAAACCTGTTATAATGGAGGTCAAAAAAGTCGTTTTTGGACAAGAAAAACATGCGCTCTACGGATCATTCCGGAAGAACCGACGATAGCGGGAGGTTGGGAAGATCACCCCACCGAGATCTCGCTGAATTGGCAAGTTCTCTCCGCCAGCATCTCAGCTACCAGGCCATGATGGGTCTGAAATGGTTGCCGCGTATTTCAATGGGCTCGCCCCCAGATCTCCCGGAAGACCTGGAACAAATTCGTTCTGACTTGGGTGAATGCACCCGCTGTGGTCTTCACTTCCATCGAACCCATATTGTTTTTGGCGAGGGAAACCCTTCGACCAGAGTAGTACTGGTGGGGGAAGGACCAGGGCAGGAAGAGGACCGGTTGGGTCGGCCTTTTGTAGGCGCTGCTGGCAAGTTGCTCGACCGAATCATCACAGCCATGGGATGGCGGCGCGATGAGATCTATATTTGTAACGTGATCAAGTGCCGACCGCCGAGAAACCGCAATCCTCAGCCGGATGAGATTGAAAGTTGCGGTCCTTTTCTCAGGCGTCAGCTTAACGCCATTCATCCTCAGGCCATTTTGGCCTTGGGAGGCTTTGCCGCCCAATTCTTGCTCTCCACTCAGCAACCCATCTCCAAACTTCGGAACCGCGTTCATTATTTTGAAGGGATTCCAGTGGTTCCAACCTATCACCCTGCCTATCTTCTCCGCAATCCTCTCGAAAAGCGGAGGGTGTGGGAGGACGTCCAGTTGCTTCTATCATTAGTGCGGGGGGCGACTGAGAGATCCGAATAATGGGAGTCGCAGCACGACGGGGTACGAGTCCAAAGTGTCCACTTTTAATCTTGCTGGGAACAGCAAGAGGCCAATGAGAGTGTCCAGAAAGGGAAAAAATGCAGTTTGTAGCCAAGTTAGAGGTGTCTACTAAAAAATTGAACCTTTTGACTGTTCTGGCAGCATCGGTGCTCATTGTAATGCTGTTATGTTCCCTTCCCCTTTCACTGGCTGGAGACAAGCACATCAAGATCTTGCGTATCGAGGAGAGCATAAATCCTGGAACCGCAGCTTTTCTGGCGAGAGGAGCAAAAGAGGCAGTGGAAGAAGATGCGGTCCTTCTGGTGGTGGAGTTGGATACTCCAGGCGGTCTGGTTACCTCAATGAGAACCATGATAAAGACCATTATGAACGCCCCGATTCCGGTGGTGGTTTTTGTATCGCCCAGCGGCGCCCAGGCTGCCTCTGCAGGTGTGTTCCTTGTCATGGCTGCTGACATTGCCGCCATGGCCCCGGGTACAAATATAGGCGCTGCTCACCCGGTTGTGGCAGGTGGTAAAGACATGGACGAAACCATGGACACCAAGGTGGTCAATGATCTGGTGGCTTTCATCAAAAGCATTGCCACCAAGCACGGCCGCAATGCTGAGTGGGCTGAGGAAGCGGTGCGAAAGAGTGTATCGATCACAGCGGAAGAGGCCCTAGAGCTCAAAGTAATAGACTTGGTTGCCAGAGACATGGATGAACTGTTGCTCAAACTGGAAGGCTGGTCGGTTCAAACCAAAGAGGGTGAGAAGAAGCTGGCACTCAAAGGACTTCCTACAGAAACAGTAGAGGAGAATCTGCGAGATAAGATCCTCAAGACCATTAGCAATCCAAATATAGCCTATCTATTGATGCTCATCGGTATGGCCGGCCTCTATTTCGAACTCTCTCATCCTGGTGTCATTTTTCCGGGGGTCATCGGCGGAATTTCTCTAATTCTGGCCTTCTATGCCTTTCAAACCCTCTCGGTTAATTACGCTGGCGTGCTCCTGATTATTCTGGGGGCTATACTCTTTCTCCTGGAGATTAAGGTCACCAGCTATGGTATGCTCAGCGTCGGAGGGGTTATCTGTCTGACGCTGGGCTCCGTCATGCTGTTCAACACTGGCACTCCCGGCGTGAGAATCTCCTGGAGTGTGTTGATTCCGGCGGTGCTTGTTATCTCTGGCTTTTTCATGACCGTGGCTTTTCTGGCTGTACGGGCTCACATGGCCACGCCCCGTACAGGAGACCAGGGATTGATCGGTGAGATTGCGGTGGCCAAAGAACCCCTGGCGCCGGAAGGCAAGGTGTTCGTCCACGGAGAGCTCTGGAATGCTACCTCCGAGGAAATCATTCCCGTTGGAGCCAAAGTAGAGGTAATAGGGGTGGAAAATTTGTGGTTGAAAGTGCGAAAAATAGGTGATACAAAGCAGTGATTTAGTCGCCTGAGACAAGGATTTACAGCATTTTCGCTGGTTCGATAGGAGGATGGCATGCCTTACACCATCATATTTTTGATCGTACTTGCAGTCCTTTTCCTAGCCAGTGCGATTAGGATTTTGAACGAGTACGAGCGGGGGGTCATATTTCGCCTCGGCCGGGTCATGAGCAGGGCCAAAGGACCGGGCCTGATTATCCTCATCCCCGTAGTGGATAAGCTGGTAAAAATTAGCCTGAGGTTGGTGGCCATGGACGTACCGCCCCAGGATGTAATCACTCGGGATAATGTATCTGTGAAGGTTAACGCTGTTATCTATTTCCGGGTAATGGATTCAATTAAGGCGGTGGTAGAGGTGGAGAATTACCTTTACGCCACCTCGCAATTGGCCCAGACTACCCTGCGGAGCGTGTGTGGACAAGCCGAGCTGGACGAGCTGCTTTCTGACCGGGAGAAGATCAATTCACAGCTGCAAGAGATTCTAGACAAACACACTGATCCATGGGGCGTGAAGGTGACAACCGTGGAAGTCAAACACATTGATCTTCCCCAGGATATGCAGCGGGCCATGGCTCGGCAGGCAGAAGCCGAACGTGAGAGACGCGCTAAAGTCATCAATGCTGAAGGTGAACATCAGGCCGCAGCCCGACTGGCGGAAGCGGCGGCGATAATATCTGAACATCCCATGGCCCTTCAGTTACGCTATTTGCAGACACTTAGAGAAGTTTCGGCAGAAAACAATTCCACCACCCTTTTTCCCATTCCGATTGATCTGTTCAGGCCTTTTTTGAAACTACATGAAATGGTTGAAAAAGGTGAGAAGGAAGGCTCTAGTACTTGAGTCTAAGCTAGCCGGCAAGACGTGCGCTGGATTCTCGATACTCAAGCCCAGACGAGCAAAGGAGTTGGGGTATATGACGGAAAAGGAGCAAATGGAGCTAAAAGAGGAAAAAGAGCCAAAAGAGGAAAAAGAGCCCGAAGAGAAAAAAGAAGTAAAGGGTAAAGAAGAGCCAAAAGAGGAAAAAGAGCCCGAAGAGAAAAAAGAAGTAAAGGGTAAAGAAGAGCCAAAAGAGGAAAAAGAACCCGAAGAGAAAAAAGAAGTAAAGGGTAAAGAAGAGCCAAAAGAGCCAGAAGAGCCGAAAGAGCTCGAAGAGAAAAAAGAGAAAAAAGAGGAAAAAGAGCCAAAAGCAAAACCCTTGGATCGGATGACAGCTAAAGAACTGCGCGAGATGGCTCTGGGGTTGGAGGGGATCGTCGGCGTACATGCAATGAACAAAAGCGAGCTTGTTGCCGCCATCAAGAAAGCCAAAGGAATTAAGGATGATAAAAAGCGGCAGACGAGCGTCGACGTACGCACAATCAAGCTAAAGATAAGGGAACTCCGCAGCCAGAAGGAAGTCTTGAAGGAGGCGGGGGAAAAAGGGAAAATAAAGATTCTCAGGCGGCGAATAAACCGGCTGAAGAAAAAGACCCGTCGGGCAGCCATGGCGGGATAGATTTAGCCTAGCGCCGAGCGTTCAAGAACTCAAAAATCTTATCTGTAAAGGTCTGCTTCAAACCAACTATTTCCCAAGCCAGTGCAATACTTGTTTTCAGGGGGACGGGAACTGCTCGATGGAAAGGAAACAGGCTCTTGATCTGCTGAACAACTATCTGAAGGCCGAAAATTTACGAAAGCACTGTCTGGCTACGGAAGCGATAATGCGGGCACTGGCCGAGCGGTTAGATGAACCCGTCGATCTATGGGGTGTCACTGGGTTGCTACACGATCTAGACTACGAGGAGACCGCCGAGCAACCAGCGGAGCATGGGCTGCGGACGGCTGCCATTCTGGCCGATAGCGATCTGCCACCTGAAGCGATCACTGCCATCAAGGCTCATAATGCGGAAGCTCTGGGTGTGCAGAGGAATTCAAAATTGGATTTTGCCCTTACCTGTGCCGAGTCCATTACCGGTCTGGTTATTGCCACAGCCCTGGTCTATCCGGACAAGCGGCTGGCCAGTGTGAAGCCCAAATCCATCCTAAAGCGCATGAAAAAGAAAGATTTCGCCAGGCGAGTGGACCGAGCCCAGATCACGCTTTGTGAGGAACTAGGGTTACCGCTTGCCGACTTCACGGAGCTGAGCCTACGGGCTATGCAGGGTGTCAGTGAAGAGCTTGGGCTCTAGGAAGCGATCACTCAGATCACAAGATAGCTGGGCCCCTTTAGTAGCTAGACTTAGACCATTTGGTAGCCAGTATCAACAGCCCACCAGGAAGAGCCTAACGGCGACCTGTTAGTGATCGGCTTTGCTTCACTACCTGCTGCCAACAGGCGGTTGGCAGTCAAAATGAGCGGCATGATTTTCGACCTGGAAAACAGAGTGGAATAGCGGCTGCTAACTTCTCAAAAAAACAAGGATAATTAGGAAAATGGATGAGCGTAAGAAAAAACGACTGGCTGCCGCAGTTGCGGGGGTCTACAGATACCTTAGGAGCCAGGCAGAGCAACAACTTGCCATGGCGGCAGTGAGTCAGACAGTTTCTGCGCCTGCCCTGGGGGCGGCAGGTCTGTGGTCAGCGTCTGGTAGACAGGCAATGATGGAAATGCGCAGGTTACTTCAGCTGCGGGTGATACGCTAGTGGGCTGTATTGATTTTAATGTTGAAGGCTCTTACGTGTGGCGCCACGGAACAACCTGCTGATTGAGGATTATTTCGGTTTTACCTTAATTGAATTGAGTGCTTGAGGAAACAGGCAGCAGCGCTTAAGGGAGACAAAGAGGAGAGGATTATGGCAGACAAACACACGAAAGTTACGGCTGGACTAGTTGAAGAGGGAGTAAAGGTATCCAACCCAGTCAAGATTCAAGATTTGACTTTTCGGGATGCGCACCAGTCAATATTCGCCACTCGAGGTCGCACCGAAGACATGATACCCATTGCGGAGGAGATGGATGAAGTTGGCTTCTGGGCCCTGGGTGTGTGGGGTGGGGCAACCTTTGACACCATGCACCGTTTCCTCGGGGAAGATCCGTGGGAAAGACCGCGGACACTCAAAAAGTATGTCAAGAATACGCAACTGCAAATGTT
>Ga0209536_100013727_pt1 | contig 11667 bp, 9 predicted proteins | sample DeeMarSeWOR28_12_FD_187461 | JGI IMG/M metagenome (GOLD analysis project Ga0209536, IMG submission 187461) | Marine sediment microbial communities from White Oak River estuary, North Carolina - WOR-2-8_12 (SPAdes) (version 2) | ecosystem: Environmental > Aquatic > Marine > Intertidal zone >... | reverse complement strand
TGATCCGGAAGAAGATCTTTAGAATCTTATTGCTTTTTCCCCCGGATGTTTGTACTCAGATCGTAGAATCCTGACTCTAAAAGTGTATGGTGGCCTCCCATGAGTCGACCAGTTTGTCCCCGTCTGCCTTGGTAACATGGCGAGAATGCCATGCATTCATAATCAGATCTGAAAGAAAAGAGAGCCGTAACAAGATCTGGAAACCTACACCTGCTCTGGGCTGCTCACAGCCGATCAAGCCTTCAGATGGTGGCACTATTCAGCGCAATATACTCACAGGTCGAATCATGAGTGTTAATACACCAGACCATGATAAGAGTATCAGGTCCGCCACTGAAAAGGATTTGGATCAGGTCATGGAGGTTGAACGGCTTTCGTTTTCAGCTCCTTGGTCTTACAATTTCTTTCAGTCGGGGCTAAAAGAAATATTCTTAGTATTTGAAAAGAAGGAGATTGTTGGTTTTTTGAATGCTTGCGTGTGTGCGGATCTGGAGAAAGCGGTCATATTGAAGCTCGCAGTGCATCCTGATCACAGACGCGAGGGAATTGCCGAAGAACTTATCAGAAGGTGTCTAGATATACTCATTGAAAAACAGATCAGCATTGTTGAGTTAGATGTTGAATTTATACAAAGGGGAGCAATAAGACTATACGAGACATTTGGTTTTAAAATCGCAAATATTCTAGTGTTTCCCAGCGACACTCCTGGTGATGAAGAGACCTTTTATATTATGAGGCTGGAATTACCGAAATCTGGAGAAACAGTAAGCGGTAAACGGTAAGCAGTAAGCAGGGGGCTTCTCTTCGGGTATCTAAAGTTTTTCCGACACTCCAATACTCCAGTACTCCAACACTCCTCGTGCTGTTCTACAAGACAGGATTTTCGCCACATGACTCCGCCATCAGAGGCAGCTGTATACGTCCAAATCGATTATCGTTGCGTATTCTCTTTAATCCAATCCAAATAGGGAAGATTTCCAGCCAGAATAGGCAAGGCAATAATTTCCTCCACCTCGTAGGAGTGAAGTTGTCTAACCCGGTCTCGCAGGGATTCGAACAAGTGGCTCTGCGTCTTCATAATGCACAGTACTTCGGGCTCATCCTCGACTTCTCCTTGCCACCAGTAAAACGATCTCAACCCTGGCACTATGTTGACACATGCAACCAGCCGCTCTTCCACCAGGGTTTTGGCCAGTTCTGGTGCCTCGTTTTCAGGTGCGGTCACAAATATTACTATGTATTCCGTCATGTTGCCTCCTCCGTTGCTTTATTGCGAGCCCTAAACCTATGGGCCACCCGACACGGGGACACGGCGAAGGGGCGACACGGAGATGATTTTTCTATCTGCTGAATTCTTCTATTCTCCGCGTCTCCGTCTCTTCGTCTCTCCGCGTCTAGATGTCTGGGCGGAAGTCGGTATCATACCCGGTGAGTTCAACATAACCTCGCCCTTTGACGTCCTTGCCCTCGAGCTTACCCGTCACCCGCACACTCCCCTCCCAGTAATTGACCAATGTGCTCTTGCGCGTGGTTAGCTCCTGATCTTTTACTGTGGGGACCAACTTCAGTTCCAGCTTTTTCCCGGGCACCTTTAGCTTCCATCCTGACGGATAGGTGGTGCCACTTTTCTTGCTTTGCCAGGTCCCCTTGTTTTCAATTTTAAAGGTGGACAGGGACAAGTGCTCAGAGCTGCCGTCCGGGTAGACCAAGGTGCCACTGGAGGTCGGATCGGCCCGGCCGTCTCCATGCCGGATAATGTAGAGCATCAGTTCCGTTTGATTGTCCAACTGCACGCTGAACCAGTCCCAACCCACCTGGTAGTCCCGTAGTTGATTGGAACCGAACTCGTGATCCATCCAGGCTTGTCCCGAAACATCATATGATTTTCCTCGCCAGTATAACGTCCCTGCACTTTGCATGCGCGTCAGGGAATAGTAATGAGAAGCGTAGCCCTCACCCACCGCCTTTTGACTCACTCCATTTTTTCCATGAATCACCGCTTCCTTGGTTGGTGCCAGAGTGAGATCAATTCCCATGTCCTCTTTCCCGGCCTTAAGTCTATGCGTCTTCCCCTGCAACCTCACCTCCCAGTCTTCCACCCAGGCATGGTATACTTCAGGGTCGGCTCCAGCCATCTTTAAAGCCCCCCTGCTCACCTTCTCTTGGAAGCGGTAGCTATTCCCATCTTCATCTGTTAAGGCGAAATGGACGAAATAAAGAGTATGCATGGACCAACGCGATTGAGATTCTGCTGATGGCGGCCGCAGAGCATGGCGAAAAAAGGTAAGCTGAAAGCCAAAGTTCCGGCCCTTTGTAGTGCTTAGATGACCGGTGTAATACCACCATTCAGTGCGAAAATCTGGATGAGCTGCATGGTCGGCGGGAAAGCGGTAGACATATCCTGGTAGGGCACGGCGAAATGCCTGCCCCGCCTCCTTCCCATTTGCGAAGCTCACGGCAAAGAATAGACCTAGGACGACGCCAGCAAACACTGTGCGCATTAGCCAAGGTGGTCTTTGTCCCGGTGGGACATCCTGCAAAATAGCCATTACACTCAATTTTCCATATTTATTGTGGCTGGCAGCGGGCAGGCATCAGGTCATTTGCCTTCGGCGTCATTACGCTGCGCTGTCACACATGGTCATTAATTGTAAAGACATAATGACTCAATGACGGCCGCTAGGCCTAATGACGGGCGCAGCCCTCATGACAGCTCCGCGCAATTGCGCGGAGCGTAATGACCTAATGGTGCCTACCGCCTAGCGTCTGATCCCTGTGCACCGTCCCTGTGCACCACCAGTTCATACCGCTTGAGAATGTCCCTGAAGTCTTCCACCTTCCAACTTCCTTGCAGGTAGCCCCGGCGAAATGGTTCCTTCTCCAGCAGACGAAGAATGAAGCTCAGATGTCCCGAACATCCGCCGGGATCTAGATTCTGCAATTCCTTCTCAATCCTCTGGCCCAACACAGTGGCCTGTCGGTGAACCACAGCCCCTTGACCATCACATTTTCTAACTGAATAGAGTCGTCGACAACTAAAGGGACGCACAGAATAGATGCGGCAGCTTTGCTCTTCATCCAAGAAGGCACAGCGGACCAAGACGCTATTGACCTTGTCATGCCGATTCTCTCTTAGGCTGCGGTCAATCTCTAATCTTTCTGGTTGGTCCCATCCCTTGAGGTGCTCCAGGATTATCAAAGCCTCCAGAGTGGTTGCTCCCACACTGCCAACGTCTATGCAGCAGGAGGCACAACCCTTTTCACAGACCGCCTGGGATTTGAAGGGCTCTACCAATCGCTCGTACTCATCGTAGAGCTTGAAAACCTCTTTTTTCTTTTTCCTATAATCCAACTTATAACTAATCCTCTTCGAGTGACTGTCCGATAGCCTCTCTTTTGCCAGCTTTTGTCATTCTGAGCGAAGCAAAGAATCTCCATGGATCCAAGAACTTACACCTTCGAGATTCTTCGGCTGACGCCTCAGAGTGACCTTGTCGGACAGACTCTCGAGTGACATTTCGGGCGGGGACCCGCCCCTACGAGCCTTGCTCCCAGAATCTCACCGCGTCGCCGTTTCTCCACGTCCCCGTGTCGTTCCGCTGTGCCTAGTCCTTAGTGCCTAGTCCCCAGTAAACTCTGCCTGCTGCCTCACTCCATCCTCATCACCTCACTAACATTCTTTCTGACTGCGTTTCGCGCCGGGACAAGGCCGGCAACTAGAGCACACGCTACCACCAAGATAAGTGTCTTACCAAACATTGCCACTGGCAAACTGAACTGAATCGTCCAACCGAAAGATTGCTTGTTGATCACAAAGATAAGGAGCAGTGAAAGAAGTATTCCGTTTACCGCCCCCAGCACAAAGCTTATCAGTCCCATGAGTCCGGCCTCCAGCAAGGTCATTTTTTGTACCTGCTGGTTTGTCGCACCCACGGCCTTCAGGACACCGATATCGCACTCTCGCTCCATTACCAAAAGGATTAAAGTGTTCACGATACCAAAAATCCCTACTACAATCGCTATTACTTGCAGCGCGTAAGTTATGGAAAACGTTTGATCAAAGATCCGCAGTATTTCTTGGCGGAGTTCCCTGTTGCTGGTAATGAATATCTCCTGACTTCTTCTGAGTTGGTTCCGGATAAACGCTCTTGACTGGTCGAGATTGGTACCTGGCTCGAGATAGACCCCCACCGATGTGTATCGACGTTCTTCAGGCCAGTAGCGGTGAAAGGTGGACCTGTCCATGATTACCATACCCCCCTCTGTGCGGTAATCGTAGAAGACACCTGCAATCACCAGACTTTGTATGCCCTTTGGAGTTGGAAGTTTCAGCTGATCTCCTTCGCCAAGACCCAGCCGATTGGCCAGCACCTCTGAGATGGCGATTTGGTTTAATTGTCGACAGCGGTCAAGAATCTCCTCTGAAGAACCGCGCCTGAACATGACCCGACCTAAACGTGCTTTGACTTCCAGGTCAGTGATATCCAGCAGTACTGGCACTTCACCAATGCGAAACGGGATTTCGCTGAGCCGCTCCATGGCAGCAAATCCAGGCAGTTGCGGGAGAGATTCCACTAATTCCTCCGGTAAAGTTGACCGTTGTCCCGTAAGCCTAACCGCTGGCGAAATGTATAGATCGGCGACAATGATCTGTTCTGTCCAGGTTACTACTGTCTGCCGGAAGCTCAGGATCATTATGGATATGCTTATCAGCATGGCCAGCGCCGTCATCAAGGAGGCGATGGCCACCGCCGAGCGGTTGAGTGAGCGACCTAGATAGCGACTCGCCATCTTACCTTCAATTTTGAACAGTCCGGCCAGCCCTGGTGCCAAGGCCCTGTTCACCAATATGACACTAGCCGGGGTGAGAAAAGAAAATCCTGCCAGGATCAAAAAAGCCGCCACGAAGCCAAAAAGGGGTAGCCCGTTAACCGGAGACTGCAGGCTACAGAAATAGCCGAGCGCCAAAACCGCAGTCCCTATTACTGAGATCCTGCCGAGATTCATATGAAGCCGTCTTTCCAGGGTGCCTCGATAAAGAGCCTCTCTTGGCAAAGTTCGACTGGCCTCGAGGGAAGGAAACAGTCCGCCCAGTAAGGCTACACCCAATGCTGCCCCTGCGCCCAGAAAGATGACCAGCGGCGAAAGGCTTAGGCTCTCAGCACGCACTAACAGATACAGCTCACTGATGGTCTGAGCCATTGCCTTTAGAGCAAGCTTAGCCATCACCAGACCCAAGCCCACTCCAAGCAATGCTCCCAGCAACCCGACTACAAGCGCCTCACTCAAGAAAAGTCCTAAAATCTGCCACCGCTGGGTTCCCAGAACGCGCAGCATAGCGATCTCATAACGTCGCTTGTTGGCTGCGAAGGCGACAGCGTTATAAACCAGGAAAATACCTACAAATAAAGCGATTAGACTGAGGGCGAGAAGATTTAGCCGATAGGCATTTATCATTTCTCTTATCCGCCCGAGGCGGTTCTGTGGCGGCTCCACCGTCACATCAGCAGGCATGAGCTTTTGCAGTTGTTGGCGTACTTTTTCAACTGAAAACCCCTTTTCCAAGATCAGATCGATGCGATCAAGCCGCCCTATCCGGTCAAATGCCTCCTGAGCGGTGGCAATGTCCACCAGGGCCACGTTGCCCTCTAGAGCCCGAGCCGGCCCTTTGAGTTTGAGTAGCGCCCGCAGAGTAAGCGTCAATTGCTTGGATCCGGAGAAGACCTCCACCGGGTCACCCACACTAAGCCCGTGGCGCTTGGCAAATTTTTCGGTCAGGGCAATGGCGCCAGGTTCGGTGAGAAAAGAAAGTATGGCAGCAGTTCCTTTTTTTGATTCTACGAAATTATACTGCCGAAATTCTTGGTCACTAAAGACATCGATCCCCAGCATTAGTAGGGGTTCCTCTATGGGTGGTGCCGCTATGACATTGAATTCCAACACTGGTGTGGCTGCGCGCACTCCACCCAGGGAAGCCACCCTTGCATAGAGATCTTCTGGGAATCCATTTCCCTGACCCGTTATTTGTAGCTGGGTGTTGCCGGCGAGCGAGGTCACTGTATCTTGGAAGGAGTTCAAGGCGCTGGAGGCCGCAGTTTTGATCCCAACAAACACTGCCACTCCCAGCGCCACACCGAGGAGACAAAGCAGTGCGCGGCCTTTGTAGCTTTTCAAATGCCTAAAGCAGAACCAACGCCACAATCTAATCATGACGACTCCAGAATAGTGCAGAAGGGGTCAGGTCTACACTTTTCACAAAAAATGTCAAAAGTGTAGACCTGACCCCTAACTCTCTGCTGGGCTGAGCGTGCCGTCTCGCATATGAAGCTTCCTGCTGGCATAGGAGGCGGCTTCGTTGCTGTGAGTGGCGAGGATAAAAGTGGTGTGGTGTCGCTCGCTGAGTCTGGCCATTGTCTCCATGACTTGTTGGCCAGTGCGCGAGTCCAGATTGCCGGTAGGTTCATCTGCCAATACTAGTTGCGGCTTATTGATCAGAGCCCTTGCAATAGCCACCCTCTGCAATTCACCGCCGGAAATCTCGTGAGGATAGTGATTCAAACGATCCAAAAGGTCCACATCACTTAGCAACGCCTGCACTCGGGCTTCAATCTCCCTCTCTGGTTTCCCTTGAAGGCTATGGGGAAGAGCCACGTTTTCAGCAACGGTAAGGATAGGTATCAAGTTAAAAAACTGAAAAACAATCCCCACCAGGTCTCGGCGGTAGCGCGTCAAATCTGCCTCGGCCAGTTGGGTTATTTCCTGTCCTTTCACCCTAATGAAGCCAGTGTCGGGCCGGTCCAACCCACCAATCAAGCCAAGAAGGGTGGTCTTACCGCACCCACTCTTACCCATGACCGCCACGAATTCCCCGGTCTCCATTCTAAGTGAAACGTTATCAACCGCCTTTATCCGCTGCTGACCGGAAGTGTAAGTTTTGGTAACTGATTCCAGCTCAATCATTGATCTGCTTGCTTTCTCCGACACTCAGTCTATGCCTGTATACTCCTCAGATACTGTTGTCTTTGTAGGTTGGGTGGTTCCGCCAGTGCAGTAGGGGTCAGGTCTACACTTTTGACATTTTTTGTGAAAAGTGTAGACCTGACCCCTACTCTATGGTCTGCTGCATAGAGCATAGCTCATAGCGCATAAGGTGAAAAGAGACAAGATGGATAATTGACGCTATGCGACTTAGCCCAAAGATGTAAAATCAATGAGATGAGACCTTTGAGGGAGGGATTTAATGACTGTTGCCGCCAGATCATATGCTTGCTTCACCCCATCTAAAACGGCAGAATCGCTACTGGCCACAATGCCTTCAGCACCGACAAGTCTCTTTTCCGGCACTTTCAGGGCCTGGGCATCACCCGGCAGATTCCAACTTTTCAATTCAGAGCGAATCTTGGCCGCGAGTTCGCCGCTCTGGCGAATGGGAGCATCCAGGTAAAAGAGTGTTTCTTTGGGGGGGTATTTGTGGAGGAACTGGAGAAGGTTTTCTATGGCATCGTGGGTTTGGGAAGAGATTCGGTACCGGTGTGAGATACCGGCCACATCCCTGATCAAGCCGTCATTGGCAGCAATTAATGGTCGACCTAGCAACCCGCTCTCAGTGGTAATTATGACATTGTGCCCGTCCACCAGCAGCTTGCGATCAACCACCTTTTCAGGGCCTACAAGACGTTTACGTCTTTGCTTCGCCTCCTCCCGAGCAAAAACTCCGCGATGCAGGACTTCCCGGTGGAGTCTATCCAAATTGTATCGATTACCAACCAACTGAAGGCTAGCGCTGCGGGGATATCCTTGGTCCAGGAGGTAGAGAAAGTCCGCTGCAGCTAGCTTCAGCCCTTTTTGATTTAGTTCGGTCATTTTTTTCAGAAAAGTTCCCTCGGCAGCGGACCGAAACGGCGACGCGGGGACCTAGGGTAGCCCTGGTCAAATCGAAAAAAATCGCGGCTAAAAGCCGCTCCCACGAGCTTTACAGAAAGCTCAAATCACTATTGCCTTGGTCTTTTGATGACGACTACATTCCTTGTTCCTGCAATTGCTCAAACAGCTCTTCTTGCTCTGGGGTTAAGGATTTAGGTAAAAGGACCACAATTTTGACGTAAAGATCACCCCTACCCTTTTTGTTGAAGTGGGGAACACCATGACCCTTGATACGCATTTGCGTGTGACTCTGAGTACCCGGGGGGATCTTGAGGCTTAAGGTCTTGTCATCGAGGGTGGGAACCTCTACCTTTGTTCCCAAAACAGCTTGAGTAAGGGTGATTTCGTGGCTAACAGTCAAATCATCACCTTTCCGCTCGAAGATTGGGTGAGGTGCAACAATAATCTTTATAAGTAGATCGCCTGCCGGGCCTCCCCATGCACCTTGCTGCCCTTTGCCGGCAATGCGCAGCTTCTTACCGGTGGCGATTCCGGCCGGGATCTTCACTGTAACTCTCTCCACCCCGTCGCCTTTGTTGAAACTTGCCATTTTGGAACCGCCGAAAACCGCCTCGCTAAAGCTCACCTGCATGTCCATAACCAGATCAGAGCCTTTTTGGGGCTGCTGGGCCGCGCGACCGAAAGGACCACCAGAGTGGTAACCACCGCCTCTACCGAAGGGTCTTCTTCCTCCACCCGCCCCTCCGAACATGCTGCCGAACAAGTCCTCCGAGTCGAAGCCAAATTCTCTAAAAACTTGGCCGAAGTCGAAGTTCCTAAAAATGTCTTCCTGGCTAAAACGCTGCTGAAAACCCTCAGAGCCAAACATATCGTACTGCTTGCGCTTTTCTTTGTCGCTCAGCACAGCATAGGCTTCGTTGACCTCTTTGAAGCGCTCCTCTGCCTGCTTGTCACCCTCGTTGTGATCAGGATGATATTTCATGGCCATCTTCCTGAAGGCCTTCTTTATCTCGTCTTCACTGGCGCTTTTGCTCACACCAAGGATTTTGTAGTAATCTTTCCCTGCCATTATCTATTCTCTAATTTGGGTAAGTTCTCCTGGCTCAAACAACTGCAAATCTTAATTTTATAAAGGTTTGGTCCAATTGGCAAGGGCAGCGTAGCTGCACCAAGCACTACCGGTGATCCGCTTTGCGGAGCAGTAAGTGCCTAGTGCCTATTCCTAGTGCCTAGTTTCTATTTACTGTCGCAAGTTGACCACTAGATTGAGGAGAGAAACTTCAAGATGGCAGCGTTAGTTTTGAAAGGATTCTCCACCATCACCATGTGACCTGCCCCTTCTATGATCCTCAAGGTAGCTCGCTGGAGATTTTCAACAAGAAACTGGGAGTGCTTGGGAGGTGTCATAATGTCCTCACTGCCGCAGATTACAAGGGTAGGCTGTTTGATACTGCTGATCTCGCTCAGTCTGTCAAACTCATTGCAGGCCTTGAAATCATCCAGCACTACTTCCGGCCGTTCTGCGAGCAGTTGCTTCAAGCCCCATTTGACTACCTTATCTGAAGTCCCAGACCCGTAGCACTGCCGTACCAACCTTGCTGCTGTGGCCTCAAAGTCGGCTTCCAACCCCTGAAACGTTTCTGAACTGACCCTGAGACGAGCCCCACTGCCAATCAGTATCAGCCCATCCATCACCTCGGGGCAGTCGATGGCTGCCTCAGCTACCACTCCACCTCCCATGGAGTGTCCTGCAAGAATAGCTCCCTCCAATTCCAACCGTTTAATGAAGCGTATGAGCCAGTGGCTGAATTCGGTGATTGTAGCGCAACCATCGCCATGACTTTGGCCATGCCCAGGCAAATCCAGACAGATTGTATTTACTCCCCGGTCCAAGCCGCGGCGTTGGTTTTGCCACACCATGCCATTTTCACCGGCTCCGTGGACAAAAACTATACTGCGCCTCTTAGGGGCTACTCCGTTGGCTCCGGTCAAATAGTGAATGGATCTTCCGTCAACGTCTACAGTTGGCATGTCTAACTCTAAAAACGCATAGCGCAAAGCGCATGGCGCATAGCGAGACAAAATCAGATACTATGCGCTCAGCGCTATGCGCTACGCAACAGTATTTGGCTTCTCTGTTCCTATCGCTTTTCTGACCGGCTCACCTGGTGGCCTAAGAGTTTTTATTCTTCTCCGCCTTGCGCAACTCCTCTGCCCGCAGCTCTTTACGTAACACCTTACCTACCATGGTTTTAGGTAGCTCGTCGCGAAATTCCACTAGACGGGGAACCTTGTAGGCAGCGAGTTTTTCCTTACAGTGGGCAATGACCTCTTCTTCGCTAAGAGTTTCTCCGGGTTTGAGCACAATGAAAACCTTGACGTTCTCCCCCCGGTACTCATCCGGAACACCAATGGTCACCGCATCGGCAATCTTGGGATGTTCGTAGAGGACTTCATCAATATCTCGCGGATAGATGTTGAAACCACCGGCAATGATCATGTCTTTCTTGCGATCCACAATAAAAACATAGCCGTCCTCGTCCATGTGGGCAATGTCTCCGGTATAAAGCCAACCATCTCTGACGGTCTCCGCAGTTTCCTCGGGCATATTCCAGTAGCCCTTCATGACCTGCGGGCCCTTGATCGTCAGTTCCCCAGTCTGCCCCACCTGCTGCTCCTTTGTGCCGGTCTCCAGGTCCACAATCCGGACGTCTGTGGAGGGCAAGGCAATACCGATGCTTCCCGCTTTGCGTTTGCTCTTGACTGGATTCACGTGGGTCACGGGTGACGACTCGGTGAGGCCGTAGCCCTCCAGGATGACGCTGCCGGTTAGCTGCTCAAACCGGTTCATGATCTCCACCGGCAGGGGAGCGGAGCCGCTGACCACGTAGTTGATTGAGGAAAGATCGTATTTAGAGATCTCGGGGTAATTGACCATAGCGGTGAGTATGGTTGGAACCAGAATGGCAATGGTCGGTCTAGACTTGGTGATGGTCTTAAGAAAATCTTTGATTTCGAAACGAGGTACCAGGGTCATGGTGCAGCCCAGACAAATGGGCCAGTTCATGACCGCAGTCATCCCAAGGACGTGAAATATGGGGACCACACAGAGGAAACGTTCGTGGCCGCGCCTTATATCCGTCAGCCAACTAGTAATCTGGGCCACATTGACCACCAGATTGGAGTGTGTGAGCATCACCCCCTTGGCAACCCCGGTGGTGCCGCCGGTGTACTGGAGCAGGGCCACCTCATCCATATCCAGTTCTGGTCGAGGTGGGTTACCAGGGCTGTTCTTCACCAATGGTTTGAACGCGTGGACAGAACCGGAGTAGGGAACCTGCATATTAAGGTTCTGCTTCTTAGCCTTCAGGGGGTAAAGCAGATTGAGAGGAAAGGGGAGGTAGTCCCGGATACTCGTGATAACTAGGTGCTCCACCTGTGTTTCTTTCCAGACCTTGTCGATCCGGGGAAACAGATGATCCAGACCCACCAGCACTTTGACCCCAGCATCGTTGAACTGGTGAATCATCTCCCGCTCCACGTACATGGGATTGGTCATAACCGCCACGCCTCCAATACTCAGCGTGGCATAGTAGGAAATTACGGTTTGCGGACAATTGGGTAACATGATGGCTACCCTGTCCCCAGGCTTGACCCCCAATTGACTGAGAGAAGCAGCAAACCTGCTGACTTGATCAGCAAACTGCTGGTACGTGAGTCGAGCCCCAACAAACTCGGTGGCGGTCAACTGCGGAAAGTCCCGAGCAGTTTTTTCTAGTTGCA
>Ga0209536_100013726_pt1 | contig 11668 bp, 7 predicted proteins | sample DeeMarSeWOR28_12_FD_187461 | JGI IMG/M metagenome (GOLD analysis project Ga0209536, IMG submission 187461) | Marine sediment microbial communities from White Oak River estuary, North Carolina - WOR-2-8_12 (SPAdes) (version 2) | ecosystem: Environmental > Aquatic > Marine > Intertidal zone >... | reverse complement strand
TACCGCCGTGCCATTTTCAGGGTCAGAGAAATCCACCTGATCCCAGAACTCATTGCCCAGCTCGTCTTCGGGTACATTGATCTTGTCCAGATCCAGCTGCTTGCGATCAATCCTTTCCTCGAAAATATAGGAGCCGTGATAGGCCTCGTTCAGGATAACTTCAACGTGTCGGCCGGCAATAGCGGCACGACCACGGGCCTCGCCGGTGCTGTCGACGAAGGCGCTTGGCCGCATGGCCCTGTAAATATCCATGCTGATGATATTGCGGAAGTAGGATGTGTCGCGGTAAGTCGCGTCGAGTATCCAGTCGCCGTCCTTACGCAGGCCGAGCGGGGTGATGTTTTTCTCGTCCGTCGGATCATCGTCTTTGACGATTTCGATGCCGAAGGATTTTTTCGGGTACCGTTGCGAGGTCTGGCCGCGGAATTCTATGCCGAGGCTCAGGAGTCCGGTGTCTTCGCCGTACTCGCCGCTGCTCAGCCTGAACTTGCCCGGGTTCTTGGGTTCATCAACGATCACGGCGGCGTCAATCTGAATTACGGGCAGATTAGTGAAGATCAGGTTGTAACTTTCCAGTGGCACGCCATTCTGGTAAAGCTCGACCGGAACCGACGAACCGTAATGAATATTGCTGAAGGTCACCGAGTCGCCGCTTGTGATGACCGGGTTGCTATTGAACGAAAGCCCGAAGCCTAAGTCTTCACGCTCGAATTCAACGACCGCAATCAGGTCATTCGGCGTGGAGTAGCCAGGAGCGATCGGCGCCAGCAGCCGGTTGTTAGCCGAATCAACGCCGACATGCAGCCCGTCGATACTGATATTGAGATCCGACCAGCTGTCGATATCCGGATCGGGTACACCGCCGGAATACTGGATGTGCAGGAGCGGACCGCCCGCCCCGTCGAATGACTCCGCGGTGCGTTCGCCGCTCCCAGAAATGATGATTGCCAGGTTGTTGTCGCGTCTCCAGCCGGGGCGATCCACAATCTCCTGGATGATCGCAGAGAGATCGGGCGTGCGTTGATCGGGACCCTCGGCGTTGGTCGTCGTCCATGGCACGGGCGCCCATTCCGCCGATGCAATCGTCAGGGGCCGCGAGGAGATATCAAAATCCGTTGCAGTAAAGTTAACTGCCGAGTCGGTCGCCTCACCATGAATGCTGAGCAAAGTGGCGTCTGTGTTGACCTCGTCTACGCGAAACTGCACATAGGCTTCTTCGATAACCGCCTGAGCCGGCAAGTCGAGGTTGGTGAAACGGATGCCGACGAGCTGGTCGCTCGATCGGTCAAACACGAGCTCCAGGTCGCTGCTGTCAACCAATACGCTTCCGCCGCTGTCTTCTTCCGCATCGTCCCAGCTCGCGGTCACACGCGTGTCTATGGTTTCAGCCATAAGCGGTGCGCTCACCGCGAAAAGAAACAGCATGCTGGTTGCACCCAGCACTGCTTGCACAAGATGCCGCAGTTGTAAACGATTTAAGTCGCTCATGATCCCCTTCCCCCGAGTTGCGCTAAGCAGCGCCGATTATTGTTTTTGCTCTTGCAACTTGATGTGTTGCTTGAGAACTGCGATTGCAGATTCCTTTATTGCTGTTATTAACCGGCCAGGAATATGAAAATAGCAGTTATTACTTAATAGCTTATATATTGTAAAAACCGGATAGGCAAGACTGTTGCCACTGTCGGCGCTGTTTATTGGCTGCAAAAGCGGACTGGCTGGATTATGTGAAATAATTTTCCAGGCGGCAGAAGATTGCTTTCGAAGCCGAAAGCTATTTTAGCTGTGGATTTGAAAGCTCTGAGTAAGGGCTCTGCTCGGTCTGGCGAATGAGTATTTACACATGGACTTGTGAGTCTGTTTAATTAACGGACGCTGATTCCCCCAGCCTGCTATCGACTTCTCGTTCCGCTTCGATCCAGTCGTTCGCAGGGTCACCACCCTGAAAGCCGCGGCTCTCGGCGTAGCCATATGCCACTTGCTCGATCATCGCTTGCCGTTGTTGCATGTGGTGAATGGCTGCACGCCGTTTGTCGAGCCAGCTAACCACCGCGTTTATCTGCGGTATGTCATTCCTTATCTTGTGCGCGGGCATTTCGGCAATGCCGATTCCCTGAGCGGCCGCATGCATAAAAACCTGACTGTCGCGCAGTGCTGCGATCATGGGAATCTTCAGGCTGCTAAGAAAGCGCACAAGCATCTGGTAGCTTTTTGTTCTGCTTCGAACGCGGTTGGCGACGATTGCGAGCCGGCGTTCATTTCTGTCTAGTCGCACATCAAGCAGTAGCTCAGCGATGAAACGGGTTGCGGTGTAAACGTCGATTTCTGAAGGCTGAATCGGAATCAACAGGCTGTCCGCAAGATAGGTGTATGCGTGCAAAGTCTCGTGAGGAATCGCGGCAGGCAAGTCGACAATTACGATGCTCGAATCGTTTGGCACTTCGAGGCGCGGCGATGCTGCGATTCCAGGGTCTGACGTGTAGCCGCGAAGGCCATAGATGCTCGGCCGGTTTTCGGGGCGTTTTTGCAGCCAGCCCATGCTGAAGCCATGCGGGTCGCAGTCTATCAATGTGGGGCGGGCGCCGCGCAGCGCGAAGACGCTGGCCAAATTGGTTGCGAGCGTTGTCTTGCCGCAACCGCCTTTCGGGTTAAGAATGACAATTTTGTGCGGATTGTCGCCGCCTGAGATGCTGATCATCGTCCCGCCCGGGTCCCCCTAGGTTGAAGGCAGTCGCATGACTGCTTTCTGCACGAAAACGCACTCTTGAAAACGATTTGATCTTACTGAATGCATGGCTTTAACACAAGATATGGCGCCTGCTCGCCATGTTAGCCCCAATATATAGGGACGCACGCGTTATTTGCGCCCGTGGCGCGGGCGAGCCGACCGGTGCCGATCGAATAGGGCCGACAGACCGACGAACAAGGTTGCGGGGATTTTTCTCGCACTCCGTTCGGGGTGAAATAACGAACAGCGGCTGGCTAGTGCCCGGTATTATTGAAGGAACGGCCGCAGTTGTCCTTAGTGCTTCAGGAGACCTCGATGAGCGAAGAAAAAGCCAATTCCGCGGGCAATCACGCTGCTGCCGGGCAGTCGGACACTGCGCAAACGATCGCTACCGACACGGCAGGCCTCGTCGCCGGTTCGGTCGACATTCCGGTAGCCGACGGCAGCATACCCGCCTACCGCGCTCGCCCGGCCGCCGGTGGGCCTGCACCGGTGGTGCTGGTGGTCCACGAAATTTTTGGTCTGCACGCTTATATAAAGGATCTGTGCCGGAGGCTTGCCAAAGCCGGTTACCTTGCGATCGCGCCAGACCTTTATCAGCGGCAGGGCGATGTCAGTCGAATCGATGCCATCATGGATATCATCGACCAGGTGGTGATGCTGGTTCCGGATGACCAGGTGCTTGCAGACCTCGATGCGGCGGTCGCCTGGGCGCGAGACAGCGGCGAGGGTGATGCGGCGCGTTTGGGAATTATCGGCTTTTGCTGGGGCGGCCGTTTCGCCTGGGTCTACAGCGCGCACAACCCTGCGGTCTGCGCCGGCGCCGCGTGGTACGGCCGGCTGGCCGCTGTAGGGCAGGGCGTGATGAGTGACATCGGCAAAGGCCGCGCCTACCCGCTCGACATAGCGGACCAGTTGCACGCACCGGTGCTCGGCTTTTACGGCGAAGATGACATGAGCATTCCGCTCGACACCGTCGAGCAGATGCGCGAGAGGCTTAAAGCGGCAAATGATCCTTCGCACATTATCGTCTACCCCGGCGCGAATCACGGGTTTCATGCCGACTACCGGGCGGCGCTGTACCATCCGGAAGCAGCCGCAGACAGCTGGCGCCGCATGCTCGATTGGTTCGAGCAGCACGTGTGATACAAGACGCGTAACAGCGGCCTGAGTTCGTTTTAGAACAAAACTTCGTTCCGCAGCATTCGGCCGAACTTCTCCCGGCGCGGCCCGGAGGTGTCCCGATCCTGTTTCATGACGACGTGATCGCCATTGCCGGCCTGTTTGCTAAGCCAGATGCTCCACATGCCCTTTGCTTCATTAGGCACCAGCGAATACCGCATATCGATTACCCGCTGGGGGTTGTCGGGATCGATTGACAGGAAGCCTTTTGAGAACCAGGCGAAGCGCTCAAGATCCCTGGCCTGTTGCGAGTTTCTGTCCAACCAGGGCAGATCGCGTTCGATGTCCAGCCGCTCGACAAATTCGCCGGGGTAGACGGTGAGTCCCTGCGAACCCGGCCCGGCCCGAACGGCATCGGTGTAATAACCGTCCGGCACTTCGTAAATGCCTTTCCACAGCAATATATTGCCGAAACTCGGCTTCACTTCCATGCGGATTGGATCATGGCCGCGCTCGGCAGCGAGTTCTGCTACGGCGGCCTCGGCTCGCTGATGCTGGAGTATTCCCATGCCCTGATAAAAAATGACCCAGCCCAGCGCGAGTTGTGCAAACAAGGGATTCTTCTTGCGCAGCGCGATAATGACCAGCACCAGGAGCGGCAAGCTAAACAGCGGGTCAACGACGGAAATGGTGTTCCAGGCAAAGCGCTCGATGCTGAATGGCCATAGCAGCTGAGTGCCATAGCTGGTGCAGGCATCCAGTAAGCCGTGGGTCGCATACCCGAGCAAACAATACAGATAAGTCAGCTTGAAACTCATTCGCCAGCGCCGGGCAAACAGGTAGTAAAACAACCCCGCGCAGAGCAGGCTGCCGAAGGGTATAAATATCAGCGAGTGCGTGAACTGACGGTGATATTGCAGGTACAGCAGCGGGTCGCTGTCGGAGCGGATCAAGAAATCCAGATCAGGCGCCATGCCGGCTAAGGCGCCGAACAGGGTTGCGGCTGCGAGGTGTTTTTTTCGGCTGACGGCCTGGGGCACGCTTGCGCCCAGCACGGCCTGAGTCATTGGATCCATGTCGGCCCGTAGTTAGTTGCGGAGTATCGTCCGCACATTGTAAGGGGCTTGCTAGCCAACCCCGATAAAACTAGACTTATTCTACTGCGCTATTAAGTAAAACAAACAAAGTCTCGCATCTGACCCGATGCGCTTTAATTAGTTCGCCGACGGAGGTTTCTGCAATGCGTAACCAAACCCTATCACGCTGTGCCGCTATAGGGCTGCCCCTGATGATTTCGCTGCTGCTGACAGCAGGCGCTGCAAATGCGCAGGGTGAGCCTAAGTCGAACCAGTTTTGGTGGCCTGATCAGCTCAACCTGGCTCCGCTTCGGCAACATGCTGCGGAGTCCAACCCGCTGGGCGAGGATTTTAATTATGCGGAAGAGTTTAAAAGCCTCGATCTGGCTGCGCTGAAGAAAGATATCAATGCATTGCTGACCGATTCACAGGACTGGTGGCCGGCGGATTACGGCAACTACGGCCCGCTGTTTATTCGAATGGCGTGGCACAGTGCCGGCACCTATCGCGTGACGGATGGTCGCGGCGGTGCGGGCGGCGGTCAGCAGCGTTTCGATCCGCTCAACAGCTGGCCGGACAACGCCAACCTCGACAAGGCGCGCCGATTGCTGTGGCCGATCAAACAAAAATACGGCAATAAGATTTCCTGGGCTGATCTGATGGTCCTGACGGGCAATGTCGCGCTGGAAAACATGGGCTTCAAGACCTTCGGCTTTGCCGGCGGCCGCGAGGACGACTGGGAGCCTGATCTTGTTTACTGGGGTCCGGAAACAAAGTTTCTGGACGACAAACGCTACAGCGGCGACCGAATGCTGGAAAACCCGCTCGCGGCCGTGCAGATGGGCCTGATTTACGTGAATCCCGAGGGCCCCAACGGTAACCCGGATCCGCTTGCGGCAGCCAAGGATATTCGTGAAACCTTTGGCCGCATGGCGATGAACGATGAAGAGACCGTCGCACTCATCGCAGGCGGGCATACCTTCGGCAAACTCCACGGCGCCGTAAAGCCGGGCGACTGTATCGGCCCGGAACCCGCGGCCGCTCCCATCGAGCAGCAGGGCTTCGGCTGGAACAACAGCTGCGGTAAAGGTAATGCCGGTGACACCACGACCAGCGGCCTTGAGGGTGCCTGGACGGTGACGCCGGTGCAGTGGAGCATCAATTACCTGCAAAACCTGTTCGCGTTCAACTGGGTGCAAACGAAGAGTCCCGCGGGTGCGACGCAGTGGATTCCCGATGATCCGGCTGCAGCGAACCTGGTGCCTGACGCACACGATCCGACGAAGCGGCATGCGCCTGTCATGTTGACGACGGACCTCGCGCTGAAGTTTGACCCGAGCTACAAAAAGATTGCGCTGCGCTTTCGTGACAACCCGGATGAATACGAACTCGCCTTCGCCAAGGCATGGTTCAAGCTGACGCATCGAGATCTCGGTCCGCGCGCCCGCTACCTGGGTTCGGAAGTACCTGGCGAAGTGCTGAGTTGGCAAGATCCGATTCCCGCAGTCGATCATGATTTGATTGATGCAGCGGACGCAGCGAAGCTGAAATCCGAAATTCTTGAATCCGGACTCACCGTGCCGGAATTGGTCAGGACGGCCTGGGCGTCGGCTGCGACATTTAGGGGCACCGACATGCGGGGCGGCGCCAACGGCGCCCGCATTCGTCTTGCTCCGCAAAAGGATTGGGCGGTCAACAATCCGGCGGAACTGGCCAAAGTGCTGAAGCAATTGGAAGGCATCCAGAAAGACTTCAACGATGCGCAAAAGGGCGGCAAAAAGGTGTCGCTTGCGGATTTGATCGTGTTGGGCGGAGGTGCAGCCATCGAGCAGGCCGCGAAGAATGCGGGTCAGAACGTGCAGGTGCCGTTTACCCCCGGGCGCGCGGATGCATCACAGGACCAGACCGATGTGAGATCTTTTGCCGTGCTCGAACCGACCGCGGACGGCTTCCGCAATTATTTCGGCAAAGGCAGCATGCGGTCGCCGGCCGAAATGCTGGTCGATCGGGCGGACTTGCTGACGCTGTCCGTTCCTGAAATGACCGTGCTGATTGGCGGTATGCGCGCGCTGAATGCCAACACAGGGCAATCGGCACTGGGTGTATTGACCGATAAGCCGGGCGAGTTGAGCAACGATTTCTTCGTGAACCTGCTTTCCATGTCAACGAAATGGTCGAAGTCAGACTCATCGGAGGGCGTTTACGAGGGTCGCGATCGCGCGACCGGCGAGCTCAAGTGGACCGCCACGCCCGTTGACCTGATCTTCGGTTCCAATTCCGAATTGCGCGCCGTTGCAGAGGTGTATGCGGAAAACGATTCCACCAAAAAGTTCGTGGGGGATTTCGTTGCGGCATGGACCAAGGTGATGAACCTCGATCGTTTTTGATTGGCCTTTATTTGCCTGTCACCAAGGGCACTGCGTGACCACGGGCCCTGTGTGACCAGGGGCCCTGCGTGACTAATGGCCCGGCGTGACCAGAGCCCGGGATGCCTGTTGCTGTGAGTGAACGACAGCGCAGGTCAGCCCGCGAAGGAGCAGGCAGTCGACGTTTGCAGCAGGTGGTGGCGGGTTTTAGCTTCCCGCCACCTCAGCTGCAAACTCCTCGAAGGTCCGCAGCGGATGGCCCACCGCTGCTGCGGATGATGCAACCGCGTTTGCGTCGGCAACCCCGCCGTGCATCTGTTGCCCGATAAACATCTTCTTTAATGAGTCGAGCAGCCAGGGCGGCAGCATGGCTTCGAGCGGTTTGCCCCAGGCGTCGACATCGTCGCCGCCGTAGCGGACTTCGCGACCGAAGTGCCGGGCATAGACTTCCGCAGCCTTGGGCCCCGAGATCGTGTCGGGTCCGTGCAGGAAATAGTCGGCGCCGGCGTGACCGTCTTCGGTCAATACCCGCGCTGCGCAGTCTGCAATGTCACGCGTGTCGACGCGGTTGTTACCGATCGAGCCGATCGGCATGGGATACACACCGTGGTTCTTGATAACGGGAATGATCGACAGGTCAGTCTGCATGAAGAAGTTCGGCCGCAGAAAAGTGTAATCCATGCCGCTGCTGCGGATGGCTTCCTCTATCGGCAGCTTGGCGAGGTAGTGCGGAATGCCGGGCTCTTTCTTCGGGTCGGCAACGGACAGGAACACGATATGCTGCACACCGGCTGCGGCGGCTGCGCGCACGGCGTTCAGGCCGCGCGCGGATTCCGTCTCGCCGTTGGAGGTAATCAAAAATACCTTGGCGACGCCGGTGCAGGCAGCCTCTAGCCCTGCGCCTGTTTCCAGATCACCGATGACACCTTCGACGCCGTCCGGGAGGTTGGCGAGTTTGTCCGCCGAGCGACTCAGGGCGCGCACCGATTTGCCCTTCGCGAGCAGGCCGGCCATCGTGGGGCGCCCGACATTGCCGGTGGCGCCGATAACAAGAATGGTCATGATTGCTGGAATCCTTTGCTAAGCTGAGCGCGGATTGTAGCGCGAAAGGATTGTCGCGCGACAAGAATACGGCAATCGAACCAAGGGTTTGCGCGCAGCGAATTTTGCGCGCGAGATGAACGACGACGCAAGGATTGGTGCTGGTGTCGCTCAGGCAGCTGCCGAATCCGCCTGTTCGACTTCGCGCGAGTTCAGTGATATGGCCGTCAGCAGTATCAGCACGGCTACCACCACGAGTCCGCTGAACGCGGCCTGGTAACCGGCGACGCCGCCGCCCAGTGAGGCCGCGACTGCGCCGACGATCGATGCACCCAACAGGCGCCCGGTCGAAGAGGTTACGCTGAGCAGACCCTGGGCACTGGCGCGGTCGCCATCGCCGGTTTCGCTCAGCACGATAAAGCGGATAGGCGCGCCGACCAGCCCGGCGGAGCCCACACCACCCATGACGCTGGCTAACAGGAAAATAAGCAAGGACAGGTCCACGAACGCATATATCATGAGGCTGCCCAGCACCAGCAGTTGTGCCACCACGATGATGAGCCGGGTGCCGGTTCGGTTAATCAACCTGCCGATCAGCGGCGCGGCGACCGTTGCGGCGGCGACGCCGGGCAGCAACAGCAAAGCGGAATCCGCCGGTGCGACCCCGAGTGCGGCAACGAGCAGCGCGGGCAGGAAGATGGTGCCACTCTGCACGGCGCTGACGCCGGTTGAAATGATGCAACTCTTGGAGATCTGCTTCGACGCGAACAGCGCCGGTCGCACAATCGGATCGTGGGCACGTTTTTCGATGCGCCAGAACACGGTCGTTAGGACGATAATGGCCAGTAATCCGCCGCCGACTCGCGGTGTGAGCAGACTGTCGATCGGCGCGCTGGTATCAAGGCCGGTGACCGCCATGACCAGCGTACCCAGCGCGGCCATCAGTATCAGCATGCCGGTTAAATCGAACGGCAAGGGTTCCTGCCGTCGATCTGCCGGCATCAATTTCATCGCGCCAACCAGCAGAACCGCTGCGATGGGCAAATTGATCGCAAACAGCCATTGCCAGGAAAAGCGCAGGAAGATGCCGCCCAGTATCGGGCCGGCTATGAAAGCCACGCCCCAGACCATGCCGAGGATGCCGAGCGCCTTGCCGCGTTCGGTGCGTTCCAGCCGCGCCCCGATAACCGCGGCCGATGCCGGGAATACACCACCGGCGCCGAAGCCCTGCACGGCGCGCCCGGCATAAAGCATCCAGGTGACATCGGCGACGACCAGCATCAGTGAGCCGATGGCAAAAAGCAGGATACTCGCCATGTAAATCGACCGCGGCCCCCAGCGGTCCGCGAGTTTTGCCAGCAGCAGGGCGCCGATCATCTGCAGCAGGGTATAGGCGTTGATCAGGCCGGCCAACTGGCGCTGTTGCATGTCGAACTCGGTCTGAATGACCGGCAGCGCCGGGCCGATGATGGCCAGATCCAGCGCGCCCATCAGCGTGCCCGTGAACAGGAGGGCCAGCAGCCATTTGGTATTTTTGCTATCCATGAGCGCCCTAAGATACCGCCATTTGCGGCGGCGCACACGTGAATCGAGTGAAAATTGCCAGCGCCGTCGCGGCTCTGTGCGGTCAGATCAGGTTAATGGTGACGGTAAAAATGCTTTTCCCTTTTATACTCTCATTGTGAACAAGTTGATCATATCCGGGTGGGCGCTCACCACTGTCAGCGGACTGCTGGGCACATTCCTCGCCCATGCCCATGTCCCATACATCGAGGGCAAGGACTACCCGGAAGGGCAGGACTTTGTGATCCACGATGTTGAGCAGTCGAAAGCTTTTTACGCCTACCTCGATGCCGATGACGTCGATGGCTTTGAAATTCTCCTCGATGCTCCGGACAGAATTTATGTCAGTACGCTGATTCCTTTTTGCCGCGAGTATGCTTATTACGACGTTAATTTTGCTTTGATTGGCCCCGGCCTTCCCGCGACGCATGAGGAGCTGCCGGTCGAGATACCGGCCGGGCAGGGCGCTGTAGTGCACATCGCGGGTTTCAAAGACTGGGCAGAGCGTCCGTTCATGTATGAAATGTTCAGCGACCGCAAATATTTTGAGGGCCGCGGCTATACCCAAAAGCCGGCGCAGCCGGGCACATACCGTTTTGTTGTCTGGCATGGCCGCGGCGAGCCGGGTGATTACATCGCCATTATCGGTCGTGCCGAAGAGTTCGGTCCAAGCGACATGCAGCTGGCTGTGGTCAACACACCGATTATTCGACGCAAAGAAGAGATGCGTTCTGCCTGTGAGGACAGCGGTAACTTTGCGGCCTGGTTTGACCGCGACGACATTGAAAGCAACGACATGGAAAGCAACCACCAGGAGTAACGCGTTATAATCGCGCACGAGGAGAGGGGGCGTCATGGTCAAAAAAATCATTATCGGAGTGCTCGCACTGCTGGTCGTCGGTACGGGCTTCTTTTTCTTTCGTTTCACCGTGCTGCTGCCCCGGGATATCCCGGTAGCGGATGTCATACTGCCGACCAGCGAGGCGGAGATCGAACGCGGACGCTATCTCGCAACGCACGTCGCCGTCTGCATGGACTGCCACTCGGCGCGTAACTGGAATTATTATGCCGGCCCGATCGTCCCGGGCACGCTGGGCGCCGGTGGTGAAGTCTATGATCGTGACACCGGCCTGCCGGGCGTGCTGATCGCCAAAAACATCACGCCGTATGCGCTGGGCGGCTGGTCTGACGGCGAAGTTCACCGCGCCATCACCGGCGGGCTGCAAAATGACGGCGACGCACTGTTTCCGCTGATGCCGTACGATGCCTACCGGACAATGGAAGAGCGGGATGTCCTGGCCATCATCGCCTACCTGCGCACCCTGGAACCGGTCGAAAATGACGTGCCCGATCACCAGCTGGACTTTCCGCTGAACCTGATCGTCAATGCCATTCCGCTGGCGGCCGAGCCGCGCACCGTCGACCGGGACGATCCGGTGGAGTACGGTGGTTACCTGTCGCAGATGGCCGGCTGCACTTGGTGCCACACACCGGTCAACGCCACGCAGCAGGCGATACCGGAGCAGTTACTTGCCGGCGGGCATGAGTTTGTGCTCAACGGACGCATCGTCCGCGCAACGAATATCTCGCCCGACCCGGAGACCGGCATCGGCAACTGGACCCTCGACCAGTTCATCGCGCGGTTTCGCGAGTATCAGGGCGCTGCGGGCCAGACCCTTCCGCTGGACGCGAGCGGCAATAACACGCTGATGTCCTGGACTTTGTTTGCGGACATGACCGACGCTGACCTGGCCGCGATCTACACTTACCTGATG
>Ga0209536_100013725_pt1 | contig 11668 bp, 10 predicted proteins | sample DeeMarSeWOR28_12_FD_187461 | JGI IMG/M metagenome (GOLD analysis project Ga0209536, IMG submission 187461) | Marine sediment microbial communities from White Oak River estuary, North Carolina - WOR-2-8_12 (SPAdes) (version 2) | ecosystem: Environmental > Aquatic > Marine > Intertidal zone >... | reverse complement strand
CGGCATAGGAGAGCCGATCGAAAGTACATGGCCGAACCAGCTGGGTGACATGCTGAGGGATAAAGATGCCGTGGTGTACAGCATGGCCGTTGGCGGGTGGGCCGCTACCCAATATTTGTACATGGCCGAGATGGCGATGAAATTCCGGCCACGCACCCTTGTCGTTGCCTACTATTCGGGTAACGATGCGCTCGAGTCATTCGCGAGCGCCTACACAAACAGCCACTGGAGTTCATTAAAACCTGACATCACCCTGGACAGTTCTGACACCCCGGCAATTGGCAATCTCCTCGACGTGGAGGCCTCCTGGCCGGTGAAGTTTCGCGATGCCGGCAAAATCACGTTTACGCCTGTACCCAGGCTGGCGGCAAACAACGATCATTCCGCAGTACATGCCGGCTATGCCATCATGGCTGAATCGGCACGTCGCATCGCCGCTCTCTCGGCAAAAACAAATGCGGCCGTTGTGTTCACCGTGATCCCTACCAGGGAATTGGTTTACGCGAAAAAAGTTAGCAAGGAGAGACTATCACCTCCGGAAAGCTACCGACAGCTGGTGGATATGGAGCGCAAAAACATTGATCGGCTTGCCCGCATAATTCAATCCATCCCGGATGCGCGTTTCGTGGACCTGGTCACCCCGTTGCAATCAGCGGCGTTGGGTACAAAGCCACTCTACCCGAGAATGTGGGACGGCCACCCGGGCGCTGCCGGTTACCAGGTCATCGCTGCAGCGCTGACACCAGCAGTCAGGGAAGCACTTTACAAGCAAACACCCTGAAATATTGAATTTTGCCGACCGGCAGGCCCTGCTTACGGCAGAGACGCCGGGTCGGTGAAGACCCAGTCCCGATTCTTTACGGGTGTATGGCAAGCAATGCAAACATCCATTCCCTCAGCGAAGGGCTTTTGCTCAAGACCCACCCAGCGTGCCCAGCCCCAGCCATAGCTGTCCGTATATTTCTTCGAGTCTTTGAACATAAACTCGGCGTGTACAAATTCATCCGGCACAATAGCGGCCTTCCAGTTTTCCAGCTGGGTGTCTTTCCATACCACCTTGCCAAGAATGGCACCATCCGGCCACGGATTGGTATCGCCAGCGCGCGCTGCCTGTACTGCCACATCGTTGCCCAGTATGACGCGAAGCGTATTATTGTCATTTCGATGCGAGACCGCGATGGTTGCCCAGTCCTTCCATCCCTCGGGATAGGCAACGCCGTGTGAAGCTGCCGGCAACTTATCTGCCGCATGACCCTCGGTTACGACCATAAACAACAAGCAAGCCAACAGTCTAACAGGTGTTTTCATGATTACCGGCCTCTATGGAAGATAATGGTTTTGAACTACACACCCTGGTATTGCCCCTCCATTATTGTAGATCATCCAGGATGCAGGCATACCCGGCCTTTCTCAGGCAATAGCTCGCCAGGCAGCCAGCAGGGCAAACAACAGGAAGACGCCACCACTTATCCGGTGCAACCAGACAAGCGGAAGCCGCTGCAACACGGTGCGTCCCGCCCAAACCCCGAGTGCCGACACCATTACCAGCGCGACATTGGCACCCAGCCACACAGGGAAAGGATCGAAACTACCCGCCAGTCCCGCCACCGCGATCTGTGTCTTGTCACCGAACTCGGCCACAAAGATCAGCAGCAGGGTCGTGAGAAAAATCCCGTTGCCCGACCTTTCCTCCACGTCCCCGAACTCATCATCATCCTGCTTGCGCAAGGCATGAATACCAAAAGCGCCGAACAGCACTGCCACCAATCCGGCAGTGACCCGTTCAGGCACCCAGGCGGCCACGCCCGCGCCAAACAATACAGCAAGGGTATTCAGTACCAGGAACGCTGTCGCCGCACCCAGTATCACCGGCCAATGACGATGGCGGGCCGCCAGGGTCATGCACACCAACTGGCTCTTGTCACCGATCTCTGCCAGCGCGATGAGAGTAAAGGTCGACAATGAAATGGAAAGTGGCTCAGGTGGAATCATGGATAGATGATGGCCTTGTATGCTGGCAAAGGTTCAGGCCCGATTATACAAATATCGTATTGAGAACTGGATTGAATCACCGCTTTTGGCCGACGCTCCCCGCTGCCAGCCACACCATCAAGGCTGAGCTCGGGAGACCGTCGAACGCAAGCCACCAACTGGAGCAGGACCATCCCGGGATAGCTGGCGAAAACACGGACCCAAGGTATAATTGCGCCTGATGAAACAGGATGCCGCGCCATAGCGTGGCTTTTTTATGCTTATGACGCAAGTACAGGCTAGCGGTTACAACCCTGCCTTCGATCGCGAACTGCGCAGCCGCGTTCGCCTGTTTGGCGACCTGCTGGGTGAGGTACTGCGCGAGCAGGCTGGAGAAAAGATCCTTTTCGCAGTGGAAACCCTGCGCCGCGGCTACATACGCCTGCGCAAGCAGGACAACCCCGCGCTGCGCAAGCGGCTGTCCCGGGTCATCGAGAACCTGGAGCCCGATGACCTGACGGACGTGATCCGCGCCTTCAACCTGTACTTCAGCCTTGTCAACATCGCAGAGGAATCCGTCCAGCACCGCCAGCGCCGCCAGCAGACGCGCCGTCACGGTCGCCTGTGGTATGGCTCCTTCACGCAAACCCTGCAGGAATTCCACGACCAGGGCATCGATGCCGGCCAGTTTCAGCAGCTGTTGAACCAGGCCCTGTACCTGCCGGTATTCACCGCCCATCCCACGGAAGCGATCCGGCGCACGGTGATGTTCGCCCTGAGGCGCATATTCGTGACCAGCGACCGGCTCCACGACCACCGCCTGGGCCGGGATGAGCGCAACGATATTCGCCAGGAGGTCAAGCGGGAAATCCAGGCGTTGTGGAAGACGGATGAGGTCCGTATCCGCAAACCCAGCGTGGAGGATGAAATCCGCAATGGCCTGTATTTTTTCCGGGAGAGTCTGTTCGAGGCCGTACCCCAGACCTACCACTACCTGGAGAAGGCCATCCGCCGGGTCTACGGTGACAATGACGGTGAGCCGGCCGTCAGCGTACCCGGCGGGCTGATTCAGTTTGGTTCCTGGATTGGCGGTGACCGCGATGGCAACCCGCTCGTCAAGCCGCAGACCACCGCCATGGCGCTGCGCCTGCACATGCGCGAGATTCTGATCCTCTACCTGCGACGCGTCGAGGAACTCGGCTACCGGCTGACGCACTCGTCACGCCTGTGCGAATTTTCCCGTGACTTCCTCGACAGCATCGAGGCGGATGCCCGCAAATTTGCCGACGCCCTGCCCTCGTTCCGGCATCAGTATTCCCAGGAACCCTACCGCCGCAAGCTGCGCATCATGCGCCACCGTATCCGGCTGAATCTCGCCGCTGTCAGTGAACGCCTGGAAAATCCTGACGTGGACTACTCGGCGCAGCAGATCGGCTATACGACGGAACAGGACTTGCTGCAGGACCTGCTGCTGATCCGGGATTCGCTGTGTGCGCACGGTGACGCCAACCTGGCACGGCAACACCTGCAGGACCTGATCAGGCTGGTCGAAACCTTCGGCTTTTACCTGATGCACCTCGACATTCGCCAGGAATCGACGCGCCACACCGAGGCCGTCGGCGAACTGTGCCGGTTGTATGACAACGATCTCGATTACGCTGCACTCGATGAGGTTGCACGCCAGGATTACCTGTCACGGGCGTTCGCTGCCCCGCCCCCTGCTATCGATCACAGCCGGTTGTCGGAGGAAACCCGCGAGACCCTGGAAGTATTCGCCGTCATGCGCAGCATGCAGAGCGAGGTCAGCATCAACGCCTTCGGCAATTACATCATCTCGATGACGCATACCGCCAGCCATATCCTGGAGGTGATGTACCTTGCCTGGCTTGCCGGGCTGGCAGGGAAAAACGCCGGCGGCTGGTTCTGCGGCATCCGCATCAGTCCGCTGTTCGAGACGATTGATGACCTCGATCATGCCGAGGCCATACTCACCCAGTTGCTGGAAAACGCAACCTATCGTGACCTGTTGCAGGCATCCTGCAAGTGCCAGGAAATCATGCTGGGGTATTCCGATTCCTGCAAGGACGGCGGCATCCTCGCTTCCAACTGGAAACTGTACGAGGCGCAGCAGCGGATAATCGCCATCACCGACCGCCACCAGATACAGGTACGGCTGTTCCACGGTCGTGGCGGCACCATCGGTCGCGGTGGCGGCCCCACGCACGAGGCCATACTGTCACAGCCGCCGGGAACCGTGCACGGCCAGATCAAGTTCACCGAACAGGGCGAAGTGCTGCGCTACAAGTACAGCAACGCGGAAACAGCCGTCTACGAGCTTTCCATGGGCTTTTCCGGCCTGCTCAAGGCCAGCAGGGTGCTGATCATGCCGCACACCGCGGACCGGCGTGACTACATGGGCATCATGGACGAGCTGACCCGACTCGGCGAGACCGCGTACCGGAAACTGATCGATGCCACCCCGGGCCTGTTCGACTATTTCTACGAAGTCACGCCGGTCTCGGAAATCGGCCAGCTGAACATCGGTTCGCGCCCGTCGCACCGCAAACAGCAGGACCGCTCCAAGTACTCGATTCGCGCCATCCCCTGGGTCTTCGGCTGGGCGCAGTCACGCCATACCCTGCCGGCATGGTACGGGCTCGGCACCGCGCTGGAGACCTGGCGCAACGACGATCCCGCGCGCCTTGGCCGCCTGCAGGCAATGTACCAGGAGTGGCCCTTCTTCCGCTCCCTGCTGGGCAACATCCAGATGGCCCTATCGAAGGGTGAAATGCACATTGCACAGGAATATACCCGGCTCGCCAGTAACCCGGAGGCGGCGGAACGCATCTACGCCATGATCAGAGAGGAGTACTGGCGCACCGTAACGCAGGTCCTGCATGTCTGCGGGTCGCACCAGCTGCTGGAGGAGAATCCGGCGCTGGGGCTGTCACTGTACCGGCGCAATCCCTACCTGGACCCGCTCAACAACATCCAGATCACCCTGTTGTCGCGCTATCGCAACCCGAACCTGACTGACGAACAGCGCGATCGCTGGCTGCATCCGCTGCTGCGCTCCATCAACGCGATCGCCAGCGGCATGCGCAACACCGGCTAGATCGTAACCCGCTGACCGCTGGCGGTATCTACAACATCGATGATTAGGGTATAGTAGCTGCATTCTGAACAGCAGGATCGACCACGCAATGGCACATCGGCTGGCACTGGTTGTTGACGACTCCAAGACAGCGCGCGTCACCCTGAAGCGCATGCTGGAAAAGCATGACATCGACGTAGACACCCTGGAGTCTGCGGAACAGGCGCTGGACTACCTGATCGAGAAAACGCCAGATGTGATCTTCATGGATCACATGATGCCGGACATGGACGGCTTCCAGGCGGTCGAGGCCATCAAGGGCAACCCCGATACCGCCACCATCCCCATCATGATGTACACCTCCAAGGAAGGTGACCTGTACGTCAGCCAGGCCCGCGCCCTCGGGGCAGTCGGTATTCTTCCCAAGGAGGTCGAGCCAGCTGAACTGTTCGAGGTCCTCAACAACCTGGGACTGGCACATGACCGCCGCAGCAAGCGCGACCCGGAGAAGAACCGCTATGTCATGCTGGACAACCCGCCGGAGCTGGCGCTGTCCGCTGTCAACGATGACATGCAGGAGATCGCCCGCGAGGCCGCCGCGGCGGTTTCAGGAAACAACAGGCAACAGGGGCATGTCGGGGAGCTGCTGGAGAGTTACCACCACGAGATGGTAAACGGGATTCACCAGCTCAGGGAAACCGTCGAGGAACTTGTAAACCGCACCCCTGAATCCCGGCAGTACGGCAGCGGCATCATGGTACCGCTGCTGGTCGTACTGCTGATGCTGATCCCCGTACTCTGGCTGTACAATGCCAACAACGAAACGCGCGCCTCCCTCGCCAACGCCAACACCCAGCTCGAACGCCTGCAGACCGCTCAGCAACAGCAGCAGCAACAGGCCAGGGCGGAAAGCGACTCCCTGCGGGAAATGCTCGACAGCAGGGAAAACCGGGACACGACACACGAGCGCCTGCTGTACGACAGCATCACCTGGGCAATCAACCAGAGCAGCCCCTACGACATCCACGAAGAGGCCTTCAGCGACCGGCGCCTGGCGATCATCCAGGAACTGGTGTCGCGCCTTGACGGCCTGGGTTTCCGCGGGGTGGTACAGCTCGAATCTCACCTGGGTGAATTCTGCCTAGCGGGAAGTGACGCCGAAGGTTTCTCCCTGGCGCCGCCGGACCTGCCGGTCACGGACTGCGCAATGATCGGACACCCGCTGCACGACCTGTCATCGCTGGGCGAGCGCCAGTCTATCGCATTCGCGAACTTCCTCGCGACCTCCCCCCTGCTGGAAAGCGGTGCCATCTCAATCGAGATCGTGCCTTACCTCTACAGCCAGCCGCAGCTTGAATACCCCCCGCAGCAAGGCAACGTCCGCGCCTACGAATGGAACCGGATTGCCACGATCAACAACCGCGTGGACGTCAGGCTGATTCCGGAAACCGAGTAACCCGCTTTCATTGCTCGCCTGCGAACCTGCCCCGGCGTGCATGCGCCAGCGCCATGAGCAACAGACGAAAACCGGCTACGGCCGTTTGTTGCTGGATTATCTGCGACAGTCGAAGCAGCGACCCACGATCCGACAGCAGCAGCATGCCATGTGACAGGGAAACACTTAGCCCGCATATTGCACCGATAAAAAAGGCAAAACCCCTTTAGTCTCATATAATTCAGTTGTCTACGCTGAAGTATGGAGAGGTTTTGCCTGTGACAAACTGTACTCAAGAATCCTTTGTATTTCCAGGCTGCAAGCGGCGAGCTGTAGAGGCCAATTTCAATGGTGGGGACATCACTTCGGATGGCGGTGTGTTACTGCTCCGACAGGCGGATCGTCACCTGGGTCTATGCGCCGCGGTGGCGACGGTGCTGGCTGACCCGCGACGGCGTGCGAGTTGTGCACATGACGGACAGAGCTTGTTACAGCAGCGGGTTTATGCGCTGGCGCTGGGCTATGAAGACCTGAACGACCACGAGACGCTGCGCCGGGACCTGGCGATTCAGACGGCGCTGGATCGTGATGAGGAGCTGGCGAGCAGTTCGACGTTGTGCCGCTGGGAGAACCGGGCGGACCGGGATACGGCTTGGCGGATTCACGAAGTCATGGTCGAGCAGTTCATTGCCTCGTTCAAACGAGCGCCGAAGAAGCTGGTACTGGACTTCGATGCGACCGACGATGCGGTACACGGCAAGCAAGAAGGCCGGTTCTTCCACGGCTACTACGATCACTACTGTTTCCTGCCGTTGTACGTCTTTTGCCGGGACCAGTTGCTGGTCAGCTACCTGCGTCCCAGCAAGATCGACGGCGCCAAGCATGCCTGGGCGATCCTGGCGCTGCTGGTCAAGCGGCTGCGAGCGGTCTGGCCGAAGGTAAAGATTATCTTCCGGGGCGATTCGGGCTTTTGCCGCTGGCGGATGCTGTCATGGTGCGAACGTCATGATGTCGGCTACATCGTCGGGATCGCCAAGAATCAGCGCCTGAACGCGATAACCGCACGACTTCAGCGCGATGCGCAGGATTGCCATGCCGAGCTGGGCGCCAAGGTCCGCTGGTTTTCCGAGTTCCGATATGCCGCCGGCACCTGGGACCGCGGGCGCCGGGTCATCGCCAAGATCGAGCACACCAGCCAAGGCGGGAATCCACGGTATCTGGTGACCAACCTGGATGGCGCGCCGCAAGTCCTCTACGACAAGCTGTATTGTGCACGCGGTGAGATGGAAAACCGCATCAAGGAAAACCAGCTCGACCTGTTCGCCGACCGTACCAGTTGTCACCGTTGGTGGCCCAACCAGTTCCGGCTGTTGCTGTCGTCTCTCGCCTATATCCTGCTGGAGAGCATCCGGCGCCTGGCGTTGAAAGACACCGAACTGGCGCAGGTCTATGTGGGTACCTTGCGACTCAAACTCCTCAAGATCGGCGCGGTGATCCTGCGCAATACCCGGCGCATCCGCTTCCTGCTATCGAGTGCCTGTCCCTACCAACAGCTGTTCTTTCTCGTCGCTGCCAAACTCGCACCGGAATAATCCAGTCAGAATCGATGTTCTGACCACGGTAGCAAAATACGTGGTGCTGACCTTTGCACGTGCGTCTGTAAAATGGGCTGCTCTCCCGCTGTCGGTGTGCACAAACCCGGAAATGGGGCTTCGGCAAACCGATATCCGGCTCGGTTAATCGCCTCGCCCCCAATAATCCGGAATCATCACGAATTAACGCCCCGATCAGCAGTGCTCATGCAATATGCGGGCTAGCCACCATCGATCATTATCCACAGCTATCTTGTAGCCCGGATGAAACGCAGTGAAATCCGGGGTTGTTTTGGGAATTCCCGGATTCCGCTCACACTCCATCCGGGCTACGTCCAGCCACCATCGATCATTATCCACAGCTATCTTGTAGCCCGGATGAAACGCAGTGAAATCCGGGAGGTGTTCTGGCATTCCCGGATTCCGCTCACACTCCATCCGGGCTACGTCCAGTCACTATCGATCATTATCAACAGGTATTTGTAGCCCGGATGAAACGCAGTGAAATCCGGGGTTGTTTTGGGAATTACCGGATTCCGCTCACACTCCATCCGGGCTACGTACTACATACTTACGCCCCATCCGGGCCGGGCGGCACGGGCAAGCCAGGCATGATCTCGTTGAAGCCATTGATCGCGGTGAATTCCGCGATCTCACGCGGCGGCGACTTGCTGTCCGGCCTGCTGATGGCTAGCAGGTGACGGATGCCGAAATCGCGCGCGGTGCGCAGGATCGTAAGGTTGTCATCGATGAACAGGGTGGCGTCGCTGTTGAAAGGCAGGCGGTCACCCAGCAGTGACCAGAAGCGCGGGTCTTCCTTGGGGTAGCCGATATCATGCGCGCAGACCAGCAGATCGAATTCGCTGGTCAGCCCGGTAATTTCCATCTTCAGGTCAAGGCTCCTCACGTGGGCGTTGGTTAGCATGACGACGTGCTTGCCGGCTGCACGGGTACGTCGCAGGAATTCCTCGACGTGTTCGTGTACCGCAATCAGGTGATGGATTTCCTGCTTCAGGTCCACGATGTCCAGTTCCAGTTCCCGGCTCCAGTACTCGACGCAGTACCAGTCCATGGTGCCTTCCTTGAGGCGGAATTTCTGGAACAGCAGGGCCTTGGACTCCTCGATATCGAGATTATGTTTCTCGGCATAGCGCAGCGGGACATGCTCGCGCCAGAAATGGTTGTCGAAGTGGAGATCCAGCAGTGTGCCGTCCATGTCCAGAAAGACGGTGTCTATTTCATGCCAGGGTAGCATCGTGTTGTATCATTCCGGTATTGCAATCACATAATCCTAGCAGATACGCAGGGCGTGTTTTAGTGAAAAATTTTCGGGACAAGTGCCCGGTTGCAGTTACCGGAGGAGCACCCGATTCATCCGTCATTCCGGCCGTAGCGAAGCGAAGAGCCGGAATCCAGGCAAGCTGGCAAAACAAGCTGGATTCCGGCATTCGCCGGAATGACTGAGGTGATTTCGGCCATTGTAAGTGCCATTCGGACCAGTGCCTGATATCGTCACTACTTTCATTGCGGGTATACTGACTTACTGTCAGGTGCGATTGATAGTGCCGTAAGCCTTCCCAATAAAATCACTTTGCAGGTTCAAATATGAACAACACAACACAGCCGATCGATGCGGCATCCCTACTGGGGCCGGTTGCGGCACTTGCCGTGGAGGCCGGTGCCAGGATTCTGGATGTGTACAACAGTGACGAGTTCTCGGTACAGGAAAAGGATGACCGGTCACCATTGACCGCGGCAGATCTGGCATCCCATCACACCATCGTCGACGGCCTGCAGGCGCTGACGCCGGATATACCCGTGCTCTCAGAGGAGTCCGCGAGCCTGCCGTATACCGAGCGCGCCGCATGGCAGCAGTACTGGCTGGTCGATCCGCTCGATGGCACGCGGGAATTCATCAAGCGCAATGGTGAGTTTACCGTGAACATCGCCCTGATCGAGGCCGGGGTTCCGGTCATGAGCGTGGTACATGTACCGGTAACCGGTATCAGCTATCTCGCCTGTGCCGGCAAGGGCGCCTTCAAGCAGGAGGCCGGGGCGGACCCCCGACCGATCGGTGTCAGGAAACTGGGGGAAGGCCCGGTGATGGTGGTTGGCAGCCGTTCACACCGTGGGGATTCCCTGAACCGGTTCCTGGAAAACCTGGGAGAGCACGACATGGTCGGCATGGGCAGTTCGCTGAAGTTGTGCCTGGTAGCGGAGGGCGCTGCCGATATCTATCCGCGTCTGGGTCCGACCTCGGAATGGGATACCGCTGCCGCCCAGTGTGTCGTCGAGCAGGCGGGTGGCCATGTTACCGATACCGAAATGCGACCTTTGCGCTACAACACCAAGGAGTCGCTGTTGAACCCGTATTTCCTCGTGTTCGGGGACGACAGCAGGGACTGGTCGAGTTACCTCTAACCGGCCTGTAGCTGCCGGCGGCGTTACGCCCGCCTGACGAGGTAGTACATCAGCCAGGTCCCCAGCAAGCCGCCGGCGATATCCGCCAGGACATCGAAACCGTCGACCGTGCGGCCCGGGATAAAATGCTGGTGGAACTCGTCCGCGATTCCGTACAGGCCGACCAGCAGACAGACCACCCAGGCCTGTTCCGGCCGATAGCCGTGCGCCGTGGCGCGGACACTACCCATACCCAGGAAGCCCAGGACCGCGTAGGCCACGAAGTGCAGGAATTTGTCCTGCTGGGGGAACAGGGGCTGCTCCAGTGTGCCGGGTTGGTGGGACAGGTAAAAGATGACCCCGGCCCACAGGCAGACAAGCAGCAGTGATAATTTTCGCGTTGTATGTGCGGCCAACAGCCAGTCCGGGTTACTCACAAGCCGGCTTCTTTCCGCTGCCAGTCACAGGCTGACGCGATAATGTCCCTGATGCTTTCGTAGCGCGGCTGCCAGCCGAGCTGCTCGCGTATGCGGCTGGAATCCGCAATCAGCACCGCGGGATCGCCCTTTCTGCGAGGTGCATCACGGCCTTGACGGGGTATTCCCTGAATACCTGCGCGACGTCGTCGGGGTTTCCGATGTCGCCGGCCACGAATTCACCCCCGGGGACCAGTTCACGGTGGCCGCGTGACAGGTTGTCTAGCGTGACGACAGGGTAGTCCGCCCGTAGCAGGCCCAGCACCATGTGCGATCCGATATACCCGGCACCGCCAACAACCAGGGTCGTGGGTTTCTGCATCGATCGTGGTCTGTGAATCAGAGGTTGATCACGGTGGAGATGGTGCGGGCGGAGTCGGCGAGAGATGTGATTCGCCGGGTGAGTGAGGCGCCGAAATCGGGATTTGCCTGCTGCAGGCTGGTCTCTGTTGCCCGGGAGTCATTGTAGAGCAGCGGGCCGTTCCACCCGGCGAAGATAGCGGCCAGTTGTGCCGTCAGCGAAATCAATGAGACCACCTTCGTTGAACGTGGCGATAATCCGTTTCAACTGTGGCGAGTTACCAGTTTCCTCAATCAACCGTTGACGAAAGTACAGGTCAATAACTTTTTCAAGGTTCGTTGAGTTCAGTTCGTTTTTGCTGTTGATGAAGTCGTAGGTGACCCGAACATTCTTCTTTGA
>Ga0209536_100013724_pt1 | contig 11668 bp, 4 predicted proteins | sample DeeMarSeWOR28_12_FD_187461 | JGI IMG/M metagenome (GOLD analysis project Ga0209536, IMG submission 187461) | Marine sediment microbial communities from White Oak River estuary, North Carolina - WOR-2-8_12 (SPAdes) (version 2) | ecosystem: Environmental > Aquatic > Marine > Intertidal zone >... | reverse complement strand
GCCCCCGCCAACCAGCAATTGTTGCAGGCATTGTTGCAGTGAGTGTCTTGCCCTCACCGGTAGCCATTTCTGTAACACATCCGGCATTTAGGGCCAAAGCCCCGGCAACCTGAACATGGAAAGGTTTCTCACCAATCTGTCGAAAAGCTACTTCTCTAACCAGCGCAAAGGCACGTTCAAGGTCTAAAGGTGTGTCGCGATTACAGCGAAAGATTTCACGCAGGTCTGCACCAATCTGATGAAGTTTTGCATTTGACAGTTCAGAAAACTGTTTCTCGATGGCCAGTATTCTTTCGGCTTGCCTGAGAAACCTTTTTCGCCGCGGGACAAATCTGTTCGCTAATCCCACGCCGACATCCCAGGCCGCATCAAGCCCTTTTGGTACAGGTACAAGGGACATTCGCTGGTCAAGCATTCGCCATGTTTGGCTCGGTATCGTAACCATTTCAAATATGGAACCTTCGCTGAAATAACTGTCTCAGAGACAGCCACCATTGGAATACAAGCGGCTTCGAGCGTAATTTAATTCTTGCCACTACGCGTTGACCGGTAAGTAAACGAATTGATGCATCAGGATCTGGTCTTATTCGAATCTCAAAAAACTGCTCAGACGTCCTTATACCACGAGGGTCCTGAGATAGTGTGGGCATAGATCCGCCAACGGCATATCCTAATGCTTCCGATGGCAGGAATTCATGGCCGGCGGGGAAGATTTTTTCTATCTGCCCGTTAAGTGTCATATCAGGATGCCCTTTAACTCGAATTTCCAGTAGCTTATGAGCCTGTTCTACTAATATAGCAGCAAGTGACTGTCCGGCAGTAGCCCGGATAAGTACATCATCAAGATTTGCGACAAAGCCGATTTGCTCACCGCGGTGCAGATAAGCACCTTTTATTTTATCAATATCAGGTGAAATCCATGTACCTGACATGGGAGGTTGCAAATGCAATGATGATATTTCGAGGTCAACTCTGGCTATTTTTTCATTCAGAGCCTCAATTTGTTCGGCCAGTATTTGGGCGGCAGCTACTTCCTTAATGGTTGCGATACGCTGCTTTGTCTCAAGAGCGACAAGTTCGGCCTTTAGATTCTTCTTCTCGGCTTCCAGTTTAGGATTAACAGCCTTAATAAGAGAATTACCATCTGGGGTAACGTTATGACCTGATGGCAAAAAGTCAGTAATAAAGCCATCGCTTTCGGTATGAACAATGGCTAAGTTAACTGGCTCAACAATCCCTTCAACGCGGCAATAATCCGGAAAACTAAAGATAACTGTACAAATTATTAACAGGGCCAAAATACCTATCGTTGAGCCCACGGCACGTACACGAGTTCTGGCTAATTCCCCATTTGTAGCCAAGTAATGTACAAATTTGCCAAGCGGCACTAATACCCACGCAATGATTGCCGAGAAAGCAAAAAATGGTACGAGGATAAATAATTCTTCAGGTAATCGGTTATTTAGAAACAGCAAAATCCGTATGCAGATAAAAATGCGATAGGCAGTCGAAGCAATACCGTAGAATATAAACCATGCCTTCTCTCCGGAAGTATAGGCAGGATTGTGTGCCGCCCTGATTTTCCAGCAGTATTTTCTGATAAGGAAGTAAATATAGTTTCGGGAACGTTGACTGAGATTTGGTATCTCTACTAAGTCTGAAAGAACATAATAGGCGTCGAATCTTAGAAGAGGGTTCCCGTTAAAGAGAAGGGTTGAGATACTTGCTATGAATATGATATTATATGCGATTATATGCAATGTCCCTGTAGATGTGTTGGCCCATACAACAACTGCTATCGATGCGGCAAAAAGCTCAACCATAACGCCGGACATGCCGACAATCGCCCTGTGCCATTTTTTGCGGAAAGACCAGGCGCTTGAAGCATCAAGATAGGGCAGCGGCACAAAAACCAAAAACATAACACCCATAACGTGAACTTGTCCTCCGGAACCATTAACCTGGCCGAACTTCTTGCACGCAAAAGCATGGGCAAACTCATGAAAAACTTTGATTACTATCATACTTAGATACAAAAGGAAAAGGTTCCCGGGTGCCAGTACATCAGAACTTTGATAAATCAGTTCTCCTAAATTACCAATGACAAAATACATACCGACAACTACAGTTGTTAACCATAATATCAAACCAATTGGGCTGAAAGCTCTGCCAATTATACTGACCCATTGTTCCAGAAAATGATCGGGATCGAGTAGTGGAATTCTTATAAAAAGAAGATTTGTAAGAAATCCCTGAATCTGACGTCTAATTCGTGTCTTGTAACGATTGAAGAGGCTGGCGGTATCAGGGGCGAGGTCCGCATATAAAAGATTTGAGCAGTACAACTGGCCAAGAAGCTGTATAACTTCCACCTGTGTTGGTGCTCTGTCTTCAAGTTGCTCATTGCATATTTGCCAGACCTCGGCAACTGTACGTTTACCGTCGAGCATGGCTATAAAGTGATAACCGTCGCTGCTCAAGCGGGAAAATTTGTTATTGGAAGGATTCTCAAGAATATACCACATTTGCCCCCGGAAATGCTGTCTATAGATGTGTACGCTTGATAATAACCTTGGGCGCAGATTGGCAACTCGATACCATGCTTCGTGAAAAGTTGGACGTTCGATTGCCATAGAATACTCGATAACTTAAATCCACAACTTCATTCGTATCCAGTTGGTAATCTTACGTGTCCATATCCAAATATATCGACGTTTACCGACTGATACCTTGGCCACTCCTTCCATGCCCGGGCGCATCCAGGGATATGTTTCTAATAAACGAACACGAACCTTAAAAACATTACGCTGTTTTACAACTTCGGCCATAGGATTAATCCGCTCAACGACAAACTTTATTGGCTGACCGGGATAAGATGCTGTTGCCAGTTTTCCTTTTTGCCCAACCTCAATGTAGAAAATCAAGTCTTCGGGAAACATAAGTTGCGCACGTAAAAATTCAAGGGGACAAACTTCAAAAAGAACATCGCCCGCTTTTACAGGTACACCTATTTGGCGTTTCAGGTCTCCTTTCACAACAATACCACCGATTGGTGAAATAAGATTTGCCTGGCCAATTTGGTAATTTAGTAAATCAATTTGAGCTTGTGCTTTGTCAGCGTTTGCTTGAGCGATCTGAGCTTGTGCAGTTTCATTATCTCGCATAGCAGCTGATACCTGTTTTAGATATCCGACCTTCTCGGCCTTAGCGGCTGCTAACTGGAGTCTTAATTCAGCTGTATCAAGAGTAGCGAGTGTTGAATTATTCCCCTCAACTTTTTCTCCAATTTCAACTTCGACACTTTTAAGGTATCCATTGAATGGAGCTGGGATTACCTGCTGATGTGTTGCTTCCAGTACAAACGGCGCCTCAGGCCGAAACTGCCCCTTGCCAAATATCAAGAATAGTAACGCAGCGAAGCCTAAAATTGTCAGAAGCTTTGCCCAAGTATGTTTTGGCCCCGAAAATTCAGCAATGAAATTACGGATTTTGGTTGCAATTGTTGCCCCAATCCAGCGGTTGTATTCATACAGATTGTTTAATCTGGCTGTGCATAATTCACAGGTCAATCGAATTGTCTCGATTTCGTCGTTACTAAAGGCTTTATCTGACGGACGTTCGAGAGTCAGGACTGCAATGACCTCACCGTTTCGACGTAAAGGCAAACTAAGGACTGTTAGTGGGCCGTATCGTTTTGATAATTCATTTGCCGCGCGATTGATACAGGTAGTATCATCAGAAGCAGGGCTAAGAACTTCGGTATCCTGATCCAGACATTCCTCCATTGCAGATTCTATATCCTGAACAAGTTTCATTTTTCGGCTGAAATCTTCAGTATGACTCATCGCTTTGAGATGGATATACCTATGTTGTAGAAAGCCCACACTCACTCGCTCACATAGCCATTGAGATGCAACTTCATTACAGAAGACCATGGATGCGCTTGTAAATTTATCCTGTTGGTTAAGGGCTGAAAGTATTTCCATTGCTTGCCGGAGCCGTTTTATATCTCCTTGCTGAGCATGTTGAGACAGCCTCATCTCCGAGTTGCTCAAAAGTTTGGTTGACAATTCAAGCCTCTGAAGACTTTTTTCGAGGGCAACATTATTTTTGGTTTCAATTAAAAACGCTGCTACAGTCTGACTCATATCGACGGTCTTGAAGGGAAGCATCAAAACGTGGCGTTTAGCAGCTCGACCATAGGGTTGATTCGACCCTCCCAAAGGTTCTATTGCAACGGTATCGGACGATATAACCTTGTTGGCTATTTTAGCCGATTGGACCAACCACTCTGGAGCAGAAGCTGGTTTTTCCAACTGCGGATATAAAGCAAGAACATCAACGCCTCTTTTCTGATTGATATGTAAGATAGCCCCTCCCTTAGCATGTACCATAAAACAATGCACAGCCAGAAGATTTGTCAGAAACTGCCCGGGGCTTCCATCAAACTTCTCAAGCTGTTGTATTAGCTCGGCTGCAGTTTTACTGTCGGAGTTTTGAAATTGATTTTTCTGTGAATGTTCAACTGTCATTTGCCGCTACTCTTTCTGACTGGGACGTCAATTACCATGTTGAGCCCAATTTCTACGAATTCCTTTTCAAATCTCCAGATTATGTAACCAAGAGCCGACATGTAACAACCTTTGTCAAAAAGCGCATAAGTTAAGGTATCATCGTACTTAACGTAATACTGATCTTATACTGCACTACATCTAAATTAGCCGCAGCACCAAAATGGTTATCTGATAGTCAAAACCCAAATTGTATACGATTGTAAAAGAGTTGGCAATAGTCATAAGTAACCACTAAATATAGAATTATCACGAACAGTGTCGTTCTTGGCAATCGTTTATACTGGATTCATCAGCTTAACAGTGAGGGATAGAGAGCGTCTCGGAATATGGGATATTAAGGAATGCTCTCTCTCTAATCATCATCATGTTTTAGTTTGTTTTAAGCCATCTATTCAGGACCCTGAAGCCAATGTTGTCCAAATATCGCCAAGTCTTTTGTGTCTACCGTGCCCATTTTGTCGAGGTCGGTTTGGCCACACCAGTTATTTCTGTAATTACAGCCGATATCCGTCCAGCGGGAGGCAAATGCCGTGAAATCAGCGAAGTTCACTTGACGATTAGCGTCGAGGTCACAAGGAATGATATGGAGAATCGCCACATTGAAATTGTATCCGGCGGCGATTGCCAGAACATTTGTACCAGCAGGAACATCACATTGGCCGTCTTTGTTACGGCCCCAGGCAACTAACGAGCCATCTGACTTCAAAGCCAAACTATGCCAGCCGCCTGCAGTGATGGCCACAACAGAATTGGTGTCTACTGGTATGTCGCACTGGCCTGCAAGATTAGAGCCCCATGCCACGAGAGAGCCGTTTGACTGAATAGCGAGATTGTGATTGTCGCCCGCGGCAATGGCTACAAAATCCGTACTGCCAGGAACATCACACTGACCATAATTATTACGTCCCCAGGCCTCGAGAGAACCGTCTGTTTTCAAAGCCAAACTATGCTCATACCCGGCAGCAATGGCTGCAAAGCCTGTTCCGGCGGGCACATCACACTGATTATAATCGTTTCGACCCCAGGCCACGAGCGAACCGTCTTCCTTCAGGCCTAAACTATGTTCATACCCTGCATCAATTGCTACAAAATTAGTGTCTGCAGGAACATTACACTGACCATAATCGTTGTTACCCCAAGCCACGAGCAAACCGTCTTCCTTCAATGCCATACTGTGCCATCCACCAGAAGTGATAGCTATAAAATCCGTACCAACAGGAATATTACACTGACCGTAATTGTTTCGGCCCCAGGCCACGAGTGAGCCATGGGATGTTATAGCTTGGCCGTGATAATCCCCTGCAGCAATAGACTCAAAGTTACTGTCGCAAGGAACATTGCACTGCCCGAAATAAGAATAGCCCCATGCTACAACGGTACCATCTGTTTTTATGGCCAGATTGTGCCACTGCCCGGCTGTTACTGTAATAAAATCGTTGCCATCTGGAATCTCGCATTGTCCGTAATTGTTTCGTCCCCAGGCAATAATTGAACCGTCGGACTTAAGGGCTATGCTGTGCTCATATCCGGCTGCAATAGCCTTAAAATCGTTTCCATCCGGCACATCACACTGATTATGGTCGTTGTATCCCCAGGCAATGAGGGAACCATCAGACTTGATAGCTACATTGTGATAGGTGCCTGAAGCGATAAGCTTATAATCAGTGCCTTCTGGTACGTCGCACTGATTATGGTCATTGCATCCCCAAGCCTGAAGCGAGCCGTCCGATTTTAGAACCAGGTTATGACTTGCGCCTGCAGCGATGGCGGTAAAATCTGTGCCAGAGGGAACATCGTTTTGATCGTAATTATCCCGACCCCAGGCTGCAATAGAACCATTGGACCTTAGGGCCAGGCTATGCCACCATCCGGCCGCGATAGCAGTAAAATCAGTGCCTGAAGGAGCATTACACTGGCTATAGGTATTATAGCCCCAGGCCTCGATTGAGCCGTCCGACTTCAAAGCGATACTGTGCCACCCACCTGCCGCAACATTTTCAAAACCTGTGCCGGATGGAACATTGCATTGACCATCGTCATTATCGCCCCAGGCTGCAAGCGAACCATCCGACCTGAGTACCAAACAGTGATAGTAACCGGCAGCAATGTCGGTAAAATCATCGCCCATTGGAACCTTGCCCTGACCCCAGGCAGTGAGAGAGGCCGCCTTGGCAATTTTCGTAACTGCTGAAAAAATGAAAGCTGTCAGCAAAATGAGACCAATTATACTCAGATTCCTCATCGACTCTCCTCTTAAAGGAAACATGTTTTCAGAGATACGGCAGAATTCAGTGCTAAAACGCTATGAAAAGACGTTTAGAATTGCTTTTGGAACAACAATGAGTTCTGAAAATAGAAAACAGTTTCGCGGAATAGTCTTCTCATCCTTATCACTCCGAATTGTTAAGCAAAAGTGCCAATGGAGGCTCTCATGCGTTTTCGCACATTATACCATTATCTTTCATATAATACAAGCTCAAAGTCTCAAAAGATAGTGTCAAGTATTATGTTTAATCTTTTACTATCGCAGAAGTTGACCGAACACAGAACTTTCGATTACCATATCATTGTGGAAACAGCCCAAGGACGCTAATAGCCGTAAAGTGTCCAAATACAGCCTCTACAAAGGATTAATTGGTCGGGACTCGTTCCCACCACCGTTTCGGTAATCAGTAAAAACTGAAACTATCGCGTAATCTACCTAAAAACCGTACCGCCGCTCAGGGGCTGATCCGTTGTCGGCGTTGATTCCAGAGACCAGTTAGTTTCAACGCCCCCTCAAATCCTTCAAAAAAGAACATAAACGCTGATTTTGCTAACATTACATTGCGATATTTGGTGGCCTCGATGAGCGTTTTTGCTTTAAATAAACAGTGAAAAATGTAAAATACCAGGAAGAGGCAAGGGGATAAACCAGTTCCAGGGCCGAACAGATCGCCACCTTATACATTGATCAACAATTCAGGGAGTATTTTAATCGAAATTGGCCGCCTAAAAAAACAAAAGTTAGCTGTTTGGGAAACAGATTTAAGGCAGGCTGAATAAATTGAACTCTCTTTTTAACTAATGACAACTGAAAATTTTTTCATTTTTTCTTTTTTTTCTTGACAAAAGGTCAATTCGCAAGGAGTATGTACGTTAATACAAAGAGGAAATGTCGGTTGTGGTTGTGAGTAGCAACCGTGTAAATACATTGTCAAAAGACATTTAGAAGAGCTTCCTTTTTTTGCATCAGCATTAGGAGGAGAATTAAGTGTTAGCTTTTCTTAAAAGTACCGTAATGTTTTGCAGACCTTTTTCTTTTGCTTTTTCATTCCCCCAAAAGGTGGCTTACAAAACAGACACAGTCTGTTTGAAATTTCCATTATTTTTTATAACATTATATAGTTTTTCTGTACATTCTACGCGGTCCGGATGAGTAACTAATGAGGAGAGACAAAGTTGGTGTTTTTTAAACGCATCAATAAACGAAAAACCTCTCGGAAAGCAGTTTCCGAACCTGCGTGGCCTTTAGCGTTTGAGCCACTTGAACCGCGTCTAATGTTGTCGGCTGATTTATCCTTAACAGCCATGGCCGGTCAATCGCTGGATCTTACACTTCAGTTGGAAAGTGGCAGGCAGGAACTGCAGATAATAGACAATACTAATCAAACGGTGTTGCAAAGTCAGCCACTTGCTGAAATCAGGGCTGTAGCCATTAAGGGAGCGGACCAGGAAGATAAGCTTACTATCGACTTTACTACACCTTTTACAATTCCTGAAGGTATTACTTTCGAAGATTCTTCGGCTGGCGGTGATAATACGCTAAAAGTGGTCGGAAAGGCCAATTCATTCAACATAACGGGTGAAAACGAGGGGAACGTTAATGGTGCCGGAGTGATAAACTTTGCCAGCGTTAAAAAGCTGATTGGTGGTGAGGATGCTGATACATTTAAACTCACTGAAACTGGCAGCATCAGCGGAGAAATGGATGGTGGTGCAGGTGATGATACTCTGTTAGGGCCTGAGGCCGACACTATCTGGAACATAACTGCAGAGGACGAGGGCAACGTAAAAAGCGTTGTTTTCAGAGGCATCGAGAGTCTTATCGGCGCTGCCAATAACAAGGACACATTTGTTGTCTCCGCCGCCGGAACTATCAGCAATACTATCGATGGAGGACTTGGTGGCCTCGACGTCGTGGAGGTCCAGAATAGCAGCTATGATGTGGCAGCGTTCGATTATACCGGCTTTGGTTCCGGGAATATCGAACTCGATGGTGCTATTATTTCATCTTATTCTAAAATGGAGACCATAACTCTTATATCTTCAGGCAGGGATCCCCCGGCTGCAGTAACTCTCAATATCCCGACTATGGCCTCGGATGAGTTCATGATAAGAGGCGATGATACAACAATTAACGGGATAATAACCATTGATAGCACAAACGGGACCTTAACGGACACGATTTTTGAGACTCCAATCGGTTCGCTTACAGTTAATAGCGGGCCAGGTAGTGATATAATAACGATTGATTTACTTGAACCAGGCTTCAGTTTATTCATTAATGGCCAGGACGGACAAGATACAATCGTTGGGCCGGACTCTGATTGCTGCTGGAATATTACGGGGATTGATTCCGGTACCGTCGCAGGAGTGATTTTCGCTGATATAGAGAATCTTATCGGCGGCACCGGTGCTGATACCTTTATCTTTGCTGATAACGGCCAAATAAGTGGTTTGATTGACGGAGGTTGGGGCACTAATACCCTGGATTACTCCAACTACACTATAGATGTAGCGGTGGATCTCTATATTAGTGCTGCCACCGGTACAGGTGGGCTGAGGAATATTCAAAATGTGACCGGTGGTGCAGGTAATGATAGTCTTATCGGGGATGAAGCAGCAAACAGCCTCATCGGCGGTCCGGGCGATGACGTGCTGACCGGTGGCGGGGGGGGTGACACACTTGATGGGGGCGAGGATTCGGACGCGGTGACCGAAACACGCGATGCAGATTTTACACTAACAAATTCCGCCTTGACTATAGGTATGGAAGATCCGGATGCCCTTTGGGGGATTGAACAAATGATAATCATCGGCGGTGTAGGTCGGAATACTGCTGATGCCTCTGAATTCAGTGGTTTACTCACGTTTACCGGGGGCGAGGATAACGACACCCTCATAGCTGGTTTGGGTAGGTGCAGCTTTGACGGCGGTCCCGGCGATGATACGCTCACGGGGGGCGATTGGGCAAACCTTTGGGAAATTACCGGGCAAGATACCGGCAGGCTAAACGGTGATGTTTTCACTGGGGTCGAGATCCTGCTTGGCGGTGCCTTAGTGGACACTTTTGTGATATTGGCTGCTGTAGCTCTGATCAGCAAGCTAATTAATGGTCGTGCGGGTGATGATGAGATAAAGGGTAACAACGGAATCAATTTCTGGGATATTAAGTCAGAAAATGCAGGCATGCTGAACAGTCAGGCCTTTATTAATATAGAAAATCTCACCGGAGGTACTGATATTGATACCTTAGTTGGGTCATCGTTGAATAGCGTCTGGAATATTACAGGTATGGATAGTGGTGATGTAGGAGGTTTTAAATTCACCGGTATTGAAAACCTGACCGGTGCCTCGGATAACGAGGACACTTTCGTATTCGCCGATGGCGGCAGTATCAACGCCATTTCCGGAGGAGATGGGGGATACGACGCGGTGGAAGTCCAAGGCATCTATAATGTGGTAACGCTGAATTATACCGGCTACGGTTCCGGGAGCGTCGAACTCGATGGTGCTATCGTTTCCTTATATTCTAAAATGGAGACCATTATTATTACATCTTCAGGGAGGGGTCCTCCTAAAACGGCCACAATCAACGTTCTGACTGGGGTCTCAGATGAATTTGTACTAAGAGACGAAGGTGTTCCCGATAACGGAATAATAACCCTTTATAATATAAATAGCACCTTCACTGACACGACTTTTGAGGCACCAACCGGTTCGCTGACAATTAATAGCGGACAAGGCAATGATACAATATCAATTGAGGTACTCAATCCATACTTCGATTTGTTCATTGATGGCGAACTTGGCAGCGACACACTCATCGGCCCTGACGCGGATACGGAGTGGAGTATCAACGGCACAAATGCAGGCCAGATGGGTGCAACCGAGTTTGCAGGCATTGAAAACCTGATTGGTGGCCCCAACGGCGACGACACTTTCATTTTCTACGAAAATGGCAGCCTCAGCGGCGCGGTTGAGGGAGGCACAGGCGGTTTTGACAGCATCGTCTTGGCAAACGGCACTTTCGAGAGCGTATCTTTTGTAGCGAAGGGTCCAGATTCCGGAAGTATCGAACGCGATGGCGACGTCATCACATACTCGGGTCTGGAACCACTCGTGGCTCAGAACATAACAGCGGCAAGCGTTTCACTGACGTTTAACGATACGGCCCAGACAATCAGGATTCAGGACTCCGGAACGGTGTCCGACGGACAAATGACCGTAGTCAGCACGGAGGGAGAGAATCCCACTTTCGCAGTTCCCACTGACTCTTTGACAATTAACGCCGGTACCGGTAATGACACAATCATTCTTGAGACTTTGGATAACACGTTCGCCAGTAACAACACCGATCTGTTCATCAACGCTGGCAATGGGAATGACGTTGTCCATCTCGACAACTTGCCGAATTGCACCGGGACCGTGAATGTAAACGGAAATGATGGTGACGACACCTTCGAGGTACGCACCACGGAAGCTGGCTCTGTAGAATTGCTTGTCATTGACGGAGGTGCTTCTGGGACGGACACGCTTGTGTCGATCAGTGATTCTGCTGACGTTACGCTGGACGACCTGTTCCTGTCCGTGGGAGCCGATTTCTCGGCCATGCATCTGCGGATTAACCGGGTGCTCTTGGCGGTGGCAAATGTAAGCACGGTGAACACTGCCGGTTTCTCAGGCTCGGTATCCACAGTGCAGATCCCGGCGCTTCCGAGCTGGGTCTACCAGGGGCCGCAATCTGTCAGCTACAGCACTGCGACTGTGGTCGCGCCCAGCAGCACAACGGCGGGTGCCGTGCAGGCCGTGGCTGTTCATCCGACTAATCC
>Ga0209536_100013723_pt1 | contig 11669 bp, 11 predicted proteins | sample DeeMarSeWOR28_12_FD_187461 | JGI IMG/M metagenome (GOLD analysis project Ga0209536, IMG submission 187461) | Marine sediment microbial communities from White Oak River estuary, North Carolina - WOR-2-8_12 (SPAdes) (version 2) | ecosystem: Environmental > Aquatic > Marine > Intertidal zone >... | reverse complement strand
CAATTAACCTATGCCTGATTATATCGTCTAAATACTATACTTTATTCGATATTTAAAAACATATAACACATCAGGGTTCGGTCTAACCGAAAGGAGGAACCCAGTATGAAGAGGCAAATCGGTGCACTTGCATTCATATTTGTATGCACAAGTCTTGCGTGGATGGTGCTCGGTGGCGTAACGAGCGCAAGGACTCAGAGTCAGGACCAAAAACTGCGTGAGAATGTCGGACAGTTATGGGGTACCATTCAAAAACAGCATGTTCCAAGAGTATATTACCAGAAGAAAGTGAATAAGAAAGTTGTCACGTTCCGCGACGACAAACGCATTGTTGAGACTGTCACCGAGACTGAAAATCACCCACTGGATGTCGAAAGCAGTGATATCAGTGTGAGACTGCAGCTTGAGCACAGGAAAAAAGGTCTACTCTGGTATCCAACTTACACGGTTGATTTCCACGGCATATATCGGATACTGAACACCACATCAGCTTTCCATTCCGCCTATTTTGAATATACATTTCCAGCAGCTGACGGTGTGTACGATAATTTCGCGCTCTTGCTCGACGGTGAAAAAGTTAAGCAGCTCAGGCCGAGCGCGGGCAACGTTGTCCAGAGGTTCGACCTGGGGCCGCGTGAAGCAAAAGAAGTCGTGATCGACTACCGGTCGCAGGGTATGGATGAGTGGTGGTATGTATTTGGCAATGGAGTGTCACATATCCGGAATTTCAAACTGACAATGGTAACTGATTTTGACAAGATAGACTTTCCGGAAAACGGGATTTCACCGACCGGGAAGGCAAAACTCGGTCAAGGTTGGGAGCTTTCGTGGGACTATGATGATTTGATATCAGGCATCCAGGTCGGGATGTTGATGCCACAGAAGGTCAATCCTGGCCCGTTTGTGAGCAGAGTCACATTCTATGCTCCGATTTCTCTTTTCCTTTTCTTGTTCCTTTTGTTCATCATCACGTCTCTTCATGAGAAGAAGATCCACCCCATGAACTTCTTCTTCGTTTCGGCTGCGTACTTCAGCTTCCATCTGCTCCTGGCATATCTTGCCGATCTTACCGATGTTCATTTGGCGCTCATAGTTTCATCAGCAGTATCGATCTTCCTGGTTATTTCTTACATGCGGCTTGTGGTGGGAACACGCTTCGCGCTCGTGGAAACGGGTCTGTCCCAGTTTGTGTATTTGGTGCTTTTTTCCTGTTCTTTCTTCCTGCACGGCTATACTGGTTTAGCCATCACAGTACTCTGTATCCTGACGTTGTTTATTATTATGCAACTTACCGGACGGGTGGATTGGAGCAAGCAGTTTGCAGAATAACGCGCGCTGAAGTCAATTCTTTATTTCTATGTTGTGTTTTTTGATTTTATAACGCAGCACCCGTTCCGATATATTCAACAATGATGCTGCTTTTGTCTGGTTACCATTGGTTCTTTCCAAAGCGTCAAGGATCATTTGCCTTTCGATAGTAGCAATAGCTTCATTCAGCTTTCCCAGACCTGGTGGCTTTGCAGTCTCGCGGATGGAGAGTGGCAATTCATCTTTTGTTATGTAGTCACCACGTGTCAGGACAATCGCTCTTTCAATTATATTCTCTAATTCCCTCACATTACCCGGGAAATGATATTTCAGAAGAATTCTCATTGCGTCATCTGTGATTCCTTTAATCGGTTTCTTTTCTTTGTTCGCACAACTGCGGATGAAGTGGTCAGTTAAAATGGGAATATCTTCTTTTCTTCCGCGCAGGGGAGGTAAATGGATTCTGATCACATTCAGCCTGTAAAAGAGATCGGACCGAAATTTCCCTTGTTGGATTTCTTCTTCAATATTCCTGTTCGTTGCGCAGACCAGCCTGACGTCTATTTTGATATCTTGATTGGAACCTAGCCTCACGATTTTCTTGTCCTGCATTACTCTCAGGAGCTTTACCTGGACACTTTGTGGCAGATCCCCTATTTCGTCCAAGAATATTGTACCACCCGTTGCGAATTCGAATTTCCCGATTCGCCGTCGTTCGGCACCGGTGAATGCACCCTTTTCGTGCCCAAAGAGCTCAACCTCCACCAGCGTTTCCGGTAACGCGGCAATGTGTGCTGCAATAAAATTCTTCTCTTTCCTGGAAGAAAGGTTATGAATCGCTCCCGCGATCAGTTCTTTACCTGTCCCACTCTCTCCAGTAATTAATACATTCGCATCACTTTTTGCTGCCCTGAATGTGAGAGAGAGAATTTCCTCCATGGCGCCTGAAGCATATATGATCTTTGTGTAGTTGTATTTTTCTCTCAACGTTCCTCTCAATTCTTCATTCTCACGTTTAAGGGTCAGCGTTGCCCACGCATTTTTCATGACGAGCAGCAGTTCGTCCGTATCGACCGGTTTCGTCAAATAATGAAAAGCGCCTTGCTTCATTGCGTTGACTGCGTCACGTACGTTGGCAAAAGCAGTGACCAGAATCACCGGAATTATCGGATTGATGCTTCTGATCTGCACCAGAACGTCAATACCGTTTGTGTCGGGGAGACGCTGATCAAGGAGCACCATGTCGAAATCACCTTGCTTGAATTTTTTGACGGCTTCGCTTCCATCTGATGCATCCTCCACATGGTATCCCTCTTTCGTAAGTATCCGGCAGAGTAATTTTCGCTGGTTCTCTTCGTCTTCTATGATTAATACCCTGGTCTGATTCATGCTGGCAGGATTATGCTGATAACAGTGTATTTATTTCGCTTGAGTTCAATTTCCCCATCATGTAACTCGACAATTCTCTTGGTAAGGTAAAGCCCAATGCCACTTTGCCCCTTCTTCGAAAAGAACGGCTCAAAAACTTGATCGGCTATAGTTGGGTCAATGCCAGTCCCGTCGTCAGCGATGTCGATCTTGATTGTCTTCCCCTTCTTATGGATGTCGATCTTAATGCTTGTTGCACCTGCCTCAACGCTGTTCTTTATTACATTAGAAAGGGCAGTGACGAGTAACGGCCGGTTGCCCTTAATACCGGCGTTCTCATCAATGTCCTGCAGAATGGCTGCATTGTTTTCCTTGATGAAATGGTCGAGCAATGCAACCGATTCGTCCACTAGTTCACGCGTATTAATCCCGCTGCTTTCGATGTCCTCGGTGCTCAGCGAGCGCAGGGAATCCATTATTGCTTTCATACGGTTTGTCTCGTCGAGCAATATGCTCTTATTTTCTTTATCTAGTTCCTTGGCAAGGAGTGTGAGTGCGTGTAATGAATTTCTGAATTCGTGTGCAAAACCGGTTGATAGAGCGCCAACCTCTTTGAATCTTTTTATCTCTTTTTCTTTTCTGAACCTGAACCGTTCGAATTTCAAATAACCGGTAAGAAGGACGCCCTCTAAGGCCACGAAGATGAGAATGACCAGCAAGAGAAAAACATTATTTTGTCTGAGAACTCTATTCAGAGATTCCATCTCAAACCCGGCAACGATGCTGTTTTTACCGACTATTTCCATTATCTGTAGAATTCTCCCGTCGGGCGTATCGATCAAGTGTTGTCCAGGGCCTTTGAGCGGCAGGAAATTCTCGTAGAGTGTACTGAAGAGAATTGGCATTTTATTCTCATCCACGATGGCGAAGTATCGAAGATTGGAAGAAGTGATGAGTGAATCAAGAATCTGCTCGATTCTTGTCCCCACAACGGGTGGCGCTTGGGATAGAATGAGAATATCGGTTGAATTGAGGTTCGTGTTTATGAGCAAGAATGGCTTGCCATCGAATATAATTAATGTATGTTCGTTTTTTCCTTTTAAGTTCTGTTTATAAAAATTCAGTATCTCCTTCCCAAAATTCTTGTATTCAATCGTCCCGAAGGTGGAATCTCCTTTGAATATCCATAACCCGTGATTGTCTGTATTTCTCATTGATATTGACGAGGGTACTAATCCCTCCGGGTTCGCCGTGAATTTGTTACGTAGTTGCTGCACATACTCTTCTTCGACTGCCTTTTCGTGACTAAGATAATGATCGACCATAAATGATAGAAGGTAGAATGCATTTCTAGAGCTGTCTCTGAAGGTACGCTCCAGGTTATGGTTTGTGTATCGTATTGTTAAGAATGTAAAAACCGATATACACACGAGAGTGAATATTAGTATAACAGTCCTGGTTTTCACTTCGTTCTATTATACATTATGTTTTCAGAAAATCAATTCTAAAGTGAATTCCACCCCGTTCTTCATGTAGTCGAAATCGTCGATTGTTGAGGTGTTTATATGACTGTACAAATTTATGTGCATCCCAAGATTGTCGTTCAGGAACTTCCTAAATTGAACAGACGTTCGCAGACCTTTGTCCGTCCTGCTGAGATTCTCGACCTCATAGAATACCTTGTTAAACAAGGTGAGGGTTGCTTCAACGAATACCCTTTTCTTTGCAGCCATTCTGTTGGCTGATATGCTTAGTTCGGCAGATTCTTTGACATTTTCTTCTTCGAAGAATGGCTCGTCGGCATATGTTGGAGGAATAATGTAATAGCTCTGTGGCTGTGATACATGTGAAAAACGAAATTCACATGCCATGGAAAAATCCAGAGTGAGTGGAAGATATAGATTGGAAACAGCAGTATAGAGCGATATGCATTCTTCACCATATCGACGAAAACCACACCCGATCCCCGGAGTAAACACAAAATAGGGAAGCGGGATTGCAAGTTCTAATTTCATACTCGGTTCAAGGTAATCTGTTAGCGAATCTAGAGGATAGTGTTTGTATCGTATCTTTGTTTGATTGGAAAAAAGGAAATTATCGAGATAAAGATTCAAGTCATTGCCCACAGAAATGTCGGCAAATCTGTACTGCTCATAAGCAGGAGCGTAGAAAGTGTATAGTTCTGCGTAAATTGCTGTCTTGTTACCAACTCGAGGAAACAGTATGCCCTTTTTGATTCTTATATCATTCGCCACCACCAAATTATTAGCATCAAAACTGATGATGGAAATATCACCGGAGTAATCAAACTCCAGAAAACCGGCAAGGAAGACATAGGGGCTAATGGCCAATTCCTGGCCAGCAGTCATTATGTTCAGCTGATGTACATTGTCGGTAATGCCGTAGCTTGCCTGAATACCGGCGTGATTGTTTGGATTATCCGAGTAGATCATGAGAGGGAGGAGTAGTAACACTCCTCCCTTGAGAAGGAATTTACTGGTTGCTGCGACCACGTCCCCGGCCTACATGCTCATCATGATAGCTTGGTTTGCCGCGCTGTCTATCCACGCTCTTACCCTTTCCGTACCAATCGGGGAAACCCTGTTGATTTCTCAATGCTATCTCGAGGTTTGTTCTTACGTTCCGCATCTCGCGCGCCATGATCATGATCTCACCGTCATCTGTGACTGTTGCTCCCCGCAGTTCCAGCTCATCACCGACACGAACCTGATTTCGAAGGTACCATTCGGGAGCCAAACGAACTCTGATGAGTTCTTCATCCTGTAGTTTTATCATAGCCTCCATCATCGATGAAGATTCATCCACGTACAGCTCCATGATTTTGCCCTTCATTTGTTTTTCGTTCTGTGGGTTGTATATTTGATTTTGCTCGCGTAGCCGAGTCCTTAGCCACAGTGGTTCATAGTCTTCGCCGCGCACTCGATACCGCACATTATTGCATATGAACTCCCTCGCCATGAAGTGTGTTTCTTCGTCATATTTGCCACGACAGGTGATCTCATCGCCGATCTGGACATCATTTTGCGTCATCCATACAGGCCCAAGACGAGCCCTGACCATCTCTCGATTTTGCGTTTGTACCTGAACTTGGATGATGTCAACATCGCCTTCGGCAGTTGCGATCTCTTCGACTTCTAATACCTTTCCGACTAATTCCATTTCCTGGGCAGATAAGAGTGGCGCCGTCATAGTGATTGCTGTCAATATTGCGATCATTCTGTTCATCTGTGCCTCCTTCATAAACTCCATTTATGCAAAGTCCATGCCAGAATAAATCTTGATATTCAGAGAGTTTTTGTTTAAAGATCCGACAATTATGCATAATTCGACAAAATTGTCGGACAAGATAATAATGCTTTCTTACTAAAAGGACTGACAACATGCATGGAATACCGGATCTGCCATTTTGTCTAGAGTATCATTTCCATTATAATATCCTGGTTTCTCAATCCATGCGAGGACGGTGGCAGTGACTCATCGCGTGGCCAATTAACAGTTGAAATTACCTTGAGGTTGTGTACTATTATAAGTCGGTCTGATTCTCTCAGCAGGAACAGTAGATTCTTTTTTTCGTTGTACGCGATTGCGTTCAGCACATCAGTCAAGTAGTGATTGATTGCCCGAGAGGAGGTATGCATCATGGAAAAACGACCGATGTTCAATGGGCTTTTGTTGGCGTTTATAGTATTGGCAGGAATATGTCACGCCGATTGGACCGAGGAAACGATTGGCCCCTATTCAAGATACTATGAAGTGAAGATCGGTGATGGCCGCAACGATGGTATCCATCGTGTCTATTGCTGTTGCTACAACGGTCATGTTGTGGAATGGTCATATGAAGGGAATGACTGGACCATGGTGGATTGCGGATCTGCACCACCTGGTGCAGATTACCGATTGATCAGTTTGTGGATCGGCAACGGCAGAGGGGATGGTTTGAACCGGGTGTACAGCGCGTGTGCGAATGGACACATATATGAATTCTCATACGATAATGGAAATTGGGTCATGACCAGCCTCGGTGCACCTGGCGTATTCTATGCTGGTCAAGGGGTTGGTCAGCCAAGGAACGACAGCATCAACCGCGTATGCGCTGGTGGTTGGAATACCCCGGTCCGCGAATATACGTGGAACGGCAGTGACTGGGATGCCTTGAATATCAGTGCAGGGAACAGATATATCTGGCCGCTTGATATTGCACAGGGTAGAAATGATGGAGTCTTCCGTATATATGCTCCTGACTGGTATCAATACTACCTGCGTGAATACTCTTGGAACGGAATAAGCTATGATGAAGTGAATGTTGCCGCACCGCAACCGCTCGTTAAGGCAGTGGTGGGTCCAGGAAGGAATGATGCAATGAACCGTGTCTATGCGGCGGGGAAGTTTGGGCATATTCATGAATTCAGCTATGAGGCTAGTGTCTGGCAAAGGATCGATATCCACCCAGCAGCTCCGTTGCGCTCTCGGTATGGGCTATGCTTCGGCCAGACAAGAAGCGATGGTGCGATAAGGCTATACTCGGTCGCCCAGGGAGGAGATATCCGGGAACATTCATGGGACGGTGCTCAATGGGTGGACAGCATAATCGATGCGATTTCCGGTGCCACTGTCGACATAGCGGTAGGTCGCGGCAGAAACGATGACACGGTCAGAGTGTATGTGACCAGCGCTGGAGGGTTGATCTATGAGTTCACCAATTCTTCACCTTATGTCGGCGTGGAATCAGTGACAGGAGAACCTCCCGGAATATCATTGGCGGTCCATCCGAATCCATTCAAAACATTATCTCTGGTGACTTATACTCTTCCAAGAAGCGGTAGAATCGTAGTGAGTATTCACAGCACATTGGGTGTCGAGGTTTGCAGATTAGTTGATGATTTTCACCCCGCCGGCATCTATACTATCAATTATGATGGCCTTGATGAGAACGGTATAAGGTTACCCGATGGCATCTACTTCTGTAAATTGGTATTTGATGGTATGGAATCCGTAGAGAAATTTATTTGCCTGAAATGAGTGGTGTCACATGATTGCGTTATATTCTGCATTAGTAACGCTCGCTATCGCGCGGGCAGATTTTCCCGTGTGCCAGGCACCCAATGTCCAGGCTACGCCCGAAGTTCTTTTTGCGGATAGTCTCTTCTACGTCTTCTGGACTGATTTCCGGTACAGCGTTGCCGACACCTACGCCATTTATGGTGCCAGGGTGACTGCGAACGGTTCTGTTCTAGACCCCGATGGTAAGAGAATTTTTGCAAACAAAGCCGAAACCCGTCCTGCTGCTGCTTATGATGGCAGTAATCTCCTGGTTGTCTTGCAGGATAGTTGTTGAACAAGCGGCAACATTGTTGGAGTGGGTCTCACTCCTTTGTGCGACACGATACAGACCTTCTATGTCTCAAATGCCGAGAATATTCAGGAACTGCCTGATGTCTGTTATGGATCCAGCAATTACGTCACGGTGTGGACTGATCTGCGTAACGGCGTTGACCGATTGATAAGGGCGGCGCGTATTACACCACAGTGGGCCGTGCTCGATACCGGCATCGTGGTCGCCCAGAATTCGTCCTATCAGATCACTCCAGTGGTTGCTTTCGACGGCTCTAGATCTCTGGTCGTCTGGCAGAATCTTGCTGCGCCCATGGGTATATACTGCAGATTTCTGGATAGTAATGGACAACCTGATGATTCGGTGATCACTGTTTCCTCAGCCATTAATTCATCGAATCCGAGAGTCGTATTCGGTGGCTCTCAATATCTGGTCGTTTGGCAGGAATATACGGTGACCAGTCAGATCGCTGGACGTTTTGTGTCACCAAGTGGTGTGCTGGTGGGAGATGAAATATCTATAACATCGGGCACCGCGAATCATGTCTCACCCGGGGTGTGTTTTGACGGAGACAAGTACCTCGTGGTCTGGTCTCAAAATCAAATATGGGGGCAGTTCTTGAGCTCTGCTGGCAGTCCGATCGGGATGGCGTTTCCTGTTTCCGTTGTCGCGAACGATCAGGCAGATCCAGATGTTTTCTTCGGTGAGGGTAATTTTCTTGCCATCTGGAGCGAGTTCCGGACTGATTATGACATCTACGGCAATTTGGATGCGCAGGTGGGCGTGAGCGGATCGAATAACGGTGTCAGTATGGCAGGACACGTTCATCCAGATAGGACAATATTCACGGATGTCGTGAAATTGGTCGGCATGTACCAGGGTAGCGTAACGGTTTTCAATGTTCTCGGCGAAAAGGTTGATATCCTGCGCCGGGGAGTTTGGGATGCACGTTCACATCCTCCTGGCATCTATTTCTTAAGTTGCGAGAACGGTTACGCGCATACGGTGATCAAAGTCAGGCAATAATCACACCTGGATCACTTGTCCGATAGTTTTTCAGCATCGAACGGAGGAGTATATGAATAGGATTGTGAATCTTTCTGTAGTATTGAAGTGTAATACTGAAAAAGCATTCGGAATGTTCATAACCAATGAGATGTTACAGTTGTGGCTCACAGAGATCGCGGATGTGGAACCAAAGGCTGGCGGTAAATACGAACTGTTCTGGGACCCTGAAAACAGAGATATCAATAGCACCAAAGGGTGTAAGATCACCGCCATGGAAAAGGATAGGTTCATTGCAGTCGAATGGAAAGGACCCAAGCAGTTCATGCATTTCATGAACAATGCGGATCCGCTGACACACGTTGTAATATTCTTCTTGCCCTGTACTGATCCATCCGTACGTCCGTGTACTGAGGTATACCTTATACATTCCGGTTGGAGAGATTCTGCTGAGTGGGAGGAAGCCAGGTCATATTTCCAAAAAGCGTGGAGTACTGCATTCGGAAATCTCAGAGCGCAATTTCCCGATAATGAATAATGAAGATCTCTGACTGTTCTAATTGGCTGCTTGAAAATGGTGGTCCGATCATTCGCCATTTGATCACTCACAACCCAATATCCGCACCAAATATGAATGAAGATCGACCCGGAGATGAACTGATGCATTCTGACGAAGTGCGATATTGGCAGGGTTGTTTGACCGGGGATATGAGTTTCAATGGGATTCACGGGAGTCGAGATATCTGTTTCGAGAATGCTATGGGTAAGCTCTCCCTTTTTGGGCTGCGGCGAGGTGTGGATGATCTCGACCGGCTGAGCAAGCCCTACTTGTTGCTGCTTGCGAATTCAAGTAAAGACGAAAATGTGATCATGGTTCTTTACCGGACCATAATAGCAGCCATGCTCGCCATGAGCGGATATTTGACCGCGCCCGGAGTGCGTGAATGGATATTGCAGCGATTGGAGACGGTCAACAAATTTGTGAATGAACATGAATCCGCAATATACGTCGAAAAGTCGAAATTTAAGCATATTCCTTCTGCGTTGAAGAATTACCAAGTTGTCAATCCTGATCTTTACAGGGATGGGGAATTCGCATTACCCTGGATATATGACATATTCGCCTTCAGTATTCTGTCTGGGCAGACAAAGGACCAGGCCCTCAAGACAAAGATCGAGGGTGTTATCTCGTATGTACTCGATGCTCGTTATCAACGGCTGCCTGACGGGTACGGTATTGTAGTCAGCGGGAAGAATCGCTATAATGTGATGGGCTGGAGCGTCTGGTTGCCCTGTTTCAATGGAATGCATGAGGATGATTTTAAATTGGGGTGTCTGGTTCAACGACTCGAACTTATGTCGCGATTTCCCAGCGCACTGGACAGCAACTGGTTCATCAGCAGTCTCAACTACCTGGAACAATACAGGACTGATGGCGGGAGATATTTATTCCCGAGGCATTATATTAAAGAGAAAAAGAATTCCTTTTTTGTGACAGGTGCGCATATGGGTGTTGGTGAGAGCCGCCGTTGCAGATCAGCCTACGAGATCGAATCGACATTCTGGATGCTGAAAATAATGAGCAATGTGATGGCAAATACGGGCACCGGATGATATCGAGATATTGGAAAGTAAGTCATCTGTTCTTGTATGTCTTCTTGTTCGGCATTATCAATGGCGAGAAACTGGATCTCACTTTGGCAGAGATAGAATCGCATTACAATACGATGAGGCATATTACGCTTGATTCGACAAATACGGTCGAGGTCAATGGTTTTTCGATCAAGAAGGACGTTGCCACATTTGAATTGAAGTTTGGCCGTTTATACTTCTTCAAGCCGGTAGCCGATCGCATCATTGCGGCATATTTCGAAGGCACTGGAACCTTCCACTTATCTACTGATAACAGAATAGAAAAACAGCAGATCGTGCGTTTTGCTGGACAGGACAAGCTCGATCAGGAATTTGAAAAGGCATTGTTCTTTTTCACAGACAGCACTTATGAGCAAATATCGCATTTCCAGACTATCGACAGATTGGGTATTCCTGACACTGTACAAGAAACCGCACTCATATTCCGGCAGAAAATCCGCGAACGCTTCTCCTGGAACGTGGATGCACGTATGCTGGCTGACATCGTGGAGCCTGGGAGGGGACATTTTTTCAGCGCATATCTAGAATGTCTGGATGACGATGAGTTACTCTACCTCATCGACCCTTTGGATGATGAGGAAGTCACTCTCCTTAAACACGAGAAGATCAAGTTCTCAACGCGCGCAGATTTTGAAACCTGGTATTCGTCTGATCCCGTGCAGTCACTTTCACAGGAGAAGCAGGAATTTGATATTGATAGACTGCAAATGAATATCGAGATAGAAGCGAACCGAAGACTATCGGTCAATGCGTTGATGTACTTCAGATGCCTGTCTGGCAGTGCTCATATCGTAGCCCTGCATCTTGAACATGTGCTGCGCGTCGAATCGGCGGTCTTAGGCGATGCAGATACGTGCCTGGTCATTCAGGAAGACAAGGGAGAAGATTCGCAGGTTTGGCTGGTATTTCCCTATCACCTGGAGAACGGTAAGGAATATGAGTTGACCCTCGCTTACAGCGGTGAAGGGTTGATAAATGATAT
>Ga0209536_100013722_pt1 | contig 11669 bp, 9 predicted proteins | sample DeeMarSeWOR28_12_FD_187461 | JGI IMG/M metagenome (GOLD analysis project Ga0209536, IMG submission 187461) | Marine sediment microbial communities from White Oak River estuary, North Carolina - WOR-2-8_12 (SPAdes) (version 2) | ecosystem: Environmental > Aquatic > Marine > Intertidal zone >... | reverse complement strand
AGGCCAGCGCGCCAGCCGCGAGGGCCATGCCGCGGCCGACCGACAGCGGATCATACCGGCCTGGCAAGGCCCAGCGGGCAGTCCAGCCCGCCACCCTGGCAAGCGTATAGCCCATGATCGCGACCATCGCGCCCATGGCCAGGAACAGGATCCAGAAGAATACCGTCAGGCCCGGGTGGCCGCTGACCGCCATCGCTGCGAGGGGGCCAAATACGGCGAGCAGCGCGACGAGGTGTGCCGCGCCGCCCAGCAGTAACAGGACCACAGGCACAAGCCGGACCCATCTCGACAGGTCGCGCGTCATCCGCGTCTCCGGCGGCGACAGATAGCAGCCATGGGCCACCAGTTACCCCCGACAGCGCGAATCCGCCATTCGTGAAATCCGGTGCCGGACTTGCACATTTGCACTTTGGCATTCGCGTTCGGTGTCGGCCCGGGTCGATCCGGAGTGCAATAATGCAAGTCCGGCACCAGGGATTTGCATGTGAACAAGCTGTTCGACCCCCTTGATTTCTCGCGCGGCCCGGCCCTGAAGAACCGCTTCGTGCTGGCGCCGCTGACCAATTGCCAGAGCCACGATGACGGCCGGTTGTCGGAGGACGAGTTTCGCTGGCTGACGATGCGGGCGCAGGGCGGGTTCGCACTGACGACGACCTGCGCGTCGCACGTCCAGGCCGCGGGGCGCGGCTTCCCGGGCCAGCTCGGCATCTTCGGGGACATTCATCTCGAAGGACTGACGCGGCTTGCCGCGGCGATCAAGGCCGCCGGCAGCGTGGCCGTCGTGCAGCTGCACCATGCCGGAATGCGTTCACCGCCCGCACTGATCGGCGGACAGCCGTTGTGCCCCTCGGACGATGAGGAGACCGGCGCACGGGCGATGAGCCTGGCCGAGGTGGAGCAGGCGATCGAGGACTTCATTGCGGCGGCGTTGCGCGCAGAGCGCGCCGGGTTTGACGGCGTCGAGATTCATGGCGCGCATGGCTATCTGCTGTGCCAGTTCCTGAGCCCGGAGATCAACCGGCGAACGGACCGTTACGGCGGCGCCCTCGAGGATCGTGCGCGAATGCTCTTCGACGTAGTTGCCGGCGTCCGCGCCCGCTGCCGGCCCGACTTCATCGTCGGCGTGCGGCTGTCGCCCGAGCGCTTCGGCCTGCGGCTCGCCGAAATCCGGCAGGTCGCCGATCGCCTGTTGCGCGAGGGGGCAATCGACTATCTCGACATGTCACTCTGGGATGTGTTCAAGGAACCGGAGGAGGAGCCGTTCCGTGGCCGCAGCCTGCTTTCGTACTTTGCCGAGCTGGAACGTGGAAGCGTCAGGCTCGGCGCGGCCGGCAAGATCCACAGCGGCGAGGATGCCGTCAACGCGCTGGCCGCCGGCCTTGATTTCGTCATCATCGGTCGCGCCGCCGTCCTGCATCACGACTTCCCGGCGCGGGTCATGCAGGATCCGTTCTTCAGGCCTGCCGCGACGCCGGTCTCCGTGGAGTACCTGCAGCGGGAGGGACTCGGCCTGCCGTTCGTGGAGTACATGCGCCGCTGGGAGGGATTCGTGGCGGCGTCGGCCTAGGCGAGCGAGACCGGGCGATGCTCCTACATAACGACAGATGCAGGGGCAGATCTTCATCGTGTCCGGCTGCGCACCTGGCAAATTGTCGAGAAGCACCTGGTGGGATACGTCCGTAATGATTCGCCTGTTCCCTGCTGCATCGATGGCATTGCTCGTGCTGGAATCAGCGGTTGTCCTCGGCCAGGAAGTGTCGATTCCTCAATCCGTGCTGGACGCGCAGCTCGCGGACCTCGTCGAGTTGTACGAGGGCACCTACCGGTCCAATCCCGAGGATGGCGTCCGTGAGGCCAGCCCCATCCTGCTGCGTGTCCTGCGTGTGGCGCCGCCGCCGGGGCGTAGGTACGCGCTCTACGCCGAGATGCGCCACGATGGCGAGCAAGGCGACATCTATCGCCAGCGCCTGCTCGTCTTCGACGAGTCGCCGGACCGGGCCGGCAACAGCATGTCGGCGCTCTCGTTCAGTGATCCGCAGGCGGCCGCCGCGCTCATCGCAGACCCTGGCCTCGTTGCCGAGGGCAAGGTCACCACGAGGCCGGCCCTCGGACCGGGCTGCGACATGCGATTCGCACCCGCGGGCGGGGAGGGTTTTCTCGGCCGCATCGAGCCGGGTGAGTGCGTGGTGACGGGCAAGCGTGGCGATCGCCGGCGCATCGAGGGTGAAACCCTGCTGCGGCCCGACGCTATCGAGCAACTCGAGCGCGGTTATGACGCCGACATGAAACTGCTTTTCGGCAATCCGGACGGAACTCGCTACGTCTGGCCGCGCGTTCCGGAGGGCGGGTCCTGAACTGCGCGGGGCGCACTTCAACCAAGTAGCTGACGGATCGTCGACTCGCGGTAGTCGAAGATCCGCCCAAGCTGGCGTCGGACGAGCGCCCCGGCGAGCAGTCCGAGCTGCGACAGTGGCAGCACGTACTCGACGCGGTCGAGCATGCGCGTGCCGCCGTTCTCCGCGGTGAACTCGTGCGTGTGGATCCACTGCCGGTAGGGGCCCGAAAGTTGTCGATCGACGAACCGATGTGGTGGCTGCCAGTCGCTGATCTCGGTGCGCCAGCCGAAGGGCACCCCGAACAAAGCGAGGCGGTATTCGATCAGCGTGCCGCGCTGCATCTCGATCGGTAGCGGCGTCACGATGCGGAAGCGCAACTCAGGTGGTGTGATCTGCTCGAGGTTGGCGGCTTCGGCAAAGAAATTGAATACCTGCGCCGTCGGTCGCGGGATCCAGATACTGCGTTCGAGGACATGTTGGAGCCGAGGGGAGAAGGTCATCCGCGAAGGATATACGGCTGGATCGGGCGCGACATCGCACCTGGCCGCATCCCGGTGTTAGTCTCGCGCTCGAAGCGGGGAAAGGGGAGAGTGCGGGTGAGCCGGTTCGGGCGGGCGCTGCGAGGCGTCCAATCCATTGCGCTGGTCGGGCTGGGTCTGCTCGCCGCGGCGCCGATGGCGCAGGTCGGTGAGCGTGACATGGATGCGCTCGTCGGGCGCATGTCGACCGACGAAGCGGCGAGGGTCGCCGACCTGCTTGGCATGTGCGGCGGGGTCTATGCTGCGTTCTCGAAGTTCGTCGAGCCGCAGACGCCGGAGCGCGCCCTCGAGTACCGCGAGTTGAGCAACGGCGCCCTGACCGCCGGCGCCTATCTGCTCTATCGCGAGCATCGGCGGCGTACGGGCGAGGCCAGGCCGGTCCGCGAGTTCATGCCCCGCGTAGCCGGTCGCGCGGAGGCCAGCGCCGCGCAGGCGTTCGCCGCTTTTGCCGCCGAGGACTTCGACGCGGCCCAGGAGATGCTGGCCGATTGCGTCAAGATGGAGGAGATGCGCACGTTCCTGGTCGATGCGATGAGCGCCGAGATGGCACGCCCGAAATAGGCCGGGCCGCGACGACCAGCCGATGGCGCGGCGAATCATGAGCCTTAATTCGAAGATCGTTGCTGTTTAGACGACGATGGGGGCGGATAACAGCATGTTTGATGCCAGATCGGGCACGGGGCTCGTCTCGCTTCGTCCGCCCGCCTGATGCGGATCAGCGTGTCCTTCCTGATTGCCGCCCTTGCCGTCTACGCCTGCCTGTGCGGGATCATGTTCCTGACCCAGCGCTCGCAGATCTACTTCCCACCCGCTGAATCCCATGCGCCGGGCGCCAGGGACGTTCGGCTCGAGCGCGATGGGGTGACGCTCAAACTCTGGGTCGTCCCGCGTGACGGGCCGCGGGCGCTGATCTACTTCGGTGGGAATGCCGAGGACGTCGCGGGAGATATTTCGGGTTTCACCAGGGCCTTTCCGCACCACTCCCTGTATCTCGTCAACTATCGCGGCTATGGCGGCAGCACCGGCAAACCCACCGAGCGGGGCCTGTATGCGGATGCGCGGGCCGTTCATGAATATGTGGCGGCGCGACATCCGTCGATCGACGTCATGGGGCGAAGCCTGGGCGCAGGCGTCGCCGTTCATCTGGCAAGCGAACGACCCGTCAGCAGACTGGTGCTGGTCACGCCCTTCGACAGCCTCGTCAGCGTGGCACGCAATTACTTCCGGTTCTTCCCGGTCGGGTTGTTGTTGCGGGACCGCTATGACGCGGCGCGCCACGCGGCCGCCGTCACGGCGCCCGTACTGGTGGTCATCGCCGGCGAGGACGAGATCATCCCGCGAGCCCGGTCAGACGCGCTGGCCAGCGCCTTTCCGACCGGGCAGGCACGCGTGGCAGTGATCGATCACGCGATGCACAACTCGCTCGACCTGTCGCCTGAGTACCTGGGCACTGTGCAGGCCTTCCTTAACGGGCCATAGCACCATATTGCAGGTGCCGGGCTTGCACTTTTGCACTTTGTCGGCCCTGTTTGCGGGCGACCGGGCGTTGACCAAAGTGCAAAAGTGCAAGCCCGGCACCGGTCAGCGCAAAGATAGAACCGCCCTATCACACATGGGTGGCCACCAGGCGAATACCACCGACTCGTGCTGCAACTACCGGGCCCGGGCGGGTGTATGATGATTTTGTCTGCTCACACGCTGGAGCGTAATCATGACGCCGGCCAGCCGCGCCGCATCTGCGGCGGAACTTCGCCGCCTGACTTCACCTTTCGCCAAGGCAGACGACCGCAAGGCCGCGCTGCAGCTGGCCGATACCCTGCTGCCGTTCGTGGCGCTTTGGGTTGTGATGGCACTGACCCTCGAGTCCAGCGGTGGCTGGTCCCTGCTACTGGCCCTGCCGACTGCCGGCTTGTACATCCGGCTGTTCATCATCCAGCACGACTGTGGGCACGGCTCGTTCTTTACGAGCCAGCGGCTCAATCGCATCGTCGGGGCGGTGATAGGACTCCTGACGCTTTTCCCTTTTGCATACTGGAAGAAGACCCACGCCATTCACCACAATACGTCGGGCGACCTGGACCGCCGTAGCCTAGGGGACATCGACACCCTGACGGTGCGCGAGTACCGCGCCCGCTCCCGAGCCGGGCGCCTGGCGTACCGCCTCTACCGCAGCATGCCGGTGCTGCTCGGGATCGGTCCGCTCTACCAGTTCATCGTCAAGCACCGCTTCCCCTTCGATATGCCACGCACGTGGAAGAAGGAGTGGGCAAGCGTATTGCTGAACGATCTCGTGCTGGTCCTGACTGTCACGGCCTTGGTCTGGGCGTTTGGCTGGAGGGTCGTGGTCGCGGTCCAGCTGCCGCTGATGATCATTGCTGGCGCTGCCGGTGTCTGGCAGTTCTACGTGCAGCACCAGTTCGAGAACACATACTGGTCAGACCACGCGCACTGGGACCCGCAGCTCGCCGCCATGCAGGGCAGCTCGTTCTACGACCTGCCGCGTGTGCTGCACTGGTTTACCGGCAACATCGGCTATCACCACATCCATCACCTCGACGTGCGGATCCCGAATTACCGTCTGCGCGAGTGCTTCGAATCAAGCCCCTTGCTGCAGCAGGTGGGGACGCGCCTCACACTGCGATCCAGCCTGCGCTGCGCCAGACTGAAGCTGTGGGACGAAGAGCGTCGGCGGATGGTGGGTTTCCCGGTGCGCCAGGCTGCCTGACCGGCGGCGGCGACGTGGATCGAGAAGCAGTCGGCGGCATTCCACCCGCCGTTGGCACTTATCATCTCCGGCATGTGGCGCCTCATCCGAATTGCCATCCTGCTGACCGTACTCGCGTTCGTCGGCCTGGGCGCCTATGTGGACCGCGAACGCACGACGGACTGGGACGACACGCTCTGGGTCGGCGTGTTTCCGGTGAACGCCGACGGACAGCCAGCGACCGACCGCTACATTGCCTCACTCTCGCCGCGCGAGTTTGCGGCCATCGAGGCCTTCTTCACCCGGGAGGCAAGGGCATTCGGCGTGCAGGTTGACCGGCCGGTGCACGTCGAGCTGTATCCGGAGGTCGAGGAGCTGCCGCCGTCCCTGGAGCCTGGCACCAGCCTGCCTGGCCGCATCTGGTGGAGCCTCAAGACTCGCTACTACACTTCGCGCTTTGCCGGCGACACGCTGGCTGATATCCGTGTGTTCGTCCTGTATCACGACCCCGACCGGACACGCGCCGTGCCGCACTCGCTCGGGCTGCAGAAGGGGTTGCTGGGCATCGTCCATGCGTATGCCGGCCGGCGTTACGATGCCACCAACAACGTCGTGATCGCGCACGAAGTGATGCACACGCTCGGCGCGACCGACAAGTACGATCCCACGACCAACCTGCCCGTGTTTCCGCAGGGTTACGCTGATCCCGATGCCGACCCGCTGTATCCACAGGAACAGGCCGAGATCATGGCGGGACGCATCGCCGTTTCCGCGGTGGAGGCGGAGATACCCGGGAACCTGTCGGAAGTCGCAGTAGGATCGCAGACGGCCGCCGAGGTGAATTGGGTCGCGCGATAAGCTTGCAGGTGCCGGACTTGCACTATTGCACTTTCGTATCCTGCGAATGATGAACTAAGTTCCATGCCTGTCATCAGTGCGGGTCTTCTGCTTCACCGCATGACCGAGAACGGTCTGGAAGTACTGCTCGTCCATCCGGGCGGCCCCTTCTGGGCGCATCGTGACCTCGGCAGCTGGTCGATACCGAAGGGAGAGGTTGCAGCCGGAGAAGATCTGTTGGCAGCCGCCCGGCGAGAGTTCCTGGAGGAAACCGGCTTTCCGGTTGACGGCGATGCCTTGCCGCTTGGCGCCATCCGGCAGCCCAGCGGCAAGCGCGTGCACGCCTGGACGATCCGCGGCGACGCGGATCCGTGCAAGCTGCGCAGCAACGTGTTCGAAATGGAGTGGCCGCGACGGTCGGGCACGATGCGCGCCTTCCCCGAGGTCGATCGCGCCGCATGGTTTTCGCTGGCCGAGGCGCGTCGTCGCATCCTGCCCGGGCAGGTTCCGCTGCTCGATGCACTGCCACCTGCACTCGAGGGCCGGGACCGGGTCGATCGCTAACGCGCACTCGAAGTGATGCGGCTCCTTCGGGCGCACAGGTCGCAGAGCAGCTCGCCGGCCATCCAACGGTGGCTCGTGGCGATTCGTTCCCCATGGCGAAGCGTCACTTGCGCCCAGTCGCCGGAGCCTTCGACGCCCGCATCTCCTACGCGCACGTGGAATGCGCAACGCGGATTGCTGCAGAAAAACTCGCTGGAACCTCGCGGGGACGAGGTGACTGCTTTCAGTTGTGCAGACATGAGGACCGGATCTAGGCGAGGGGACAGGGTACCCCCATCGGCTCGCTGCGGGGGTCGTGTTTAACACCGGAGGCCCCTGGACGCTACGAAAGTCCAAGAATGCAAGTCCGGCACCGATCGTTGGCGCCAATCAATCGCGGCAACTGTCGTTGGGATCCAACGAAAGGTCAATAATGCAAGTCCGGCACCCGTGTGGCACCCATCTGCCGCGTATACAATTGGGCGCGGCGTCACAGGGAGGTGCCACGCCCACCTGGTTCCGGAAAGGATCTGAACGTGTCCCGTTTCAAAGACATGGCGGCCGTTTGCCGGCCGTTTGCCGCGATATTTTCGCTGGCCGCGCTCGTTGCGGCCTGCGGCGGCGGCGAGCAACCGCAGTTTCCCCCGCCCGACGTCAGCGTGGCGACGGTCGTGCAACGCTCGGTGATCGAATGGGACGACTACACGGGCCGTGTCGAGGCCGTGGATACGGTTGAAGTGCGCCCGCGCGTCGCGGGGCACCTGACCGGCGTGCACTTCCGCGAAGGCGGCCTGGTAAACAAGGGCGACCTGCTGTTCACCATCGACGACCGCGAGTACCGCGCCGCCGCCGCGGCAGCGCGCGCCGATCTCGCCCGCGCGGAGTCGCGCGTCGCGCTCGCCGAGCTGGAATATCGCCGGGCCGAGGAACTGATCGACGCAAAGCTGGTATCCCAGCGGGAGCTGGATGCGCGCCGGGTCGAGTTGCAGCAGGCTGAGGCGGATGCACAGGCCTCGCGCGCCCGACTGACCGAGGCGGAGCTGGGCCTGAGCTTCACCCGCATCACCTCGCCGATCGCGGGCCGGGCCGGTGCGGCGCTCGTCAAGCCCGGCAATCTCGTCGTGCCGGGACAGTCGCTGCTGACGACCGTGGTCTCGGTGGACCCCGTCCACGTGGTGTTCGAGGGCGACGAGCGGGCCTACCTGCGGTACCAGGCGCTTGCCCGCGACGGGCTCAGGCCGAGCTCGCGCGACGCACGCAACCCGGTGCTCGTGGCGCTCGCCGACGAGGAAGACTTTCCCCACCGCGGCGAGATGGACTTCGTCGACAACGTCGTCGATCCGGACACGGGTACGATCCGCGGGCGCGCCGTCGTTCCCAATCCGGAAGGCATCCTGACGCCCGGCCTGTTCGTGCGCCTGCGGCTGCTTGGCACCACCCAGACGGACGCGCTGCTGATCCACGAGCAGGCCGTGCTGACCGACCAGGACCGCCGTTACGTCTACGTGCTCGGCGAGGGCAACGTCGCGCTGCGCAAGGACGTCACGCTCGGCGCGCATGTCGACGGCCTGCGTATCGTGACTTCCGGTCTCGCCCCGGGCGACAAGGTGGTCGTCAACGGCGTGCGCAAGATCTTCTTCCCGGGCCAGCCAGTGAACCCCCGCGACGTCCCCATGGACCAGCCCGACCAGGCGCCCGCCGCGAGCCCGCCGACGGCAGGCTGAGCCATGGCCCATACCGACCTTTCCCGGATCTTCGTCGACCGGCCGATCCTCGCGACGGTTTGCTCGGCGCTGATTCTCGTCGCCGGCCTGATCGCGCTGCCGAATCTGCCCGTCAGCGAATACCCGGACGTGGTGCCACCATCGGTGATCGTCCAGGCGACCTATCCGGGTGCGAATCCGCGGACCATCGCCGAGACCGTAGCGGGCCCGATCGAGGAGGCCGTCAACGGCGTCGAGGGCATGATGTACATGAAGTCGACGGCGAGCTCCGACGGCGTCATGCAGCTCACCGTGACGTTCGAGGGCGGCACGGACATCGACCTCGCGGCCGTCCAGGTCCAGAACCGCGTGGCCCAGGTGCTGCCGCGCCTGCCCGCACCGGTGCGCGCACTCGGTGTCACGACCCTCAAGGCGTCGCCGACGCTGACCATGGTCGTGCACCTCTACTCGCCCGACGGGAGCTACGACGAGCTTTACCTGTCCAACTTCGCGACACTCCGCGTGCGCGACGAGCTGGCGCGCCTGCCAGGCATTGGCCAGGCGTTCGTGTTTGGCGTCGGCAACTACGCGATGCGGGTCTGGATCGACCCCGAGCAGGCGGCAGCCCGCGGGCTCACGGCCGGGGACATCCTCGAGGCGATCCGCGAACAGAACGTAGAGGTCTCGGCTGGCGCGATTGGCGGCCCGCCCACGCCCGAGGGCCGGTCGTTGCAGTTGTCGGTCAATGCGCAGGGCCGACTTGCCTCGCCGGAAGCCTTCGGCGAAATCGTTCTCAAGTCCGATGGCACGGCGCTGACCCGCCTGCGCGACGTGGCGCGCATCGAGCTGGGATCGCAGACCTACGCGGCCAGGTCGCTGCTCGACAACCGCGACGCCGCCGGCATCGGCATCTTCGAGGCGCCGGGCGCCAACTCGGTGGCGCTCACCGACGCGGTACGCGCGAAGATGGCCGAACTCGCCCAGGGGTTTCCCCCGGGGATCGAATGGACCGTGCCCTACGATCCGACCGTATTCGTGCGCGAGTCGATCCGCAAGGTGATCATCACGCTGCTCGAGGCGGTGGGGCTCGTCGTCATCGTCGTCGTATTGTTCCTGCAGACCTGGCGGGCATCCCTCATCCCGCTGATCGCCGTGCCCGTGTCGATCATCGGCACCTTCGCCGTGCTCTGGTCGCTCGGGTTGTCGATCAATGTGCTGACGCTGTTCGGACTGGTCCTGGCGATCGGCATCGTGGTCGACGACGCGATCGTCGTCGTCGAAAACGTCGAGCGGCACATCGAGGACGGCATGGCGCCGCGCGACGCAGCGCACCAGGCCATGAGCGAGGTCTCCGGGCCGATCATCGCCATCTCGCTGGTGCTGGCGTCGGTGTTCGTGCCACTGGCGTTCCTGGAGGGCGTGACGGGGCAGTTCTACCGGCAGTTCGCCGTGACCATCGCCGCCTCGGTGCTGATTTCGGCCTTCAACTCGCTGACGCTCTCGCCTGCGCTTGCTGCGGTGCTGCTAAGGCCCCGGGGAACGCCGCCGGACGCCGTGGGACGAGGCATCGAGGCCTTGCTGGGCCGGCCCTTCGGCGCGTTCAACCGCTTCTTCCGGCGCAACGCAGAACGCTACTCGAGCCGGATCGGCGGGGTGATCAACCGCGCCCCGCGACTGCTTGCCCTCTACGGCGTGCTGATCGTAGTGACCGTGCTTCTGTTCCGCGCGGTGCCGGGCGGCTTCATCCCGACGCAGGACAAGCTATACCTGTTCGGTGCGCTGCAACTGCCCGAGGGCGCGACCATCGAGCGCACCGAGGCGGCCATCCGGAGGATGGGCGACATCGCCAATGCGACGCCCGGCGTCAAGAGCGTCGTACAGCTTCCCGGGTTGAACGCGGTGCATTTCATCAATACGCCCAACGTTGGCGTGGCCTTCATCGGCCTCGAGCCGAGCGACGAGCGCGAGCTCGAGGCGGCCGAGATCGCCGCGCGGCTCAACATGGGCTTCAGCACGATCCAGGAGGGTCTCGCGTTCGCACTCTTGCCGCCGCCGGTACTGGGGCTTGGAAACGCCGCCGGCGTCGAGTTCTACGTCCAGGATCGCGGGGGCATAGGCTACGGCGAGCTGAACAGCCAGACCCAGGCATTGGTGGGTGCACTGCGAGGCACGCCGGGATTCGACCCGCTCGGCACCTTCAGCGCCTACCAGGCAAACGTCCCGCAGCTCGACGCGACGGTCGACCGCGCACAGGCCAAGGAGCAGGGACTGAAACTCACCGACGTGTTCGACACGCTGCAGGTATACCTGGGCTCGGCCTACGTCAATGACTTCAACTTGTTTGGCCGGACCTACGGGGTCTATGCCCAGGCCGACGCGCCGTTTCGTGACGAGGTGTCCGACATCTCACGCCTGAAACTCCGCAACGACCAGGGAGAACTGGTGCCACTCAGCAGCGTCGTCGAGCTGAAGCCGAGTTTCGGGCCGGATCCAGTGATCCGCTATAACGGCTTCCCGGCAGCAGACGTCGCCGCCGGCATCAATCCGGCCGAGCTGTCCTCGGCCGAGGCGCTCGAGCGGGTCAAGGCCGTCGCCGCGCAGGTGCTGCCGCGCGGCATGACACTCGAGTGGACGAACCTCACGTACCAGCAGGTCACGCAGGGCAACACTGCCGTCCTGGTCTTCCCGCTGGTGGTCGTGCTGGTCTTCCTGGTGCTCGCGGGCCTCTACGAAAGCTGGTCGCTGCCGCTCGCAATCATCCTGATCGTGCCGATGTGCCTGCTCTCTGCAATCGGCGGCGTGTGGCTCGTGAACCTGGTGCACGGATTGTGGCTCGCGGTGTCTCCGCCGGCGTTCGCGCCGCAGTTCCTCGACAACAACATCTTCACCAAGATCGGCTTCGTCGTGCTGATCGGGCTCGCCTGCAAGAACGCGATCCTGATCGTCGAGTTTGCCCGGGACCTGGAGGAGCAGGGTCGTGGTATCGTCGATGCAGCCGTCGAGGCTT
>Ga0209536_100013721_pt1 | contig 11670 bp, 9 predicted proteins | sample DeeMarSeWOR28_12_FD_187461 | JGI IMG/M metagenome (GOLD analysis project Ga0209536, IMG submission 187461) | Marine sediment microbial communities from White Oak River estuary, North Carolina - WOR-2-8_12 (SPAdes) (version 2) | ecosystem: Environmental > Aquatic > Marine > Intertidal zone >... | reverse complement strand
TTCGGGTCCGGGACCGAGGGCTCGACATTCAAGGTCGGGTACAGCTTCGGGTTCGGTCCTACCGCACCGAACGAGCTCATTCTCGGACTCGTCATCGCCACGCCGTTCGGCAAGCGGGTGCCGCCCGAGTACGGCACCATCGCCGGCAAGGCGGTTGACGAGCGCACCGGCAACGCACTGGCCGCCACAGTCGAGTTTCCTGAGAATCCCGACATGCGCCAGATGACGACCGACGCGAGCACCGGTGTGTTCACCGTCGAGAAGGTCCTGGCCGGTGTCGTCGTGGTCAAGGTCAGTGCCGAAGGCTACCACAGCCAGGCGGTTCCGATCAATGTCGAGGGCGACGCGGTAGCGCAGTACGAGTTCAAGCTCAGGCCGCTGGTCACCTACGGCGTCATCGCCGGCCAGGTCCTCGAGGCCGAGACCAACAAGCCGCTTGAGGCCACCATCGAGTTCCCCGAGGCCGAAATCGATGCACTCACCTCGGAAGCCGCCACCGGCTCGTTCCGTATCGACCAGGTCCCGGTTGGAGTCTACACGGTCACCGCATCAGCGGAGGGCTACTTCAAGGGCTCGCAGACCGTCCAGGTTGAAGAAGGGCGAGTCGCGGCCCCGACCTTCGCCCTCAGACCGCTGGCGATGAAGACCACGATCACCGGCAAGGTGTCGGACAAGAAGACCGGCGACCCGCTGGCCGCCGTCGTGAGCTTCCCCAACTCCGGGCTGGCCGACGTCGAGAACGACCCCGAGACCGGTGTCTACATGACTGAGATCCCGGTCGGCTCCTACGCGGTCAAGGTCACCTCCGAGGGCTACCTTGCCCAGACCGCCGCGGTGGTCCTGCAGAAGGACAAGCCGCTGGTCAAGGACTTCGAACTCGTTGCCGAGGGCATGTCGATCACCCTGCGCGGCATCTACTTCGACTTCGACAAGGCCACGATAAAGCCCGAGTCCAGACCCGCTCTCGAGGATGCGGCCAAGATCCTCAACGAGAACCCCGACATCCGGGTCGAGATCCAGGGACACACCGATTCGAAGGGATCCGACCAGTACAACCAGAGCCTCTCCGAGAGACGCGCCCAGTCCGTAGTCAACTACCTCGTTACCCAACTCGGCATCGACCGCACCCGACTCATGGGCAAGGGTTACGGCGAAGCCCTGCCGATTGCGACTAACGACACCGACGAAGGCAGAGCGCTCAACCGGCGGGTCGAGTTCTTCATCCTCGAATCCAAGAAGAAGTAGCACAGACAATGCACAGAGGGGGAAGCGGAAGCTTCCCCCTCTCGCTTTGTGCTTAGTTGCGGATTATCAATGGCCTACGTCCGGGCTTGACAGCGCGGCGACCCACCCTATTCTACCCCGTGCCTCAGGCGGACTGCTCATGCACGCAATGAGGGATGCGACTGGCCGCCTGCGCCGCATGTGCCCGCTGGTGGTGGACTTCGTCCAACTGTGACGAAAGGAGGAAGCGTGAGAAGACTCCCCGTAATGATCCTGGCCCTGACATTCTGCGCCGGTGTTGCCGCGGCTGACCCGGCGCTCGGCGGCGGACGCGGGCTGTTCCGCGTCCAGGACGCCCGTGTCGAGGAGGACGGCGCCCTGGTGTTCGCCAATCGGTTGATGTTCCACAAAGTGGATGTCGAGGACGCCGACGTCTATCGTGGCCCGATGTTCGGTCTCGAGATGAGCTACGCGCCGTTCCCGTTCATCGAGATGTGGGGCTGCCTGAACAACGTCGCGGAACTCGGCCTCAGCCCGTGGTCGTTCACCTACGACCAGCAGGGCTACCAGCTCGGCGGCAAGCTGTCCATCCCCTGGATCCCGGTAGTCAAACTTGCCGGCAGCTACCACTGGTCTTTCGAGAAAGAAGAGCACACCTTCAAGGAGACCGGCGGTTACATGGACGGCTACTTCGGCGCTGGCAGCTCATGGCGCGTGATCGGGTCCTTCCGCTTCTGGGAGGTATACAAGACTCTGCCCACGCTGATGCTCAACTACGGCCAGTCCTTTGAGGAGGACGGCCCGAGTTTCTTTGGTGGCGGCCTCGAGATGGCATCCAACGCCGTGGACCTGTTCGTCGAGGCCACCTCCGAGATCGAACCCGGCAACGGTGGTTTCTTCGAAGAGGAGGCCGTGAGCCGCCTGACGCCGGGAGTCCGCATCAGAATACCGTACTTCCATCTGACCGGCGGGCTTGAAGTCGGCCTCTCGGACAACCTGCCCAGGTACACCGGCATCTTCGGCATGAATCTCGTGTCACCGTTCCCCAAACCACCTCCCAAACCGTGGGGGCGCCTGGCGGGCAAGGTCGAAGACGCCCGCAGCGGCATGCCGCTCGATGCCGAACTCGAGTTCGTCAATGCCCGCATGGGCGCGATGAGAACCGATCCCAGCACAGGCGCGTTCTACAAGACGAAGGTGCCGACCGGAGTCTATATCGTCCAGGCCAGCAAGGAAGGCTACATCCCGGAGGCCGTACCGATGGTCGTCACCGACGGCGAGTTCGCAGTCCACACCTTCAGGCTGAAGTCGCTCGTGCCGTACGGCACTGTGACCGGACGCACGTACGACATCTACAGCGGCAGGCCGGTCGCCGCCTCGATCAGCTTCAAGGCGACCGGCGTGGCCCCGGCATCCTCCAACGAGATCACCGGGTTCTTCCGGGCCGACAACGTTCCGGCCGGACTCGTCATAGCAGTCGCCGAGCTTGACGGCTACTTCGCCGAGGAACGCATCACCGAAGTCGAGGACGGCGAAGTCACCAAGCTCAACATCGGCATGGCCCCGCTCGATATGATCGGCGCGTTCAAGGGCAGAGTGGTGGACAAGAAGAGCGGCGACCCGCTCCAGTCCACGATCAGCTTCGTCGACGCCCAGCGGCCTGACCTCCATACCGACTCGACTGATGGCGCGTTCGAAGTCGAACTCCCCGTCGGGTCGTACGAGGTGAAGGTCGAGGCGCTCGGATACGTCGCCCAGACCTCGTCGTTCGCCATAGACAAGGGCGAAGATTCCGAGCGTACGTTCGAACTGGTCAGCAAGGGCATGGTCCTCACCCTCAAGGGTGTCTACTTCGAGTTCGGCAAGGCGGAACTCCGGACCGAATCGTACGCCGCTCTGATGGAGGCTGCCCGGATCATGAAGGAGAGCCCGGAGATCATGGTGGAGATCCAGGGCCACACCGACAACATCGGGACCGATGAGGCCAACCAGAAGCTCTCCGAGAAGCGGGCCTACGCCGTCGTCAACTTCCTGGTCCAGTACGGCGGCATCGACATGAAACGGCTGACTGCGCGTGGCTACGGTGAAGCCCAGCCGGTCGCCCCCAACGACACCGATGAGGGTCGTCAGTTGAACCGCCGAGTCGACTTCGTGATCCTGAAGTAGACCCGGCGTCCGGACTACAGGCAGGCGGGTGCAGGTGCACCCGCCTGCTGCTTTCACGGAATGCCCACGCGTCTGTCACGCGGAACTACCTGGCTTTCTGTCGTGAAGCCGACTAGCCCAGGATCACTGCTAGGTACCAGTCGGCAATACTGGCCCCGAAGAACAGACCGACCAGCGCTCCTGTGGCGAGAAAAGGACCGAAGGGTATCGGCTGGCCCCTGCCGGTCCTGCCGACACGTTGCAGGATGAGACCGACTACAACACCGGCTGTGACCGCCGCAAACAGAGCCACCAGAGTACTTCTGAAGCCCAGGAAGCTGCCCAGCATTGCGGCGAAGGGCAGATCACCGCCGCCGATGCCCTCCTGCTGGTCTATCCCCAGCTTCCGGAACACACCGGCAAGGACGTAGCGCCACAGCAGCCACGCAAAGAGCACGAATCCGGCACCGGCAGCGGCTCCCAGCAGCGCATCGACCGTCCGCCCCGGAACCAGAAAGCTGAATGCGATACCGAGCACGATACCCGGTATGCTGAGTCGGAATGGAATGATCTGGTGGTCCAGATCGACGAGGGCCGTGACCAGCAGCAGTGACACGAAGACGAGACCCGACACCGTTTCCCACGTGAGACCGAATCTGCCAAAGACGGCCACAAACAGCAGTGCCGTGCCGGCCTCAACCAGCGGATAGCGGAGGGAAATCGGCCCGCGGCAGGATCGGCACCTGCCCCTGAGCAACAGCCAGCTCAGGACCGGGATGTTGTCGTAGGGCCTGATTCTCTCCTTGCAGCGTGGGCAATGTGACGGCGGGGTGACTACGGACTGCCCCAGCGGGATGCGGTGAATACAGACGTTGAAGAAGCTACCGAGAGCCAGCCCCAGCAGGACCAGCAGCAGCCATATCACAGCCCGCTGGCGTTCGTCATCTCGTCCGGCTTCGCGAACTGCTTCTTGTCGAGAGCAGTTGCGTAGGCAATCTCCTCAGAGATCAGCCCGCGCCGGAGAAGAACAGTGAGGCACTGGTCCATTGTCTGCATCCCGTGCTCGGAACCGGTCTGAACCAGTGAGAATACCTGGTGGGACTTGCTCTCCCGGATCATGTTTCTGACGGCCGGCGTCGGGACGAGGACCTCCATCGCCGCAATCCGGCCCCGACCATCTTTCCGGGACAGCAGCGTCTGCGAGATGATCCCCTGGATGACGTTGGCGAAGATCTGCCGGACGTACTCATGCTGGTCAGCCGGAAACACGTCGATCACCCGGTCAACGGTCTGCGCCACGTTGTTGGTGTGCAGTGTCGACAGCACCAGATGTCCGGTTTCGGCTGCGGTCAGGGCCAGGCTTATCGTCTCCAGGTCCCGCATCTCGCCGACCAGGATGACGTCCGGGTCTTCCCGGAGACACGCCCTCAGTGCGGCCGCGAAGGACTGAGAGTGCGTTCCGATCTCGCGCTGGCTGATCAGGCAGTTGCGACCAGAAAAGATGTACTCGATCGGGTCTTCGATGGTGATGATGCGTGCCGAGCGTTCCTGGTCGATGCGTTCGATCATGCTCGCCAGGGTCGTCGACTTGCCGCATCCGGTCGGGCCGGTAACCAGCACCAGCCCGGAATGACGCCGGGTCATCTCAGCGACCGACTCCGGAGCCGGCAGTTCCTCGAGCGTACGGATCTTGGCCGGTATGATCCTGAACGCACCCCCGATCCCGGTCAGGTCAAGAAAGACGTTGACCCTCGCCCGGACCCGCTCAGGTGTCACATACTCGAGCCTGACGGTCTCGGGCAGGCGCTGTGTGGCAGTACCCCAGGTGTACGACAGGTCCAGCTCCCGCTTGCGCTCGACCGCAGCCCTCTGTTCGTCGCTGAGGATTGAATGGACCAGCGCTTCCGCATCCTCCTGCGCAAGCGCTGGTCCCGGTATCTTCTTCAGCCGCCCGTTCACCCGGATGATGGGCGGGTTCCCGACCGTTATGTGTAGATCGGATGCTCCGTACTTGGCCGCATAGCGCAGCAGTTCATCTATGTCCATCTCCGGACACAGACCGCTCCCGGACTATCCCTGCATCGGCAGGACGTGCGGGATGACGAAGATCATCAGATCGTTCTTCTCGTGACGGATTGAGGTCTTCTTGAAGAGATGCCCGATGATCGGAATGTCGCCCAGCAGTGGGATCTTGCCGATCGACCTAGTCTCGTCGTCCCTGACCAGACCCCCGATCACCACCGCTTCGCCGTCCTTGACCGTCACCTGGGTCTCGGCCTCGCGGCGCGCGACAATCGGCTGCTGGTCGTCGGCTGTGCCGACCCAGCCGGTTATGGCCTCGACCGACGGCCTTATCTGCATCGTTACATCGCCGGACGCAGTCACGTGCGGCGTCACCTCGAGCTCGATCGGTACCGGCCTTGTGCGCCACGTGACCGTTATCCTGCCGTTCTCGGCTTCGCTGATCTCGCGCAGCGGCACGTCGAGTCCCATCGTTATGAGAGACCGCTGATTGTCGAGGGTCACGGTCCGCGGGTTCGCGAGTGTCCGGGACTTGCCACGGCTTGCCATGACTTCGAGAGAAGCGTTCATGTCAGCGATGCTGACCGTGCCGATCAGATAGCTGTTGAGGATGAGCGGCATTCCCTCTCCGCGCTCCCAATCGCCGACATCGGCGCCAGTAGCCGAGGCCCGTATCGTCCAGTTGATCCCGAACCTGTCCTCGGACGTGTGCGTCGTCTCGATGAACTTGGCTTCGATCGCGATCTGCGGGACCGGACGGTCGAGTTCGGCCAGGACCACGGCGACCCTGTCCAGCGCCTCGGGGATGTCGGTCACAACGAGTAACCCGCTTCTTTCCGAGCCGGCGCCGTCCGCTACTCTGCGGTAGGTGACCTCGGCCTTGCCGTTGTCGGAAAGGACATCGTCGATCGCGTTCATGGCGTCATCGGCCTCGACGTAGTCAAGGTCGAAGACCCGCGTTTCGTACTCGCCGTACATCTCTTTCTTGATCGGCTTGACCACGATGATATCGCCGGCCTCGATCACCATGTTGCAGAGGCCCGCCTTGAGCAGCGCGCCCAGTGCGGTCCTGAGCGGCACATCGCTCAGCCTGACTGTGACCACTGACTTGACGTCTTGCGTCAACAGCACGTTGATGTCGAACTGGCTGGCGATCATCCGGAGGACGTCGGGAAGGTCAGCATCCTTGACGTAGAGGGTCAGCCGCTTGTTGGCGAAGGGATCGCCGGGTAGCACCGGCGCAGGCATGACCGGCGTCGACCCGATGTCGACGACAACCAGCTCACCTTCCCGGGTGACCTGATAGTCGACCATGTCGTCGAGCCTGATCGCAATCCTGACGCCCTCGGTGGCCTCGCTCGGCTCGACCGTCACCGCGGACACCGGGTAGAACCGCGACTCGAAGCGCTTGACATCGAGGTTCTCTGTTGCATCCATTACGTCGACGACTACCGCCGCCGGCTCCTCGGACGCGAAAGAGCTGACATTGGGCGTCCCGGTACAGGCGATGGTCACCCGGACTCCGTCTAGGAGCTTGTCGATGGCAATATCCTTGACTGCAACCTGCTCCTGGGCTGCGGCAACGGAGACCAGGCAGAGGGCCAAAGCTACTGCAACTACCGCGTTCTTCATCATTGTTACTCCCCTAGCAGCAGGGTGAACGTGCGGCCTCCCTGCTCAAGTACGACTTGCTCGTCCTTTATCTCTATGATTCGCTTGCCGCTGATCTGGTCACCGACCTCGAGGATCTGGTTGTTTATCAGCGCGTAGGCCTTGTCGCCTCCGATCGTGATCGCGCTGAGACTCATCTCCGCGAGTTCGCTGGTCATGACCCAGTCGCGGACGAACGGGTCACCACCCCACGTCTCCGGCTGCTTGACCGGTGTTTCGGTCCTCCTTGCTGCAGGACCGGGCTCAGCGGTTTCCGACGGGGAAACTTCCTCCGGTGACGTGGCTTCCCCTGCCGCAGCCTCCGACGCGCCGGTGACCTCGGTCGCCACCGCCAGCTGGAGTTGCCCAGCCGTTGCGCTGCCGGTCGCTGCCAGCCTGCTTTCGGGCTGCGCTCTGAAGACGGTATAGAGCGCAAGCACCGCAACCGCTATGCCCAGAATGACGAGAATTCGCGCCCTCAAAATGCTCCCTTCTTCGTTAGAAAGCCACTCACCGATTAGCTCATTTCATCAAGAACTAGCTCCGCCGCCTGCCCCGCTTCGTCGAATAGGACGTCGGCAGCAGGCTTTCGCCCACTCTGACCGACGACCTTCGGCCGAAGGCTTCAATCTCCAGGTGGTCGGGTTGAATCTCAACAATCCGGCGCCCCATCACCACGTCGCCGATGCCGACCCGACGGCCGTCCACCAGCGCGTAGCTCTCGGAGCCGAGCGACACAATCGCCCGGACGACATAGAGGTTGCCCTTGCTGCCGCGCCGCTTGCGCCCGTGCTTGCGCCTCGCCTCCCGGAGCCGCTGGCGCTGCTCGCGCTGGCGCCGTCTCGCCTCACGCTTGCGCCTGCGCTCTTCTTTGCGCCGCATCTTCTTCTCGGCCCGGAGTTCCTTCTTGGACCTCGGTTGAATCCTGCCCGAGGTCCTTGCCCGCCGGCTGCTTCGGCGGGTGCTCCTGCCGGTCGCGGTGTCGGTCGAGGAGGTCCTCGTGCCGGCGGCGGGCCGTCTCGGTCTCAGCAGAAAGAAGGCCGCCACGCCCACCGCCGCGACCAGGACGATTATGATTACGATCCTTCTCACAACTGCCCTCCGGCAGCCAGGCTCGACGCGTACAGGTTGACCAGCAACTTCATCTCCACCTCGGGACGCAGGTCCTCACGCCCCGCTACCTCGACGTCGGGCACTCGCACGAAGTACGGGAACTTGTCGAGGCTCTCGATGTACCTGCCGACGTCGATGTAGCGTCCCTGGACTGTGACGTAGAACGGAACGCTGCGCAGCGGGTTGGAGCCGGTCTCCTCCTGCAGCAGTGTGTCGAGTCCGGGTGGCGCGATTTCGAGGAACCGCACCCGGTACTGGGCGCCGATGTTTGCCAACCGGCGCAGCATCGTCAGCATCTCGGACCTCGGTACCACTCGTGCCGAGAACGCCGCGTTGGCCTCCTGAAGCTCAGCCACGCGCTGGCGCAGTCGCGGCGTCTGCTTGACGCGCTCCCGGGTCTCTTCGAGCTCCCTTTCGACCTGGGCAGCCTCGGCCGAACTCCTCCGCTGCGACTGCACCCGCGGCTGGTATAGCACGAACCAGGCAAGGACGCCCAGCAGAATGCAGACCGCCAGCCCGATCAAGAGGACCCTGCGTTCAATTAGAGATCCCATGGCCTACTCCGTTCCACACTGGATTTCGAAATCAAGGACGGTCTCGCCCATCATCGAGTTCCGGCCCTTGTTTACCAGCTGCACATTCTGGAAATGAGGACTCATCTCGAGGTCGATCATGAACTGCGAAAGGTTGATGTCCAGGAGGAACGGTTCGCTTGACACGACGCCCGTCAGCTTGACGTTCCTCTGGCCGGTAAGCGCCATGCTGTTCAACTGGATGTTCTCCGGTACGATCCGCGTCAGGTGCGCCATCAGCGGGACCGTTACCATCTCCTCGCCGACCACTTCGGTGAGGCTCCGCTGTTTTGCCTCCAGGTCCCGGACCTGCTTCTCGAGCGCAAAGTACTCACGGTTGGCGTCTTCGGTGGCCTTCAGCTCCTGCTTGAGCCTCGTCACCCGGGCGGCCGCGGCCTGCGACCAGCCCGCCAGCACGATGAATATCACGACCAGTAGCGCGACCCATAGAATCCCGATGATGGTGACCAGCCGGACGTCCCCGGCCGCGGCCTTCCCTGTCTTCATCTCGCCAGGGAGCAGGTCGACCGACGTGTGGTCGTAGAGCAACCCGAGTGCGGTGACCAGCCGATGGCCGATCCGGTCCTCGGGCCCGGCGTCCTTTGCGTAGATCCCGGAATCAAGGAACGGATCAAAGACCCGGGTCGGGATGCTGAGGTTCGTCTGGAGATACTCCTTCAGACCCGTCATCGCCGCGGTCCCGCCGCAGAGCAGCATCCGGTCGATCTTCGCCTCGCCGTATTCGCGGCGGTAGTAGTCGATCGAGCGGTTGATCTCGGCCACGAAACGCTCCAGCGCCGGACGCTGAAGCGTAGCCAGTCGCTTGACCATGATGCCCGACGCCAGCTTGTCCTCGCTGTCCTCGTCCGGTATGCCGTACTGGCGCTTGAGGTTCTCGGCATCGTAGGCGTCGAGCGCCAGCTGACCCTCTTCGGTGGTGATGGCGACCGTCATCGCCTCGGTTATCGCGTTGCCTGCAGTGGTGATCGTCCGGGAAAGGTCCAGCCGCTCGCCCTTCATGAACACGATATCGGTGAACTCGGCTCCTATGTCGAGCAGGCAGACCGTCTCCTCAGGCCGGACCTGGCCATACTTCGTCACCGCCGCCTGCAGTGCGAACGGGATGACGCTGATGGCGGTCGGCTCCAGTCCCGCCTTCTTCAGGGTCGAGATATGGTCCGAGACGACGTCTTTCCGGGCGGCGACGACCATGACGTTGTCCTTGATCGCACCGGCTTCCCGGACCGGACCCAGGGTCTTGAAGTCGAGAATCGCCTCGTCGAGGGTGAACGGGGAGTACTTCTCGAGCCGGAGCAGGATGGCGTCCTTGAGCTCGCGGCGGTTCATCTTCGGGAACGGCGCCTGGCGCACGCTCACCGAAGGGCCGGAAACGAAGCTGAACACCTCCTTGGGCTTGTAGTCCTTGATCAGCTCGCGGAGTATCGAAGGAACGTCGAACGCCTCGCCGATCTCCTTGAGTCCGTAGTCGGCGACACGACCGCCCTCCATCTTGACAAACTTGACCGAGTTAGAGCCGATGTCAATACAGAGGGTTCCCTTTCCACTGCCGCCAAGTTTGAATCCGCTACCGCTTGCCAATACTCCTCCTTGGGTTACCCGTCATGGTTCGACGGTAATCTCGGAGCCGTCGCTGAATTTGAAGATAAACTTCTTGCCGTGGATGTTGATCGGGGGCGTTGCGCCCCACCAGTCATCGTGAAAATCCAGGAAACCAAATGTCACGGTCTGCGCCCCGTTGGGTTCGATCGTCAGCGGGTTGCCGTCAAGGTCGTACACCGGCGCCGGCCTGTTCTCGCCGAAACCGGTGTCGACGAGCTGCACAAGCGGAAATCCGCGCCTGACACCCCCGCCCACGGTCAGGTTGCGGTAGAACGCCGAGTCCGGATCAATGAGCAGTATCGTGACCGAATCGACCGTCACGTCCGCCACGTTCACGTTGATCACGTCGAACTCGAACCCGGAACTGTCGGCGGGCTCCAGTGGAATTCGGACCTTGTTGACCAGTCGGAGGAAGTTCCCCAGCGGTCTTGTCAGGCGGAAGTCCACCACCGGATCGGTCCGGGGGGCCACCGTCACCCACCTGACGACGGAGTCCAGCGTTGTCGTCGAGTAGGCCTTGATCCGGTGCGTGCCGATCGGCACCTCGGCGAACTCGTACTTGCCCCCGCGGTCGACCGAGGCGTACTTGTTCTCTCCCGGACGGATGTAGAGGTCCACGGCGACCGAAGCATCACCCGGAGGGTTCAAATCGGAATCGACGACCGAACCGGAGATGGTGTTCTGTCGAAGGTGAGCGACATTCTCGACGATCGGCGTGGTCATCGGATACTTGCCGTTGCCGGGGCTTGTTATGACGCCGTTGAGATTGTCGAAGACGTACATGTCACCCCACGCATCGTAGAGATAGCCGACCGAATCCCCGGCAAGTCCCCGGCGGATGTAGGGACCTCGCCAGTTCGGGTCAGAGCTCTCCACCAGCTCTCGCAGATCGACCGGCATTCTGCCGACGTCGCCATAGAAACCGAAGTCGACACGACGCCCGTCCGTCAGCAACTCCGGATTGCCGACAACGGCCTGGGCTAGCTCCTTCATCTCCTCGGCGGTCTGGTCGAAGAGCGCCCGGTCCCGGGTCGCGTCAATCGTCCTTATCGCGACCGTACTCAGCACTCCGATGATCAGCAGTACCACCAGCAGTTCCATCAGAGTAAAACCGCGCCCGCCATCCATGGGACAACTCATGAGCCCTCCAGCAGGAGCCTTTCACGTTCGAAGTCCGTGTTGATGCGTATTCGGAGGTCGCGCGCGCCGACACCGGGGTGGACGGTGACACGCTTCATGACCGAATCGCGGGTGACCGGAGGCGGCTCGGGCATAGGCAGAGCCGCCTGCCGGGCGTTTGCCGACCGGGGCGCTCGGGTGGGGG
>Ga0209536_100013720_pt1 | contig 11670 bp, 8 predicted proteins | sample DeeMarSeWOR28_12_FD_187461 | JGI IMG/M metagenome (GOLD analysis project Ga0209536, IMG submission 187461) | Marine sediment microbial communities from White Oak River estuary, North Carolina - WOR-2-8_12 (SPAdes) (version 2) | ecosystem: Environmental > Aquatic > Marine > Intertidal zone >... | reverse complement strand
CCGCCAGACTTTGCAAGTCGTTACTGCACGAAATAGACCACGTGGGACTTAACGTCAAAACAGACAATACGAGCGCGATCAGATGTTATGAAAAACTGGGATTCGAGGCCCTTGACTCCTATGGCGAATATGAAGTAGAACATCTACCGTCCTAAAAGCAGACCGCGAAATTTAGATGGATAAAAATGAAACTAATCCCTGTCCCAACGAAAAAATAAGAGTGAAGTATCACCTTATTATCCTGAAAAAGCCTTATCTGGATGCAATCCTGGACGGTCGAAAATGTGTCGAATCTCGTTTCAGCAAGTCCAACTTTTATACGTTAGTTGGGCTCACGCCCGGGGACAAATTATTCCTGAAGATAAGCAGCGGACCGGTCTGCGCGGTGGCAACGGCCGCTGGGGTGAAAAACTTCGAGAACCTAACACCGGCACAAATAATCGACATAAAACAGCAATACAACCATCTTGTTGGAGGGGACGATGAATACTGGCAAAAAAAGGCGGACTGCAAGTTCGGTTTTTTGGTGTGGCTGAAGGACGTAAGGGCGATCGAACCTGTGCGAATCCACAAAACAGATTGGCGGGCATGGGTGGTCCTAACAGAGAAAGAAAACTTCGGCCTGCTTAAAACCGGGGGCACAATAAAGCACAACAAATAAACGTAAGCTACAGTCTGTGAAGTTTTTTGAGAAAAACTGGAGAAGATGAGAACCCCTTCCATAGTTGGAATCAGCGGAAATATTACTGCCAATTGTTGGGGTAGTAGACAGAATCGGTCTGAATCTCAAACCTTCTTCGAAGCTCTTTTACGAGTTCCCGTGTCATTTGTCTCTGAGAATCGGTCGGAAGAGTGCTTTTTCCGTCAGCAATAACACAAATTCGCATAGTTTTGCCACTGCCGTACCAAGTTCGGCCCGATATCAACGACCACTGTCTTATCCATTTCTCGGTCGACTGTATTTGGCCGTCGCCAGCACCAAGACCGTTACAGATGACAAAATGGCAGTTGATATCCTCTGTACCGGCCAAGCCACTGAGAGATGCTAACTGTCCAATATTGCCGGCTTTGGTGCCGCTATAGTAGATTTCAATACGATCCCAACGTCCAGGGGATTGATAGGCACTGGAGCGTACGGCTTCTTCGACAGAATCAAGATTCTTAAGATAATAAGTTGAAAGAGAAAACACACCGGCGGAGGGAGGATTATTACCCAGTGCCATTAAGACTACTGCACCGACTGTCATTGACACCAGTAGTGCTGCCAAAACCTTCGCCACCCTTGGCTGATTTGACATTTTTCCATCCTTGGCGGACTTCCACTTTCGGCCCTCAGCGAACTAAGGACTAACAAAATGGATCCCGAAAACAACTCAAAACACCTGCATGTGACTATACACAGCAGCCACCATTTTCTATACCATTATCGACACTTGTCAATAAAATACTCCAAATTTCGTAAAAATTTTTGCAATTTAATTCCAAAGACCACCCGTCTCAGCAATTCATAAAAAAATCACACCTGTGCATGTACAACTTCCAGCGCGAACAAAATGGCTCCATCGACAAACATGATAAAGTGTCCCCGGTGTAGCCATTCATTAACCTGAACCGACGAAGCTCGGACAACCATAAAAGGTTGACTAAATGACCACGCTCTGATACAAAGTGCTTATCAAATTATCAAAAGCTGGCCAACTATTTCTAAATAAAAGACTATAAAAAGTCGTAACAATTGATAAGTAGCTAAGAACAGTGTGTATTTCGGCTCCGGTGGGCCCATATGCAGGAAACGAACATAAATAAGAATGAATTTTTACCGGACGTAGATGACAAGAAGAAGGTACTAATCTTTGTCGTTTGCTATAACGCCGAAAAATGGATCGAGTCGGTTCTTGACCGCATTCCAAACGACGTACTTGAAAACAAGAATTTTTCCACCGAGATTCTCGTCATTGACGACCAATCACCGGACCGCACCTTTTATGCAGCCGAGGATTACGCCCGCTGTCGACCTGAAATCAAAATTAATGTTTTATATAATCCAAAAAACCAAGGCTACGGCGGCAATCAGAAAATCGGCTATTTCTATGCCCTCAGGAAAGGTTTTGATGCAGTTGTGCTCCTGCATGGAGACGGGCAATATGCACCCGAGTATCTTGGTCAGATGATACAGCCCATCCTTGATGAGGAAGCTGATGCCGTGTTCGGATCCCGAATGATTCACCGGCTGGACGCATTGAAGGGGCGAATGCCGCTGTACAAGTGGATAGGTAACCAACTGATTACCGGTATCCAAAACAGGATTATGAAATCCCACTTATCCGAATTCCATAGCGGTTACAGGGCCTATAACACAAAAACCCTCGCATCAATACCATTCGAGCACAATTCCAATTACTTCGACTTTGACACCGATATCATTGTCCAATTGTTAGACACCAACAAACGCATTAAAGAAATCCCTATTCCTACCTACTATGGCAAGGAAATTTGCCGCGTCAACGGCATAAAATACGCGATCCGCATCATTGGCTCCTGCATTTTGTCCAGAGTAATGAGGCTTGGAATCTACTATCATCCGAAGTTTGATTATCAACTTACCCCAATATCCACATATCAACCTAAATTGGGATATCCCAGTTCTCACCAGTTTGCGCTGAACCGAGTAAGACCCGGTGCAACAGTATTGGATGTGGGGTGTGGGTCTGGTTTGATGGCAGAGCATCTGGCAGACAAGGATGTAAAGACCATATCAATAGATAAACAGGTATCAGAAAAGGCTCGGCAGACTTCCCTGAAATGGTTGGAAGTAGACGTGGAGCAATACGATTTCTCCGATGATTTTGGCGATGTGGATTATATTTTATTACTGGATATTATAGAGCATTTAAAATCTCCAGAGCGTTTTCTGCGCGTTCTGCGAGACCGTTACAGCCGTTCATCTCCGGAGTTTGTTATTACCACGGCCAACATCGGATTCTTTATCATCCGCTCCGGTTTATTATTTGGCAACTTTAACTATGGTCGTCGAGGTATTCTGGACATGGACCACAGTCGTCTATTCACTTTTTCAACGCTTCGCCGTACATTAGAGCTATGCGGTTATGAACTCCTCTCGAAAAAAGGCATACCAGCACCATTTCCTCTTGCCATAGGCGACGGCCGGCTGGCGCGGTTTCTGCTTCAGATAAATCGCTTTTTAATCTTCTTCAGTAAAGGCCTTTTCTCTTACCAGATCGCTATTACCGCCAGACCCCTTCCAACCCTAGAGCACCTGTTGAAAGATGCACACGAAGCCAAGAAACAGAAACTCAGTGATCCCGCTTTGCCGAAGGGCTGAACAGAGTGAGCACAAAAAAGCCAAGCAAACGCAGAACACGACGCAAAGCAGCGTCTGCCGTCAAGGATAAAGTATCAACCTTGCGACAATCCCGGCGCCTCTGGTCAAGATTTGGTCTGCCAGCAGCAATCTTCTGGTGGCCTTTTCTTTATCTTTATCGCCATGTTCTGGCGATAAACGGCCAATATACCGCCATAGGTAACGATTTTATTCTTCTGTACTATAAATATAAAGTGTATCTGTTAGCCTGTCTTTCAGACTTTCATTTCCCCCTCTGGTCGCCTGCTGAAGGCGCAGGGTATCCATTTTACACCAATCCATTCACCCAGGCCTTCTATCCGCTCAATCTCTTACTGGTCCTCTGGTACAAAATCTTAGGCGGGTATAATCCGCTGGATTACCAAGTTTTTACTGTTCTCGGCATTTCGATATTCGGCCTTGGTCTCTTCATGTGGCTACGGCTGATAAACAGCAACCTGAGGGCTGTTGTTTTCAGCGTGCTCATAATGTCGGTGAGCTTCAAGGTCACCGAAATTATACGATTTCCCAACGCCGTCCACACGGCGGCCTGGTATCCCTGGATTCTCTATGCGTTGACCAGAATTTTACTGAGCAAGTCGTTGAAAAACACCGTGTTCAGCGGGGTGCTACTGGCGTTCTTCCTGATATGCCTGTTTACGGGCGGCTACCCCTATTATGTCTATTACGGCATCTTTCTATTTATACCTTACCTGCTGGCATTTTTAGCCAAGCCGCTTCGTGAACCTTTGTTTGGACCTTACACAATAAACCGGAGACGCGCGTTCGCAACTTTCATATTGGCGGTCGGTGCCGCCTTGGTTATCTGTGCCCCGTATGTCATCGGTATTAAACGCCTGATGGCGGAAACCATAGACCGTGCCGGAAAAGATTTTGGTTATTCCACAGCCCATGTGTTCAATTTCGAGGACACATTAGGCTCCCTTGTGTATCCACCTGCAGCATCAACAGAAGGTTGGTATTTTTTTAGCATTGCCGGGCTTTTGGTAATCCTGCTGTATATGCTTACCCGGAGAAAGGTTAATCTCGAGAGTGAAGGAAGAGACGGCGGAAAAGAGACGCTGACACCGCAGCGCCCCGGCGATCTCCGGATCAAACTGTTTTTTATCATCTGGATTTGCATCATCACCTACATCAGCTATGGGCGACATTCGTATCTGTTCAGTCTGCTTTGGCACTATATGCCCGGGTTTTCGAGTCTCCGCGTCTGGGGGAGGTTAAATATCATTCTGGTACCGATTCTCGCCTGGCTGCTGTCGATTGCTTACGCTTCGTTTGAATCAGTACTCTCGGCCAAAAAGATACCTGTCCCCAAGAAGCTTTCATATTTACTCTCACCGATTGTTGTGCTCGCAGCGGTCTACACATGTATTCTTTGTGTTCAAATCTACTTTTACCATAATAATATTCACGACAGGCTTTGGACCATATATTTCAAGCACTTGTCGCCACAACGTCTACAGTTTATCGTTTATGGCGCGTTAGCGTTCGCTGCATTTTTATCGATTTTGCTTCTCAGCAAACGGGTCAGCTTCAAATCCAACAGGGCACTGACAGCGGTGCTCATAGTCCTCGTGCTTATTGCGACTGTTGAGATTCGACACGTTGGCGCACGCACATGGACATACAAAGGACAGATAGAAGCGGAGAATTTGAGAACCTTAGGCCCCGCAGCGGCCTATATACGGACACATCAAAGCCTCACACGAAAGAACCGCATTCGGCCGGATGTCGCTAAACTTAATGAAGATTCATTTCGGTTTCTCCGGACCGATAACAATAACTCCCAACGATTGGACACGATTTCTTTGGGCCCAAACTTCAGTGTCGGCGTCCTGCCGAACTGGTATTTCGGCCGATACATCAAATTTCTAAAGGACTCTGAGAACGAACTGGAAGCAAGAAGAACATTATTGGGCATACGGGACGGGAGAAAGATTTTCTTTTCCGAATCTATAGAACATTCCACGGTTCAGGCCTTTTTGCGTGATGCGGCCCGATACCAGAATCCCGGCAAACTGTTGTCCTATACCGGTGATGAGCTTATTTGGGAGATCAACGCTCCTACCGAAGGCTATCTGAGTTTTATAGACAACTGGGATAGGGGCTGGAAGGTTTTCGTAGACGAGAAAGAAACAGATATAGAACTACTTTTTGGAACCTTCAAATCAGTCCGGCTTGCGCCGGGCCAGCACCGAGTCAGGTTTTGCTACCAGCCGGGCTTGTTCTAAACAAGAGTCTCGGGCTTCTTAATAACAATAGTATGGCCAATACCAGGGGGCATTTCTTTCGGGAAAACACTTGACTAACCACACTTGTTCTGCGATAAAACAGGATGTCAAATTTGTCTCATTAAAAACTGGAGATAACAATGGCAACAGAGTTTCGTCCTTTGTCTTCCGAGGAAATTGCCAGGCTCATTGAGCAAGGCTGCAGTTGTGCCGACTGGTCGAAGGTTGAGGTGGCTGAAGGCTTTGACCCGGCAAAAGTAAAATCCACACATTTTTGCGGTAACATAAAGCTGGGTGTGTTTGAGAAGGACGTGTCCTTTTTCGGCGGCGTTACGAAGCCGGCAGGGATCAGCAACGCAACAATCCACAACTGCACAATCGGCGATAATGTATACATAAATCAGGTGAGAAACTACATCGCCAATTATATCATCGAGGATGATGTGGTAATAGATAACATTGACCTGCTTGCAGTAGAAGGCAAAAGCTCATTCGGCAATGGCACCGAGGTTGCCGTTGTCAATGAGGCCGGCGGCAGAGAAATACCGATTTATGACAACTTGTCCGCCCACACAGCCTATATAATAGCTTTTTATCGTCATCGACCATACGTAATTGAAAACCTGCAAAGAATGATATTCCACTACACCGCTTCGGTCACCTCCTCTATAGGTCTTGTGGCAAAAGGATCAAAGCTTATAAACTGCCGAATTATCAAGAACTTGAAAGTGGGCCCTTTAAGTGTTATCGAGGGAGTAAACAGGCTTGAGAATGGCTCAATCAATAGCTGCCCTGAAGATCCTATCTATATCGGGCCCGGTGTTTTTGCAGAAGATTTTATCTGCTGCAGCGGTTCTAAGATTACCGACGGCACAATAATAAGCAAATGCTTCGTAGGGCAGGGCACCGAATTAGCCAAGCAGTATTCGGCGGAAAACTCGGTATTCTTTGCCAACTGCGGTGGTTACCACGGTGAGGCGTGCGCGATATTTGCCGGGCCCTACACCGTGACGCATCATAAATCCACATTGCTTATTGCCGGTTTGTTTTCCTTTTTGAATGCCGGCAGCGGAACCAACCAAAGCAATCACATGTACAAACTGGGACCAACTCATCAAGGTGTAGTCGAACGGGGATCCAAGACCGCCAGCGACTCATATATGCTCTGGCCGGCAAAAGTTGGACCCTTTACAGTTGTCATGGGAAGACATTATAGAAATTCAGATACTTCCGATTTGCCTTTTTCATACCTGATTGAGCACGAAGATGAAAGCATCCTTGTCCCCGGTGTGAATTTGCGCAGCGTCGGCACCATTCGAGACGCCCGAAAATGGCCGAGGCGCGACAAACGGAAAAGTCCCAAAAACCTCGACCATATAAATTTCAGACTCTTAAGCCCATATACAATTCAGAAAATGCTCAACGGCTGCCAGCTACTTGAAAAGCTTAAAACAACGTCCGGCAAAAACACAGAATACTATACCTACAACGATGTCAGAATTAAGAATTCCTCGCTGGAGAGGGGTATACAATTCTACAAGATGAGCATTGATAAATTCCTTGGTAATTGTCTTATTAAAAAGCTGGAAAACAGACAAATTGGAAGCGTTGACCAACTTCGAGCGGCTCTTCGGCCGGAAACTAATATGGGGCCAGGCAAGTGGGTTGACATGGCCGGCTTGTTCGCCCCGGAACGGACCGTTCAAAAGTTACTGTCCGACATCGAAAACGAATCTATTCGCACGCTGGACGATGTGAAAGAGACTTTCCGTTCGATACACGATAGATATGAAGTGTATGAGTGGGCCTGGGCAGCAAATGTTTTACAACAACGTCTGTCAAAAATGATTGATAACATAACCGCAGACGATATTATTGAACTAACAAAAAGATGGAAAAGGGCCGTTGTAGAACTCGATAATGCCCTTCTCACCGATGCCAAAAAGGAATTTGCCGCCACCGCTCAAATCGGGTACGGTCTCGACGGTGATGAAAAAACAAGACATAGTGATTTCGCGGCGGTGAGAGGAATCTTTGAAGAAGACAGCTTCGTTTCCGAAATCGAATATCATATAACCAGCAAAACGGCTCTCGGTGATGAACTTATCAACCGAGTTGCGAAATTGCGTCAACAACCAGATCTAACAAGGAGAAATTTATGAGAATTATCATTGAGCCGAATTATGAATCAGCCGCCAAATGGGCCGCCAACTACGTCGCCAAAAAGATAAATGAATCCAACTCAAAACCTTTTGTCCTGGGGCTTCCCACAGGCTCCTCGCCGATAGGCATGTACAACGAACTTGTCGAGCTTTGCAAGTCAGGAATTGTATCATTCAAGAATGTCGTTACCTTTAATATGGACGAATATGTGAATCTTCCCGAGGACCACCCCGAAAGCTATCATTCATTTATGGATAAATATCTCTTCGGCCATATAGATATTCCAAAAGAGAATGTCAACATTCTTAACGGCAATGCCCCGGATCTTGAAGCCGAATGTGCGAGCTACGAAGAAAAAATCAAAAAAGCAGGCGGTGTGAAGCTTTTCGTCGGCGGTATAGGTCCTGACGGCCATATAGCGTTTAACGAACCCGGTTCGTCAATATCGTCAAGAACGCGGATTAAAACACTAACTTATGACACTATCGTGGCCAATTCGCGATTCTTTGACAACGATATTAACAAAGTCCCCAAAACGGCTCTGACTGTGGGCGTAGGAACCGTTCTTGATGCCGAGGAAGTCCTGATAATCGTCAACGGTCATAATAAGGCACGCGCATTGCAGCACGCCGTCGAAGAGGGTGTAAACCACATGTGGACGATCAGCGCCCTTCAACTGCACGCGAAAGGTATCATCGTCTGTGACGAAGAGGCAACCGTCGAGCTAAAGGTAGGGACTGTAAAATACTTCAAAGATATTGAATCGGCAAATCTCGATCCGGCCACTCTCTTAGACTGAGGTTTTTCAGGTGGACTTGCGATTATGAGCCATTAGGTACCGACGGCGGCTCTTTGCCAGGTGGATACACGATTTTCGCCCCGGCCTTGAGAGAATCGATATAATTTATAATAAACGGGCGCTGTTTTTGCTGTTTGAGCATTTTTATTATATCGCCTTTGGCCTGTTCAAATTGTTTAATACCGGCTTCTTTGCGGTCGGTAACCTTTATTATATGATATCCAAACTGGGTTTCCACGATGTCGCTTATCTGCCCGATTTTTAATTCGAAAGCGACTTTCTCAAAGCGCGGATCCCAATAACCTCTGGGCCTAAAACCCAGGTCACCACCTCTTGGTGCCGAAGGATAACCTCCGGTAGCTTTGGCTAATTCGGCAAAATCGACACCCTCTTTGATTTGTTTGAGCAGGTCCCGAGCCTTCGCCAGCGCTTTTGCTTTCGCCTCATTCGGGTCGGCGTTAGGATCGGGTCTTACAAGAATGTGACTGGCTTTAACCTGCTCAGTCTCCCGAAACCGTTCAATATTCGCAGAATAAAAGTTATTTGCATCGGCTTCCGTCACGTTAAGTTGATCGCCCATTTTGCCTTCGATAAGTTTCTGAAACTGGATTCCCACTTCAATCTTCATCTGCTGTTTCCACTCATCAAAATTCATTCCGCCAGCCTTCAGCATTTCCCTGAATTCCTCCAGCGATAAATTCTGCTGTGCGGCCATCTCCCTGACCTTCTCATTCACCTCTTCTTCAGTAGCTACTATTTTTGCCTTCTCAATCTCTTCCTCCAGCAGCTTCAATATAATCACTCTTTCCAAGGCTTGTTTTCTGACCCTGTCTCTATGCTTTTCAAGATACTCCGGCTGCAATAGCGGAGCCACTCTCTCAATCTCCTCTTCTACCTGGCTTTCGGTAACAATCCGGCCATTAACGGTAACAGCGATTTCATCAGCCGCCGCCTTCACTTTCTGTTTCGGCCCAACAACCTTCGTGTCAATCGTGGCAGGGGTGTTTGGTTCAGGTCTCTGTTTCTCGGTCTCGACAGAGGGCCTCTGTCGACAACTAAAAGCAACAACTAACATTACAAGACAGGCCGAAATTGTCAGAAATCTTTTCATAATTTTACCTTTTTCCATACGATAAAAAAGCTTCAATAACCTCATTAGCAAAAAAGACGATTATCCCGTCAAAAACGAATCTGTCAACATTTTATACCTCACCTCCGTCATAATCGGAGAATTAGTTGACTTGAGTGAGTAATCCATTAAAATATCGATTCGTGACTTGCTAATTGAATCATCAATCGCGAAATTCACAATACGAAAAATGATTTAAGAAACCAATAGGTTCCGGGTCGTGTCCGAAAAAAATGAAAGCTGCGGTTTATTCGGTATATTCGGTGATGTGGAAGCCGTTCAAAAGACGTATATTGGTCTACATAGTCTTCAGCACCGTGGCCAGGAATCAGCAGGGATCGCTTCAAGCAATTCCGACTTAATCCGGTGCCACACAGGCATGGGTATGATAAGGAGGGTTTTCCGCAGTGGTTCGGGACTTCTGGAGAAACTGGCCAATCCTATAGCAATCGGCCACGTTCGGTATTCAACAACGGGCGCCAGCAAAGCGGTTAACAGTCAACCGCTTTTGGCCGGGTACTCTGACGGGCAGGTGGCAGTAGCCCATAACGGCAATCTCGTAAACGCTTCGCTGCTTCGGGATGAGTACGAGGCATACGGCAGTATATTCAAATCAACATGCGATACCGAAATAATTATCCATTTGCTTGCAAAACCTACCCATGTTACCAAACCCGATCCTTTGGGACATGTACTGAATCACCTTCAGGGAGCGTACAGCCTGCTGTTTTTGTTTGCCGACCGGATCGAAGCGGCCCGTGATCCTTATGGCATCAGACCTTTATGCATCGGTCAAACCGAAAAGGGAAGCTTTGCAGTTGCCAGCGAAACCTGCGCTCTCGATGCAATAGAGGCAAAGTTCATTCGCGAAGTCGAACCCGGTGAAATCGTCCGTCTTGATAAGAACGGTCTTTCCGGCAGATTCTTTGCCAAACCCGGCACTATCACACCAGCCCACTGTATCTTCGAACATATCTATTTTGCCAAACAAAACAGCACGATTTTTGGTGAAAATGTCCACGAGTTTAGAAAAAAACTTGGAAGACAACTGGCAATAGACCACCCGGCCGATGCAGACGTAGTAATACCCGTTCCGGACTCAGGAACATCAGCGGCCATAGGATACGCAGAACAAAGCAAACTTTCCTTTGATATGGGAATGGTCAGAAGCCATTACATAGGCAGGACATTTATCTCGCCGGACCAAAAATTAAGAGAACTGGAGGTCGGGCTCAAACTGGCGATGGTAAAAGAGGTCGTCCAGGGAAAACGCGTCGCAGTGGTCGACGATTCAATCGTTCGTGGCACAACAACAAGAGGCAAGATCAGAGCTCTACGACAGGCAGGCGCAAAGGAAATCCATATGCGTGTGAGCTGCCCGCCGATAAGATTCCCCTGCTTCTACGGCATAGATTTTCCAACTAAAGAAGAGCTGCTGGCAAATAATCGTAATCTGAAACAAATAAAGGAATTTCTTGAAGTGGACAGTATTGGCTACCAATCACTGGAGGGTTTGTTGTCTTGTGCAGCGCTACCGAAAGACCATTATTGTACCGCCTGCTGGACCGGTAAATATGCAATTCCGATAAATATTGCGTTTAACAAATTCTCTATGGAACACAATCAGATGTATATGTTCGATGAGGATAGCACGTAGCCCAAATTTTAGACTGAAATGCAAGATAAGAAATACATCAGCTATGAACAAACCGGCGTGAGTATCGATGCCGGGGACGAGATGGTTCGGCAAATCCAGTCCTGCGTTGCCAGCACATTCGGGCCGCGCGTGATTGAGTCCGAGAATGCGTTCGCAGGAATGTTTCGTCTCGACTATGATGAAAGACTCTTCAAAAGGAATTACAAAAATCCGGTGCTGGTAGCCTGCACGGATGGCGTAGGCAGCAAAGTTAAATTAGCCGGGAAAATCAAAAAGTTTGACACAGTAGGCATAGATTTGGTGGCGATG
>Ga0209536_100013719_pt1 | contig 11670 bp, 8 predicted proteins | sample DeeMarSeWOR28_12_FD_187461 | JGI IMG/M metagenome (GOLD analysis project Ga0209536, IMG submission 187461) | Marine sediment microbial communities from White Oak River estuary, North Carolina - WOR-2-8_12 (SPAdes) (version 2) | ecosystem: Environmental > Aquatic > Marine > Intertidal zone >... | reverse complement strand
AGCATAAAAAAGATCTCCGAAACCTGACCCAGACTGAGTTTGTTGGGAATGTATTTCATACCGATATCGGACAGGAATGAGGCAGTAAATCCATAATAAAAAGATAATGGAATGCACGTCAATACGGAAGCGATCATCAGAATGGCAAAAGGTTTGGATCTGAAGAGCTGAAGGGCGTCAAACCCCAATACCTCCTTCAACGTAACGGATTTCTCTTTTTTCGGTGGCACATGAGGCAATGTAAAACAATAGGCTCCTAATAAGAAGGAAGCAATGGCCCCCGTGTACAGCTGACCTACCGTATTCGTAAATCCAAGGATCCCTATCACATTATTTGCCACGATCCATCCAATCGTACCCAACACCCTCACTCCGGGAAATTCTTTCCCGGGATCGTCCATCTGATGAAAGGAAAGGGAATTGGAGAGGGCCATGGTAGGCGTATAACTGAGGGTGTATAGTAACAGACTGGGATAAAAAAACTCGAAAGATTTAGCCTGGGAAGCAATCACCAGCAGGATGGCACCCAGGATATGCATGGATCCTAGTACCCTTTCGGTAGCAAAAAACTTATCCGCAATCAAACCGACAAAAAAAGGCGATATCATCGCTGAAATAGCAAATGTTCCATAGCACAATCCGATCTGGGTGCCCGTAAATTGTAAGGTTTCTCCTAAATAGGTATTCAAGGTGACGTACCATGTTCCCCAGACGAAATACTGCAGGAACATAAGGGTGGAGAGTTGCAGTCTGGTCTTAATACCCATATTGAATCATTTGAATGTATGCCATGTATAGAATTTGAAATGTGCCCAATATAAAAAAATCTGAGGATATTAGAATAATAATTGATTTTTAAAAAAAGGGATGAAAAAAAATTTCTACCAATCGTTAGTACCTGTTTTGAGATAAGGGATCCATTCGTCATAGGCATATCCCGAATAGTCTCTCAAAAACATCACATAACTGGGCTTGAAAGGTCTGGTTCGGATGGTCAATCCGATTTCTTCCGGGGTATAGTCCCCTTTCCGGGCATTGCAGTTTTTACATGCGGTTACCAGGTTGGCCCAGGTGGTCTTGCCTCCCCTTGCCTTTGGCACGACATGATCCAGGGTGAGATCTCTGCCCGTGCCGCAATATTGACAGCGGAATCCATCTCTTTTAAAAATATTCTGTCGGGTGAGTACCACTCCTTTGTACGGAATGTGAATATAATTTTTTAGCCTGATCACCGATGGCATCGGGAAAGCCTGCGACACCGTACGGATCATGCTCCCATTCGCACGCGTGACCAGGTCGGCCTTATCCAGATATACCAGTAAAAAGGCTCTCTGAATGGTACAAATGGAAATAGGGCTGAAATCCTGATTCAACACCAAAACCCGCTTATTCATCATCGCAGTATCCGTTTAATTTTTGCCATTTTATGGGTGTATTGGTTTTTTGACTGGTTAAATATACCCCTTTCATCCAAAATATCCACCCGGACATATCCGGAAGCATGAATAATTTTTTGCTCCTCAAGCAATATCCCGACATGAGAAACCTGTTTTACATCGTTCTGGAAAAATACCAGGTCACCGGGTAAAGCAGCCTCAAAAGGATCAATTTCATCCCCTTGTAAAACCTGTTGGGCAGAATCCCGCTTGAGCTTATAACCGGCAAGTTTATAAACCATTTGAGTAAAACCGGAACAATCAATGCCAAAAGGTGATTTTCCACCCCAAAGGTAGGGGGCATTCAGATACTTCAAAGCAATGAACTTTAGATAATCATATTCACGGCGTTGTCCGAGACGCTTGGCTTCACCATTGAAAGCAAATTGTTCCTCAATATCAAAAAGTTCGGTATGCGCTATGGGAAGTACGCTCCCCAGAACAATCTGTAGCGGTTTTTTCTTGTATAATATGGGAGCGATCAGGTCGGTGCAGATCCTGAACTCATTGCTGTTGATTTCTTCGAAATACTCGAGACTGATTCGTTTATGCTGTTTTAAATCAATCCAACCTTCATAGCCGTCATAGTAGATCCGGATCTTTACCCATTTACCATTGCCGGAGTATTCCATCACCGAATAATGGTCCCCAAACAATAACTGGGTAACCATTTCTGCCTTATCGGAAGGTTCTTTCCGTACAGGTACGATACAGATTCTGCAAATTCCTTTTTCCATATAAAAGAAATCATTAAAATAACCGGCATGAAACCGGATATTTCTGCGGATAGCTAAAAAAAACCTGCCTCAATACACAAACGATTCTGTCAAATCCGCATGCGTTCCATTTCCCGCCGCAAATCTTTTTCTTTGATATCCTCCCGTTTGTCGAATTGTTTTTTACCCTTTGCCAACGCAATTTCAAGTTTGGCCAGCCCCCGGTCATTCAGAAAAATTCGAATGGGAATGATCGTAAGGCCTTTTTCCTTATTTTTATTTTCCAGTTTTTTTAATTCTCTCCGGCTTAAAAGTAATTTACGCTCACGTTTGGGCTCATGATTGATTTCCTTTGCCATGAGATAAGGAGAGATGTGCATTTCCTTCACAAACAACTCCCCCCCAAAAAAAGTACAATAGGCATCCTGAAGGTTTACTTTTCCCAAACGGATCGACTTGATCTCACTTCCGGTCAGCACGATCCCGGCTACATATTTGTCGATAAAATGATATTCATAAGATGCCTTTTTATTTCTGATGTTAATATCATTTTTAAATTCCAGCTTACCTTTTCCCATACCTTAATCCCTTAGGATGCTAATTACGAATAGCCGATGTAAAATAAATAAAAATACCTGATTATACATGATCAAATCCTGTCTAATTGCAGGCGGGCTTCCGGGGTTACCGTAAGATCTGCAAAATCTCCTCTCAAAAATTTAAAATATCCAGCTATTCCGATCATTGCTGCATTATCTGTACAATATTCAAATTCAGGAATGTAGGTATGCCATCCAGATTTCTGTTTTGTTTGGATCCTTTCCCTTAAAAGTGAGTTTGCTGCAACCCCCCCGGCGATCGCCACTTCCCTGATGCCGGTCTGTTTAACCGCCAGGGTTAATTTATCAAAAAGCATGCCGATCAGCGTATTCTCAATACTTGCACATAGATTCTCGATGTTTTTATTTATAAAATCCTTTTCTTTCTTCAACTCAGTCCTTAAAAAATACAAAACAGCTGTTTTTATTCCGCTGAAAGAAAAATCAAATCCCGGGATTTCAGATTTCGGAAATGTAAATCGAGAAGGATCTCCCCTTCGGGCATATTGATCGATCAAATGCCCTCCCGGATAGGGAAAACCCAGCAGCTTGGCAATTTTATCAAAGGCCTCTCCTACCGCGTCATCCCGTGTTTGACCCAAAATTTCCATATCGAGATAATCATTAACCCGGACGATCTGTGTATGCCCTCCGCTCACCGTGAGACATAAAAAAGGGAATGATGGTCTCGGATCCTCGATAAAATGGGCAAGGATGTGTGCCTGCATATGGTTTACTGATATCAGAGGTATGTCCGTGGCCAATGAAAATCCCTTGGCAAAGGAAACGCCCACCAGCAAGGCTCCCATTAATCCCGGACCCTGCGTGAATGCAATCGCATTGAGATCCCTCTTATGAATTCCTGCCTCCCGCAACGCAAGATCAACCATGGTAATGATATGACGCTGATGTGCCCTGGAGGCAAGTTCGGGAACGACACCCCCATAAATTTTATGGATATCCTGACTCAGGATGCTGTTACTCAATACCCGGCCATCAACCACTACGGCAGCCGAAGTTTCATCACAGGAACTTTCTATGGCAAGAATATTGATGGTCATTTTGTAAATAATTAAGAATCAGTGAACAAAAGCTTGTATTTTTGTTAATTTATAGGTAAAAGTAATTAAAATACGTTTCATTCGTATAATATTAAGAAAGGACCGATCCATTGGGTAGACGCAGCTTATTTCGTTTGATGTTCTGGGGATCCTACAGGAGACCTCTGTTGAAGGTATTGGTGCTCCTGATTATGTTCCTGGCCTCCCTTATGGTTGGGATCACGGCTGCGCTTCAGTTTCCTTCTATTCAGACCAGGGTTTCTCAGAAAATGGCCTCTTATCTTTCTGAAAAAATCGGCCTGCCCGTCACCATTGGATATGTTAACATATACTGGTTCGGTAATATACAGTTAAAAGACGTAGTGATCCGGGATACGGAAAATGAAAAATTAATTGAAGCAAAAAAAGTCAGGGCCAATTTTAACGTAAGGACATTGATCCGGAAAAGGCAGATTACGCTCGAAAAAGCCCTGGTGGAAGAAGCCAGGGTTCAACTGATCCGGAATGCCCCCGGTAATGATTTTAATATCAATGTATTTGTAAACGGAATAAAAAGACTCACCGGGGAAGGAAAACCGGACTCTCTGAAAGGCACCTTCAAAATCAAAAACATCCATCTTCTCAATTCTACCTTTACCCTTTCGGATCCAGCAAAAGACACACTCCGCAATAAATTCAATCACAATCAGTTCAGGCTGTTAAAAATTAATGCCATCGCGGAAAACCTCCAATCGCGCGGGAAAAATTTTCAGATCCAGATCAATGATCTTTCCTGTATCGATTCGGCCACCCAATTCAAGGTTCATAAACTTTCCGGCTTTTACCAGATCACGGAAAATTCAATGGTCTTCCGGACTTTTAATCTGGATGCAGGGAGCAGCCATCTGGAAGCGTCCATGGTTTTCCAGTTCGACAGCATTCAGCAGATGAAGGCCTTTGCCGATAGTGTAACCATCATTGCAGATATCAAAGAATCCAATATCCATACAGGGGATCTTGGAAACTTTGCCCAGACCTTTAAGAAATATAACGGCCGTTTTCAACTGCAGGGTTTTTTTTCAGGAGCCGTCAACCGGTTTGAGGTCAAAGATTTTAACCTGGCCCTCGGTCCGGTAAGCCGAATACGTGGTTCTATAATTATGGACGGACTTCCCGATTTTCAGAATACATTCATCGATCTAAATATCGATAATTCGATCATCCATCCGGACGAACTCCAGCCCTATGTAAGTGATGAGTTCGTCGGTAGTCTGCGTAAATTCGGAACCTCCAGTTTTAACGGGAGGTTCATCGGATTTCCGATCGATTTTGTGTCCGATGCCATTTTTTACACACAGATAGGGACGATCGACAGCGATATTAACCTGAAAGTAAATAAGAAAGATAATCTGCCGAGCTATTCGGGAAGCCTGGCAGTCAAAAATCTTGACCTTGGAACCTTTCTCGACCGGCAGGACCTCTATCAATCGATCGACCTCAACGGAAGGATCGAAGGAAATGGCCTTTATAAATCCGACGCGGATTTTTACCTGGATGCTTCCATCGATAATGTGGGCATTCTGGGATATAATTATCAGAACATAGTTACCGATGGAAGGTTTGCCAGTCAGATTTTTAACGGATATCTGAGTATCAACGACCCGAACCTACAATTCGAATTGAATGGCACCATCGACCTCCGAAAAGACAATGAAAGGATCGATCTGGTAGCTGTTCTGGATACCGCATTATTGCATAATCTTAATCTGACTGAAAAACCGGCATCAATATCCACACTCATTAATATTAACCTGGAAGGAATTAATGTGAATAATACGACGGGGCAGATCCTCGCCAGCAAATCCTACATCACCTATAACGGTAGAAAGGCCGAGATCAACAACCTGAAGGTTATTTCGGAACACGAAAACGGATTTAATTACCTTGAACTTTCTTCCGATAATATGGACGTCCACATGTCAGGGGAATATGTGCTGACGGAGGTGGTCGGAGACCTGGGAAGAGTAGCCAGGGAATATCTGCTGATCGCACAGAACGACAGGGATTCCATCAACGGGTATTTTGCTGGTAGCAAACTGAAATCAAAACCAGTATACGATATTGATTACAATATTACGCTGGTAGATATTAATTCTTTTGTCCAGCTTTTTGTTCCGGAAATTCGTATCGCAAAAAATACCCAGATCACGGGATATCTTAAAGGAGGACCCATCTCGCAAATATCCGTTCAATCCGTAATTGATACATTGACCTATGGCACATACAGTCTTATCGACAATAATTTTGAACTTTCAACCACTAAAATGAACGATACCACCCTGGTCAGCCTGCAATTTAATCTAAGATCTGCAGGCCAGTATACTCAAAATGGAGGGGCAAGTGAAAATTTTTCCTTGTCGGCGAACTGGATTAATGAGAATGTGGATTTGGCGATGAATATTGAACAAAAAGAACAAAATAATAAAGCATATATAAGAAGTTATGTTGAATTCGATTCCCTGTTCACGAGGATACGATTTGAAGCGCCGGAATTAATCGTCTTGGGCGATACCTGGAAGTTTTCTGATAACAATGAAATCCTGATAAATCCCAAAAATTATCTATTCTCTGATTTTATGATTTATAGCGGAAGCCAGAAAGTGGAATTTACAGGGTATATATCTGATGACACCACGAAATTATTCCGTACCAATATCTCTCAATTTCAGGTCGAAAACTTAAATCCGGTTTTGCCGCGTGAATTCTCAGGCATACTCGACGGTTATGTCACGATCGAAAGATTTTTCAACAATCCGATCGTAAACAGTCACATCGTTATTGACAGCATGGTATTTGAAAATTATGATGTAGGCGATGTGTATGCATCCAGTGAATGGGACATCATGGAAAATCGGATGAATGTTGACCTTGAAGTTTTTGATGAAAATGAAAAAAAACTGATCGATGTTGGAGGAAACTATTATCCTTTTAAAGAAACGGAAAAGCTTGAACTGATTGTCCGGTTCAATGATGCAAATCTAAACCTGATCGAGCCCTTTTACGAAGACCTTATTTCTGATCTGGATGGAAAAACCCGTGGTGAGTTCAGGATATCCGGTACGCTGAGGAAACCTGTTTTAAATGGAGAAGGTTATGTGAATCAGGGAACCATTACCTTAGATTACCTGAATACAAACTATGATTTTGAAGGCAGAATCGTTTTTACAAAAGATGAAATTGGTGTCAGGAATCTTGTGTTGAAGGATAAGTTCAATAATACCGGAACGTTGAATGGAGGTATTTTCCATGATTATTTCAGAAAAGTCAGGTTCAACATAAAGGGAGAATTTAATAAGTTACTGGTTCTGAACACCACCATCCGGGACAATGACCAGTATTATGGAACTGCCTTCGGGACCGGAAATATGCGCATCACAGGCCAGGAAAAGAATATCAACATAGATATTAATGCCGTTACCGAAGCCGGTACCCGCTTTTTCATTCCATTAGGTGGCTCAAGTGAGATCACTCAGGAAAATTTTATCGAATTTGTCAATTTCAGTGAACAGGAAAAAGCCGATCGTGATGCGGAAGCAAAAGTATTAAAATTACAGGGTATACGGTTGAATTTCGACCTGGAAATAACTCCTGATGCCTATGCAGAAATTATTTTCGACCAAGTGGCCGGTGATATCATTAGGGGAAAGGGAAACGGGCGGTTGAGTATGACCATCGATACCCAGGGCGAATTTAATATGTTTGGTGACATAATATTCGAAAGCGGAGGATATAATTTCACGCTCTATAATGTAATTAACAAGGAATTTGTGATCGAACCGGACAGCAGAATATCCTGGTCGGGCGATCTTTACGGAGCTCAGATGGACCTTGTTGCCACCTATCGTCAGGTTGCTTCGCTTGCTCCCCTGTTTATCAACCAGGATAGTTCTTTTTACCAGAATCCGGAAGTGAAAAGAAAATATCCGGCAGAGGTCAAACTTCTCTTAACAGGTCCCATACTTACTCCTGAAATAAATTTTGATATCGATATACAGGATTATCCCACCAACATGATAATCGACGGAGTAAACTTTGAAACCACGGTGGCGGCCTTCCAGACTGAAATACATTCCAACGAACAGGAACTGAAACGTCAGGTCTTCAGCCTGATTATTCTCAGAAAATTTGCGCAACAGGGCTCCTTCAGCGTAGGAACTTCCTTTGGAAACAGCGTAAGTGAATTTGTTTCAAATCAGTTAAGTTACTGGATCACCCAGTTGGATGAAAACCTCGAGATAGACCTCGACCTGGGTACACTGGACCAGAATTCATTCAATAATTTTCAGTACCGGCTTTCCTACTCATTTAATGAAGGACGGCTACGGGTGACCCGCGCAGGTAACATTACCAATGAAGATGCCAATGATGTATCGAATATTATAGGTGACTGGACCATTGAATACCTTTTAACCGATGACGGCGAATTAAGGGCCCGAATGTATAATCGTTTTAATTATAATAATCTTTACGGCAATACACAACGGAACACCACAGCTACCGCTGGATTCAGTATTCAACATACTACCAGTTTTGATAAACTGACCGAACTTTTCAAGAACCCCGATAACAAAAGACGTAAAAGCAGGACAAAAGATTTTATAGAATTTGATGAAGGCCTGATCCCAAGCAAAGACGAGACCGATGCAGAAAAATTGAACCGTGATCGGGAAAAGGCCGAAACGACTCCAAAATCAGGATCCGATTAATCCGAAACAATTTACCTGTCCCATTATTTGCCAGAAAAAACTATAGGATGAATGCTTCCACGCAAAAGATCAACGTTTACTGGTTCAGACGAGATTTAAGACTGCATGATAACGCGGGCTTGTATTCCGCTCTCAAGTCAGGACTTCCTGTTTTGCCTCTATTTATATTTGATTCAGGAATACTGGAAAAACTGGAAGCCGAAGATGATGCCCGTGTCGGCTTTATATATGATGAAATAAGCCGGATCCATAATTCGCTTAGAGAAAATGGAGCAGGATTGTTTGTGATTAAGGGGAAACCGGTTGATGTTTTTCGGAAATTGATAGAAGATTATCATGTCAATGAGGTTTTTTGTAATCGCGACTATGAACCGTATGCAAAAAGAAGAGACAAAGAATTAGCTGAATTCTTGAAAAAACATGGAATATCCTTTACATCCCTTAAAGACCAGGTGATTTTTGAAGGAAAAGAAACATTGAATAATCAGGAAGAACCCTATAAGGTTTTTACGCCTTTTAAGAATAAATGGCTTTCCGTTATATCCGGCCAGGCCGTTGAAAACTTTCCATCGGAAAAGTTGCTTGCAAAATTGATTTCATCCGGGCCCGGATCCATCCCTTCTCTTGAGGAAATAGGTTTCCGGAAATCCAGTATTCCGGTTCCGGACAGGGAATTTGATCCTGCCATTATCCGGTCCTACAAGAATAACCGGGATTTCCCGTCGAAAAATGGGACTTCCCGGTTGGGTATTCATTTGAGGCATGGTACGGTCAGCATAAGGGAAGCCGTCCGGATCGGATTAAAATACAGCGACACCTGGCTCAATGAACTGATCTGGCGTGAATTTTATATGATGATCATGGATCATTTTCCCCATGTGGTCGATCAGGCATTCAGGTCGAAATACGACCGGATCCCCTGGATCAATCACGAAGAAAATTTCGCGAAATGGTGTGAAGGACATACCGGATATCCGATCGTTGATGCAGGCATGCGGCAATTGAATGAAACCGGATATATGCACAACCGGGTTCGAATGATCACCGCCTCCTTTTTAACCAAACATCTGCTGGTCGATTGGCGTTGGGGGGAGGCCTATTTTGCAGAAAAACTCCTCGATTACGAACTGGCATCCAATAACGGGGGCTGGCAATGGGCTGCCGGAACCGGCACCGATGCCCAACCCTACTTCAGGGTGTTCAACCCGCAGTCACAGGCCAAAAAATACGATCCCCATTCAGACTATATCAGGAAATGGGTTCCTGAATTTAATACCGATAAGTACCCGAAACCAATAATTGATCATACCTTTGCCCGTAAAAGAGCAATAGAAACTTATAAAAAGGTACTTGATTAATAATGAATATTGGCGACAGGGTCCGGTTATTACATGGTAAGGAAGAAGGTATTATCCGTAGGATCATTGATCATAAAACCGTTGAGGTGGAAATCGAAGAAGGGTTTCTCATTCCGGTTTTAAAAAATGAACTGGTAACCATCGCCCAGGAAGAATCTGATAGATTTAAAAACGAAATAAAACCGGAAATCAAACCAGGGAAAGTCGAAAAATCGAGTCTTCTGGAAACACAGTCCGGAATTTACCTGGCTGTTGAAATGAAAGATCTGGAAATTTACCTCTGGCTGATTAATCATACGGACGATACGGTTTTGTTTTCCGTGCATGCCTTCTCAGAAAGCGAATACCGGGGATTGTCCTATGGAACGCTCAGGAAATATACCTACTCGAAAATCGATGCCTGGAATCTCAAAGATCAGGATCGATGGCCGCTTCTTTTAATCGATGCGATATCGTTTCAGGAAAAAGGGAGAAATCCCAATAACCGGATATCCAGGCAACTGGCCATTAACAAAAAGTATCTGTTGAAAAAGAAAGAAAAAGCTCCCCTGCTTAATCAGGATGCCGCATTGATCCCTTTATCGGAGGAAATGGGATCCATCGATCCGGTGAATTTAAAAAATGCTTTCTTTCCGGAACTGGATGAAAAATTGTTCCCTAAAGATCTCCCTGAGATCAATAAAGATGAGGTGGTGGATCTCCACATAGAAACCCTAATTAACGATTTTGAGGCCCTCTCTAAGGAGGAGATACTGAAAATCCAGATGGATCATTTTGTAAAGAAACTGGATGATGCATTGATCCGCAACCTGAGATCCATCACGTTTATTCATGGAATCGGAAGCGGAATCCTTCGCAATAAAATTCATAAATTTCTAGGCCAATACCCGCACATTCAATATTTTGAAGATGCCCGGAAGGATAAATTCGGCTATGGAGCGACAAAAGTGTTCCTTAAATAAGAAATATTCATTTGTTTTTTTAAATTTGAATCATCAAATGCAAATGATAATTTCAAAATTTGTTCTTTCACCTGAAAATCTTTGGACATGAACTTCAACTTCAGCGAATTAATGGAAAAGATCGCCAACGATATTGGGGGTCAGTTTTCCGAGTATGACAAAAATAAATCCGTCATAATCGCTCCTTTGCCTGATAATCGGTATCAGGCAGTAGTAGCTATTCTCAAACATAATGAGAAATACAATAAAACCGGTATTGAATTTTCTTCTAAAGTATGTCCCCTCAACAAGGACATCGACCTTAAAGAATTGTTAATGGAAAATGCAAAAACCTGTTATGCAAAATTTGTTATCATTGATGATTATATAAAAGTCGAAGGTTCAACCTTTCTGGATAATATGAACGAAGGAGGCCTTAAAGAAATACTCCATGAGGTGGCTAATACTGCCGATGAATGGGAATTTAGATTTACGGGCATGGATGTGCATTAATTTTCTGTCCAAAGAACTCGTTTTTTTCTAAACACAATTCAATTATCTTCGTAATTTTAATGGGAAATGCAGGCTGTCTTATCGCCCCGGTAAAGTCGGGGAGGAAAGTCCGGGCAGCATAGAGCACCGTACTTCCTAACAGGAAGGGCCCGCACTGTGGCATGCAGGCCTGCGGTAAGCAGGTTTAAAATGCTGCAGTGTGGGGACAGCAAGTGCCACAGAAAATATACCGCCCCGATAATATCGGGGTAAGGGTGAAAAGGTAAGGTAAGAGCTTACCGCTCCGATGGTGACATGGGAG
>Ga0209536_100013718_pt1 | contig 11671 bp, 9 predicted proteins | sample DeeMarSeWOR28_12_FD_187461 | JGI IMG/M metagenome (GOLD analysis project Ga0209536, IMG submission 187461) | Marine sediment microbial communities from White Oak River estuary, North Carolina - WOR-2-8_12 (SPAdes) (version 2) | ecosystem: Environmental > Aquatic > Marine > Intertidal zone >... | reverse complement strand
CCGAGGCGGTGATCTCGCTCTCGATCCTGTTCCTGGCGGCGGAGATCGTGCGCAATCGGCAGGGCGAGGCCACGCTCACCGAGCGGCGCCCCTGGCTGGTGGCGCTCGCCTTCGGGCTCTTCCACGGCCTGGGCTTCGCGGGTGCCCTCTCCGAGGTGGGCGTTCCCGCCCACGAGGTGCCGCTGGCGCTCTTGATGTTCAACGTCGGCGTGGAGACCGGTCAGGTGCTCTTCGTCGCCGCCGCGGCCGGGCTGCTGGCGGCGTTCGCGCGGCTGCCGCTCACGGCACCGCAGGGCAGCTGGCGCCTGGCGCCCTACACGATCGGCGCGCTCGCCGCCTTCTGGACGATCGAACGACTGGCCACGGCCCTCGGAGGAACCGCATGAACCGCATGATCGCCGCTCTCGCCGCACTCGTCCTCGCCGGCGCCGCGCAGGCCCAATCGCCCGGCGAGCCGGGGCGCGACGGCGACGGTCCCAACCCGCTGAACAACGTCTACTTCGGCGAGCAGCACCTGCATAGTTCGGCGTCGCCCGATGCCTTCGCCTTCGGCACCCGCAACGACGCCAACGACGCCTACCGCTACGCCAAGGGCGAGGCCATCAAGAACACCCAGTCTGGTGAGATGATCCAGAAGCGGACGCCCTACGACTGGGCCGCGGTCACCGACCATGCCGAGTACCTGGGCATGATGCCGCTGCTGCTGGACCCGAGCAGCCCGCTGCAGAAGACCGAGATCGGCAAGCTGATCGCGAAGGGCGACAAGAAGAGCGGTGAAGCGGCGTTCCAGCAGATCATCACCTCGGCGACCATCAACCAGCCGATCGACTACCTCGTGGACCCCACGATCATGAAGTCCGCCTGGCAGAAGCAGGTCGACGCGGCCAACGAGCACTACGAGCCCGGCAGGTTCACGACGCTGATCGCCTTCGAGTGGTCGTCGCAGCCCGATTCGAAGAATCTGCACCACAACGTGTTCTTCCGGGATGGCACCGGACCGGAACGGGTCTTCTCGGCCTTCGACTCCGTCCATCGCGAGGATCTCTGGATCTACCAGGAGTATCAGCGCGCCATCGGTCACGAGAACTTCTCGATCCCGCACAACCCGAATGTCTCGAACAGCGCGATGTTCGCGCTGCACACGTCGAACGGAAATCCGATCGACGAGCGCTGGGCGTATCGCAGCGCGCGCAACTCGCCCGCCGTCGAGATCGTCCAGACCAAGGGCGCCTCGGAGACGCACCCGGCGCTGTCCCCCAACGACGAGTTCGGGGCCTTCGAGTCCAAATTCACCCACCTGCTGGGCTCGGGCGGCGTGCTCGGCCTGATCGACAAGAGCTTCGTGCGCAACGCGCTGATCGACGGTGTCGGCTTCCAGGAGATGATCGGCGCCAACCCCTTCAAGTACGGCATCGTGGCTGGCGCGGATTCCCACATCGCCGCGTCGGCCAGCGAGGAGTTCAACTACCCCGGCGTGCACGGCAACATCGACCACTCCGCCGAGGTTCGCCTCAGTGGCGCAGGGTCGGCGGCGGGCGAGCCCGCGGTCTACTTCGGCACCCCCGGTGCCACCGGTGTCTGGGCGCCGGAGAACACCCGAGAGGCCATCTTCGACGGCATCAAGCGCAAGGAGACCTTCGGTACCTCGGGCCCCCTCGTCCGCGTGCGGTTCTTCGGCGGCTGGGGCTACTCCGAGAAGCTGGTCGACGACGACCGCTTCGTCGAGAAGGCCTACGAGGGCGGCGTGCCCATGGGGGGAGACCTGCCGAAGAAGCCCGGCAAGGCCAAGGCACCGACCTTCGCCGTGTGGGCTTTGAAGGACCCCGAGAGCGGCAACCTGGATCGCATCCAGATCATCAAGGGCTGGTACGACAAGCGCGGCTACGGGTTCCAGAAGATCCACGACGTGGCCTGGTCGGACGGGCGCGCGCCGGACGCCAAGACCGGCAAGCTGCCGCCGGTCGGCAACACGGTCGACGTCGCGAAGGCGACCTACACCAACGACATCGGCGACACCCAGCTCGCCACGGTGTGGACGGATCCGGACTTCGATCCGTCGCAGCACGCCGTGTACTACGCGCGTGTGATCGAGATCCCGACGCCGCGCTGGTCCACCTACGACGCCGCGAAGCTGGGCGTGGAGCCGCCGAAGAACGTGGAGGCTGCCATCCAGGAGCGAGCCTGGACCTCGCCGATCTGGTACACGCCGGATCCGAGCCTGGTCGAGAGGCTCGACTTCTATCCCGGGCTCCAGGAGAAGCTGCCGCCCTCGGGCTTCCATATCGGAACCATCGAGAAAGAGGACTGATCCCATGAAGACCGTCGTACTGTGCCTGCCCCTGCTGCTGGTGCCCGCGCTGGCGGGAGCCCAGTCCGCCGGTGAGCCCGGGCGCGACTCGGGCCAGCCCAACCCGCTGAAGAACGTCTACTTCGGCGAGGAGCACATGCACACCCGGAACTCGTTCGACGCCTTCACCATCGGCGTGAACCAGACCTGGGACGACGCCTACAACTATGCGAAGGGCAAGGAGGTCAAACTCTCGAGCACCGGCGAGCCCATGAGGAAGCGCACGCCGTATGACTTCGTTGCGATCACCGACCACGCCGAGTACTTCGGCGTGCTGAAGGAGTTCGGCAATCCCGACAGCCCGCTCGCGGACTCCGATTTCGCCAGGGGGATCGTGAAGGGCCAGACCGACCCGAAGGCCGGTGGCCCCTTCTTCAAGCAGCTGCTCGCGAGCCTGTTCGCCAATGAGCCGATCCCGGAATACGCCACCCCCGAGCTGCGCACTTCCATGTGGCAGACGTTCGTGGAAACGGCAGACAAGCACTACGAGCCGGGCAAGTTCACGACGCTCTACGGGTACGAATGGACGTCGATTCCCAGGGGCGCGAACATGCACCGCAACGTGTTCTTCAAGGACAAAGTGGCGGCCTTTACGTACTCGGCCTTCGACTCGATCTACCCCGAAGACCTGTGGACTCACCTGGAAGGTCTGCGACAGCAGGGCATCGACGTGTTCGCGATCCCGCACAACTCCAACGTCTCGAACGGCTGGATGTTCTCGGAGCACGAGCTACATGGCGGACCGATGAGCGCACGGTACGCCCGCCGACAGGCGGAGAACGAGCCGCTGTTCGAGATCGTGCAGACCAAGGGTCAGTCCGATGCGCATCCGGCCCTGTCGCCCAACGACGAGTTCGCGGAATTCGAGTTGTTCGACAATCTGATCAACCTGCCGATCCAGGCTGACAAGAGCCGCGGCGCCTTCTTCCGCCAGGGCCTTGCCACTGGCATGTACCTCGAGGAGCAAGTGGGCCACAACCCATACAAGATGGGGGTCGTCGCGGGAGCAGACTTCCACTCTGGCTATCAGGGCAACGAAGAGTTCGGCTTCAATGGCGGGCACGGGTTCATCGACGACACACCCCAGAAACGCCTCAACCCGGTTGTGGGCCTGAGCGGCGGGCTGACCGGGGCGCTCAGTTCGGCGGGAACGACGGGCGTGTGGGCCGAAGAGAACACCCGCGAGGGCATCTGGAACGCCATGAAGGCGAAGGAGACCTACGGCACCTCCGGCACCATGATCCGTCTGCGCTTCTTCGGAGGCTGGGACTACGACGACGACCTCGTCGAGGACGAGGACTTCGTGAAGGAGGCCTACGAGGGCGGCGTGCCCATGGGCCAGGACCTGCCGAAGAAGGACGGCAAGGCACCGACCTTCGCGGTCTGGGCACTGAAGGACCCGGAGAGCGGAAACCTCGACCGCATCCAGATCGTCAAGGTCTGGCCCAATCCCGCCAACGGCCTGCCGATGGAGAAGATCCACGACGTGGCCTGGTCGGACGATCGCAAGCCCGACCCGGAGACCGGCAAGCTGCCGGCTGTGGGCAACACGGTCGACCTCAAGACTGCGAAGTACACGAACGACATCGGCGACAGCCAGCTCAGCGCCGTCTGGACCGATCCGGAATTCGACGCGAAGCACAGTGCGGCCTACTACGTGCGCGTGCTCGAGATCCCGACCCCGCGCTGGTCCACCTACGACTCGGCCCGCAACGGCCTGCCCCTGCCCAAGAACGTGCCCGCGACGATCCAGGAGCGCGCCTGGTCGTCGCCGATCTGGTACACCCCGTGACGATGACGCTGCCCAGCTTCCGTAGCTCGGCGAACGGGAAGGAGCAGCTCATGACGAGCATCTGCCGACCGAAATTCGTGGTCCTCTGCGCGCTCGGTGTGCTGGTCACACTGGGTACGGCGCAGGCGGACCCTCACCCCGCGGAGACCGAGCAGGTCCACGACAAGCACGGGAGCGCCGCGGAAGTCGGCCGCAAGCTCAGCGATCCGACCTCGAACGTCTGGGCGCTCTTCACCGAGTTCGATCTGACATTCAGCGACGGAGACCTGAACCGGGGCGACGATCGGATCGGCGGCCAAATGATCTTCCAGCCCATCATGCCGTTTCCGCTCTACGGCGAGGGGAAGGACCAGTGGAAGATGATCACGCGCCCGACGATTCCGCTCGTCTTCAGCACTTCCGTCCCCAGGAGATCCAACGAGTTCAGCAATGTGGGCGGGTTCGGGGACAGCACCCTGCCGATGCCGATCAGTCCGCCGGCGGGCAACTGGATCCTGGGGCTCGGCCCCACGTTCCTGTTTCCGACCGCGACCCGGGACGAGCTCGGCAAGGATCAGTTCGCGATCGGACCGACGGGCATCTTCGGTCACAAGACCAAGGACTACACCCTCGGGGTCTTCCCCCAGTACTACTGGAAGGTCGGTTCCACCGGCGGCCAGGGGGGCCGGAGGGCCATCAACCAGATGAACCTGCTGTACTTCGGGTTCCTGAACCTGCAGAACGCCTGGCAGATCGGCTTCAATCCCACGATCACCTACGACCGCAGGCAGGAGCGCGAGAACCGCTGGAACGTGCCGGTGGGTCTACTCGTGACCAAGACCATGGCGATCAACGGCCGACCCATGAAGTTCCAGTTCGGCATGGAGTACTCCGTCGTGCACCAGGACGACTTCGGCAAGCGCTTCCTGATGAAGTTCAACGTGATCCCGGTGATCCCGGGCCTGGTCGAGAACCCGATCTTCGGTGGCGGTTGAGCCGAGGCGCCCCCCCCTCCCCTACCGGCCGCCGTCACGGCGACGGCGAGCAGGAGAGATACGGATGAGAAGTTCGCTCTGGCTGATCCTCCTCGTGCTCGTGGCCACCCATGCCCACGCGGCGGATCCCGCGGACCCGACGACGGCGGCCGAGCCGCCGCAGGGGATCGTGCCGATCCCGGACTACAGCGGCGACATCTGGAGCCGTAGCTACCTCTCCGGCGACTGGCGGGAGGAGCGCAACCACCTGGCCGACCTGGGCGTCCAGTTCGACTTCCAGTTCGTACAGTTTGCCCAATCGACCGTGGGTGGCGGCTTCGATGCCGATACCGAGACCCGCTGGCTCGGCAGGTTCACCTACAAGCTGAGACTGGACCTGATGCGGATGGGGATCCTGCCCGGTGCGTTGATCAGCGTGCGCGCCGAGTCCAGAACGGGAAGAACCGTCAACGCAGACGCGGGGATCGTCCTGCCGGTCAACACCGGCTCCATCTACCCCGTGAAGTACAGCGACCTCGAGAACGACCAGGGGCTCGCCATCACGAATCTGTCCTGGCTCCAGATGCTGTCCCCGCACTTCGGATTGATCGCCGGGAAGATCGACATGTTCGACGGCGACCCGAACGAGTTCGCAGGGGGACGCGGCGACACCCAGTTCATGAACTGGAACTTCAACTACGCGGCGCCGGTCGTGATCAACCCGGGCAGCACGCTCGGCGCCGGCGTCGTCGCCCTGCCCCACGAGAACTGGACCCTCCAGGGCCTCGTGGTCAGCGCCGAGGACTCCTCGTCGACCACCGGATTCACCGACCTCGACGAAGGCTCAGGCGGAATCCTGGTCTTCGGGTCCAGCCTCCAGTACCGCCTCTTCGACCTGCCGGGCGGGTTCAACGCGAGCTATCTGTATTACTTCGACAAGAACTTTACGGACCTCGACAGCTTCTCCCTGGGAGGAGGCCAGGGCTTCGATTCGTCCCGCAAGAATCGATCCTGGACGTTCTTCGTCTCGGGCTGGCAGTACCTCTACACCGAGGAGGCCCCGGACGGGCCGATCGACCTGAACAACGAGATGCCGGATCTCGAGGGTGTCGGCCTCTTCACGCGCTTCAGCTTCGCGGACAAGACCACGAACCCGTGGAAGAACCACGTGTCAGGCGGAATCGGGGGTCGCGGCGTCGTGCCCACGAGGGACAACGACGTGTTCGGCGTCGGCTACTTCTACAACTGGCTCGAGACGGCGCGACTCGACGCGCCACTGGGCGAGATCGACCTGATCGACGTCGATCCCAACGAGTGGGGCTTCGAGTTCTTCTACAACATCGCCATCACCCCCGCGGCGAAGCTTTCGTTCAACATCCAGGTGATCGATTCACCCCTGCCCGGCGTCAGCACCGGCACCGTGATCGGCAGTCGATTCGCCTTGATGTTCTAGCGGTACCGCACCCTCTTCGCCGCGTGGTGAGGTGGGGAAACTCACATGGGAATACGATCTCGTCGAGATCGACGAAAGGGAACGAACCAGATGAAGTCAGGAAACCTCCGAACCCTGGCCGCACTCGCGGCCGCGCTCTTCGTCTCGTCCGGCGCACAGGCCGACGAGTTTCCGAAGCTCACGCCCGAGCTGATGGACGAGCTGAATACCGGCCTGGATACGACCTGGCCGCACGATCCGGCGGTTCCGGAGCTTCCGCCGATGCCGGTGACCGACAATCCGACGATGAATCAGGACAATTTCCTGTGGACTCACTTCAACGACAATATCTTCCCGCCCAGAGTGGAGGGGGTTCCGGAGCGCCGGACGCGGATCGTGACAGAAACCGACCCGCTCGAAGTCAGCGTGTTCTGGTCGATGCGCAGCCCTTACAGTTACCTGGTGTTGAACCGGCTCGTGTGGCTGAACTCCAACTACAACGTCAACGTGAACATTCGACCCATCCTGCCGGTGGCCGTGCGCTCGACCAAGGGCGGCAAAGGCAAGGCTGGCGGCCTGTTCGGCCTCGCTTACAAGGTTCCCGATGCAATGTGGGATACCCGGCGCCAGGGTAAGTACCTCGGTGTTCCCTTCAATTACCCGGTGCCCGACCCGGTCTGGCAGGTCTGGAACCCGGGCGACAAAGTTCCTGGTCCGGATAACTGGCTGTCCACCCATCCGCCGGAGAAACAGCCCTACATATTCTGGGTCACACGCCTGGCCTGCTACGCCTCTCTGCAAGGTAAAGCGCTCGATTACATCAACCAGGTTTCCACCCTGATCTGGAGCGGCGTGGTTCATCCGAATAACCCCGCTGCCGCTGACGATTATGCCAAGGGTCACTGGCCCAATTACGTGAAGGAGTATATGAACCGGGTCGATGGTCTCGATTATGACGACGCGATCAAGTACATCCGGAAGAACCCCGAAGAAGTCGACCAGTGCTGGATAGACAACGCCGAGGGCCTGGCCCTCACCGGCCACGGCGGCGTTCCGACGATGATTATCGAGGGCCAGAATGAGGTCTTCTTCGGCGGCGACCGCTTTGACCAGTTCGTCTGGCGGCTCCGGCAGAACGGTCTGACCCGGCGTCCGGAGCCGCGCTCGCCGGTCACCACCATGCCGCTGCGCTGGCCTGCAGGGCTGTGATTCCACAGCCTCGAATGCTTCGGGAGGCCTGGTGAATTCAGCGACCTCGCGTCGCCGAGCGCTCGCCGCTGCATTCGCGGTGCTGGGCCTCTGGGTCGGCGCTGCGCGCGCCGACGACTGCCGCCCGCCGATCGACCCCTCGCGGGCGCAGTACATCGTGGGCTACGGAAGCCTGATGCAATCGGCTTCGAAACGCATGACGGAGCCCGGAGCGGGCATCAACCTGCCCGTGCTGGTCACGGGCTTCCAGCGCGCCTGGAATCACCGCGGGATCTACCCCACCACCTACCTGGGTGTCGAGCCGGCGAAGTCGGCCCGCATGGCCGCTGCCTTGTACCGTTCCTTCCTGGAAGACGGAGAGCTCCAGTCCGACGCGCGGGAGTTCAGCTATTGCCGCGCCGCCGTCGAGCCCGCTTCGATCCGGATGCTCGATGGATCGACGGTTCCCTCGCCAGCCGAGATCTGGATCTACATCGACAAGCCCGAGTCGCTTGCACCGCCCGACGAGCGCTACCCGATCACCCAATCCTACGTGGACATCTTCATCACGGGCTGCATGGAGCTCCAGGACCGGGTGTCCGAGCCAGGCTTCGATTTCGTCGAGCAGTGCGTCGTGACGACCCGCGGCTGGTCGAAGCATTGGGTGAACGACCGACTCCAGCCACGTCGACCCTACATCCATGAGCCCAGGGCATTCGAGATCGACGGCCACCTGAAGAGGCTCCTGCCGACGTTCGTCGACTCCGTCCGGATCGAATGACTCGTCCGGGCCGTGATGACCGCGAGGCCGGGCCTCGTTCCCGCGCAGACTCGCGCGGTATCGCATGAGCGCTCCGGCCCGCCGCGCGACGGTTCCGGGCCTGGTCGCCCTGGGCGTCGGCTCCATGGTGGGCGCGGGCATCTTCGCGCTGATGGGAGAGGCCGCGGCGCTGACGGGCTCCGCCGTGTGGCTCGCCTTCGGCGTGGCCGGGGTCATCGCCCTGCTCACGGGCCACTCCTTCGTGCAGCTCGGCATCCGCTACCCCACGCGCGGCGGGGTGGTGGAGTACCTCGCCCAGGCCTACGGCGCGGGCCGCTTCTCGGGCGGCTGCTCCATCCTCTTCTACATCGCCCAGCTGATCGGCATGGCGATGATCGCGCTGGCGTTCGGCAAGTTCGCTGCCGCGCTGATCGGCATCCAGGACGATCTTCCGGTCTGGGAGCGCGTGCTCGGCACGGGGCTGATCGTCGGGCTCTCGGTGCTGGCGCTGGTCGGCACCAGCTTCGTCGCCCAGCTGCAGCGGAAGGTCGTCCTCGCGAACCTGGTCCTGCTCGCCGGCTTCACGATCGCCCTGGGAGCCCAAGGCGAGCCGGCGCGGCTCTCGCCCGCCGACTGGCCGGGCGGCACCCCGGTGCTCGGCAGCCTGGCACTCACGTTCTTCGCCTTCACCGGCTTCGCCACGATCAGCAACGCGGCCGATCGCGTGGAGGACCCGGCGCGTGATCTGCCGAGGGCGATGTACACGGCGATCGGGCTGGTCCTGGTGCTCTACGTCGCCCTGGCGCTGGCGATCACCGCCGTGGTGAGCGAGCAGGAGCTCGTCTCGAGCGGGGCAAAGCTCCTCCCCGTCGCCGCGCGCTCGGTCTTCGGCGAGGTCGGCTTCCAGGTGCTGCTGGTCAGCGCGGTGCTCTCGACGGTGACCTGCCTGAACGGGGGGCTCTTCGGGGTCGCCAGCATCACGTTCACGCTGGCCACGAAGGGCCATCTGCCCGAGCGCTTCGAGAAGGAGATCGGCGCCAGCACGCGGGGGCTCACGATCTCGGCCCTGGCGGCCATCATCTTGGTCAACTTCCTGTCGCTCGCGACCATCGCCTCGCTCGGGGCCGCCACGTCGCTGCTGGTCTACTCGCTGGTCAACTTCGGCGCGCTCCGACTGGTGGGAGGCAGGGGCCTGAGGCGCGTCTGGATCGTGCTGAGCGTCGTCGCCTGCCTCCTCGCCGTCGCGATCTGGCTCGTCTACACGCTGCGGCACGCGCCCCAGTCGCTGTCGATCTTCGCGACCTTCCTGGTCCTCTCGTTCCTCGGGGAGGGGCTCCTGCAGCGCCATCATGCGAGACGGGCCCTGCCCCGACCGCAGGGGGACGCTTCCTGATGTCTTCGCGAACCATCGGCCGCTCGCTTGCCGTCACGCTGGCCTTCGGGCTGCTCCTTGCCCGCGGCACGGCGGCCGACGACTGCCATCCCGAGCTCGATCCCTCGCTACCGCCGTACGTCGTCGGCTACGGCAGCCTGATGCAATCGTCCTCGAAGCGAATGACCGAGCCCGACGCCGGCATCAATCTGCCGGTCATGGTCACTGGCTTCCAGCGATCGTGGAGCACCCACGGCAGCAAGTACCCGACCACCTACCTGGGTGTCCGGCCGGCGAAGGCAGCCCGGATGGCCGCTGCCCCGTTGCGGGGCCTGAACCCATCAGGCCCCTGCTTGACATAGCGTGGAGTTATCGGACCTCGAGCCGAAAACGGGGCTTGAAACTCCGGTGCTTCAGGCTTTCGTGTGGGTTGATTGGAGAGCGTCCGGATAGAGATCCAGGTCGGCCAGATGGAAGTAGATGGCATTGTGGAACCTCTTCCGATTGCGATAGCCACAGGCCTTTCGCTTGATCCACTGGATCTTCGAGTTCAGTCCTTCGCTTCGGGCATTGGTGACGTTGGTCATCGCGGCGTTGATCACGCCGCCCCAGTAGTACTTGATCAAACGAGCCACGCGCTTGATGGGCTCTAGGCGTGATCGGATCGCCCAGTCGTACCAGCCCTTCCATGCCCGCTCGGCCCAGCCTCGACGAACATAACCCCAGAGCATCATGGCCGACTCCTTGATCGCCCAGGCGCGCGCCACCCGCAGCTGGCTGTCCCGAAGCGGCGCGAACCCTTCCCATCGCTGCGCACTCATCCGATCAGGGCTCGTAAGCCACAGATACTTCGTCTTCTTGAGACGACCGTCCCCCGCACGAACGAGCTCTCGGTTCTCCGCTCGCCGCACCTCATCGACGGCCCGGCCTAGATGTTGCGCGATATGGAACTTGTCGAAGACGATCCGCCGATCCGCGTCGGGAACATGCTCTCGGGTCGAAGAGATGTACGGCGCCCACATGTCCATCGCAATCGACTCGAGTCTCGCGCACCCTCTCGGCCCGAGTTCTGCGTAGAAGGCACTCAGCGTTTGTTTCTTTCGCTCGTCGCCGACCCAGAGCACGCGATTGCGATCGAGATCGTTCACGACCGTGATGTACTCGGCTCGCTTACGGAATGACGTCTCGTCAACTCCGATGCGGCGCGGGCGTTGTTTCTTCCTTCGGGCCAGTCCTCGGCGAACGGCCCGGTCCTGGATCCCAGCGACCTGATCCCAGCTGAGAGAAAGCTGACGGGCCACCGCCGAGAAGCTCGCTTCCTTCAACCAGTCGATGACGAGCGCTTCGAAGAGCGCCGTGAAGCGGGAACTTGGATCCGACCACGGGACCGCGATCTGGACGACTCCGTGTTCGTCGCATTGGACTCGAGGTACGTCCGCCACGAGAATCGTGCGGTACTGCATGGTGTCCAGATGACGCCAGCGCCGCTCGCGAGAGTCGTAACGAGATCCCTGGCTTTGACACTTCGGGCAAAGAAGTGTCGCACCTGGATCCATCTCCACCGACACCACGACCGCCTGTTCTTCATCCAGACGGAGTGCCACTTCCGTCACTCGCCATGGATCTTCGATCCCTAGGAGTCGCGCATAGAGAGCTCGATCTTGCATCGAGACACTCTACCGACCGCACGGAAGCTCGGTCCAAGCCGGAAACCTCTCCGGTTCCCGGCCTCATCCGACCCACACAAAACCCGGAAGAGCCGGAAGAACAAGGCCCCGATTCGCAATCGGGCCCGATAACTCGGCACTATGTCAACCAGGGGTCTGA
>Ga0209536_100013717_pt1 | contig 11671 bp, 10 predicted proteins | sample DeeMarSeWOR28_12_FD_187461 | JGI IMG/M metagenome (GOLD analysis project Ga0209536, IMG submission 187461) | Marine sediment microbial communities from White Oak River estuary, North Carolina - WOR-2-8_12 (SPAdes) (version 2) | ecosystem: Environmental > Aquatic > Marine > Intertidal zone >... | reverse complement strand
AATATTTTCTCAAATGGGGTAAAAGAAACAGTTGACTTTGGGCAGGATTTTATTTGGCTTTGATAAGGAGTGACTCATAATGCGCATACTTTCAGGTATTCAACCTTCAGGCAGTCTGCACATAGGCAACTACTTCGGCATGATGAAACCCATGATAGCTTATCAAGAGGAAAACGAGCTCTATTGCTTTATTGTGAACTATCACGCCATGACTTCGGTGACAGACGGTGAGCAACTTGCTTCCGGAACCATGGAAGCGGCACTCGACTTTCTCGCCCTCGGCCTGGATCCTGACCGGGCAATCTTTTGGGTACAGTCAGACGTGCCCGAGGTGACGGAGTTGACCTGGATCCTCAACAATGTCACCCCCGTTGGCCTCTTACTCAGAAGCCATTCCTACAAAGATAAAATCGCCCAGGGGATAGCGCCAAGTCATGGTCTTCTTTCTTATCCGGTGCTCATGGCCGCAGACATTCTTCTCTACCAGTCACAAAAGGTTCCAGTGGGGCAAGATCAGCAGCAGCATTTGGAGATTGCCCGAGACATCGCCTTCAAGTTTAACCATTTGTTCGGGGAGACCTTTGTAATTCCCGAGGCGGAGATCAATCCCAATATACCCACGGTTCTGGGGATAGACGGCAGGAAGATGAGTAAGTCATACAACAATACCATTGAAATTTTCGCCGAAGAGGAAATCCTTCGTGAAAAAATTGGTGCCATAGTTACCGATTCCACCCCTGTAGCAGATCCCAAAGACCCAGACAAATGCAACCTCTACGCTATTGTTTCTCTGTTTCTAACTGAGGGGGAAAAGGCTGAACTGGCGGACCGCTATCGTCGCGGTGGGCTAAAATACAGTGATGTCAAGAAAGAACTCTTCAGTTTAATTTGGGATTTTTTTGCCGAGGCCCGTGAAAAGCGTGAGAAATTGAAAAATAATCCTGCTCAGATTCGTGACATCTTGAAAGCCGGTGCTGAGAAAGCTAGGAGAAAGGCTCTTCCAACCCTAGAGATGGTGAGAGAGAAAGTAGGATTGGCTTACTAAGAAATAAAGTCTCAAGGGATCAACTTCTACAGCCACTGTCCCTCGTCTTCATCTTCAAGTTGCTTTATATCCTCCACCATGCGCTGCGTATACCAGTTCATTTGCCGGCAGATGCCGCGAATTATCTTCACATCCCGCGCTTGAAGTCCCACCCGTGAAAAGAAACGTCGGATATTTTGCATCCAGTAGTCTGGGTTTTCCGGATTGATGAAGTTGATTTTGAGTAAGGTCTCCTTCAGGTGTCCGTACATGCCGTCAAGTTCCCGCCGAGTTGCCAGCCGCGGGACGAACTGCTCGACTGATTGGTTTCCTGCCAGCCTGAGTTCATAGCAAAGAATCATAACTGCCTGTGCCAGATTCAGCGAGGAAAAACCTGAAGTAGGGATGGTAACCAGGGTGTGACAATAGCGTAGCTGAGAGTTGGTGAGCCCACGATCCTCGGGACCGAATAGCAAGGCGACCTTGTTATTATGGCAGATTGGCATCAGCTCTAAGGCCATTTCCCGTGGTGTTGTTAACTGCCTCCGCTTTCCGCCAGTACGGGCAGTGGTTCCCACCACGTAATTGAAGGGTTGCAGAGCGGTGGCAAGATCTTCAAATAACTCCATATTTTCCACCAGATCAGCCACGGCAAGAGTGGCCATTTTGAGAATTCGGGTAAGATCACAATTCTTCGGAGAAACCAGTATCAGCCGGGAGACTCCCATGTTAGCGGCTGCCCGCGCTGCAGCTCCTATATTTTCAGGGATTTGCGGGCGATGCAATACAATGGCTATCTGGTCGAGGTAAGATGGGGACTCTTTCATGGGTCGTCTCATTGTAAGTGCAGGGTTGTAAAGGGTAGTATACCTCAGGTTCACCTTTGTTTTAAAGCCATCAGCTGAGCTAAGTTATAATTAAGAGGCTGTGGACCTTCCATGGGCAGAAGACAGCTAGGAAAACTAGGCACTAAGGACTAAGCACTGGGCACCAAATTATTAAAGGATTCAGGAGGCAAGAACATGAAGATTGTTTTTCCATTCTGGCTCCTGACTCCTTGAGCCCTAACGATTTGAACGACTTGAACGATCTTAACGATTTGCAGACCTTGTTGACAGGAATCAGACCTCTTTATTAGAATAGAAGCGATTCATCAGCGCTGACAAAAAATTTTGCTTATCTCGCCTCGCTCCTAGCCTGCCCTCAAAGACACGAAAGGTTGCGCTGACATCATGGCTCTCCGATCTCTCATTGTTGTCACCCTTGTCGGCTTGTTTTTATTGTGCACCAGAGCCACCATTTCTAACACGGCCGCCATGGAGGGTAATACTATGCCGTTGGAACAAATCCGTGAGTCGGTGATTGCCGGGTCGTGGTATCCGGGGAATGCTTCTCGTCTACAGCAAGAAGTCCAAGATTATCTAAGCCAGGCTTCAGTGGCGGATTTCAAAGGAGAACTGATTGCACTCATATCACCCCATGCTGGTTATCGCTATTCTGGACAGGTTGCCGCCTATGCCTACAAGATCCTGGAAACACACAAATTTGATACCGCAGTGGTAATTGCTCCGAGCCATCGGGCCTACTTTAAAGGGGTATCGGTGTATGACCAAGGGGGCTACCGCACGCCACTTGGAGTGGTGCCCCTAGATAAAGAGTTTGTGGCAGAACTCAAGGAACGAGAAAGTCGAATTAGCTATGTTGCCGAGGCCCACAGCCAGGAACATTCCCTTGAGATTCAGCTTCCCTTTATTCAGGTTGTCATGCCTGAAGGCAAGCTAGTCCCCCTTGTCATGGGGGATCAGAGTTTTGACACCTGTCAGTGGTTGGCCCAAGCGCTGGCGCACTGCATCAGGGGTAAGTCGGTAGTAGTAGTAGCAAGTTCTGATCTGTCCCATTTCCATCCGTATAATGAGGCAAAAAGACTGGATCAGGTGGTGGTCGACAGGGTAAATGCATTTGATCCGCGGGGATTGAGCAATGATCTGGCCGGGGGCAAATGTGAGGCCTGCGGCGGCGGCCCTATGGTTACTGCCATGTTGGTTGCCCGTGAGTTAGGAGCAAATAAAAGCCGCGTTTTGCACTACGCCAACTCTGGCGATGTTACTGGCGATCACAGCGGGGTAGTGGGCTACATGGCCGCAGCCTTGTGGGCGAATCCTAAGAAAGCTGGAGGGCAGAAGGAAGTAGATCAACGACTTGGTGTGGACCTGGGGCTGACCTCAGAGGAAAAAGCGCAGCTGCTGCAAATTGCTCGAGACGTTGTGGAGGCCCACTGCCGAGGCGGTAAATCCCCTAGAGCTGAGGTTGCCTCTCCCACCCTTAATGAACCAAGGGGTGCATTTGTGACTCTCCACAAGGATGGAAAACTCAGGGGGTGCATAGGTCACATCCGGGCGCAAAAACCTTTAGTTGAGACCATTGTCGAGATGGCAGAAGCGGCTGCTTTCCAGGATCCCCGCTTCCCACCTGTAACTTCACAGGAGTTAGGCCAGCTGGAATATGAGATTTCTGTTCTCACCCCACTTCGACGAATCAAAGATGTGGAAGAAATACAAGTTGGTACACACGGGATTTACATGAAAAGGGGCGGTTCAAGTGGGCTGCTACTGCCGCAAGTGGCAACTGAATGGGGCTGGGACCGGACCACATTTTTGGAGCACACCTGCACCAAGGCTGGGTTGCCGGAAGATGCCTGGAAGGATAGAAAAACAGAGATCTATATCTTCTCTGCTGATGTATTCTCGCCCGATGATCTATAAGCAGAGGACGGAGGTCGGAGGACAGAAGACAGAATTGCGGATTGCGGATTGGGAAATCAGAAGCGAGGAGTCAGGAGACAGGAGTCAGAATCCAGGAGGCAAACGTAAAGACTGACCTTCCATTCTGGCTCCTGACTACTTAAGCTTTTGCGATTTGAACGATTTCAACGGTTTTTGGTAAATGGAAGAAAGAATTAGTAGGCGAGATTTTTTGAGACAATGCGGCCGCTGCGCCCTCTTGAGTTTGACCCTGGAGTCCCTTGTCTTGATGACGACGGCCTCCCATTCGCAGGCTTTGAACTTGAAGAAAGGTTACCTGGGCCGCAAGCTTTCCCCTTTTTTCACTGCCCTTGAAGATGGTAGGGTACGTTGTGAGCTTTGCCCCCACCTCTGCGAAGTAGAGGAGGGTGAAAGGGGCTATTGTGAAGTACGGGAAAATATTGGTGGTCGTTACTATTCGTTGGTCTACGGTAACCCCTGTGCAGTGCATGTGGATCCCATAGAAAAGAAACCCTTTTATCATGTCCTTCCCACTAGTCGATCTTTCTCTATTGCCACCGTGGGGTGCAATTTCGATTGTAAGTTTTGTCAAAACTGGGAAATCTCGCAGGCTCGGCCGGACGACACCCACAATTACGACCTGCCACCTGAACAGGTAGTGGAGTTGGCCTTACAGTACAAATGCCAATCCATCGCATCTACCTATGTGGAGCCTACAATCTTCACAGAATACATGATCGACATTGGTATTATTGCTCAAAAGCAGTCCGTCTTGAAGGTCATGCATTCCAATGGGTATATCAATTGGGCCCCCCTTCAGGAACTGGGTAAGTATTTGAACGCTGCCTGCATTGATCTGAAGGGCTTCACTGAGTCCTACTACAAAAATCTTACTGAGGGATCTCTTGAGCCTGTACTGGAGACACTTAAAGGCCTGAAGAATTTGGGTATTCACACTGAAATTGTCAATTTAGTGATTCCAGGGAAAAATGATGATATGGAACAGGTGGCTGCCATGTGCAGGTGGATCAAGAACGAACTAGGGCCAGACGTGCCGCTGCACTTCAGCCGCTTTTATCCCCTTTACAAACTGAAGAGTTTACCGCCAACCCCGGTATCTACCCTGGAGCGCGCTCGAGACAGGGCCCTCAAAGAGGGACTTCATTTCGTCTACATTGGAAACGTACCTGGTCATCCTGGCGAACACACTGAATGTCCCCGTTGCAAAACCAGGATCATCCAGCGCTGGGGATACAGAGTCCAGGTACTGCATCTAAAAAACGGCCGCTGTGACCAGTGCGGCCAGCCCATACCAGGGATTTGGCAACTTTAGCTAGTCAGCTAGTAAATTCGAGCTAATCTGCTCCTTGCAAGAATTCGTTGGCCAGGTAAGTGGCAGTCGCCAAGGAATCTGCATTGTGGACTAGACTCCATAGGGTATGGCCAAAGGCATAATTTTGGGAGAAGTAAAAAGTAAATCGCTTGAGCAGAGGAAGGGTGTATTTTGGTTCCATAGAGTTTTCCAGAATTGCAGTAAAACGCTTAAAGGCATAGGCCGGATCTGGATAGTTGTTGTCGTAAAGATCTGCTGAGAGTGAATTGGCTATTTGGCGGAAGAGCCAGGGGCTTTTGACCGCAGCGCGGCCAATCATAACCCCGTCACACCCGGTTAGCTCGAACATTCGCTTGGCAGCCTGGGGGGAATTGACGTCACCGTTTCCGATGACAGGGATATCCAGAAGTTCTTTTATCTTTCCAATATACTCCCAGCGAGCCGGCCTCTTGAGTCTATCCTGTTTCAGTCGTGGGTGCACACAAACAGCATCCACTCCGCTGTCCTGAAGCATGAGACAAAAATCCCGCAACCCGTTCCAGTCTATTGTCCAACCCAAACGGATTTTAGCGGTGAGCGGCAGGTCAGTGGCTTTGCGGCCAACTCTAACTATTGCCTCTGCCCGTTTTGGTTCTTTCATTAAGGCAATGCCGCCTCCTCTTTTGGCTATTAAAGCGGTGGTGCATCCCATGTTCAAATCAATGCCATCTCCGCCGCAGGACTCGATCTTGTCAATGGCAGCTTCTAGTTCCTCAGAGTGGGATACTAGTAACTGGTAAGAAATGGGCCGTTCTTGAGCAGTACCTCGCAGCCAGGGTGATGACTCGGGCGACTCAGAGGGGAGAGCCCGGGCGCTGAGCATCTCCGTATAAAAGAGACCGCAACCACCGAATTCAGCCACTAACTGCCGCAAAACAGTGTGGGTCAGCCCACTCATGGGAGCCAAAATTAGCGGTGGGTCCACTTTGAGATTTTTGATGTAGAGAGGTTTCACTTGCACTGAACGCTCTCAAGCCAATCATCGGCGGTTTTCTGGTGTGATTGTCAGTACATCGTTTCACAGATAAAATGGCGAGAAGGGCGAGACGGGACAAAACTATGGTCTAAAATATTGACGCCATTTTCTCTCGTCTCGCTCGACCTCTCGACCTCCCGTCTCGTATCGCAAAACGCTCTGCGTTTTGCGATGATAGTTTACGTACTAACTAACCAAGAGTAAACTCTAATGTTGCAAACTTACACGGCTAAAAACCGCTGCGCTGGCGCCATAGTCCCGCCTTGGCGGAACGGCTGCCCTCGGCCGTGAGCTCGGGCCGAACGGTACTCGCCTCGGACAGAAGTGCACGTACGGTCAAGTACGTCTCGACCTATCCGAGCCTGTGTGCAGCCACATCTGACTGACTCTTGGGCGTTTTTACTCGACATAGGTATGCAACATTAGGGTAAGAGTGAGGTGTATATGTTTTGGCTTGTTTTGCTCCTGTTATTTTGGTCAATGGGTGTTGCATTTACCTATGTGCTTTTCTATTACGAATCTGCCAATGGTCCTCACCTGGAGGTTCTGCGCTCAAGAGGTTCGGTGCCTATTATGATTCTCAGGGGTTTCCTCTGGAGTCTCTACAGCCATTTGCTCGTCCTACTGACAGCGGCAACTGCTTTACACCGCGAATACTATAGGTTGCCAGCTGGCCCGGCCAACAGAACTCCGATTATTTTTGTCCATGGACTTTATCACAACCATACGGCCTGGTACCTTTATCTCCGCTGGTTTCGCCGCTGGGGTTGGAGACATATGAAAGCAATTAATCTGCGGGGAAAATTTCGATCTATTCACGAGTTTGCCCGTATTCTGGCGGACGAAGTCGAAAAAGTAATAGCTGAAACCCAAAGTGAAAAGGTGGATTTGGTCGGTCAGAGCATGGGCGGACTGGTTATCAGAACCTATCTATCGGAAAACTCTGGCCAAGCAAAAATCCGCAGGGTTGTTACCTTAGGAAGTCCGCACCGAGGCTCAAAACTGGCAGTTTTCGGCCTGGGTCAAGGAGCAAAAGAAATGATTCCAGGAAGCGCATTTCTGGAGTCACTGAATCAGGGTGTCCAAATTCCAGAAGGTGGTCGTTTTTATGCTATCTACACTATTGTGGACAACATGGTTCTGCCCAACGAATCCGCGAACCTTACTTGGGATGGAGTGAAGAACCTAGAGACTCGAATTGTAAATCACGTAGGCTTAGCGTATTGCAAACATACGGCACGCTTAGTAAAAGAGTGCCTGGATGAGGATTAACCCGGATGTTTCATGAATTGCTGTCACGAGACCACGAAGATGGGCGTGCCACAGGGCAACCGCAGGGTATTGGTCCCGAGGCGTACCTGAATGGTACGTCGCAGGGGCCAACACCCGAGGACGCACGGAAGGATGCCCATATCCGTGTTCGTAGTAAGCAATCCATGAAACATCCGGGTTAGGACAGGAGAGAAAAATGGATCGATTCCAGTGCGCCCAGTGCAACGAGATTTTCTATTTTGATATGAAATTAGAGGGCATGGAAGCTAAACCGGGTGAGAAAGTGTCTCTAGCCTGTCCTCATTGTGAGCATCAGTGGTCGTATTATAGGCCGGAAGATGTTGACAGGAAGGTTACTATTCACTAAGTGAAATTGGATGAATTCGTAAGTCAGCGTTCTGCGCAGGGTGCGCAGTTCAAGAAATAAGGCGGGCCTGAAGGAAATGCCAATAGAAAGGTTGCCTGAGCCAATTGGCAACTTTTACGCAGCACGAAGACGGGCTGAAAACCAGTGTACTTTCTCTTCTTGAAACCTCACCATTGCTTTTTGAAAGGCCGCTAGTTTGTCACACTCTCTCATGCACAGTTCTCGATCTTCATCTAGCCTAGGGCAGCCGCGGCAGGGACTCTCAACGGTCTTGATAATCATCCTTTCATTGTAGTCCATTTTCATCCCCTCTCGCCCAGAATGCGAGCTTGGGGTTCACGATTATTTAATCTTTTTTCATTTTAGCAAACCTGTTATTTCTGTCAATAAAAACAGGAGACCAAAATAAGGTTTCAGTGTTCAGGTTTCAGGTTTCAGCTTTTGTCTTTATTCTCCTGACACCTGAAACCCGAAACCTAAAGCCGTGAAACCAGACACCTGACAGCCAAAATGATGACATCCGAAATCCGAAATTGATGTAGTGGAGGCTTGTATTGTTCGGGTAGGGCAATTTTGTTATAGTGAGCCCGCTCTGAGACGAAGGTATCCCGGGCGATTGAACTACGAAGGTCACAGAGTACGCTAAGCGCATAGCGCAAAGCGAATCAATAAATTAAAACCACACGCTATGCGCTCTGCAGCAAAAACTTGGTGTTTTTTGTGGCTAGACCTTTCGATCTAGTCTGGGAGATTCTAGTGGAGCTAGAAAATGACCGAGTGGCAACAAAGATTGGCCAGGAGGATTGAGGCGGCCAGAGGTGACAGGCCCGTGGATCTCCTTTTTCGGGGGGCAAAGGTGGTCAACGTTTTTACAGGTGAGTTGGTCTCAACCTCCGTTGCCGTATTCGATGGCGTGGTTGTTGGCTTTGATGATCGTCAAGCAAAAGAGGTTGTCGAAGTCAATGGTGCCATTCTCTCCCCAGGTTTTATTGACGGCCACTTTCACCTGGAAAGCACCCTCCTTGTGCCAGCGGAATTTGCCAGAGCAGTACTTCCCCATGGGACCACTACGGTTGTGGCTGATCCCCATGAGATTGCCAATGTTGCCGGTGTTGCCGGTGTCGAATTTATGCTGGAGGCGAGCGAGGAAGTGGGGCTTGAGATCTTCTATATGGCCCCTTCCTGTGTGCCGGCCACTAACATGGAGACCGCCGGGGCTGAATTGAGTTCTAGTGATCTTGAAATACTGGCCCGACATCCCCGAGTACTGGGCCTGGCGGAGATGATGAACTTCCCGGGTGTGATTTATGCAGACCCGACTATTTTGGACAAACTAGAACGTTTTCGGGGCAAGGTAATTGATGGACATTCGCCGGGTCTTAGCGGCGCCTTACTGGATGCTTATCTGTGTGGTGGGATTGGGTCGGATCACGAATGTACTCGTTTCGAGGAGGCCAGGGAGAAGCTCGCCAAAGGGATGCACATCATGTTACGGGAAGGCAGTCAGGCCCGCGACCTAGAAGCATTGGCTCCTCTGGTAACCGCTCATACTAAACACCGTTGCATGTTGGTAAGTGACGACTGCCATCCGGAAGATCTGCTCGAGCAAGGGCACATGAATCGGGTTCTGAAAAGGGCTATTGAGTTGTCCATCGACCCAATAAGCGCTATCCAGTTGGCGAGTCTTAATGCGGCCCGCTACTTTGGCTTGCGCACCCTGGGTGCTATTGCTCCAGGGTATCAAGCGGATATAGTGGTGCTCGGATCACTGGAATCGTTGGAAGTGTCCAGGGTATACAAGAAAGGTCAACTGGTTGCCAAAGATGGCAAGTGTTTGCTACCAGGCCTAGGAGCCGCAAAAGAGACTGAGCTAATTTCTATGAAACTAGGGGAATTGAGGGAAGACGACCTGCGTATTCAGGTGCAAGGCTCAAGGGTAAGGGCTATTCGAGTTGTGCCCAATACCTTGATAACCGACGAGGAGATTCTCCCCATAGCGGCAAGGCAGGGTGCGGCCGTGAGTGAGCCGGACCGAGATTTGCTGAAGATGGTTGTGATTGAGCGACACCGCGGTAGCGGTCGTAGGGGTTTTGCTTTCATCCGTGGTCTTGGTCTCCGCCAAGGAGCACTTGCCTCAACAGTGGCTCATGATTCTCACAATCTTATTGTAGTCGGCGTCAATGACTCGGATATGGTAGTTGCGGCCAATGTCTTAAGAGAGTTGGGAGGTGGACTGGTAGTGGTTAAGGACGGTCAAGTTGAAGCGCAGCTGCCGCTGCCTATTGCTGGTCTTGTCTCTAATGCTTCCCTGGAACGAGTGGTGGAGTTAAAAAAAGAGGTCGACCAAGCTGCCCTGAAGCTTGGGGCCAGCCTGGAACAACCATTTATGGCCCTATCATTTATGGCCTTACCAGTAATACCTAAACTTAAGCTAACAGATCAGGGGCTTGTTGATGTTGAAAGTTTCACCCACGTACCGCTCTTTGTCTAGAGCAGAGAGCATGGGGCATAGAGCCTAGGGTATGGGGCATAGGGCATAGGGCATAGGGAAATACAGCTGGCGGGCCGCAGAGATCAGAGATCGGTGGACAGGGTTCAAGCTGATCTCTGACATCCGACTTCTGACCTCTGGAATGGACGATTTGAACGGTCGATGAATATGCAAAGTTTTATCGAACTTCTTAAGACGACCCAGCTTCCGGGGGCGCGCCTGGTGCATCATGAGTTCATCCCAAGTCGGAGAGCCGTATATGGTGATGTCCATCCGCCACTTGCCCCGCCGCTGAGTTCCGCTCTTGCCAAGCTAAATATCACCAAATTGTATAACCATCAGGCGGAGAGTCTCAGCAGCATTCGCCAGGGCGAAAATGTGGTGGTGGCCACACCCACGGCCAGTGGCAAATCCCTCATCTACAACCTAGCCCTAGTAGAGTCGCTCAGTCAGGAAGCTGCTGGCCACGGACTCTACCTCTTTCCTCTCAAAGCCCTGGCGCAGGATCAATACCAGGCCTTTGTGGCACTCAATCAAGCACTGCCAGCCGAACTCCAGTTGCAAGCCGCTGTTTATGATGGAGATACCCCCTCGAGTCAACGGCGACGAATTAAAGAAAACTTACCCCATTTGATCATTTCGAACCCAGATATGCTCCATCTGGGGTTTTTGCCCTTCCATCAACAGTGGGAGAACTTTTTTCGTAATCTCCGCTTTGTAGTAATCGATGAAGTACACACATATCGGGGCATTTTTGGCTCCCATGTAGTGCAAGTTCTACGCAGACTACAAAGGGTTTGCCAGCTCTATGGATCCCAGCCCAGGTACATCTTGCTCTCTGCTACCATCGAGAACGCCGGAGATTTTGCTAGTCGGTTAACCGGCATGGAATTCCGGGCAGTGGAGCAGAATGGTGCACCTCAGGCAGGAAGGCATTTCTTTTTCGTCAATCCTGACATAAGCGCTACTACTGTGGCAGCCCGTCTCTTCGTCAAAGCACTGCAGAGAAACCTTAAGACCATCGCTTTCACCCAGGCTCGCAAGCTCACTGAAATCATCCATATGAACGTGGCTGAAGCAATGCCGGAGCTTGCCTCTAAGGTGAGCTCATATCGGGCTGGCTTTCTCGCTGAAGAGAGGCGAGATATAGAACAAGGCTTGGCTAGCGGCTCAGTGGCTGGAGTAATTTCCACTAGCGCTTTGGAGATGGGCATTGACATTGGCGGTCTGGACGCCTGCATTTTAGTCGGGTATCCAGGCACTATCATCAACACCTGGCAGCGCAGTGGCAGGGTTGGGCGAGGACGAAGTGATTCGCTGGTGATTCTCATAGCCCAGCCAGACGCTCTTGATCAATACTTCATGCGTCATCCTGAAGACTTTTTCCAACGTTCTTTCGAGGCAGCG
>Ga0209536_100013716_pt1 | contig 11672 bp, 7 predicted proteins | sample DeeMarSeWOR28_12_FD_187461 | JGI IMG/M metagenome (GOLD analysis project Ga0209536, IMG submission 187461) | Marine sediment microbial communities from White Oak River estuary, North Carolina - WOR-2-8_12 (SPAdes) (version 2) | ecosystem: Environmental > Aquatic > Marine > Intertidal zone >... | reverse complement strand
GCCGGGTTGGCGATTCTAGTCGATCCGATAGTTGGGAGCTTCCTTGGTGATGATGACATCGTGCACGTGGCTCTCCTGGAGCCCCGCCGAGGAGATGCGGACGAAGCGCGCGCGATCACGCAGCGACTCGAGGTCGTGGGCGCCCACGTATCCCATGCCCGAGCGGAGCCCCCCGACGAGCTGGTGAACGTTGCTGGTGAGGCTTCCGCGGTAGGGGATCCGGCCCTCGATGCCCTCGGGCACGAGCTTGCTGCGGTCCTCGACATCGGACTGGAAGTAGCGATCTGCACTGCCCTCGGCCATGGCACCGAGCGATCCCATGCCGCGATAGACCTTGTAGGACCGCCCCTGGTAGAGGACGACCTCGCCGGGAGCCTCGTCGGTGCCGGCGAAGAGGGAGCCGATCATGACGCTGGACGCGCCGGCGGCGAGCGCCTTCACCAGGTCTCCCGAGAACTTGATGCCACCGTCCGCGATCACAGGGATCCCGGCCCGCCGCGCGACCCGTGCCGACTCGAGCACGGCAGTGAACTGCGGGACCCCGACGCCGGCGACCACCCGCGTCGTGCAGATCGACCCGGGCCCGACGCCCACCTTGACGGCGGACACTCCGGCCTTGATCAGTGCCTCGGTGCCCTCCGGAGTGGCCACGTTTCCCCCCACGATCGGGAGCTCCGGGAAGTGCTGGCGCAGCGCCGTGACGGTGTCGAGCACACCGCGGGAGTGGCCGTGGGCCGTGTCCACCACGATCACGTCGACCTCGGCCTCCACCAGGGCCTGCACGCGGGCGAGGTGGTCCGCGCCTACGCCCACTGCCGCACCGCAGCGCAGCCGCCCCATGCCGTCCTTGGAGGCCGCAGGGAAGCGCTGGCTCTTCTCGATGTCCTTGATCGTGATCAGCCCGCGCAGGGTTCCGTCGTCGTCCACGACCAGCAGCTTCTCGATGCGGTGCTCGTGGAGGAGCTCCTTGGCCCTCTCCATGCCCGTCCCGGGCGGGACCGTGACCAGGTTCTCCGCCGTCATGTAGCGGGAGATCTCCTGGTGGGTGTCGCGTACGAAGCGCAGGTCCCGGTTCGTGAGAATCCCGACCGCCTTGCCGTCGCGCACGATGGGAACGCCCGAGATGCGGAAGCGGGCCATCAGCTCCAGCGCCTCGTAGATGCGCTGCTCCGGCGACATGGTGATCGGATCGACGATCATGCCGGACTCGGAGCGCTTGACCTTGTCGACCTCGGCGGCCTGCTCGTCCGGCGCGAGGTTCTTGTGGATCACCCCGATGCCGCCGTTCTGGGCCAGGCAGATCGCCGTCTCGTGCTCGGTGACCGTGTCCATCGCCGCAGCGACCAACGGCATGTTGAGCGAGATCTCGCGGGTGAGCTGGGTGCTGATGTCGACGTCGGGGGGCAGGACCTCGCTCGCCCCCGGCACCAGCAGCACGTCGTCGAAGGTGAGACCCTCTCGAATCAGCTCGTCCGTCATGGGAAGTCACCCGCCGGTTGGAGGACGACCGCCGAATGAGCGGGTGGCGTTGGATCCGTCGACCCTTCGCTCCCGCAGCATCCGTGATCGCAGTGTTCGCGCTCTCCGTATCCGAGGCCTTCGGGCACGTCGAGATCGACTCGCTGGATCGAAGGTGCAACCCACCCCGAGGATCTGGTCGACTCGCTCGATCCACCACGACCAGACCGGTGGTACGCCACACCCCGAGCGTTTGGCCGAGGGTAATCGCTGCTCTGGAGCGGGTCAACCGAGCGCGCGGTGCAGCCGCCCTCGAGCCCGCCCACAGCCGGCGCGCTCACGCGAGCAGTCGGCTCAGCAGGTCCCGGATCGCGGAGATCGACACCTCGGGATCCTCGACCGGGATCTCGACGACGCTCCGATCGTCGAAGAGCGACAGGCCGTCGCAGAGCGCGCCGACCTGGGAACCCGACTCCTTCCCCGCGAAGATCGCGTGGAGCACCCGCGCCCGCGGCAGCGCCGACACCCGCTCGATGGCCGGGCGCAGCGCGCTGATGGACGCCTGCACGTTGCCCGCATGGGCGAAGAGGATCCCGATCGCACCGTGGGCGGCCAGGGGCCAGGCCGCTGCGAAGCGCGGCTCGGCCAGGGCGCCCAGCCACTCCACCCCCAGGTCGTCCTCCACGGCGATGCGACCGAGCGGTGCGATGGCCGGCGTCGGCCCCTCCGGCTCGTCCATGCAGGCGCCGGGAAGCTCCCCGACCAGGCCGCAGAAGGCGTGGATCGCGTCCTCGTCGGCGGCGAACACCACGACCTTGACGTCCCGGTGGCCGCCGGGCTCGAGCCGCTCGCGCAGCCGGGTCGCCAGCGGTGCCGGAAGCGCCTCGCTCCGCCCCGCCGGTCCCGGGCTCGCGTCCTCCTGGTGCAGCTGGATCAGGCCCTTGCGGTGCATGGTCGAGAGCGTGCGGAGCACCTGATAGTCCGGAAAATCGCAGCGGTCGAGCACGTCCCTCACGCGATCCGTGAGCTCGAGCACCATCAGCACTTCCTGGGTCAGCGGGTGCAGGACCGCCGGCAGGGACGCGCGGGAGACGGCCAGCCTGACCCGGGCCCGGTCCGGCGGGATGTCCACCACGAGCCGATCCCACTCCGCGGCCTGTCGGCGTCCCTCCCGCAGCAGGGCGCGGGTCGGACGCTCGATCGTCGCATCGGAATCGACCCCTTGGGGCACGAAGGCGAAGCGGCCGCGATCCCAGGAGAAGAGGCGGTAGAGGGCCTTCTCCCCCTGGACGGCGCCCGTCTCGGCGTGGACCAGATCGCCCTCCTGGAGCGCGACACGGCCGCGCTCCTCCTGCCGCCCGGAGCGACGCGTCAGCTCGATCCAGCCGGACTTGCGGTTCACGTGGAAGAGCTCGATCAGCTCGGCCAGCGAGACCTGGATCAGGTCGCCCTCGATCCCACCGGCCCCGGAGTCATGCTCGGGAGCCGTGGAGGCGCGCTGCTTGCTGAGTAGGGTCAGCAGGAAGTGGGCGATCGTCTCCGGATCGGCGTGGCCCGGGACCACGCGCCCGATGGAGTCGTCCACCAGCGCCTCGACGTGCTCGTCGGCGATCAGCAGGATCCCGAGGTGCTCCGTGCGCGGGTTGGCGCGCAGGATCGAGGACAGACGCTCGCCATCGATCAGCGGGAGGTCGATCTGGACCACCATCGCCGCCGGAGTCTCCGCCAGCGCGAGCTCCAGCGCCTGCGCCCCGTGCGACGCGGGCACCACGTCGATCCCCTGCTCGAGGCAGGCCGCTGCCAGGCGCTCGGCGCGGTCGAAGTCGCTGTCCGCAATCAGGACGACGTCGCGCAGCCGGCCAGTTCTCGATCGCATGCCCTCTCCTCAGCCCAGCGCCGGCAGGCGCAGCTCCCGCTGCAGCCGGAAGACCAGGTACTCGGCGATGCCCGCGTCACTGGTGTGGTAGAGAGCGCGCCCATCGCCGGACGGCTTCTCGTCGCAGAGCAGTACGTAGGCCGGCCCGTCGCCGAAGTGGACGACGAAGGGCGGACAGCCGCCCAGTCGGGCGGCGGGCAGCCAGGTCACCGGCCCCTCTCCCTCCCGGGGGGCTGCCGGGGCCGCCAGGATCACGACCTCCGTACCCTCGGCGGCCGCGCGGCGCGTGTCGAAGTCCTCCAGGGCGTCCGCGAAGGTGTCGCCCGGGTGGAAGAAGAACAGGTTCCGGTCCCGGGCACGGCGTCCGACCTCCCCGAGGGCGAGCCGGACCAGGGAGTCGAGGTCCTCGTCCGGCTCGGTGCTTCCCTCCTCGAGCAAGGCGTGCATGCACTCGGCGAGGCTCATGGCATCGAAGCGCCGGGTCAGGGAGAGGGTCCGCCCGTCTTCCTCGACCCGGCTGCGGATCAGCCGGTCGAGCGACTCGAGCCGGACGGCGTCCGCGGGACAGTTCGCCACCCCGATCCGGAGCTCCGCGGCGAGAGCCTCCGGCAGCGAGGAGAGCAGGTCGCAGCCCTCGAGGGCAATCCGCGCTCGGCGCTTGAACGTCACCGTGCCGATCGTGTCCGACTCGGTGAGCAGGACCCACAGCGCGAATCGCTCGTCCACGGCCATCAGATCCGTGGCGCGCAGGGTCCGGCGCAGGGCGGCCGTGACCTCCAGCCACCAGCGGCCGAAGGGCTCCTCCCCCAGCTCGTCGCGGATGGCATCGATGGGCGCGATCTCGACCTTGACCAGGCCGAAGGTCCGCCCGAAGCGGTTCGCGCGCTCGATCTCGTTGCGCACGAGATCCTCGATGTACTCGTAGCGATACGCACCCGAGACCGGGTCCTGGAGACTGTGTCGCTCGAGGCTCTCGAAGCGCGCCACGTTCTCCAGCGCCCGCTCGGCGAAGCGGCCGAACTTCTCGGCGCAGGCCCGATCGGTGTCGTCGAAGTGGTCCCCCCCGAGCTTGTCGCCGAGACGCGCAACGCCCAGGATCCGCTCGCCGGCGCGCAGCGCCACGAAGAGCGAGGGCAACGCCCCCGCCCCCGCATCCCAGGGAGCGATGGCGGAGCGGGAGCCCGCGGCGAGCGCTTCCGGCAGGTCGTCCAGCGCGACGGCCGCGCGCTCCTCGGCGGCCCGGACGAGGCCCTGGGCCGCCGACAGGCGGAACGGCGCCCCCTCGCCCTGGGAGGCCAGCCACAGCACGCCGCCCTGCGCCCCGGACTCGGCGACGAGACCGTCGAGGAGCTTCTGGGCCAGGGCGTCGGAGGAGAGCTGCGTGAAGAGCCCCAGGGCGCGCTCGAAGAGCGAGCGCTCCCCCATGTACTCGATGTTCTCGGCCAACAGGCGGTCGCGCTCGTTGAGCAGGCGACGACGGGCCAGGATGGCCTCGATGCTGGCCACCAGCGTCTCGCGATCGAAGGGCTTGAGCAGGTAGTCGTCGGCCCCGATCTTCATGGCGTCGACGGCGCTCTTCACGTCCACGACGCCCGTCACGACGATCACGTCCTGCTCCGGATCGCGCTCCTTGACGCGCTGGACCAGGTCCGTCCCGTTCATCACGGGCATCACCAGGTCGGTGATGACCACGTCGAAGATCCCGCGCTCGAGCAGGTGGATCGCCTCCTCCCCACTCGCCGCGGTCTCGACCTCGTAGCCCTCCTCGCGCAGGAGCCCCTCGATCAGCTCCCGGAAGTAGCGCTGGTCGTCGACCGCCAGTACCCGCCCTTTGGGCATCGATCCCCCTCCGCGAACCACGCGGCGAGGATCGGGCCAGCTGACCCTATGCCTCGACGGCGGCGCTCCGCCCCGTTCCATCGGCGGGTCGGGGCCGGCGCTTCACCGCTGCGAGCCCCTGCGGAGGAGAATCCTCGAGCTCCCCGATCAGCGAGTGCGGGGTCGCCTCGGCGATGCGCAGCGACACGAGCACCCCGGGCTTCGGCGCCGATTCGCGCGGGACTGAAAAATTCACGACCCGGTGGTAGGGGTCGCGCCCGGAGACCTGCCCGGCCCCGCGGCGGCTGCCGCCCTCCACGAGAACCCGCGCCGCCTGGCCCACGCGGCTGCGGTGATAGTCGAGCGTGAGGGCGCGCTGGAGCTCCTGAAGCTCCGCGAGCCTCGCCTGGGCCTCCTCCGGAGAAACGGCGTCGGAGAGCTCCGCGGCCTTCGTGTGCGGGCGCGGGGAGTACTTGAACGAGAAGCTGTCCACGAAGCCGACGTCTCGCACCAGCCTCAGCGTGTCTCGAAACGCCTCGCGTGTCTCCCCGGGGAAGCCCACGATCAGGTCGGTCGTGATGGCCAGGTCCGGCCGTGCCGCGCGCAGCGCGTCGACGAGGCGCCGGTACTCGTCGGCCCGGTAGCGCCTCCGCATGCGCTCGAGCACGGCGTCCGAGCCGCTCTGGACCGGCAGGTGGACGTGGGGGCAGAGCGAGGCCAGCTCCCCGTGACCGGCGATCAGGGCCGCGTCGTAGAAGATCGGGTGGGGGCTCGTGTACCGGATCCGCTCGATGCCCGGGATCGCGTCGAGGCGGCGCAGCAGCTCCGCGAAGGCGACGGTCCCGGCGGCGGCCGCCTGCCCGCGCCGCAGGTCGTGGCGGCCATAGGCGTTCACGGTCTGGCCCAGCAGGGTGATCTCGCGCACGCCCCGCTCGGCGAGGGACGCCGCCTCCGCGACGATCCCTTCGGCGGGACGACTGATCTCCCGCCCCCGGGTGTGCGGCACCACGCAGAAGGAGCAGAACATGTCGCAGCCTTCCATCACCGTGAGGAAGGCGCGCCCCGGCGTTCCCCCCTCGAAGGCGGGATGCCGCTCGGGCAGGTCGAAGCGCTCGAGGTCCGCGCTCTCGTCGGTCCGCACGCTGCGACGTCCGTCCTGCGCCGTGCGGGCCATCTCCGGCACGAAACGCAGGTTGTGAGGGCCGAACGCGAAGTCGACGAAGGGAAAGCGACGCAGGATCGCATCGCCCTCCTGCTGCGCCACGCAACCGGCGACGCCGAGCACCCGGCCCGACCGCGCCGCCTTCCACGTACGCAGGGCGCCGAGGTCGCTGTAGAGACGGTGCTCCGCCTTCTCGCGGATCGAGCAGGTGTTGATGATCAGGAGATCGGCCTGCTCGAGCTCGTCGGTGGCGTCGTAGCCGTCGTGATGGAGCAGATTCGCGACCTTCTCCGAGTCGTGGACGTTCATCTGACACCCATAGGTGCGGATCAGGAAGCGCGGGGTCGGAAGCACGGCGTGGACTCCGGGAATCGAGGAAGGATACGGCGCCCGCGAGGCTAGCCGCGGGGCGTCCTCGGGGCCGGGGCCCGAGCCCAGAAACCCTCGTAGATCCGATGCGAGACAGATCCCTATATTCTTGTTTTTCATGGGGAAATCGGAATGGTCCAGAAGCCGACCGAAATAATGCTCTGCGAAAGAAGAAATAGCGTTTGACGTCGGCCCCTGGGCCGACCATAATGCCGTCGTTGGCAGAGCGGGAAGGGGACCCGGAGACCCTCACCCAGAACTTTCACTCAGGTTATGGAGCGGCGGTGGATCTGGCACATTTCTGACCGAAATGTCCAACCTCTCACCCCCCATCATCCATCCACCGCCCTCCCCCCTGTAAAGCGCCCCCCACCGAACACGGCGGGGGGCGCTTTCTCTTTTGGGGGGGCGCCTTGCCGCCAGGGCGAACGGGCGAGGCCCGAGCGGCAGCGTCTAGAGCAGCAGGCCGTCCACGACCTTGGAGAGCTGCCGGAGGTTGCGGACCTCCTCGGCGACGTCGCAGTAGGGCAGATACTTGTCCATCACCGAGTCCCCGAAGCCCCAGGCGCTCGGATTCTCGGGATTCAGCCAGACCACGTTCTTCGCCTTGTTGTGGATGTCGCGAAGGCACCAGGCCCGCGGATCGTTGTAGTTGTTTCGCGCGTCGCCCAGGATCAGCACCGTGGTCTTGTTGTCGATCGCGGAGAGGTGGTTCTGCCAGAAGTGGTGGAAGGCGTAGCCGAAGTTCGAGCGGGTGTAGACGTTGATGACGTCACCGCCCTCGAGCGACTCCTCGATGGCCTTGTTGATGTCCAGCTCCTGGAAGAGCGGGGTCACCTCGCCGAGCTCCGCCACGAAGACGAAGGCGCGGATCTTCGTGAAGGCCTCCTGGAGCGTGTAGACGAACTGGAGCATGAAGCGCGAGACGTTCGCGACGGACGAGGAAACGTCCGTGAGAATAACCAGCTTGGGCCGATCCTTCTTGCGCTGCTTGAACACCAGCTCGAAGGGGATCGCCCCGTGGGACATGTTGCGACGCAGGGTCTGGTGGAGGTCCAGCTTTCCACGCTTCAGGCGGCGTCGCCGGATCGAGAGCACGTTCTTGATCCGCTGGGCGAGGCGCTCGACCACCTCCCGCATCTTGCGGATCTCCTCCTCCGTGAGGTGATAGAAGCTCTTCTCCAGCAGGGTCTCCCGCCGGAACTTCTCCATGTAGTCGTGGTTCTGCTTCTGGAGCTCCCGCTCGGTGAAGGCCCGGACGCTGCGGCGCGCGGCCTCCATCAGGCCCTCGATCAGGTTGCGAAGGGCCTGTATCTGCTCGGGCGACATGCCGGCCTGCTCGAGCTGGTCCGCCAGATTCCGGAGCTCGTCGGCGGCGCCCTCCACCCCCATCTGCTCGAGGGTCCGGCGGCTGAAGAAGCCCACCTGCAGGAAGTTCTCGATCCGGTCCACACCGGCCTGCTCGGCCGCGGCCCGGATCAGGTTCTCGAGCTGGCTGAGGTCCGCGGTTAGCAGTGCCCGCGCCAGCTCCCCGAGATCCCCGCCCTCCTGCCCCTGCATGTTCTGGAGCATCTGCATGATCTGCTCGAGCAGCTGCTCGAGGTCCATCCCCATCTCGCCGAGTCCGGCGGTGGCCTGTCCGAACGACTCGCGGAGGTTGTCGTAGAAGCCGGACCAGAAGAGATCGAAGAGCTGGTCGAAGGTCGGGACCTCCTCCCCACGCTTGACCATGGTGCTCCGGAGGGCGTCGCGGAAGATCTCCCGATCGTCGATCGAGAGCTCGTCGAGGGCCTCGAAGCTGTCGATCGCCTCGGCCGTCGAGACGCGGATCCCGCTCTTGCGGAGGATGTTCGTGAACTCGAGGATCTTCTTCTGCACGCGGTTTCCCCGGGCTTTAGTGGAGGGCGCCCTTCTTCGTCGTCGAAGCCGCCGGGGGCGCGGAGGCGGGCGCCTTCGCCGCGGCCTCCCCCGCCTTCTTCTGGAGCAGCTTGTCCAGCTCGGACTGGGCCTTCCGCACGTCTCCCTCGTACTTGAGGATCACGTTGAAGGTCTGGTTCACGACGTCCTCGTCGAGGTCCGTCGCGTTCAGCGCCAGCAGGGCCCGGGCCCAGTCGAGGGTCTCGCTGATGGAGGGCGTCTTCTTCAGGTCGAGCTCCCGCAGGCGCTGCATCATCGACACCAAGTCCTCGACCAGGTGCTGCGCGGCGTCCGGGACCTTCGTCTGCAGGATGCGCTGCTCGAGCTCCTCGGTCGGGTAGTCGATGTAGAGGTGCAGGCAGCGCCGCTTCAGAGCGTCGCTCATCTCCCGCGCGTTGTTCGAGGTGAGGAAGACCAGCGGCCGATCCTTCGCCTTGATGGTGCCGAGCTCGGGCACCGTCACCTGGAAGTCCGAGAGCACCTCGAGCAGGAAGGCCTCGAACTCCGGGTCCGACTTGTCCACCTCGTCGATCAGCAGCAGCGACGGCTCGTCGGAGGTGATGGCGTTGAGCAGCGGGCGCGGGACGATGAAGTTGTAGGAGAAGAAGACGCTGTCCTCCTTGCCGACGCGCTCCGCGGCCTCACCGATCGAACCGGCGCCGGACATCGTCTCCGTGAACTTCTCCTTCAGGATCTGCGTGTACAACAGCTGCTTCGAATACTCCCACTCGTAGAGGGCCTTCGCCTCGTCCAGGCCCTCGTAGCACTGCAGGCGGATCATCGGGCGCCCGGTCGCCGCGGAGACGACCTTCGCGAGCTCGGTCTTGCCCACGCCAGCCGGGCCCTCGATCAAGACGGGCTTCTCGAGCTTGTGGGCGAGGAAGACCACCGTCGCGATCTTCTTGTCGGCGATGTAGCTCTGCTTTCCCAGCTCTTCCAGGACCTGATCCACCGTATCGAACATGGTCGTCGCACTCCTGTCGTGCCCCGCGGTTTCGGGGGGTGCCCTCCTGGACTCTCGAGCCCGAAGTCCTGCCCTCAGCTCATGAGGTGCAGAACGTGTCCGAGCTTCTCCTTCTTCGTCCGGAGGTATTCGAGGTTCTTCTCGTTGGGTTGGATCTCGAGCGGGACGCGATCGACGATCGTGAGGCCGTAGCCGTCGATCCCCGCCCGCTTGCCCGGGTTGTTCGTGATGATGCGCATCTTCCGGACGCCGAGATCCACCAGGATCTGGGCCCCAACGCCGTAGTCCCGGAGATCCGCGGGAAAGCCGAGTCGCTCGTTCGCCTCGACGGTGTCGAGCCCCTCGCTGTCCTGGAGCCCGTAGGCGCGGATCTTGTTCTTGAGCCCGATGCCGCGGCCCTCCTGGCGCATGTAGAGCAGGATCCCCTGCCCTTCGGCATCGATCATCCGGAGCGAGGCGTCTAGCTGCTCGCCACAGTCGCAGCGCATCGAGCCGAGCGCGTCTCCAGTGAGGCACTCGCTGTGGACCCTGACCAGCACGGGAGAGTCCGGGTCGATCTCGCCCTTGACGAGCGCCATGTGGTCGATGTGATCGATGTCGTTCTCGTAGACGATGCAGCGGAAGTCGCCCGCCGCGCGCGTCGGCATGGTCGCGTCGGCCGCGCGCCGCACCAGCTTCTCCTTGCGCAGTCGGTACTGCACGAGATCCGCGATGGTGACGATCTTGATGCCGTGACGTCGCCCGAACTCGACGAGGTCCGGCATGCGCGCCATCGAGCCGTCGTCGTTCATGATCTCGCAGATGACGCCCGCCGGCTTGAGCCCCGCCAGGCGCGCCAGATCGACGGAGCCCTCGGTCTGTCCCACCCGGCGCAGCACGCCACCGGGGCGGGCGCGTAGCGGAAAGACGTGACCCGGACGAACGAGGTCGGTGGGCCGCGCGTCGTCGGCGATTGCGGTGAGGATCGTGTGCGCCCGGTCGGCGGCGGAGATGCCGGTGGTCACGCCCTCGCGGGCCTCGATGGAGATGGTGAAGGCCGTGCCGAAGCCGGAGGTGTTCTCCCAGTCGGGGACCATCATCGACAGGTGGAGCCGGTCGAGCTGGGCCTCGGTCATGGAGAGGCAGATGAGCCCCCGGCCGTGCTTCGCCATGAAGTTGATGGCCTCGGGGGTCACCGTCTCGGCCGCGATGCAGAGGTCACCCTCGTTCTCGCGATCCGCGTCGTCCACGAGGATCACCATCCGTCCGGCCCGGACGTCCTCCACGGCGGCCTCGACCGAGGCGATCGCCGCGCGGATGTCCTCCGGGCGCTGCTGGAGCTGGAGCTTGGGGGAGTTGGTCATGGAAGCACCCTCCCGTACGGACCGGCGAGCGGTTCCGGCGGGCACGCGCTGCAGGCGAGGTGGGGGTCCCAGCGACCCTATCAACGGCCGAATCCAGTGTCAATTTGCCTGCCAATACCTGGGTTTCCGGGGGTGGCCTTCTGGGGCGCACCGGCGCGTCAGAAGCGGTACTGGAGGCCCAGGCCGATCGAGACGTACTCGAGGTCCACGTCGCCGAATGGGGTGCCCACGTACTCGGCATCCGCGCTCAGAACCACCTGCTTCGTGGCGTAGAAGTCGAGGCCGCCGCCCAGGCGATAGACGAAGTCGCTCTCCCGGTCCGAGTCCGAGCCCCCCTCGACGCGGTCCCGCACCCGGTTCTTCACCGTCGCCCCTCCGACGCCCCCGATCAGGAAGGGCTGCACGCGGCCCGGCAGCAGGTAGCCCTTCGCGTTCACGGTCACGACGATGGGGTCCACCTCGACCTTCCCCACCCGACCCTGGCCCGAAACCGAGACGTCCCCATCGAAGGTGTCTAGCCACTCGACCTCGACCTCGGTGGCGAAGGAGCGATGGCAGCGATAGCTCGCCCGGGTGGAGATGCCCCAGCTGTCGTCGAGGGAGACACTGGGGGAATCGCCTTCGAAGCCGCTCAGATCGTCCTCGGCGTCGTCCTCGAAGTTCTCGATCGCGAAGGATCCGGCCACTCCGGCCGCGAAGCCCCGGCGCGCGTAGCCCCCCGCGTCCGGATCCTCCGCCTCGCTGACGACCAGCGCCGAGCAGATG
>Ga0209536_100013715_pt1 | contig 11672 bp, 8 predicted proteins | sample DeeMarSeWOR28_12_FD_187461 | JGI IMG/M metagenome (GOLD analysis project Ga0209536, IMG submission 187461) | Marine sediment microbial communities from White Oak River estuary, North Carolina - WOR-2-8_12 (SPAdes) (version 2) | ecosystem: Environmental > Aquatic > Marine > Intertidal zone >... | reverse complement strand
CCGTGTCGTGAGAGCCGATCGAGGAGTCGATGGAGATGTTGAACCTGCGACTCGTGGAGCTCTTCGATCCGGAGCGTAACGGACGAGCTCGTCTCTTCCAGGAGCCTCTCCAGGTGTTGCGAGGCCCGGGAGAAGAAATCGCGATCCAGAAATCCCTTCAGGGAAACGGAGAGGTGCGAGGCCGCGCTGGTGACCTGTCCGAACGAGATCTCCAGGACCCCGTGCCGGAGCTGCTCCTGAAAGGCCGCCTGCATCGATCTCAAGAAGTCCTGCAGGATCTCCCTTCTCCTCCCGCCTTCCTGGATGATGGTTCGTTCAACGTAATCGTCCATCGAGATGCCGGCGATCCAATCCTGAATGGTCACCGGAATGAGCTCAGGCCGGCTGAGCGGCATGGACCGGATGAAATGGTAGATCCGCCGAAATCCTCCCGCGAGCAGTCCACGAACGAGGAACCTCCAGAGGATCGCAACCACCTCCCCCGGTGAGGAGTTCTCCTTGGCGGAAGGGGGGATGAAGAACCGATTCCGGTTCCGTATGCGATCCGCGATACTGCGGGGTTGCACGAGACGGGAGAGGAGAGCCCGGTATCCGCCGATCATCTCCTCGTAGCTCATCCCCGCGGGAAGGATGTTCGATCCGAGCTTTGTGTTTTCAGAGCTGTCAGCCTCCCGGAGGAGTCTGCCTTCCCTCTCCAGGCGCCGGTAGAGGGGTGTCTTGGGTGCGGCGATCAGGAGACCCACCATCGCCATCTGTATTCCTGATTCCGTGATGAACCGCTCCTGCTTCTGGAATATCTCCACCGTGTCGTGATCAAAACCGATGATGAAGCCTCCAAGCACCTGGATGCCGCAGGAGTAGATCCTCCTGACGGATGAGAGGAGGTCTCCGCGCGTGTTCTGCAGCTTTCTCGTCTCTCTCAGGCTTTCGACGTCGGGAGATTCGATGCCAACGAAGACCCAGTCGAAGCCAGCGTCGCGCGTGAGGCCGAGCAGCTCCTCATCCTCGGAGAGATCAACGGAGACCTGAGTCCCGAAGTGGAACCGGTAGTCGTGCTCCTGCTGGTACCGTATGAGGAATCGGAGCATGTCCTTCGCGAAACGCTTGTTCCCGATCAGGTTGTCGTCCACGAAGAAGACCTGGTGCACGTTGAACTCCCTCAGGGCGTCCAGTTCACGGCCTATCTGCTCCGTGGACTTGGCCCGGGGCCTCCGCCCGAACATGACGATGATATCGCAAAACTCGCAGAGGAACGGACAGCCCCTCGAGAACTGGAGGCTCACGGAGTAGTAGCTCTCCAGCTTGAGGAGATCGAATCGGGGAACGGGGGAATCCGACAGATCCACGGTGCCCCCTTCCCTGTAGAGCGCCCGAGGTGTTCCTGATTCGACATCCCTGCAAAATTCTCTCCAGATGTACTCGGCTTCGCCGGCAATGACGGTATCTGCAAGCCGCTCGTAGAGTTCAGGACAGAGCGAAGCGTAGGATCCCCCCGCGACGACATGGTATCCCTTCTCCCTGTAGAAGGCGAGCAGCTCCTTCTGCCGGTCGAACTGCACCCCCATTCCGCAGATGCCGACGATGTCCGCCTCGGGTTCAAGGGGGGGCGATTCGATGTTCTCATCCACGATCTCCACCTCCCAGCTCTCCGGGCAGAGGGCTGCCAGTGTGGCGAGGCCGAGGGGTGGGTAGGCGGTCCGTTTTTCGGGGGAAGCGGTCTCCAGCGCCCACCGGAAACTCCAGAAGCTCTCGGGGGCTCTGGGATTGACAAGAAGGAGTCTCATCTGCTCTCGTGGGTGTCTGCTGTGGCGTTGGGAGTGCTCTCTAGAATGAGCACTTCTGGGCGTTCAGATGCAAGCAGCTCGGCCGGAGACGCTCTCCGGCGGTTGCTTGACTTCTCGCCGGCGGTTTCGTATATTGAGTCTCGTGATCGCGGGGTGGAGCAATTGGTAGCTCGTCGGGCTCATAACCCGAAGGTTGCAGGTTCAAGTCCTGCCCCCGCTACTGGAAGAGCCTCTCTCAATAGAGGGGCTCTTTTTTTTGGAGTTCAACGGAGCCAACCCTGCTCCCTGTACCAGCGAACGGTATCCCGGATTCCCTCCTCGAGGTCTATCTCCTGCTCGTATCCGAAGTCCCGCTTCGCCTTTGAGGAATCGCACGTCCAGTAGTCCTGCACCATGTCCCGGGCCTTCTCCAGGTTTATCAGCGCCGGTTTCGAGCTGAACAGGGAGAAGAACTCCGCCACTGCCGAGATCGCGTAGACACCGAACTCCGGGATGCGGAGTCGAAGAGCATTCTTTCCCATCACCCTCCGCGTGATGTCCCCGACCTCCTTCCAGCCGTACATGTCCCTGCTGGAGAGGAAGTAGACCTCTCCCCTGGCAATCTCACTCTCCCCTGCCAGGACCGTGCCGCGGACGAGATCTCTCACATGGAGTAGGCTGACGTACTTTTCGGAGAACCCGACGATCGGCTGGAGACCCCTGCTGAACGTGTTGAAGAATTCAAAGATGTCCCTGTCTCTTGGCCCGAAGATCGCCGGGGGTCTGACAATAGTCACGGGGAGTCGCCCGGCGACATCGAGGCATTCCCGTTCCGCCTGCAGTTTGCTCTTCCCGTACGTCGTGATGGGATGAGGCGGATCGCTCTCGGTGATTGGCCTCCTGCTGTGGCTCGGGCCTGCGGCGGTCTGGCTGCTGATGAGCACAAAGCGTCTCAGCGCGGGGTTGTGCTCCTGAGCTGACGCGAGGAGGTTCTTCGTCCCTTCCGTGTTCGCCCGGTAGTACTCCCGGGCGGTTTTTGCCTTCGTGAGGCCTGCGGAGTGGTAGATGGTGTCCACCCCCCGAACGGCATCTCGCAGAGCCTCTCTGTCAAAGAGATCTCCGATCACCTCTTCTGTCTGCAGCTCCTTGAGCCATGCCCTGGAGCTTGTCCTGCGAAGGAGCACGCGGACGACAATGTTCTTCTGGAGCAGGTGTTCGACGAGATGGCTCCCGATGAACCCCGATGCTCCCGTCACAAGTGCGGTCATCATTGTGTGATTGACTTTTCAAAAATGTTCAAGTATATTAATTTTGCTTCACTATAGCAAATTTACCTCTCCTCCGCGGAGCCACTCACACAGAGAGATCGAATGCCCTCTAGCCAGAACCGGGCAACGCCCGATGTTGCCCAGACGCCGCCTCGGACTCCAGAACCATCTCCCGCTGATTCAAACAAGAAACCGGTCGATCTCTTCCAGAAATGCTGGTCCTTCACGCGTGCGGACGAGATTAAGGCCTCCGGCCTCTACCCCTACTTCCGGTCCATCGAGGAGAACGAGGGCCCGGTGGTCATGATCGAAGGCCGCAAGATCATCATGGCCGGATCCAATAACTACCACGGGCTCACCGCAGACCCGAGGGTGAAAGAGGCGGCGGTCAAGGCGGTCGAGAAGTACGGGACGGGGTGCTCGGGCTCCCGCTACCTCACGGGTACCCTCGATCTCCACGTCCAGCTCGAGGAGAAGATTGCCCGGTTTTTCGGGAGGGAGGCATGCCTCCTCTACAGCACCGGATATCAGACGGCACAGGGGATTATCCCCACGCTCGTCCAGAAGGGCGAGTATGTGCTTTCCGACCGGGACAACCATGCCTGTATTGTCGCCGGCAACCTCATGGCGAAGGGTGCCTTCGGTGAGTTTCTCCGGTACAAGCACAACGACATGGAGGACCTGGAGAGGATTATCACCCGGCTCCCCAACGAGATCCCGAAGCTCATTGTATCGGACGGTGTCTTCAGCACGACGGGAACCATCGTGGACCTGCCGGCCCTCGTGGAAGCTGCCAGGCGGCACAACGCCCGCGTCCTCATCGATGACGCCCACGCCACCGGCGTTATCGGGAAGGGGGGAAGGGGGACGGCAAGCTACTACGGGTTGGAAAACGAAGTGGATTTGACCATGGGAACCTTCAGCAAGACCTTCTCGTCCCTCGGAGGATTTGTCGTGGGGGAGAGGTCGGTCATCAACTACCTGAAGCACCATGCACCCGCACTCATCTTCAGCGCGAGTCCTACCCCTGCCGCCGTTGCTGCGGCGCTTGCGGCACTGGAGATCGTCGAGAAGGAACCGGAGCGGATGGCCAACCTCATCGCCAATGCGGACAAGATGCGGAAGGGCTTCAAGGAGATGGGCTTCCGCATCATTGAGAGCCCGACGGCGATCGTTCCCGTCATGATCGGTGACGACATGAAGACGTTCATGTTCTGGCGAGCCTTGTTCGACGCCGGCGTGTTTGTCAATGCCTTTGTGAGTCCGGGCGTTCCGGCGGGGATGGCGATGTTGCGCACGAGCTACATGGCAACCCATGAGGAACACCACCTGGACAAGATCCTGGAGACCTTCAGCGCCATAGGCAAAGAGCTCGGAATCATTTCGTAGCACTCCGCGTCCGCTCTTCTTCGCGCGTCCGCTCTCTGGGGTGCCGTCCGCCATAGACTCCTTCCCATTCTCGTCTGCCGGGAGGAAGGTTCCGCTCCCAGCCTGCTGCTCTCCAGGGGTCCGTGTCAGGTTTCTCTTCACTCAGAGCTGGAGTGCGAGCATTCCCATGAACACGACTACCGTTCGTCCCGTTCATTCCAGGCGCGATGAGATGCGGTTCATCAAGACGCAGTGGATCCCCTACAGAGGGAATCCCTACTGGGTTCCCCCCCTCATCATGGATCGGAAGAAGCTCATCGACCGGCGGAAGAACCCCTTCTACAAGCATGCGGAGATGGAGCTCTTCCTTGCGGAGCGGGAGGGAAAGCCGGTCGGTCGGATTGCGGCGATTCTCAACCACAACCACAACAGCGAGCACAGCGAGAATATCGGATTCTTCGGGTTCTTCGAGAGCATCGAGGAGAGGGAGGTGGCCCATGCGCTCCTCGACGCAGCAAAGGAGTGGCTGGCGGCCAGGGGGGTAGAGGCGATCCGGGGTCCGGCGAATCCTTCCGTGAACGATGAGTACGGGATGCTCATCGAGGGCTTTGACAAATCACCGGCGATCATGATGCCCTACAACCCCCCCTACTATCCCGCATTCCTCGAGAGCTACGGCTTCACGAAGGCGCGTGATCTCTACGCCTGGGGTGTCTACGGTGATCGCGTGATAACGGAAAAGCTCCGGCGCGGAACCGAACTCGTCAAGAAGCGGTACGGTTTCGCCTTCCGGCCAGTCAACTTCAAGGACTTCGAACACGAGGTGAGAATCATCCGCGAGCTCTACATCAAGGCATGGGAGCGGAACTGGGGGGAGGTGCCCATGACCGAGGAGGAGTTCCGGTACGCCGCGAACGATATGAAGATGGTCGCGGATCCGGATTGCATCGTCATCGCCGAGCTGAAGGGAAAACCTGTCGGCTTCGGCCTGGCCCTCCCGGATATCAACCAGGTCCTGGTGGACAACAGGGGGGGGCACCTCCTCCCCGCGTTGGTCCGCCTGCTGCTCTTCCGGAGAAGAAAGATCACGAGGGTCAGGATCATCATTCTCGGAGCTCTCGAAGAGTACCGCCATACAGGGATCGGAGGAGCGCTCTTCTACGAGGTGGGGACGCGCGGGATGTCCAAGGGGTACTTCGAGGGGGAAGCGAGCTGGGTTCTGGAGGACAACGTGATGATGAACAGAGGGGCGGAGTTGATGAAGGGGGAGATCACGAAGAGGTATCGGATCTACCAGATGCCAATCCCGAGCGGCGGGTCCGGTGCCTGAGACGCAAACGAGGAGGAACGCATGCCCGTCAAGAAGGTCGCAACCATCTGGATGAACGGCAGGCTGGTGAAGTGGGACGATGCCAGACTCCACGTTCTCTCACACGTCGTGCACTACGGTTCCAGCTGGTTCGAAGGGATCCGCTGCTACGAGACGGCAAAGGGTTCGGCGCTGTTCCGGCTGGACAAACACGTCCACCGGCTCTTCGACTCGGCGAAGATCTACCGGACGGCGATCCCCTACACCGAGCAGCAGATCATGGATGCGATCGTCGAGACCATACGCGCAAACAGATTGCGCGCCTGTTACGTCCGCCCGGTGGTGTACCGGGGCTACGGCGACGTCGGCGTAAATCCGCTGAACTGCCCGGTCGAGGTGGCAATTGCCGTGTGGGAGTGGGGAGCGTACCTCGGACCGGAGGCTCTCCGGGAGGGGATCGATGTCATGGTCTCGACCTGGAACCGTCCCGCGCCCAACACCTTTCCGGCGATGGCCAAGGCGGGGGGGAACTACCTGCTGTCACAGCTCATGAAAGTGGAAGCCGTGCAGGCGGGGTTCAGCGAAGCACTTGCGCTGGATGTTCACGGCTATCTGAGCGAGGGAACGGGTGAGAACCTCTTCCTCGTCAAGGAGGGAGAGATCTACACCCCCCCGATATCGGGATCCCTCCTGCCAGGCATTACGCGTAGGTCCGTTCTCCAGATCGCCGAGGATGCGGGGTATAGGGTGAAGGAAACACCCATTCCCCGTGAGATGGCATACATCGCCGATGAGCTCTTCTTCACGGGAACCGCGGCCGAGGTGACGCCGGTCCGCTCGGTCGACGGAATACCGGTCGGAAGCGGCAAGCCGGGTCCCGTCACGTTGGATTTGCAGAAGAGATTTTTCGATATTGTCAAAGACGCGAAGGACCCGCATCAGTGGCTTTCGTTCGTCTACAGCGATTGATGCATCAGCAGCAGCTAACTCGGAGGGAGGACTCCCATGAAGAAGGCTCCGGTCAAGAAGGCGGTTCAAAGGGCCCCGGGGAAGCGACACGCCAAGCGTACGCCCAGCCTGGCGCAGTTGATCAACTCCATTCTCGTGCCGATTGACTTCTCCGTGCACTCCAAGAACGCGCTGAAGTACGCGGTTCCTCTGGCGAGGCAATTCGATGCATCGCTCCATCTCGTCTATGTCGTCGAGCCGACGATCTATCCGGCCGATCTCGGGTTCGGGCAGGTGGTGCTTCCCGGTGTCGAGGAAGAGCTGCGGCAGAAAGGGGCGGACGAACTGCGACAGCTCATCAGGGAGGAGATCGGCACGCAGGTGAGAGCGACGTATGCGGTGAAGACCGGTACTCCCTCGCAGGAGATCCTCACCGAGGCGGAGGAGGAGAAGGTGGACATGATCGTGGTGGCCACGCATGGCCACAGCGGGCTCGAACATGTCCTCTTCGGCAGCACCGCCGAGAGGATTGTCCGGAAGGCGCGATGTCCCGTCCTGACGATCAGGCCGATGCGCAGGTGACGGCAGGCCGGGTCACTTCTCCCGGGTGACGACGAAGCGGGCGAAGCTCTCCAGCGATCGCTTGCTCGGGGAATCAGGGAATGGCGCGAGCCGCTCCGTTGCGGCGGCGGCAAAGTGCCTGGCCCGTTCAGCGGCGTACTCCAGTCCCCCATGCCCGGTGACGAACTCCACCACTCTCTTCACCTTCATCTTCTTCCCCCCGTTCTTGATCATCGAGAGGATCTCTCCCTTCTCTTTCCGGGACGCTTTCGTGAAGGCGTGGATGAGCGGGAGGGTCAGTTTCTTCTCGCTGAGATCCAGGCCCACCGGTTTGCCGGTGATGCTCCTCCTTCCCGTGAAATCGAGCATATCGTCCCGTATCTGAAAAGCCAGTCCGACGTTCTCCCCGTACTCCCGCATGAGGCGGACCATTTCGGGGTCGCGTGAGGCGCTTGCGGCACCGATCTCACAGCAGGTGGAAATCAGTGACGCCGTCTTGTCGCCGATGATCTCCAGGTAGTCCTCCTCGTTCAGGTTGAGCCTGCGGCTCCGCTGAATCTGATGGATCTCCCCTTCGCTCATGCGGCGGACGGATGTCGAGGTGATCTTGAGAAACTGAAAATCGTCGTTCTCGAGAGAGAGGAGGAGTCCGCGCGCGAGAAGATAGTCGCCCATGAGGACGGCGATCTTGTTCTTCCAGACGGCGTTGATCGACGCAATCCCCCGCCGGGTGTCCGACCCGTCGATCACGTCGTCGTGAACGAGCGTTGCCGTATGCAGTATCTCCACCAGTGTTGCCCCCCTGTACGTCTTCTCCGTGATACCCCCGCACACCTCGGCACAGAGGAGGACGAGTATGGGACGGACCCGCTTCCCCTTCTGGCGAATGATGTAGCGCGCAACGAGATCGACCAGGCCGACCTTCGAGCGCATGGAGTCCTTGAAGACCCCCTCAAAGGTCTCCAGCTGCTTCTCAACGGGTTGTGTGATCTGTCTCAGGTTCACGGGGTTCGAGATTCGCTTCTATGATCGGAGGCTCTCCTCACGCCTGCGCGACGCCCAGGCGGAGATGAGGATGCTGAATTCGTAGAGGAGAAGGAGCGGTGCAGCCAGCAGAACCTGGCTCACAGGATCCGTGCCGGGGGTCAACACCGCGGCAAGGATGAAGATGGCGACGATGGAATGGCGGCGGTACTTCCGCATGAACGCCGGCGTCAGGATCCCGAGCCGGGAGAGGAACCAGGACACCATCGGGAGCTCGAAGACGATCCCCGCCGCAAGCATAATGCTGATGATGAAGCTCATGTACTCGTTGATGGCAATGTTGTTCTCGATCTCCAGCGTTCCAAATCCGGCGAAGAAGTGAAGCGCCGAAGGGAGGATGACGAAATAGGCAAAGGCTATCCCGGCCAGGAAACAGGCGGAGGAGAAGACCACGATCGCCTTGATGTAGCGACGTTCGTTCGGGAGGAGACCAGGCGCGATGAATGACCAGAGTTGATAGAGGATGTTGGGGATGCTCAGGACGATTCCGCCGATGATGGAGACCTGCATGTAGAGAAACACCTGCCCGAACGGCTTCAGGTTCTGGAGGTTAACGGGCTGCTGTCCTGGCTCGAGGTTGGCATTGAGATGGAGCACGGGTTGCAGGAACGCTTTCTCCATGAGCGTGTCCATGAAGATCCAGCAGATGATCATGCCGATGACCACCCCGATCAGGGCCTTGATGATTCTCCACCGAAGCTCCTCCAGATGCTCGAAGAACGACATCTCGGAAGAGTCCTCGGTGTGTGTCTCCGCCTGGGAGGGTTCCGCCATGGGTCAGTATCTGCGCTCTATGGTTCCTGGATCTCCGGATAGAGCGGAAATCGCCTGCAGAGCTCCTCCACGCTGGCGGCGATCCGTGCTCCCACGGCGGCTGTGCCAATGCCGGAGAGAACCGTGTCGATCATCTCCGCAACAGTCTCCATCTCGCCTTCCTTCATCCCTCGCGTGGTGAGTGCCGGCGTGCCTATCCGGATGCCGCTCGTGATCAAGGGGCTCTTGTCATCGAAGGGGACAGCGTTCTTGTTCACCGTGATTCCCGCCTGGTCGAGGGCTTCCTGCGCCTCTTTTCCCGTGACGTTCTTGTTCCGGAGGTCCACGAGCATGAGGTGATTGTCTGTTCCGCCGGAAATGACGTCGTACCCTCTCGCGATGAGCCCCGCGGCCAGCGTCTGTGCATTCTTGATCACCTGGCGCCCGTACGTCTCGAACGCGGGCTGAAGCGCTTCTCTGAAGGCAACAGCCTTGGCCGCGATGACGTGCATCAGGGGTCCGCCCTGGACCCCTGGGATGACCATGGAGTCGAGGAGCTCCGACATCCGTTTGACGCGCCCGGACTTCGGGGCAACGATACCGAAGGGGTTTTCACCGTCCTTCCCCATGAGGATCAGCCCGCCCCGCGGCCCCCGGAGGGTCTTGTGCGTTGTCGATGTCACGACGTGGCAGTACGGCAGCGGGTCGTTGAGGAGCTTCTTGGCTATCAGGCCGGCCGGGTGTGCGATGTCCGCGAAGAGAAACGCCCCCACTCGGTCGGCAATCTCGCGAAAGGCCTTGTAGTCGATGTTCCGGGAGTACGCGCTCGCCCCCACGGTGATCATCTTTGGCTTCTCGCGCCTGGCGAGATCCTCAACTTCGTTAAAATCGATGAACCCTGTGTTCCTCTCCACACCGTAGGATACAAAACGATAGAATCGACCCGAGAAGTTCACCGGTGATCCGTGCGTGAGGTGACCTCCGTGAGAGAGGTTCATGCCCATGAGTGTGTCGCCGTGGTTTACGAAGGTGAAGTACGCGGCCATGTTCGCCTGCGAACCCGAATGCGGCTGGACATTTGCGTACTCTGCGCCGAACAGCTGCTTCGCGCGCTCCCGGGCAAGGTCCTCGGCGACATCCACGAATTCGCAACCGCCGTAGTACCGTTTGCCGGGATAGCCCTCGGCGTACTTGTTGGTGAGGGGGGTCCCCTGGGCTTCCAGGACCGCCATGCTGACGAAATTCTCGGAAGCGATCAGTTCCAGCTTGGTGTTCTGACGGTGGATTTCGTTCCTGATCGCCTCGAAGACCTCGGGATCCGCATGGGGCAGGTGGCTCATATCAGTCTTCCTCCTCCGGACGGACAAACCATTCCTCGCCGATATTGATCGAGAGAGAGACACGGATGAATTTGTCCTTGATCAGTCCCGCTTCGGTGGTCCCCCTCCCCCCGTACTCGACGGCGAGCCCGAGTCGCGTCAAACCGCTGAAGGGGAAGTCTATCCCGCCGGTGACGCTCCACTCGTTGATCGGCTGGCCGCTGAACTCGTAGTAGGTCGCGCCGTAGGAGAATCCCAGGCGGTACGCGGTCCGGAGAAACCAGGAGGCGGTCGGGGTGCGGGAGGCGAGGATCTCCGCCCCGACACCGATTCGGTAGCTATCTCTGACGTTCTCGAGCTGCTGGCCGTTGAATTCTGCCTTGCTCCACGGTTGGGCCTCATAGTCCGCCGCCAGGAGAACACGCGATCCGATCTGATAGCCGATCCCCACACCGTATCTCAGGGGCAATGTCAGCGTTCCCTCTATCTCCGCTGAGGTGTCCCGCCCTGTGGTGTACTGGTATATCGTCTGATACGTCGTTGAGAGGTATCCCTTGGTGGTGACATAGCCGCCAAGGGAGAGCGGACCGAGCGGGGAGGCGAGCTCCCCGAAGCCGTCGTAGATCAAACCGAACGTCCATGTGACTCCGTTGGTCTTCCTCCTCTGCTCCACATTACCGCCACGGTATCCTTCCGATGTGGAGATCTGGTCCAGTGTCCCTTCGATCGAGCCAAAGATGTAGTCAAACGTCGCGCCCAGCGCAAGGCCCTTCAACGGGGCGTAGGAGAGGCCCGCGCGTCCCCTTCCCAGTCCGCCCAGACCCGTCTCGTGGAGAGAGTAGGGGAAGGTGTCCTGCGGGCTGACGTAGGATCCCTTTGTATAGGTGTCGTAGTCCACGTTGCTGTACGGCATGAATCCGCCGCCGAAGACGATGCCGTTCGCCTCGGAAATCGGGAAAGCGAGCATCCCCCCGTTGAAGTCTGTCGTGGCGAGGAAGCGTGAGTTGGTTCCGTCGGTGGATGTGAAGCCCTCGTAGAGAACGCCCGCCTCGAGCATCGCCCGGTCGATGCGGGCCCAGGCGGCCGGAGTCACCGCGTTGATGAAGAGGGGCGAGTGCAGGGCGAGACCCGTGGAACCCATTCCGGCGCTCCGTATGCTCTGGTAGTAGCGTACGTCACCGACCCCGGCAATCGAGTATGCCGATCCACCGCTTCCCGCCCATGCCCGGGGGAGAGAGAGCGATGTCAGCATGAACAGAAGGAGGAGACCTCGTCGGCTCGTCACTGCCTCACCTCTCCTTCGCTGTCGAATAGAGAATCTGCATTCGGGGGAGAGTGG
>Ga0209536_100013713_pt1 | contig 11673 bp, 9 predicted proteins | sample DeeMarSeWOR28_12_FD_187461 | JGI IMG/M metagenome (GOLD analysis project Ga0209536, IMG submission 187461) | Marine sediment microbial communities from White Oak River estuary, North Carolina - WOR-2-8_12 (SPAdes) (version 2) | ecosystem: Environmental > Aquatic > Marine > Intertidal zone >... | reverse complement strand
CGCGGATGCGGGCACAGGCTTCTTCCAGCTCTGCCTCGGTCACGGTGTAGGAAACCCGAACGTAACCCTCGGCGCTGGCGCCGAAAGCGGTTGCATCGAGCACCGATACCCCGGTCGCATCGTAGAGTTCGTGGACGAACTCAGAGGCGCTGCGACCGCTGCCGCGCACGTCGACCATCATGAACATGCCGGCATCGGGCAACAGCGGCTCGAGCCCCGGGATCCCGGAAAAAGCCGTGTACAGGTAGTCGCGCCGCTGCCGGTAGCGCTCGCGCATGTTCTCCAGGTCGGCCTGGCAATGCGTCAGGGCTTCCGCGCCTGCCTGCTGGATGAACCCCGGCAGGCCGTACAGCATGCAAAGCGCCAGTTTTTCCATGTTGGCGATCATTTGCCGCGGCGCAATCGCCCAGCCGACCCGCCAGCCGCTCATCGCATAAGACTTCGACAGGCTGCCGATGGTAATCGCGCGCTCGTCCATGCCCGGCAGCGAGGCGATGTGATGAAATTCTTCGTCGTAGACGAAATCGGCGTAAACCTCGTCGGCGACGACCCAGAGGTCGTGGCGCCTGGCGGCGTCGGCGATGATTTCGAGTTCGTCTGGATTCAGCGCAACCCCGGTCGGGTTACTCGGCGAGGCATAGAATATGGCGCGCGTCCTGTCGGTGATCGCGTCTTGCAGCGCCTGGGCGTTCAGGCGGAAGCCCTGGTCCGGGTCGAGCACCACCGGTACCAGCTTCGCGCCTGGCGCCTGCACCGTCGCCTCGTAGGTGACGTACATCGGCTGCAGCACGATCGCCTCGTCGCCGGCATCGAGCAGGCAAAGCGAGCAGGCGAACAGCGCATTCTGTGCGCCCGAGGTGGTAATGATCCGGTCCGCGTCGACCGCCTGGCCGCTGCTTCGCCGATGGCGCTCGGCGATCGCTTCGCGCAACTCTGCATGACCCAGAATCGAGGTGTAGTGAGTATCGCCTTCGTGCATGGCGCGCAGCGCCCGGCCGATCACCGGCTCCGGCGTGGCGAAATCGGGATCGCCGACGCTGAGCAAGATGACATCCTCGCCTCGAGCCGCGGCCTGCTTGGCCAGGTAGTGGAGGTCCCAGACATCAGCGGCGCTGCCCTTGACGCGGTCGGTTAAGCCAGAGAATTTCATTTCGTTATTGCCAGCCGGGTTTGAGTTCATCGAGCAGCGGCATGATCCAGGGCTTGTGCGCGGCCATTTCCTCGCGGCTGATGCCGGTCAGTTCGTAGGGCAGCACCAGCCAGTCATCGGTCTGCTGCAGAAAATAGTCGGGCGCGGGATTGCGTGCTTCACCGACGGGGCGGTAGTAAGGCACCGCGAGGCGCACCTCGCGTGCCATGTTGCGCTTGCAACGCCGCGCCAGGCTGTCGACGATCGCGCGCAGATTACGCCCGGTGCTGTAGACATCGTCGACGATCAGCAGGCTATCATCGGCGTTCAATCTGTCGACCAGGTACTGCAGGCCGTGAACACGAATCTCGCCGCCCTCGCGCAGCCTGCGGAAATAGTCGTCGCGGCCGCGGTAGGAGGTACGCACCGCGAAATGATCGGTTTGCACGCCGAGATACTGCAGGCATTCCTGCAGGTAAATGCCGACCGTCGAGCCGCCCCGCCAGACGCCGACGATAAAATCAGGGCGAAATCCGTCGAGGTAAACCTGCCGCGCCAGCCGGTAGGAATCCTCCAGCAATTGCTGCTCTTCGATAAAGCGCTTATGCATGCGGAAAATACTCGTTACTATTGCGGCGAAGCCTAGCAAGCGTCCCGGATTATTGCACGCGAGATGACCGAAAAACTGTACCTGTCCGCCCAGCAACTGCTGGAGGATTCATTCCGCCTCGGCGCCGAGGTGATTCGCGACGGTTTCCATCCGAGCATGATGATCGCGATCTGGCGCGGCGGCGTGCCGATGGGTATCGCGATTCAGGAATTGCTGGCCTGGTATGGCATCGACAGCGATCACATCGCGGTCCGCGCATCATCCTATAGCGGCATCGACGGCCGCGACAGCGAAATCCGGGTTCACGGCATGGACTACCTGGTGCGCAACTGCCGTCGCGAAGATCGCCTGCTGATCGTCGACGACGTCTTCGATACCGGTCTGACCATCGAGGCGGTGATCCGCGAACTGAGAGAAAAGGCGCGCCTGAACACGCCGCAGGATATCCGTGTCGCGGTGCCCTATTACAAGCCGACGCGCAATCGCAGCGATCGAGCCCCGGACTATTACCTCTACGAAACGGCGAGCTGGCTCAAGTATCCGCACTCGCTGGAGGGTCTCAGCGTCGCCGAGATTGCCGCCAACCGGCCGGAGCTCTACGCCATACTCAGGGATCAGCTGGATTCGCCACGGTAGCGATCCGCGGCTGTTCGGCACTCGCCGGGCTGACCCTGAAATCGAGGAACAGGCATATGAGCCCGGCGCAAAACGCCATCGCCGCGGCCATGATGAAGGCGTAGCTTAACTCGAATTCGCCGACCAGACCGGCCAGCAGCGCGCCGAACATGCCGACGCCGTCGAGCACGGTGAAGACGATGCCGAGCGTGGTCGCTTCCGACTTGCCGCCGTACTCCACGGCGGCCGCGAGGATCACCGGCCGCACCGCGGTCAACAGCGCGACCGCGGGCAATAGCCCGAGGATCGACCAATAGATGCTGTCGCCGAGGCCGGTGAAAAGCGCGAAGAAACTGACGCCGAGAAGTGTAAGCACAATCATCGGCTTGCGTCCGCTACCGTCGGAATACTTGCCGAAAAACGGCTGCATTGCTGATCCGAATATCAGGATCGCCGCGAATATCAGGCCGGAGGCGAATGGCGACAGGCCGTAATCCTGCTGGAAATACAGCGGCGCCATCGCCAGTTGTGCGATCAGCGCCATGTTGTACAGGATCATGACCGCCATCAACGCGATGCCCGCCGGCCTGAACCACTCCCGTGCCAGCCCGCGCAGGTCGATAGCCCGTGTCTGGCCGACACCGTCGCCACCGATGCGCCGTGCAATCGGAATGAACAAAATGCCCATGATCAGCGCCGGCAGCACCAGAATCTGCAGCGTCGTCTGCCAGTCGAAATAGCCGAGCAGGAAACCGGTGCTGAGCGGCGCCAGCGCTTCCGCGCCGATACTGCCGCCGACCGCGTGTATGCCGAGCACCTGTGCGCGCCGACGCGGCATTTCCTTGACCAGCACGCCGGTCGCGACCGGGTGCCAGAAAGCGTCGCCCATCACCGCCAGCGCGAGCAGCAGGGTCACCCCCCAGAAACCCGGCGCCAGCGACGCGCTCAGGTAACCGACCACGACCCACCAGAAGCTCAGCAGCATCAGCACGCCGGGGTTCCTCGAGCGGTCGGCAAAAATACCGGCCGGAATGTAGGCGAGACCCGCGCCGATGCCGTTGATCGCCAGTATCAGACCGACCTCGGCCGGACCGAGACCCATGCTGATCGCAATCGCCGGCGCCAGCAGCCATAGCGTGCCTGCGACCCAGTCATTGGCCAGGTGGCCGAGAAACAGCGCGCCGATCAGGAAACGCTGTCGGTCGGTTATCGAATCAGTGTTCATCTTCCGCGGCGCTCAGGCTGCATTCGCAGAGTTTGCGGTAGTAAGGCAGGTGGTGATGCAGATAGTCGCGCAGCTGCGGCGCCTGCCGGCACAGCTGCTCGAATTCTTCCGTCCTGGCCTGTTCCTCGGTGCTCGACAGGGTCCGGATACCCTTCGATGCCGAGACACTGCGGTGCCAGCCGCTGACGTATTGCCAGTCCGGCGGTGGTGCGGATTGCTCCCAGTCGAGCGCGGATGCGCGGTAATCGAGACCGAGCGCCTGCCAAAACATTCGCATGACGGCGGCAGGGTCGCGCTGCACGTCTTCCGCCCGCAGCACGATACTGTCGTCGATACCGAGCTCGAGCAATCCCTGCAGCTGCCGCCACTGCTGCTCGATGCCGATCTCGCGCACCGAAACATCGGCATCGAGACGATAGTAGGAGAGGATGGCATGCATCGGATTGCGCACCAGGAAGCAATGGCGCAGGCGCAGGCAAAACTCGCGGTCCTGCAGAATCTCGGGCATCACGTAGTAGCTCATGTCCTTGGCGAACACCGGCGCCTTCTGCGCTCGCCGCAGCACGAGATCGCGGGTGGCCTGGTAGCTCTGCGGATGCGCTGCATCGCTATCGAAATGCGGCAGGGTCCGGTCGGTCCGGTTCAGGTAGTAATAATGCAGGAAAGGTTCGTGCAGGCAGTCGAGATCGCCGCGCTCGCGCATGACACGCTCGATCGCGGTCGACATCGACCGCGGATGCGCCCAGAGAAAGATGATGGGATTCACGGGTTTTGCGCCTGCCTGCCGCGCATCGTCGCCTCGATACCGGGGAAGTAGAATAACAACGACAGCCCGCGGATCAACATGAAAACCGACAGTCCGAGAAACAGGCCATGATTGTCGAGCAGCGGTATCGTCAGCTGCAGCAGGCCCAGGTAAAGCAGCAGAGAGACGAACATCGCGTTGCGCATTTCGCGGGTGTGGCCGCTGCCGATGAAGATGCCGTCGAGCTGGAAACTCCATACCGACAGCAGAGGCGCGATGACGATCCAGGGCAGGTATTGCAGCGCGCTGTCGACTACCTCGTCGATACTGGTGAACATGCGGATGATGCTTTCGCCGAAAATCCAGTAAAGCAAGGTTACCAGCGCCGCGGTAACCGCGGCCCAGGCGGTAGTCAACACCACCGAGCGGCGAAACGCCCGCAGCCTGGCGGCGCCATAGGCGCTACCGGCCAGCGCCTCGACGGCGTGTGCGAAACCGTCGAGGCCGTAGGCCATAAAACTGTGCATGTGCATTAATATTGCGTTTGCCGCCAGTATCACTTCGCCCTGCTCCGCACTCTTCGCGGTAAAGTAGCTAAAGCCAAGCAGCAGGCACAGCGTGCGCAGAAATATATTGCTGTTGGCGGTAAACAGCCTGATCAGCTCGCCGCGCTGCAACAGCCGGGCGCGATCGTAGCGCGCAAGCGCGTCTTTCAAAGGCCGGCGCAACAGGTACAGGCCTGCCAGCAAGGCCAGGTATTCGGCGATCACCGAGGCCAGCGCCACGCCCTCGACACCCCAGCCCAGCGCGAGCACGAACAGCAGGTCCAGCAATACGTTGCTGATATTCAGAACGAGCTGCAGCACGAACGCGGCGCGCGTATTGTGCATGCCGATAAAAATTCCGGTGAAGGCATACACGCCGAGCACCGCGGGCGCGCTGAATATGCGGATTTCGGCATAGACGCGGGCGAGGTTCTCGACCTCAGCACTGCTCTCGATCAGGTAAAGGGCGAGATCGATCAGCGGCGCGGCGACCAGGATCGCCAGCAGACCGAAGGCGAGCGCGAGCAGCAGTACGCGCATCATCACATCCGCGAGCGTGTTCCAGTCGCCAGCGCCGTAGGCCTGCGCGACGAAGCCGGTCGTGCCCATGCGCAGGAAACCGAAGCCCCAGTAGAGAAAACTGAAAATCAACGCCCCGAGCGCAACCGCGCCGATCGATTCGGGACCCGGCAGATGGCCGACCACGGCGGTATCGACCGCACCGACCAGGGGTACCGAGATATTCGACAGGATGATCGGCCCGGCGAGCATCCATACCTTTCTGTGGCTAATGTCGAGGGCGCTGCTGGCCTCAGTCATTATCGCGCGGCGCCTGCCACTGCACGTCGTCGCTGTCATCCGCCATGACCACGTGTTCCGGGTTCAGCTCGTGCGCAGACACGTAAAGCTCGTTCGAGGTTGCCTGGCTCGATGGCACGACGACGAACGGTTTGCGCCGGTCCGGACTGCCGACGCGCTGTTTGCGGGTGATGATCGCGAAACTGCAGAGGATGATCTCGATCAGCGCAATGTAAAAGAACAGGCCCTGCGGCCCCAGCAAACCCATGAACTGACCGGCTACGATCGGGCCGACGACCGCGCCGGCGCCGTAGGTGATCAACAACGCGCCCGCCACCTGTACGCGCTGCTCCGAGGTGACCCGGTCGTTGGCGGTGGCGGCCGACAGCGAATACAGCGTGAACACGAAAGCACCGAGAAAACCGGCGCCGAGCAGCACGACGATGAAATTCTCCGCGTAAACTTGCCAGGCGGCGGCCAGCGCCACGATCAACGGGATATAAACCAGCAGCGGTCCGCGGCCGATGCGGTCGGACAACAGCCCCACCGGCCATTGCAGCACCAGGCCGCTCATCACCAGCACCGCCATGAAGGTAGCCAGCTGCGCCTGTTCGAAGCCGATATTGGTGGCGTATACCGAGCCGAGGCCGTTGATACTGGCATTTACCAGGCCGCAGCAAAAGACGCCGACCACGCCGAGCGGCGCGATGCGGTAGAGCTCCCAGACGTGCATACGCCTGGCGTGGGTCGGCGCCGGCGCGCTGGCCCGGGTCAGCAGCACCGGCACCAAAGACAGCGAGAATATGATCGAGGCCAGGCTGAACAGCTCGAATTCGGACGGATCGCCGACGGTCAACAGGAAGTTGCCGCAACCGGCGGCGAAGTAATTGGTGATCATGTAGATCGACAGGATCTTGCCACGTGTCTTGTTACTCGCAGTCTCGTTCAGCCAGCTCTCGGTGACCATGATCATGCCCGCCATGCAGAAACCGGCGACGAGGCGGAAGATCATCCAGGCGTAGGCGTCGACGAACAACGGATGCATCAACGCGGACGCCGACATCAGCGATGCAAACGCGGCGAAGGAGCGAATATGACCGACGCGGGCGACTATCTGGGCCGCGAACAGGCCGCCGATCAGCAGTCCGGAGAAATAGGAGGCGACGACGAAGCCGGTCAGGTTGGCGGAAAAACCCTCGACCTGGGTGCGCACGCCGAGCAGGGTCGCGAACAGGCCGTTGGCGAGCAGCAACAGGCCGTAACTGAACAAAATCGAGCCCAGGGTGCCGAGAGTCTTGACCACGTCGATCCTAAAGCGGGAAATCCGGTAAGGACGCTACTCTAAACCAATCCCCTCTTCAGATCATCTTCGGTCGGAAACTTCATTTGATGCAGCCATAAAACCGGTCTTTGACAATGGCTCGCACTGCCATTACCCTATGATGCGTCGTAGTGAATCCGGATAATAAATATAAGCACTGTTTAGCTTTGACCGCGGTAGTCGCGCGAATTAAGCGCAGGTTCATGGTTCACGAATAAAATACAAAAATCTCTACGCAGAAACCGAGGAGTAAAAATGAAAGACGATAAATCCCAGCATGAGCTGAACTACCGGGATTTGACCCAGTCCGACAAGGACCTGGTGGCAAAGCTGGTCAAGGGCGGATTCTCCCGACGCGAGGTCCTCAAGCTGTCGATGGCGACCGGTGTGTCCCTGATCGCCGCCGAACACCTGCTGACCGACGGCAAGGCCGTTCTCGCCGCGACGCCGAAGAGAGGCGGCTCGCTACGCATGGCGTCGAACCTGCACGGTCCCGACGATCAACTCGACCCGATCGTTTTCACGTCGACCATCGACTACACCCGCGGCCGCGCAACCTATAACAGCCTCTGCCAGATCGGCGAAGGCCTGGTGCCGAATCCCGATATCGCGGAATCCTTCGAACCGAACGCCAACGCCACCGAGTGGACCTTCAAGCTGCGCAAGGACGTGACTTTCCACGACGGCGCGAAATTGACCGCCGACGACGTCATCTACAGCATGAGGCGCCACCAGGGCGACGATTCCAAGTCGGTCATCAAGTCGGTACTGGCTTCGATCGCCGAGTGGAAGAAGGTCGGACCCTACGAAGTCAAGGCGATCCTGAGCTCACCGGACGCGGATTTACCGATCCTGATGGGCCTCTATCAGTCCAAGATCGTCAAGAACGGTACCACCGGCGGCGGTATCGGCACCGGGCCGTTCGTGCAGGAGTCGTTTCAGCCCGGGGTGAAATCGGTGCACGTCAGGAACGAGAACTATTTCCGCGACGGACCCAACCTGGACGCTATCGAAATCACCGCGATCACCGACCCGGTGGCGCGCGTCAACGCACTACTCGCCGGCGACATGCAGATCATCGCCCAGGTCGATCCGAAAGCGTTCCGCCAGATCGAGAGCTCGAGCACGGCCAAGCTGCTGTCGGTTCCCGCGGCGCTGCAGATGGGTATTTGCTGCCTGAAGAATTCGGAGCCCGGTAGTAACAACGACTTCGTCCTCGGCATGAAATACATCCAGGACCGCGAGCGCATCGTCAAGCGCGTCCTCAAGGGCAAGGGCACACTCGGCAACGACACGCCGGTCTCGCCGGCGCACGGCGCAGATTTCTGCAGCGAGCTGGCACAGCGCCCGTACGACCCGGACAAGGCCAAGTTCCACTTCAAGAAATCGGGCTACAGCTCGGCCGAACTGTACGTCGCACCGGTCATGTCCGGTATCGAAGACGCCTGCCTGCTGGCCCAGGCCAACTGCGCCAAGATCGGCTTCGACCTGCAGCTGAAGAAGGTTCCGACCGACGGTTACTGGGGCGCGGTATGGATGAAGGAGCCGCTCAACGTCGTCTCCTGGAACATGCGCCCGACCGCGAACTCGCAGCTCGCGATTCAGTTCGCGCCGGGAGCCGCATGGAACGACACCTACTGGAACAACGAGCGCATGGGTAAGTTGCTCGACCTGGCGCGCTCGGAAATCGATCCGACCAAGCGCCACCAGCTGTACTGCGAGATGCAGACGCTGGTGCACGAGGGCAGCGGCATGGTGATTCCCGCGTTTTCCAACGTCAACGACGGTATTGCCAACAACGTCATGGGTATTCCGCAGGTGCCGACCGGACAGGTTGGCGGCTCCGAATGGCCCGAGTACGTCTGGCTGGCGTAAAACCATCAAGCACTTTTATCGACTACGCGGGGCCTGTATAAGAGATTTTTATACAGGCCCTGTCGTTTAGGTCGTCACAAAAAAATTCGGCAGGGCCCGCGTGCTCAAAGGGCCTGAGCCGATGCAAGAAACGGGGGATTTTTAATCATGATGATGCGAATGGTCTGGCAGCGGATCGGCATCGGCCTCGCCACGCTGTGGGTCGTGTCCGTGATGGTGTTCCTGGCGACGAGCTGGCTGCCCGGAGACGTCGCCTCGATTATCCTGGGGCAATCCGCAACACCTGAAACCCTCGCCGCGCTGCGCAAGGAACTCGGTACCGACCAGCCTCTCTACATCCAGTACTTTCTCTGGCTCGGGGACATGGTGACCGGCGATCTCGGTACCTCGAAGGCGGGCGGCGCCGCCATCTCCGACCTGATTGGCGGCCGTCTCGGCAATACCGTTATGATGGCCGGCTTCGTCGCACTGGTATCGATTCCGATCTCGATCGCGCTCGGTCTCTGGGCCGCGATGCACCCCGGAACCTGGCTCGATCGCATCGTCACCTTCGGTACCCTGGCGACGATCTCGGTGCCCGAGTTTTTCATCGCCACGATCGCGGTACTGATCCTCGCCGTGCAGCTGCACTGGCTGCCCTCCACCGCCTACATGACCGGCGACGAAAGCTTCGGCCAGTTGCTGAAGGCGCTGGCGATGCCGATGATCACGCTGGTGATCGTGGTTTCCGCGCAGATGATCCGCATGACTCGCGCCGGCATTCTAAACGTCATGAGCTCACCGTACATCGAGATGGCGATCCTGAAGGGCGTGCCGCGGCGCCGCATCATCCTGCGCCACGCCTTTTATAATGCGATCGGGCCGATCGTCAACGTCATCGCGCTGAACCTCGCCTACCTGGTCAGCGGCGTGGTCATCGTCGAAACCATCTTTGCCTACCCCGGTCTCGCCAAGCTGATGATCGACGGCGTGCAAACGCGCGACCTGCCGCTGGTGCAGGCCTGCGCAATGATATTCTGCGGCACCTACGTCGTGCTGATCCTGATGGCTGACATCGGCTCCATCGTTTCCAACCCGCGCCTGCGCAATCCCAAGTAGGCGGAGGACCCCGAAATGTCTGAAACAGTTCACGTCAACAAAGACAAAGAAGAAGAAGTCCTCGCCAAACTGGACGCGTTCGCGGAGCTGCCCGACGCACCGCCGAAACGAAAGTTTCGCCTGTCGTGGGTAGGCTGGGTCTCGACCGCTGTGGTCGTGTTCTGGCTCATCATCTGCCTGATCGGCCCGAGCATCGCGCCGTTCCACGAGATGGATATCGAGGGCGACGACAGTTTTCTCGACGCGTATACCAGCGAGGAAGGCTACGGCACCTTTCACCTCGGCACCGATTATCTCGGCCGGGACACTTATTCGCGCATCCTGTTCGGCGCGCGCAACACCATCGGCATATCGCTTGCCGCCACCCTGCTCGCCTACCTGATGGGGATTACGCTCGGCATACTCGCCGCGGTCAAGGGCGGCTGGATCGACATGGCGATCAGCCGCGTCAACGACGCGATACTTGCGCTACCGACGATCATGCTCGGCCTGATCGTGGTTGCCGCGCTGGGATCGTCGATATCGGTGCTGATCGGCACCGCTGCCGTGATATACGCGACATCGGTATTCCGCATCGCGCGCGCACTCGGTCTGGACATCATGGTGCAGGACTACGTCGAGGCCGCGCAAACCCGCGGCGAGGGCATCTGGTGGATCATCCGGGCCGAGGTGCTGCCGAACGCGGCGATGCCGCTGGCCACCGACTTCGGACTGCGCCTGGTATTCGTCGTGCTGTTCGTTTCCAGCATGAGTTTCCTCGGACTCGGTGTACCGCCTCCTGCCTCGGACTGGGGCTCGATGGTGCGCGAAAACCTGGCCGGCCTGAGCTACGGCTCCTGGGCGGCAATCTGGCCGGCCTTCGCCATCGCATCCTTTACCATCGCGGTCAACCTGATCGTCGACGACATTTCCGCCAAGTCCGGCGGCAGCCTCGCGAAGAAAATGGTGTAGCCATGGAAAAAGAAAAACTATTCGAAATCAAGGATCTGCGCATAAGCGCCAACGACGACGACGGCAATGAGGTCAAGATCGTCAAGGGCGTCACCTTCGACATCCACAAGGGCGAGGTGGTCGCGCTGATCGGTGAATCCGGTTCCGGCAAGACCACGATCTCGCTGGCGACGCTGGCTTACACCAAGCCCGGGCTGTATTTCGCCGGCGGCGAATGCTGCCTGTTTGGCAAGGACGTACTGTCGATGTCGCCGCACGAGCAGCGCGATCTGCGCGGCGGCAACGTCGCCTACCTCGCGCAGAGCGCCGCGGCCACCTTCAACCCGGCGATCACGATCAACGAGCAGGTCACCGAGGCGGCGGTACTGCACGGCCGTCTCAACCAGGCGGAGGCGAACAAGCGCGCGACCGAGCTATACCACGCGCTGGAACTGCCCGACGCCGACCGCATCGGCGGGCGTTACCCGCACCAGGTGTCCGGCGGCCAGTTGCAGCGCCTGATGGCGGCGATGGCGCTGTGCGGCAAGCCCGATCTGATGGTGCTCGACGAGCCGACAACAGCCCTCGACGTGACCACGCAGATCGAGGTTTTGAAGGCATTCAAGAAAGTCATCCGCGAACAGAACTCCGCCGCGATCTACGTTACCCACGACCTCGCCGTAGTAGCGCAGGTCGCCGATCACATCGTCGTGCTCTACGGCGGTGAAATCATGGAACAGGGTTCCGCCGACCAGATCATCAATAACCCCCAGCACGCCTAC
>Ga0209536_100013710_pt1 | contig 11677 bp, 6 predicted proteins | sample DeeMarSeWOR28_12_FD_187461 | JGI IMG/M metagenome (GOLD analysis project Ga0209536, IMG submission 187461) | Marine sediment microbial communities from White Oak River estuary, North Carolina - WOR-2-8_12 (SPAdes) (version 2) | ecosystem: Environmental > Aquatic > Marine > Intertidal zone >... | reverse complement strand
CAGACCGGTCCGGTAATCTGATGATCGCCACGAATGGTCATGGGCTTATCCGGATCAACATAAAAAACGGGCAGGCTTTACTGGAACAGCGATGGGGTAGTGATCAGAAAGACCCTTTCAGACTTACCAGCGATCTGGTGCAGACGGTTTATCAGGATACCAATGGATTGATCTGGATCGGAACCGATAACGGACTGAATCTTTACAACCCTTCAGAAAATTCAATATCAACATTCCGGGCAAATCCCTCCGATATATACGCGCTTTCAAATGATAAGGTGTTCGATATTTATGAAGATAAGTACAGCAACTTATGGATTGCTACAGATGGGGGATTAAATCTTTTCCGCCGGGATCAAAGAACTTTTCAGACATTCAGCTATGATCCGTCCGATGGCAGCACGTTAAGCAACGATCTGGTACGTATAATTTTTCCTGAAAATTCCGGTACGATCTGGGTGGGTACCTATGGCGGCGGTCTGAATGTATTCAACTGGCAAAAAAGCCGATTTGCCCTGTATAATAATATTCCGGGAGATCCGAATTCAATTAATGACAATACGGTATGGAGTATCCTGGACCGAAAAGATATATTATGGGTTGGAACGAACAAAGGACTCAACCGGCTCGACCGCAAAAAGAATAAAATTAAGATCTATCGTCATGATCCTGAAGATCACAGCAGTCTCAGCGATGATATTATCAGAGTGATTTACAGTGACCGTCAGGGAAAACTCTGGCTTGGGACTAACGACGGGGGGCTCAATCGCCTGGATCCCCAGAGCGAAGCACTAAGTGTCTTCAAAAATATTCCATCGGATCCAAAATCCCTTTCAAATAATACCGTCCGGTGCATCTTTGAGGATTCTGAGCGCAATCTGTGGGTAGGGACCTGGGGAGGCCTGAATAAATTAGACCGTAAAACCGGCACCTTCAGACACTATGTCAACATTCCCGGTGATACCAGTTCCATCAGTGATAACCGTGTGCGCAGCATCTATCAGGACCGGAATGGAATCCTCTGGATCGGTACATATGGCGGATTGAATAAATTTGATCCCGGATCGGAAAAGTTTTCGGTATATCTCACAGATCCGGACAATCCGAATTCGATCAGCCACGACCGTGTTCTGGCCATCCATGGGGATCGGGAAGGTATATTGTGGATTGGCACCTATGGTGGTGGTTTCAACCGTTTTGATCCTTCATCCGGTACTTTTGAACATTTTACCGAGAAACAGGGTCTTGCCAATAATGCCATTTACGGAATTCTGGAAGACAGTGATGATAACCTGTGGATCAGTACGAATCAAGGCATATCCTGTTTTAATAAGATCACCCGGACCTTTAAAAACTATGATACCAATGATGGTCTGCAAAGTAATGAATTTAATGGCGGGGCCTATTTTCGCAATGAAAAAGGCGAAATGTTCTTTGGCGGCATTAACGGTCTGAACAGTTTTTATCCCGATGAGCTCATTACCACAAAATTCCAGCCGCCAATCAGAATAACCGCATTCCGGGTATTTGAAAAAATGATACCTATGGAAAGGTCCATTGCTTATACAACAGCGCTTAAACTCTCTCACAAGCAAAATTTTTTCTCGTTTGAATTTGCAGCGCTTGATTATAACAATCCGGAAAAAAATCAGTATGCCTATATGCTTGAGGGTTTTGACCTGGATTGGGTGATGTCCCGTGACCGTCGATATGCCAGCTACACAAATCTTGATGGTGGCAGCTATGTTTTTAAAGTAAGGGGTTCAAATTCGGACGGCGTTTGGAGTAATCTACCGGCAAGTGTCAGCATAACCATTATTCCGCCGCTTTGGCAGAGGGCCTGGTTCAGAATCCTCGCCGGACTGTTAATCATCGGGTTGGTCTTCGGAGGATTCCGGTTCCAGTTAAACAAGGTGGAACGGCAGAAGCGCAAACTGGAAAAAGAAGTCAGTCTGCGGACACAGGAGATCAATGAGCGCAATATGGAGTTGACCAATGCCAAGCGGCAAACAGACTCGATCCTTAATAACGTTGAAGAAGGTCTTTTCCTACTGAATAATAAACTCGAAATCGAATCCCAATATTCTCTGGCTACGGAAAGCGTCTTTCACACCACAGAACTTGCCGGAAGGCCATTTCTCGGTTTACTGGAGGGTGGTGTTTCCACGGCAATGTTTACAAGTGCCCGGGAGTACCTTGAGTTGATGCTGAACAGAAGTGTTGATGAAATTACCCTTACAGAACTCAATCCGCTTTCCAATGTTGAACTGGCTTTTGAAGGTAATGGTTCAGCACAACATCTGGCTTTTAAATTCCGACGAATATGCGACCAGGATCATATCAACGGTCTGATCGCCACTGTGGTCGATATCAGTGACCAGATCAAACTGGCCAATGAACTGGAAGCCTCAGAAATAAAGACCAGAAAGCAGATGGAATGGCTGTTGAGCATCCTGCATGTTGAGGCCCCTTTATTGCGCGAATTCATTGACGGCGTTCAGAAAGAGGTTGACCTGATCGAGAAGGTCATGCGAAATGAAGAGAAGCAGCCTTATAATGAGGTACTCGAAATAGTCTATCGTTCGGTAAATACGATTAAGGGTAACGCAAGTTTGCTGGATCTGAAATACTTTATCAACGGTGCGCAGGAGTTTGAGGAAAAAATTGTCCAGATACGGGCAAAAGAGCAGATCACGGGTAATGATTTTGTGGCCCTGATCCTAAAACTTGGTGAAATGAAAAAAAGTATTTCAGAGATCAATAATCTGATCGATCGCATCAGCCAGATCCGTTCACATTTCAGGCCAAAACGGGCCTATGAAAATCAGCTGCTGATCAATTCACTGCGAAATCTGGTCAAAACACTGGCCGAGGATCTTCATCGTGAGGTAAGGTTGGTTGATAAGGATTTTGATGCTGATGTAATACCGTATAAATATCATATTCTGGTGAAAGACGTACTCGTTCAGATGATCCGGAATGCTGTCAGACACGGCATTGAGGATCCTGGCGAACGTGCAAAGGCCGGAAAGCCCCGGATTGGCAGGATCAGAATCTCAACAGTTAAATTTGAACAGGCTTTTGCATTGAAAATTCGTGATGACGGACGTGGTATCGATGTCGATAAGTTGCATCAGAAAATAGCAGATTCAGGTATCTGGAATCCCTCGGAAACGGTGATCTGGAGTGAATCGCAGGTGATTCGTGCCATCTTCTCACCGGGTATTACAACTGCCGACAAGGCAGATTATGTTTCCGGTCGGGGGATGGGTCTGGATATTGTGCGGCATATGGTGGAAGAGAATCAGGGTAAAATTGAGATCGATTTTCAAGCCGGAGTTTATACAGAGTTTACCGTTACTCTGCCGGATATTGCGAATGACAAGGTTTTCTCAGATGGAAACGTGAGAGAAGAAATAATGGCCCCCGGAGAGTTGGAATGAAAGATCAGATGGTGGTTGGTGTCGATATTGACGGCATTAACCTGCGCGTTGGCAGTATAAAAGGCAACCAGACTCAAAAGATCCAGTCAATAAAACTAACATCGGATCAAACCAAAGAATATATCCTTGAGGAAGTGGCAAACGGAATTGCCCGTGTTTTAACTTCTGAGACGGTCGGTATCGGTGTTGGTGTTCCCAGTATAGTAAATGTTGATCAGGGCATCGTTTATGAAGTCACCCGCATCCCATCCTGGAAAGAAGTACGCCTTAAATCGTTTTTGGAAGACCGGTTTAATATTCCTGTTTATGTGAATAATGATGCAAACTGTTTTACCACCGGCGTCAAATATTTTGGTGAAGGGCTTGAATACGAAAATGTGGTCGGCTTGATCATCGGTGAGGGCATGGGCGCAGGGATTATTCTTAACGGGAAATTGCAGTCGGGCTCCAATTGCGGAACGGGTGAATTCGGGAAACTTACCTTTCGGGAGCATGATTACGAATACTATTGCAGCAGTAAATTTTTTAAAAATGAATTCGGCCTCACATTTGATGAATTGCTTGGAAAAGCGGAAAAAAATGATCACCAGGCTCTGAAGATATTTGAGAAGTACGGATATTATCTCGGTACAGCGATCAAGGCCATTATTTATTCCATCGATCCCGATATCATCATCATGGGGGGGCCGGTCAGCAACGCCTATCCCTATTTCAGCGAATCGATGAACCTGCAGATGCAATCTTTCGCCTTTAAACGTACGATTGCCAGACTAAAGATCGGGATCGACAGTCGTCAGGATATGACGCTGCTGGGCGCAGCTGCCCTGTACTATGATGCACAGCAGAATAAAAATATGCAGGAACTCATTGCCGATCGCGAAAAAGCTGAACATGCCCTGAAACGCAGTGAGGAGAAATACTTCCAGCTGTTCAATAACATATCCGATCCGATCTTCATTACCGATAACAAATCCGGAAAATTTATCAATTGCAATGAAACTGTGGTAAAGAAGTTCTATGGATATTCTTTACAAAAACTGCGCACCATGTCGCCGGCGGATCTGCACCCGGAGGAAGAGCGAAAAAGGATCAGCGCATCCGGATGGTTGAAATCTGGCCGGCAGAATGAAATCAATACGCACATTGACCGGAAAGGCAAGCGTATTGAAGTCGATATTCATTCAAGTCTGATCGAATATGATGGCCGAAAAGCGACATTAAGCATCATCCGTGATATCACGGAGCAGCAGCGGGCGCAAAGGGATGCAAATCGCCGGGCGGTGCAGTCGGCCCTGATTTCAGACATCGGTCAACGTCTGAGCAGTGAACTCGATCTGGATGTTTTGCTTGAAGAAGTCGTTAAATTAATTTGCGATTCATTCGGGTATTACGGTGTCATGCTCTTCATGCTTGATGAAAAAAAGAGAACCCTTAATCTGCGATCGATTGCTGGGGGGTATGCAGAGATTTTCCGGTCGAATCTGGTGGTAAAGATCTCTGAGGGAATGATCGGTAATGCCGTGCGCACACGTAGTATGCAAATATCAGGGGATGTATCCAAGGATCCCAATTATATCAATAAATCCGGCGAGTCGACAAAATCCGAACTTGCCGTGCCGATAATCAGCGGCAAAAAAGTTATCGGTGTCCTGGATCTGCAGAGCGACCAGTTGGATGCATTCGATGAAACCGATGCCGAAGCGGCTATTACCCTGTCCACACAGATTGCCTCCGCCATCGAAAATGCCCGCTTGTATAAAATTGCCCAGATTGAACTGGAAGAAAGGGAAAAGGCCGAGCAGGAGGCTCAGCACCGTGCCGCACAATCGGCATTGATTTATGAAGTGGGGCAGCGGGTAAGCAGCGCCCTGGAACTGGATGTCCTGCTGTCGGAAGTCGTGCATGCGGTCCGTGATGCTTTTGATTACTATGGCGTCATGCTGTTGATGGTCGATGAAAAGCACAGAAATTTGATCCTGCGTTCAATTGCCGGTGGATATGCGGGCATCTTCCCGTCAGATCTGACCATTAAAATGGGTGAAGGCATGATCGGGACAGCTGCAAAAAACAAAACCGTCCGGTTAAGCGGTGATGTGGAAAAGGATCCCAACTACGTTAAAAAAGCGAAAGAAGTCACCCGTTCCGAATTATCCGTTCCGATCATCAGTGGAAAAAAGGTGATTGGTGTACTGGATTTTCAGAGTGACAGGGTGGATGCCTTTAACGAGTCGGATGTGGCATCCGCCTGGACTTTGTCCTCCCAGATCGCCAATGCGATCGAAAATGCCCGCCTGTATGAACAGGCTCAACAGGAACTCAAAGAACGCCAGCAGGCGGAAAAGGCGCTGCGTAAATCAAAAGACAATCTCCAGCAGGCAAAGCGTGAAACTGATAATATCCTGAAAAATGTTGAAGAAGGATTATTCATTCTGGATAAAGATTTGCGGATCGGATCCCAACACTCCCGCGCCCTCCTGAATATTCTCAATGAGAAAGATCCGGCGCTTAAAAATATTCTTGAAATTCTGTCCGGCAAGGTTTCGCCGAAGGTGATGGAAAGCGTCGAACAGTATCTTGAATTTATGTTCGATCCGGGTATTGATGAGCAAAGTATCAACGACCTCAATCCCATGTCAGAGATGGAGGTACGGTTTAGTGAATATGATCTGCCAAAATTCCTGTCTTTTAAATTCCGCAGGATCGTTTCCCGTAAAAAGATCATTGGCCTCATTGCCACGGTGATCGATGTTTCGAGACAGATTGAACTGACCCGGAAGCTGGAAGAATCCCGGGCTGAATCCAAGCGGCAGATGGATTGGCTGATGAACATCCTGCATGTTGAACCCCAGCTGCTCAAGGAATTTATCGACAGCGTTCACATCGAGATGGGTTATATCGACCGGCTATTGAAAAATAATGAAGGGACAGGCTCCTATAAAACCCTCTTAGAAAAAGTATTCCGGTCGATGCACCTGATCAAGGGTAATGCCAGCATGCTCGATCTGAGCGTTTTTGTGGAGCGTGCCCATCAGTTCGAAGAAAAAATATCCGCGTTGCGTGATAAGGACAGGATCAATGGTTCAGATTTTGTACCTCTGGTGCTGCAATTAGGACAGATCCGCAAAACGGTCAATGAATTGAGTAACCTCATTGAACGGATCAGTAAAATCCATTCACATTTCCGGCCGAAACGCAGTTATGAAAGTGAATTATTTATCCGCTCTCTGCAAAATCTGGTAACCAACCTTTCCAATGACCTGAACAAGCATGTTCAGCTGAAGACTGATAAATTCGATGCGGCAAATATTCCATACCATTACCGGCTGACAACCCGGGAGATACTGATCCAGATGATCCGAAATTCGGTTTATCATGGTCTGGAAAACGCCGACGAACGTGAACAGCTTGGAAAAAGCGCCACCGGCGTGATCGAAATTCAAACAGAGTCCCAGAACGGTTTTTTCAGCTTCAGCATCTATGATGACGGCAGGGGGATACAAATACACAAGTTGCGTGAAAAAGCCCGAAAGATTGGAAAGTGGAAAGACGCAGAAATTGATGGCTGGACCGATGAGGAGGTCGCCCAGTTGATCTTTCTCACCGGTGTTTCCACCCTTGACACGGCGAACCTTGTCGCCGGACGGGGAGTGGGAATGGATCTTGTACGCGACCGGATCCAGCAGATCGGTGGAACAATTGAGCTTGAATTTGAACCGGAGCGTTTTTGCTTATTCCATATTAAATTACCTCTGAAACCAAAAAATAACAAAAAGGAAATTTATTCTGATGCGGCCCTGGAAATGGCTGATAATAATTAACGCTAATTATTAAAGAAATTATAAGTTCATACGAAATTTAGATTTAACAGGGTTTACGGAATTAAAAGTTACATTGAGATCTCTGAATGGAGGAAATAGTATGAGTGACAAGATCAAAGTTTTGATTGTCGACGATTCTCTGATCATTCGTGAAGCCATACACAAACACCTGAAAGGCTTTAATATCGAGGTCGTGGGAACCGCCGAAGACGGGAAGGTAGCACTGGAGGTATTCAAAAAGACCGATCCCGATGTTGTAACACTGGATATCACCATGCCTGAAATGGATGGATTGACCGTTCTGGAGGAGATGCTAAAACTAAAAGGGAATGTAAAGGTAATGGTGGTAACCGCACTTTCGGATAAGGCGACCGGATTGAAAGCCATTAAGATCGGTGCAAAAAGTTTTCTGCCGAAACCCTTTACACCTGAAAAATTACGTGATTCATTTCAGCGTCTGATCGCTCAAAATTAGCAGGAGAACACAATGATGAATGAAACCGATCTGCATTTTTTCATCGATAGTACGATGAATTATTTTGAAGAAGTTACCAATGAGAAAGCCAGTGCCGGAATTCCATATATCAAAGACGAAGAACCGGTGGTGCTTGGATATACCGGTATAATCGGAATCTCCGGTAAACGAAAAGGCAGTATTTATATTACCACCAATGAAGCGATGTTGAAAGAAATTGCCCATATTATCCTCGGATTGGATGATATCCAGGGTGATGATATAAAGGATCTGGTCGGTGAGATTGCCAACACGATTTCCGGAAACGTCCGCCAGGCCTATGGCAGTGATTTCATGATTTCGGTACCGGTTGTCGTTGAAGGAAAAGCAAAAGATATTAAAATGCCTGACAACATTCAGTCTTTCGTGGTACCGCTCACCTGGAAAGATCATAAATCATTTTTAGTCGTTTGTCTTGAATAGGCCGGATCGCCGAAATGGACAGGTTCTGATTTAATGGAAAACATGACGCTGAAGAGTAATAAGGAAATAATCCTTCAAACTGTCGAGGAGGGGGTATTCTTTCTCAATTCCGATTATGCGATTGAAGGTGAGTATTCCTCGGCTCTTGAATTCATCATTGACCAGAAAATTGTGGAAGGGCAGAACTTCCTCGATTTACTGAAGAGCAGGGTGCCTGAAAATATCATCAATAATACGATCGAATTTCTTAACCTGATGTTTCGGGATGATCTCGATGATGAAACTGTCAATGAACTCAATCCTCTGACCACAGTAGAATTCCATTTTGAGAATCGCTGGGGGCTATGGACCTCTTCAAAATTTCTATCATTCAGGTTCAAACGGGTCAACCAGGATGGCCAGATCATGAAACTGATCGGCACTGTCAGAGATGTTACCAAACCCGTCACCCTGACCAAAAAAATAGAAGAGATCGAGGAAACCACCAACCGGCAGATGGAATGGCTGGTCAATATCCTGCGGGTGGCACCTCCTCTGCTGAAGGAATTTGTCGATGTATCCGAACTGGAGCTGGCGCAAATTGATACCGAGCTCAAACGATTCAAAGGGACTGAAGACAGTAAAGTCATCCTGACCCGCGTAATTAAATCCCTGCACCAGTTGAGTAATAATACATCGTTGCTGAATTTAAAGTTTTTTACCGACAAACTGCGGATCTTTGAGATTGAAATGCAGAATCTCCGGAAAAAAGAGAATATCGGTGGAAGCGATTTTGTCCCGGCAGTGATCCAGCTGGGAGAGATCCGGCAGATGCTGAAAGATATCAAGCACCTGATGCAGAGATTCAAGCACTATAGTCATTCGCTTCGCCCCACGCGAAGATTCGAAGGCGGTCTGCTTTTGAGAACGATCGAAAATCTGGTAGAAAATCTGTCCCGGGAATTAAATAAACAAATAAAGTTCAGTGCAGATAAATTTGATCATACCCTCATACCCTATACCCATCAGCAAATTTTCAGGGAATTCATTATTGTTCTGATCAGATTCACTATTTTTTACGGGATCGAAACCCCTGAGGAAAGAAAATCCAATAATAAAGCCCCGACGGGTACCCTGCAGATCGAAACATTTTCGGATAAGCAATTGTGCGGGTTTCGCCTGCGTCATGACGGCCGTCTGGTCAGGATTGAGCGGCTCCTGCAGAAGACCATTGAAATGGTTGGGTCAAAATCAGAACGCGATCATCCCATAGTCAGTGATCAGCTCGGTTCCGAAGTGATCAGGTTACTGTTCATGCCCAGCCTGGCAACACCATCACTGTCGGAAGCGGAGTATATAAAAGAGATCTTTGGTGAAATGGAAATGGTCAAGCAAAAGTTGAAAATGCACCGTGGTAAAATTAAAATAACCTTTACCAGTGAAAACTTCTGTGAATACACTATTTCCTTACCGATAACCTGAGGTCCGCATTAAAGTAGAGAAAAAATAAAAATACCGGTAACATTTCCAGAATATTTTACCATAACGAACACAGGAAACATGAGCGGGGATAAGCGCCAAACCAATAGCATGAATGATGGGGAAAGCCGGTACAAGACCCTGTGGGATTTGTCCCCCAGCGGAATTATCCTGGAAAATGCCGAAGGCACCATCATTGATGTGAATCCGGCCTTTTGCCGCTATATGGGTTACTCCCGGGAGGAATTGATCGGTAAACCGGTGCATATTCTGGCCCACCCTGATAAAAAATCTGAAGTTAAAAAAAATATCCAGGAACTGCTCGCCGGAAAAGTATTGAAACATCATGCGAAAAGCATTGCCGGAGACGGCTCCCTGCGTTTTATGGAACTGCACGAAACAAAGATCACCATGCCTGATGGGGAACCCGGTATCCTGAGTATTGCTGCAGACGTGACCGAGCAGCTCAGGGCAGATGAAGAGAAACTGAGAAGAGAAAAAATGCAGTCGGTGCTTGAGATCGCCGGGGCCGTCTGTCATGAGTTGAATCAACCCATGACCGTGATTTCGGTAAGTTGTGATCTTATTATGATGAATCAATTTCCCATGGAGGAGATCTTTGAGAAGATCGAGGTGATCAAGAAACAGTTGTATCGCATGACTGATATTACAAGAAAACTAATGCATATTACCAAATACGAAACCCGTGATTATCTGAACGGCACCCGGATCGTGGATATCGACCGGGCAACCGGCTATACTCCCCCTGATCCGTCGGGGAATGATTGACCTGCCAGAAATATTCACGCCATTTTATTTTAATCACTTTTTTCTTAACTTTAAATCTTTTACTGCCGTTCGTTTTTCTGGAATAAATATATACGATTTAGTCGTTGACAATCCCTTTCCTGTAAATTATAAACAACTGTGTGAGGTGAAAATGGAAGAAGTTAATGTATTAGCACAAAAAGGTATGGAACTCCTGCTCGAATTCGGCCCGAAGGTGATCTATGCGCTGCTGACGCTGGTTATCGGTCTTTGGATTATCCGGATCGTGATCCGGTCGCTGAAAAAGGCCATGGAAAAAAGCAATATGGATGCTTCCCTGGGCAAGTTCCTGGGCAGTTTTTTTTCAATTTTACTCAAGATCTTACTGCTGATCACGGTTGCTACCATGCTCGGTATCGAAGCTACCTCCTTTATAGCCATGCTGGGAGCTGCCGGCCTGGCTGTAGGGCTTGCCCTCCAGGGAAGCCTATCTAACTTCGCCGGTGGGGTTTTGATCCTTGTTTTTAAACCGTTCAAAGTAGGAGATTTTATTGATGCCCAGGGGTTTCTGGGCTCTGTCGATTCGATCCAGGTGCTTAACACGGTTCTTAAAACACCAGATAATAAAACGATCATTATCCCGAACGGATCTCTGGCGAATGGAACGATAACCAATTTTACAACGGAGCCAACGCGGCGGGTGGATATGGCTTTCGGTATCGGTTATGGTGATGATATCGCAAAGGCCAAAGAAGTTCTGCGCAGACTGGTCGATGCCGACCAGCGGATTTTGAAGGAACCTGAACCGGTAATCGTGGTCACCGGACTGGGTGAGAGTTCTGTTGATTTTGCGGTTCGTGCCTGGAGTAATGCCTCTGATTACTGGGGTATTTATTTTGATATGCAGGAAAAGGTAAAATTGACATTTGACGCACAGGGTATTTCTATCCCGTTCCCACAGCGCGACGTTCATGTTTACAACCATTAATTGAGTGTAAAATTATTTCTCTTCCAAGTAAGAGGCTGTTTATATTTATAGATTCCTGTCGCCTAATCAGATTTGGGAATAACAATTTCTTGCTGAAATGTTGATTCTACAACCACCTCATAAGGGGCATAGTATTGATTGAGATACAATTCCCAATTGATAATTGTGCATGATCAATTGTGAATGAATAATTTTAATAGTACACTTCGTATCATATCTCTTTAAAGTGGAGAATATAGCAGCTAAAGGTTGGGGCAATCACAAC
>Ga0209536_100013709_pt1 | contig 11677 bp, 7 predicted proteins | sample DeeMarSeWOR28_12_FD_187461 | JGI IMG/M metagenome (GOLD analysis project Ga0209536, IMG submission 187461) | Marine sediment microbial communities from White Oak River estuary, North Carolina - WOR-2-8_12 (SPAdes) (version 2) | ecosystem: Environmental > Aquatic > Marine > Intertidal zone >... | reverse complement strand
CAACTCGTTCGTTGGACTCACACCCGGATCCACCGTCAACTCGATCGTCGTATCACTCGGCCCGGAAGAATCAGAACACGCAACCGAAACAGCCGTCACCAGAACTACAGATGAAAGAGCCCTCAGCACGCGCATCGCGATTTCACCTTTCAACGACAAACCCATTCTTGCCCCCAAGTCCCGACGACGACGACGTCGTCGTCGCGTCCGCGCCCTCACCCGCGCCCCGCGTGCGCGGATCAAAACATCGCGCTCAGCGACAGATGGGTCTCATCCCCCAACTGATTCACACCCAACTCCCGCGCCAAATCGAACCGAAACGCCCCAACGGCGATCCCTAGCCCCAACGTCGTGCCCGTATTCGTCTCTATGAGCGTCTCAGAGATGTAACCACCCCGCACGAATAGCGTATTCCACACACCCAACTCCATTCCGAAATACTGACTCGCGGTAGCGAAATTCCGGATAGCGTGCTCGAGATCCAACGCCAGCAATAACTGAAAGCCGTCTTCCGGCAGAAGATGACCCAAGGCGTCGTAGGCCAATCCAAACCGAGTACGCGCAGGCAGCGGCTGAGTCTCAGCCCCAGGTCGGTCATCGAGGCGAAGGTCGGGGCCCAGGTTCAAAACGCTGGCACCCAGTTGAAGCGGCACGTTGGCCAACGGCGCCCAGTGCAACCCGGCATCGAACCCAAAGGTGCTTCCCTCTAGCTGGCCGTACAGCTCGCTGCGTATCAGCTTGGCCGCGACGCCGAAGGAGAGTCTCTGGACGAGCCGGCGACCGAAACTCAGGGCAGCCACCAGGTTATTGGGGGAGATCTGGCCCGTCGTTACGTCCGGCGAATCGAGCCCCGTCAGCGGGATGTCACCGAAGCTCTGAACCTCGGCCGAGAGGGCCACCACCCCGAAACCGGAAATCGGTACCGCGGCTGCAAACTTGGTGACCACGAACTCGAGCGGCCCGTCATAGCTCGACACGAGTGGGTTGAAGGAATCGAGCGCGCCCAAAGACGCCGGGTTCCATTGGGCATTCTGAAGGTCTCCGACGATGGCCGTCGCCGCGCGCCCCATCCCCACGGGTCGTGCCCCCGTCGGAATCAACAAGAACGCTGTCTCGCGGTCGAAGTCCTGCGCTCCCGCGACGACCGGGCACAGCACAGCGGTACCGGCGATTACTGCCAGTATTCGCCACCCGTGAAGCAGCGCTGCCCGTCGCGTGCACATCACAACGACCTTCTAACCTCCGGGCACGATCAGCTTGCGGGTCGCGCCGAATGTCCCGGCCTGCAAGCGGAAGACATAGAGTCCCGTGCCGACCAGCTCTCCCCTGTCGTTCCGCCCATCCCATTCCAAGGTGTGCACACCCGGCATGAGATAGACATCCATCAACCGTCGCACCCTCTGGCCGCGCACGTTATAGATGTCGGCGACCACGCGTACCGCGCCGTTCGCCTGGCGTGCACCCCCAGAGAGATCGGGCCCCATCGCTTCAGGTATCTCGAGGTCCAGCTTGGTGCCCGTGCCCATGACCAGCGGATTCGGATACGGATTGCTCAGTCGGAACTCGAGCGGCAGCGCCGTGAGATTCGTTCGCACGATCTTCGCCGGCACAACAGCACCGCCCTTGAAAGCGAACAACGCCTGTCGAAGGTCGAGCCCAAGATCCTCGCCTTCGTCCAGTTCCCCGTAGACGCGGACGGGCAATCTCACAATGGCGCCGTCACCCCCGGCTAACACTCTACCCGAAGCGTGGTAAACCAGCAGGACCAGCTCATCGCCGTCATCGCGGTAGACGAGATCGAAGCCCTCCGCCCTGGGTCCCAGCTCGGGCGTGCCGGGCCGAACTCTGCTCGGGTCATAGGCGATACGCGCCTGGACGCCCGCGACTCCGGACCCGACATCGGCTTCGAGAAGAACGGTGCGGTCTTCAGGAAACACCCCGGTGCTCTCTAAGCCCAGCCGTGCCGAGCCGGCGCGTTCGCCCGCGGGTGGCGCTTGCGAAGCGACAAGTGCCGGCGCACCTACGCCCAGAATCACGTCGATCAAGCAGACGACGTCCCCGATATCCAGCGCCGCATCGCGATTGCATTCCGAGATCGCTGTAGTAATGGGATCCGGAGTCACTCTCTCGAGGATGATGTCGACGAGAGCCACCACGTCTCCGACGTTCACGTCACCGTCGTCGTTCACATCGCCCTGGTCCCGGGCGATTACCTCACCGAACCAGGTGCTCCAGGTGTTCGCCGGTGACGCCGCGTATTCGGCGTACATCCAGGTTCGCGTCGGGTTTGACGGGTCGATGGCGACGCCGCTGTAGTCGCCCCAGCGATTGCGACCGCTGCCAAAATCTTTCACGTAGTTGGCTTCACCGGCCTTGAGCAGAGAACTGGGCCGCAGCTCGCTGTCGCTGGGTCTGCGACCGGTATAGCGGATGTCTATATAGGTGTCCAAGCAGGACTGGTTGTACACCATCTTCATGTTGCCGTTGGCGTCAGCGGTGATGGCGGGATAGTAGAGCCAACAACCACTGCTCCCGAATGAAACGTCTTCCAGTACCGTGGGACCGGTCACGTCGATTCGCACGTATCTAGCTCGCGCGTACTGCCCCGTCGCGTCTGCCACGCTGTGCGCTGTCCAAACCGAACCGTCCCGATACACCAGGTTCCGGACCCTCGGGCCTCCAACTTCGATGAGGATCGAAGAGCCGCCCAGTTGATCGGCGTTGGGCGGTGACAGACGCGTCGTGACCGGCACACTGGCCGCTGTCAGCGTCGGAGTCGGGTTCAACGGGTTCGTCAAAGACCACAGCGTCATCGTCGTGCCGGTGCTGAAGCGCGAATCGTTGATCAGGTACTCCACACCCGGTGAGCCGAATGTGACCGCAGGCCTGACCGTGAAGACGTTGACGCTCGGGTTGTCGGGGTCGCGCAGTTCCCAAAAGTCGGTATACGTGACGGCGGGGCATGATGTATCGTACAGGTCCGACTTCGGCAGTATGCGCACCTTGACGTGAACGGCGCCGGTCTCGTACGGAAACTGATTCGGCACGACATAGACCGCATCCTCGTCGAACCCGAGCCCCTGGTAATCGGACCAGAAACCGGCGGGTGAGGATCCATTCAGGTCACCCCGCGTCGCGAAGTTGCACCACGTTCCATTCGGGTCCGAATCGTCAGACACCGAGATCAGAATGTGAGACGTTGGGTTGAGCGTGTCTCGATTCACCGCCAGCCAGACCATCACCCACCGGTCGTCAAAGTGATCATAGACCACCTTCGGATCGAAGGCATTGTTGCCCGGGGCCACATTGTTGTACCAGTTCGGACCATTGATCTGCTGAAGGTTCGAGCCGTCCTTCGTGAAGATGGCAAAGAAGCGATTCACCAAGGCCATCAGATGATTGGGACCCGCCGCCACGATGGGGTCCGGCGGGATATTGGACGTCTGTACGATCCCCTCGAAGCTCCTCAGTAGCCCTGGCGGCCCAGTCACACGAGCCGGCCCGAATAATCGGCTCGGGTCCTCCTGTTCGTTGGAGCCCACCGGTGCAAGCGGTGGCCGCAGCCCCAGGGGGTCTGGAAGCAGCGTCACCGCGTGCTCCCTTGGGAACTCGAACCGGTCCAAGCCGGCCGGCGGCATCGGTGGGAACGCCGACGTCGACACCGACTGGCCGGGTGCCGAGGTCCCTTGAGCCGGCCCCTGGTACAGCTGCTGCGCCGTCAAAAACGTCGTGCGCCCGAGGGCGAGCGCCGTCACGACGAGGCACATTGCCAGCACCTGCGTTCTCTTCCCCATCTACGGTCTCCCGAGGTGTGCTCTTCTAACGGACGCCGGAGTCGAAACGCACCGTCACTTCGGTGTAGCCTCCGGCTTCGACGTCGATCGTGATCTTCTCGGCCCGCGGTTCGTCGACCAACAACGGTTCGCCTGGGTCGAGGACGTAGCGGCCCGGCGGCAGGTCCACTCGGAAGCGGCCGTCCACCCCGCTCTCGAAGGTCGCAACGACCCGGCCCGAGACTGCCTCCAACACCTTTATCTCCGCTTGATACGGACGATCGGGACAGGGCACACCCACTTCCATAACCGGACATTGGGGGCCGATGCTAACCAAGCCTTCTATGCCGGATTGCGGCCGCGACTCTTCGACGACGTCACTCATTGGGCTGCGTCCCTCAGGTTCGGACACAGTGTCGCCGATCTCACCTGCGGCGCCGACATCGACGGCCTGACTGTCTCTGGAAACCGTTTCCGCCGGCGGGTGTTCTGTAGATGGCAGGCCACCGGACCCCCCGCGATCGCCGCAGCCTCCAGCGAGTATGGAGCAGGCAGCCAGAAGGATGTACAACAGTCGGGATTCATGCATTCCGGTCACGCTGGGCGGAAGGACGGTTGAGTCTGAAATATAGGGTGACGGCGAGCGACGCGGCCAGCGGAGTCTATCGCTTTGATGCCAAAGAACTTGACTCTCGGCAACCAAGATTGTTTATTGATTTCGTTGTTTCCCCTGTCTCCGCCGTTTCACTAAACAGAAGCAAGCTGATCCGGCTATCTTTCCCGTCACGTACGTCGAGCTGCCGCGAGCTTGGTTGCAATTGCTTTACAGAACTGCGTTCGCCAGCCGGCAGACACCGCGACAGACCGTCATGCTCCGACAAGAACGCCGATATTGGGAGGCGGTTATGAGAGCATTCGCCCCACTCACTTTGTTCGCAAGCCTGGTCGTGGCCACGGCTGCAATTCCTCCGGACATCTTCGCGCAGGATGTGGAGGAACTCGGCCGCAGGCACGGCGTCAGACCTCCGCCGGGCTACTACGAAACGCTGGCCCGTGATCCCACGGCCTTCCAATTCCAGGGGGTCTGGAAGGAGATCGCGCGCCAGGTCCGCGAGCGCCGCGCAGCTTTGGCGAAATCCGGAGACTATGCACGGCTGAACGCGCATTTTGCGGAAGGGGGACCGTCGGCCGCGGCGGCAAGCGCCGCAGGAACGGCTATCACGGGCACATTCCGATTCCCCGTTCTCGTAGGAATGTTCAGCGACAGCACTCACACCTTCGAGCCTGACACGGGTTCGCTCAGGGGTGTGCTATTCAACACCGCGGCGGCGCCACCGTATTCGGTGACCACCTTCTACGATGAGATGTCCAGCGGCCTACTCCAGGTGACAGGCGAAGTGATCGGCTGGTTCACGGTCGACAGCGCAGCCGCATGGTATGCCGGAACGAGCAACGGCCTGGGCGGCGACGCCAAGACCGGCGACATGATAGTGCAACTGCTGGACAAAGCCGATTCCGTCGGCGTCGATTTCAGCGTCTACGACAACGATAACGACGGCGTCATAGACCTCGTGGCGGTATTGCACCCGCTCTCTCCTGGCGAATGCGGCACGAGCAACATGTGGTCCCACCGCTGGGTCCTGGCGGGCTGGGGCAAGACATGGTCTGGCGACGGCAAGAGCGCCAGCGACTACATGATTCAGCCGGCAATCGGTGGTTCCGGCGGCTGCAACGCTAGCCAGATCATGCCCATCGGTACGTTCTCCCACGAGTTGGGTCACGGTATGCTCGACTACCCCGATTTGTACGATACCGGCGGTGGCTCGGCGGGTATCGGCCATTGGGGGCTGATGGGCTCGGGTAACTGGCGCGTTCAGACGAGTCCCGCCCATTTGTCAGCGTGGTCCAAAGACGAGGTCGGCTGGATCAGCATCGACACGATCAACGTGTCCCAGGGCACCGGCTCGCACACACTCAACCCAATCATCCCGTCGGACACAGCGATCCGAGTCGAGGTCGCGGGTACGAACGAGTACTTTCTGTTGGAGAACCGCCAGGGGAACGGATCCGAGAGCGGAAACCTCCACGGCCCGGGGCTGCTGGTCTGGCACATCGACCCCGGCCTAATCGCCGCACGCCGGAATTCGAACACGGTCAATGCCGTCTGGCCACACGGCGTCGACCTCGAGCAGGCCGACGGAGTGGATCACCTAGGCAACAATGTAAACCGTGGTGATGCTGCGGATCCCTGGCCCGGTTCGTTGAACAAGACGGTTTTTGGGCCTTCAACGACGCCGAACTCGGAGTTGAACGACAACTCCAACTCGGCCGTCCAAATCGACAGCATCACCCAGAACGGCGACGGCAGCGTTGGCTTTCGGGTGAACTTCAACAGTGTCATCGAACGGATCACCACCAACATCGGACCGGGGACCGAGGTGATCGTCGACGCGACGAACCAGAGCGCCCCTCACGATGTGCTCTGGATCTTCCCGAGCAACCATACCATCTCCGTCGACTCCATCCAGGGCGACACGCTGAGGCGCTACGTCTTCCAATCCTGGAGCGACGGTGGGGCACGGTCCCACACGGTCATCGCCGATGCGACGCCCGATACATTCACCGCAAACCTGGCCACGGAGCACCGGCTGAAGGCCACGACGGACATTCAGGGCAACATCACCAGTTCGCCCACGCTGGACGCCAGCGGTGTCGCCTGGCTGGCACCGACGGACTCCGCCAGCCTCAAGGCCACACCGGCTACTTCGGGCTTCTTCTTTGTCGAGTGGACCGGGGCCGTCTCTTCGACCAACGACTCCATCCGTATTGACCTGTCGCAACCGCGGCAGGTACACGCCACTTTCGGCACCGCAGTCACGATCTCTACCACCGCCCTGAACGCCGGGGTCATGGGTGCCGCCTACGCGGACACGCTGATGGCGACGGGGGGCTCCGGTAGCTACACCTGGACCCAGGTGGGAGGCGACGCGCTCCCAGATGGACTCAGCATGTCCGACGGCGTGATCTCCGGTACACCCGAGGAAGACGGGACGTTCTCAATGGTCTTCGAAGCCGTGTCGGGCGCCCTGTCCAGCAGCCAGGACACCGTGACCCTATCCGTGACCAGGCCCACCCTGGCATTGAGCAACTTGGTCAATCATCTGCTGGGCCCGATTCCGGTACTCACAACCGATGAGCAGAACTACCTCGATATCATCGGCAACAACAATGGACGCTACGACGTCGGCGACTTCCGGGCCTACTTACAGGACACCGGCGTCGTCACCGACGTGGTACCCGCGACGACGCAGGGCCAACCGGCGCGTAAGGAGGAAGGACGATGAACAACAAGCGGAGGTTCTTCGGTTGGGCGCTTTCCATCGTCTGCGCCTCGTTCCTGGTTGGATCATGCGGCGGCGACGACACTAGCGGACCGCCGGCGCCCCAGCCCGGTCAGCTCACCGTCAGCGTGTCGTCGAGTAGCACCGGGGCGGCTTTCAGCCTGACCATCACGGGGGAGGACATCTCCAACCCCGTGGAAGCGGTGGGCAGTCACCAGGTCTATACCTTCGCCTCGGGTGACACGCTGAATGCCGCGGTCATCGGCAACGTCTCCTCAGGGGATTTGCTGAGGTTCAGCGTCCCCGACGTGAACCAGGCCAGTAGCTACAGGGTGACGCTGGCAGAGGTAGCGGGCTCGGACAACGTCCTCCTCAGCAACAGCAGCTTCACCGTCAGCATAAGCCAGTAGTACCGGGTTACCCAGGCCGCCACGATCGATGCAGCTAGCGCGATCGGGGCGGCCCGGGCCCCTGCCAGCTCGACGCCTGCATCCCAGGCCCCCCAGCGCTATCTTCCTCGAGCATGTGAGAAAAAACCGGCTCTTCTGACGTTTCTCGGTTGGGACGACCAGGAGAGCGTACAGAGTGCCAGCGTACGCGGTGAAACCCCGAGAGGCTGACGCGGTCTCGGCTGCGGTCGGGACCATCGTCGATGAATTCGCAGGGCTCGTGAAGAGCGTGGCCCGTGGACACGGTTTGTCCGAAGCCGACATCGACGAGGTAATGCAGGACGTCCGGGTCAGAATCTGGCGGGCGCGGAAGCGCGAGGCCATCGCCGGTACGATCAACGCCTCCTACGTGCACCGCACTGCGATGTCCGCCGCCCTCGATCTCATTCGTCGACAGCGCAGTCGGCGCGAAGAGAGCCTGGAGATGACGACCGACGACCGGGGCAAGGTACTCACTCTGGAACGCGATCCCGGTAAGGACTTTGTCGATCGGGAGCTGGCCCAGCAGATACTCGGTGCAGTGGACGCGCTCCCGGACAACAGGCGCCCAGTAGTCCGGATGCATCTGGCCGGGTACCATCGATCCGAGATCGCCCAACTCCTGGGATGGTCGGAAGCGAAGACAAGGAATCTACTCTACAGAGGCCTGGAGAACCTGCGCGCACTTCTCACGGAGCGCGGGATCGGGCCACTGGCGGAAGCATGAACGAGTTGGAAGTCCAGAGACTATATCAGTTCGCCATCGACGAACGACCCCGAAATGGCTGTGTCGACGAACAGGAACTTCTCGCCCTGGTCCAGCAGAGCGGCTCGGAGAAGAGCCGGCTCGCCGTCCTGGATCACGTGATGACTTGTGGTGCGTGCCGCAGGGAATTCGAGCTTCTCAGGGCCATCAACCTGAGTGGCCCTACCCCCAGCACACATCGCCGAGAGGCTCCGCTACTTAAGAGAACACAAGTCTGGCTGCCTCTGGCCGCCACTATCCTCATCGGGTTCGCCGCCACTCTGTATCTGGGCACGTCGCGGTCGGCTCCAACCGTTACCCGGGGAGCCAATGATTCCCTCACCGCCATCGAGCCCATTGGCGAAGTCGCCACCGGACCCGTGACCTTCATCTGGCACTCGGTCGAGGGTGCCATCGCATTCGATCTCGAAGTCACTCGCCAGGACGGCAGCATCGTGAGCAGCGCAACCACGCGGGATACGGCGCTGGTCGTCGACGCCGCTTGGCTGGAAAGGCCCGGAATCTACAGTTGGTGGGTGACGGCCCGTTTTCTGGACGGGACGAGCCGACGCTCCGACGTAGAAGAACTGGTGGTCACGCGTTAGCTCAAAGAGAGCGGTCAGCGCCAGAACTCCCACCAGGGACGGAACTCCACGGCGACGCGCACGAACGGGTCGCCCATCACGGCTAACGCCGTCCAATCACGCACGGAAGCTCCCCCCTCCATCGCTTCGAGCCGTGCCAGACGCGCCGCACCCGCCACCGTCTCCCCATCTTCGAGATTGTCGTAGAAGTTTCTGACCAACGGTCGCATCCGCTGGTCGTCCACTAACCAGCGCGTTGCCACGACCGTTCGCGCGCCCGCCTGCAGCAGTGGGGCCGCCAGCCCGCGAACGCCCTCGCCGGCGACGATGGGGCCGCCGGCGGTACGACATGCCGAAAGAAAGACCAGGTCGGCATTCAGATCCAGCGACGCGAGATCGGCCGGGCCCAGAAAGCCATCTTCGCCGTCGCCCGGCGCCAGGGCCAGGGCTGTCCGCGAGATCGACCACTCATCGACAAGGGCGTGCGTCGCCAGATGGAGAATCCGGTACTCCTTCAGATCCGCGGTCTTGAGGTACGCTTCCGACGCGCCCTCACCGCGGCGCAAGTCGCTGCCCTTACCGTACCGGGCAACCCGCCGCGCCTCCCGACCCGACCCAGGGAGTGGAGCCAGACCGCCGTTCTCATCGAACGCCGCCCGATAGCTCGCGCTGACCGCACTCTCGCCAGCGGAACCTGAAGACCGGAAGTCCGGGTCACCCATGGCCAGGATACGCGTTGAGTTTCTGCTTCCAGTTCCGTTCCATAGACTGACGGCGACGCTGGCGGACGGGACATACCCCGTCGCAAAACGCGTCACGACGTAGTCACCCCCCGGCAGTATCAAGGCTTCGAACGGGAGTCTGTGCAGCACTCCGTCGGGCACGAGCACCAGGTTCTCTGTCGATGACGGAAGCCCCTCGACCGCCGAGCCCAGAAGCGTGTTTCCGAGAGTCCTGGCTAGAGCCGACGGATGCTCACCACTCTCGATCAACGTGATGAATCGGTTCGCATCGGCTCGCAGCGAATCACCCGGCGGCAGCGTGTACGCACTGGCACCGTCACGCGTCAACACGAACAGGGTGGAAGGGCTGGCCCCAGTACCCACAACGAACTCGAGTATCGCCGTCTTCCCGTCCGGAATGGCCGCGCTGACCTCGGACGCAGAGAACGTCAGCGACGCGCGCGGTGCCACGAGAGTCGAGTCGGCACGGCTCGCCTGGTCGACCAGCAGCCTGTCCAACAGCTCCCGCGCCCGCCGCCGCTCGGCAAGCGTGAACGATTCCTCGACTCTCCCTGACGCGGTACCGCCTGCGATCACCGTCTCAACGCTGTGGTCGGGGACACCTGATGGACCCATCCACTGAAAGGCGAGTGTACGCAGCTCGTCATCGTTCAACCTGGCCCGCCACCGATCCAACTCATCCGTCGCGGTGCGCAGCAACTCCAACGCGTCGTCCACTCTCCCTTGACTCAGGCGGATCTCGGCCAACCGGACTTTGAGCCGGTAGGCGAAGACGTGTTGGTCCTCGTCCAGGGATTCGAGGAACGGCACGATGGCAGCTTCCGCAGCATCCGTGTGACCCATACGCAGAGCGAGCGCCGCGTAGTTCGACTGCAGTCCGATACCCCATCCGGTCATTCCGTAGCGATCAACTGCCGCTCGAGCCGCGTTATAGTGGTCGAGCGCGCTCGCCCAATCGCCATCGAGTTGGGCCAGCCTGGATAGCGTGACATGAGCTTCCATGATCGTGCCCGGCTGCTGAGTAGATTCGGCCCAAGTCAGTATGGATTCCCAAGCGTCCCGCGCCTGCTTGGTCTCGCCCGCCTGGGCGAACAGATTCGCTTGCAAGCCGAGTACCGTCGCCAACCCCCACCGGTCACCCAGATCGGTCAGAATCGTGCGAGCAAACGCCAGGTCGGCTGCCGCAGATTGGAGATCGAGCAGCGGGATCTTCAGTGCTGCCAGGTTGATGAGGACCCAAGCAAGCGCGAGCTGATTCTCGGAAGTCTCAGCCGCCTCCCGCGCCCTGAACAGCGTCTCCCGAGAAGAACCGAAGTAGCCCAGAGTTCGCTGCAGATAGCCACGCCACTGTAGCGTCGCTGAGAGGCTGACCAGATCTCCGGCTTCCGCCTGGATTCTCTCAGCGACAACCAGGCGCCATATGGCAGAATCAACCTGCCCAAGTCGCGAATAGTCTTGAGCCACGACCTGAATGCACTGCGCTTCCCTTCTCCGGTAACCTCCTCGGCGCGCGAGCTCGATCCCTCTCTGTGCAACCCGCCGCGCCTCCGAGTCGCCGACCTGAGCGAGCACGCGGGCGCGCGAACACAGAGCGGCGCTGGACAGCCATTCGTCCGACGAGTCGATCAGACTCAATGCCGTATCGAGTGAGGCGAGACCGTTCTGGGGATGAATGGCGCGAGACCTTGCAATGGCGATGCCGATGAGGGCCTCCGCCTCTGCCGCTTGCAAGCCGGACCGCCGCGCGCCCTTGAGAGCCAAACTGTATGCGGAATCGGCGTCGAGTAAGTAGCCGCGGGCCAGCCAGGCATCGCCCAGGGACATCCAGGAGTAGATCGTGTAGGGATCGGACCCGGTGCGATCGGCATCGACCAGACTCCGGTAGCCGGCCTCAGCCTCCGAGTAATCGTAGCCCAGCCTCGCCAACTCGGCCAAACCGTATCGAGCACCGCGATTCGAATCGTCCCGGCGGATCTCACCCCTCCACTCACGCGCCAGGCTCTCCAGTGATCCATCCGCCACGGCCGCCTCGACACGAAGCGTAGCGCTCCGCGGTGAAGGCG
>Ga0209536_100013708_pt1 | contig 11677 bp, 9 predicted proteins | sample DeeMarSeWOR28_12_FD_187461 | JGI IMG/M metagenome (GOLD analysis project Ga0209536, IMG submission 187461) | Marine sediment microbial communities from White Oak River estuary, North Carolina - WOR-2-8_12 (SPAdes) (version 2) | ecosystem: Environmental > Aquatic > Marine > Intertidal zone >... | reverse complement strand
CTCCCGGATTTCGAGATAGGCCGGGCGGGCATCGTCTGCTTGGCTCTTGTTCACAACCCACGGCCAGAAGATGAGAAGGAAAACGATAACCAGGAAAAAGCGAGCACGAATCACGGTTTACTCTCTTCTTCTGCCTGGAATCCGCTGGCGGTGATTTCGATCTGGTACTTCGGGCGTATCGTGTTGTAGTAGACCTCGAGGCTCTGCCGCCTCCGCTCGGTAACGAGGTCGTCGCGCACGCGCACACGGACCTCCGCCAAAGGAGGCACCCAAGCTGCGGTCTCCTCTGAGATGCACACCAGGTGCAAGCCGTAACCCGAGCGAATCGGACCCTGCCACTCACCAACCGGAAGCGTGAAGAGGGTATCGGAAAAGTTCGTGCCAAATAACTGACCGATCTCGCGATGTGAACTGAGTGGATAGGTGGACTGCAGAAGGAAACTATCTCCGATTTCAGCAGCTCGCCAGGTTGACACCTTTTCCTCCCGCAACGCGGTAAGGAGAGTCCGAGCATCGACCTCGGCTCGTGCCCCGCGTTCGTCCTCGTTGAAGTAGACCTGGGCGAAGCTGCGCTGCGCATCGATCTCGTAGCGATCACGATTCTCGGCAAAGAAGCCACTCACCTCGGCTTCTGTCGGTTCCACGATGGCCCCCAGATCTTTGGCGAGAAATTCGAGCTTTGTGACCAGACGCCGCCGTATGACCTGGTCGTCGCGATCGAGCCCTAGCTTGACTGCTTCGCGGTAGAGAATCTCTTCACGGAGGTGATTGGCCAAAAGGCCACGCAACTCCTCGTCCGTCGGGGGTCTCTGCCATCTCTTTTGCCATCCGTTTCGTAACCAGTTCACATCGGCATCGGTCACGACGATCTGCTGGTCGCGTTCCGATCGTCCAGCTTCCCGTGTTGCGGCATGAACGGCAACGACGAGGACACCAATAGCAAAAAAAAGAACTAGGGGTTCACGCAGCCAAACGCTCGTGGATTTCATAAATCCCTGCTCCGCATTGAGGTTGGTAAGGTCGATTTCGTCGAGCCGAGATCACCGCTCGCCAGAGCTCCACCAGCGGCGTATTGTATAGAGCTTCCCGAACCGCGGCAAGAGTGACCCGCAGCACGAGAGCACAGACCAGGCGGGACCAGACACATTTTTCAAGGCACAACCGATGGTTTACTAAAGTCATCAAGTCAACAGCATGAGGCGAATGAAGACCAATCATAACTACGACCTGATCTATTCGGTTGTGATGTCCATTCCCAAGGGCAGAGTGGCCACTTACGGACAGGTTGCAGATATCGCAGGCCTACCGCGACATGCACGTCAAGTAGGATATGCCCTCAAAGTGTTACCGGATGATAGCGCGATACCTTGGCACCGCGTGGTCAATGCGCGTGGTGAGATCAGCCAACGCTTTGCACCTGTCTCTGAGAAAGAGCAACGGATTCTGCTCGAAGAGGAGGGGATAACATTCGGCCCTCAGGGCCGGATATCTCTAGCAGAGTTTCAGTGGGATTTCTGATCTGCACAAACCAGTGCCCATTTTACAACCCCAGGCAGGTGTTGCTCACCAATACCTGGACCGAGCACGTGAGCTACCCCGGCCCACGGATCCTGCCGATCGAAGCTCTCAACCTTTGATCCCATGCTGGGTCGTTCATTGACTGGAATGGGTCTATTCCGGCGGGGCAGGCGTGGTGGCGGTCGGACACACGACTTGTCGAACAAACGACTTGGGGTAACCTCAAGACCAGCTATAGGTAACGCAGACTCATGCCTCTGGATTTTCTGAAGTGAGGGGCCGGCCATTTGCAGCGACATTTTTATTGATTCGTAAGTTATCTTCTATAATCGTCATGTGGCCGTCACACTTCACATGTGGTTTTCACCCGAGAGAGGATGGTTTCTTTTCATTTTCATTCCATTTCTCACGTATTTGTGATACAATGCGCTCAAGACTGGTTCCCCTTCATATCAAGCACGGCAACGCAATAGCCTAATAAGGAGGTTCGCTGTGAAGAGACTGCTAATTACATTCACTGCCGTCTGTGCCCTCGTATGCCTGCCGGCCGCCGCTAGTGCTCAGATTTTCTGGGAAGAGGATTTCGATTCCTATGCGCCCGGGGGCCTGATCGGCAACAATGGCTGGGCCGGATGGGACGGTAACTGGGCCTTTGACGCGGTGATTGTCACCTCACCGGTGCACAGTCCGCCCAACTCCGTGGAAATCTTACCGACCACCGATGTGATTCGCCTCTTCAGCGGGGCGACCTATGGCACATGGGTGATCACCGCTTGGTGCTACATCCCTTGCAATAGCACGGGCATACAGTACTGGATCATGATGAACGAATATGTTTCTGGTGGTCAATCTAGTGAAGACTGGTCCCTGCAGGTCCAGTTCGATTCGGATCTTGGTCAGGTGCGCGATTATAATGGACCCGGAACCTTACCGCTCATCTGCGACGATTGGGTCGAATTGAAGATCGAGGTCGATCTGGATACGGACGTTCAGACCGTCTACTACAACAATCAAATGTTATTTACGGATTCTTGGTCATCGCATGTCGCCCCAGGCGGATTGCTGCAGATCCGGTGTCTGGATCTGTACGGCAATAATGCATCATCCATTTACTGGGACACCATCGTCATGGCGGGCCCAGGTGCTGTTGGGGTCGAACATACAACTTGGGGCCAGCTGAAGAGCAGCTACAAGTAGACAGCGACAAAAAACCAAAGGTTTCCCTCTGACGAGGGCCGTGATGGGAGTGGGGCCGGCCATTGGTGGCTGGCCCCGCTCTGCGTGTGGCTTCGGTTGTGGCTTCTCGATTCAGCGGACGAAGAAAAACACCTCCTCCACCTATTGGTGAAGAAGGTGCTCTATAACCGGTGCACGGTCGAAGTGTGGTACCGACCTCCCACCACTTCGACGGTTCGCACACCGTGAGATTTGGTAGCCCCTACGGGACTCGAACCCGTGTTACCGCCGTGAGAGGGCGGCGTCCTAGGCCACTAGACGAAGGGGCCACAATCTTTCCATCTGCCCAGCCCATTGGGAAATCGCCGGGACGAGATGTTATTTTCGCAGATGGTTGCCCGGGGAGGACTCGAACCCCCATCGACTGATCCAGAGTCAGCTGTCCTGCCATTGGACGACCGGGCAAGAATGGCGAAATATAGAACGAACAGCCCATTTTTGCAAGACATGGCCAGAATTGAGCCCCCAGACTCAGTTTCAGGAATAGTTTCAGAAATCGTTTCAGGCATAGTTTCAGGAGGAGTTTCAGGAAGCCTGCCGTAGTTTCTGGATTCCGGCTCCCAAGTGAGCGTGGATATCCTCGGGGGAAGACAGGTCCCCGGATGCGGTCCCCCAGGCTGTTGGCGCTATCAGAAAAGCGTCAGTCTGGGGACCACCCAGCCCGCCATGGCTGCTGCTCTGCTCCTCGAAAACTACGACCCGGCCTTCGGGCAGCCACGCTCCGTTCACGATGATATCTCCCGATTCCTCGTAACCGACCAGCAGGTCGAGCTCGCGTGCCCACACTTCCGCACTGCCATATGGTGCCAGAGGATCGGCCTGGCCCCTCACTTCGCCCGTGGTCAAGTTGCGAACGCCACCACCCCCGATCACCAATACATCGCCGCACTCGTGCCTGACCGCCAAGAAGCCGATGCCGGGATGGCTGGCCAATCCCTCCACGAGACCGGGATAGGCCCCATTGATTTCTTGCAGGGCCAGCGGCTGCGCATGCCCTTCGAAGTAAATATGCGCCAGGCAGCCGGAGACGCTTACATTCATCACTACTGGCTCGACTCTTTCCGAAACGGGTATCCCTGTGCCGGCGACACTCTTGTACCGGCTGATTCTTTTCAGGGTCCGTTGACCACGGATGGCAGTCCGCGCGGGACGGCCGGACCTGGTCGCCTCGAGTTCCTCCAAAAGGGCAGTCACATAAGTCGTAGTCAGCGGACGCGTGGCGGGGATGGGTGTCGCCAGACCAGTCAGCTGTGACACGAGTTTCTCCAAGGAACCTCCGTAGAGTTTGCTGAAGGGAATACTGGCCGTCTGGCCGTGGTCTGAGAGCAAGACGATCTCATAAGCAATGGGAGTGCCACCACGGGTCATGCGGAGCAGACGTCTGAGCTTGCGATCGAAAGCTGCCAAGGTGATCTGAGCTTCGTAGGCATCGGGGTGGCTGTAGTGTGCCACCTCGTCGTAGCCGACAAAATTGGAATAGATGACCGGCACCCCCCGAAACATATCCTGCTTGATCCAGAAGTAGGCAGTCTCGGCAAGGAAGGCGTTGGCCACTGCGCGCTGAGCCAAACGACGTGGGGTTGTGCGTACCCACGGTCGGCCGCTGGAAAAACGTCCTAAAAACGCCCAAAACAGAGCCGTCAAAAAATCCCATACAGTGGCCATCACTGCCTTGGCATAGGCAAAGGGACTGAGCCAGAAGAGGTTGAAGTCGGCTACTTCGCCTTTACGCCGTTCACCCTGTTTGTCCCTGGCGGCCGTGACGGTCAGCAGTCGTTTGGCAGCGCCACCAGACATGAAGCTGTTGATACAAGAGCCGCCTTCCAGGAGCGGGGTGTCCGTAGCGGCAGCGGCGTTTCCTTCGAGAATCCGCAGGTCATCCGGATTGCTGGCAATCCGGGCTTTTTTCCGCAAGCGGTCGTACCAACGATAGCCAGGGACTTCGGCACGAGCGCCGTAAAAAATACCAGCCTGAACCGCTGGAGTGTTGGAGGGCAAACCGCAATTCCAGCGGAAAAGCCGGTGGGAGGCGCGAGCCAACATGGCCGAAACAGTGGGCATACGTCCTCTCTCCAACGCGCGATGCAGGCTGCGATAGGACAAACCGTCGATTTGCAGGATCAAAAGACCCCGGGTGACACCGGTACGGCGTGGCGGGCCGAATCGGCGCCCGAGGCGGTAAATGATGGACTGGAAAAAAGGATAAGCCTCGTCGATCCCGAGCCAGCCCACGAGACTGGTCGTGATGACAGTCAGCACGGCCAGCCCTACGATGGCATCGAAAGGATTATCGATGATGAAACTGGGTTGGATCTGGGCCGCTAAAAACAGAATCAGTCCGTTGAAGAATAGAGTGGGCAAGCCCAAGGTCAAAACGTTCAAGGGGAAGGTCAAAAACAAGAGCAACGGTCGCAGAAGAATCAATAGCAGCGCAAACTCGATGGGCAACGTCAAAGCCACGGTCCACCAGTAGGGGTGGGAAGTATCGAAACGAAAACCAGGCAGGATCGAGGTGGCCAAGAGCAACGCCAGGACATTGATGATCCAGACCAGGATGTAGCGGCCCAGAATGCCCCAAAACGTTTTCAAGACAGCTCCTAACCTGAAGTTGCCCGACGTAATCGCTCTAAAACACGCGGACCACCTATCAGCTCCATCACTTCGAAGATGCCGGCGCTGCGGGTTTGCCCGGTCAATGCCACCCGACTGGGATGGATCAACTGGCCGGCTTTCAATTCCAGCTTCGCGGCTGTCTCCCGCACGATCTCCTCGAAACGGGAGGCCGAGATCGGTACTGCAGGTTCGATCCTTGCGGCGACACCATCCGCCAGAGCAGTCAAACAACGCCGCGCGGTATCGTTGTCCAAGTATTCAGCCACTGCCGCCTCGTCCCTGGGAAAGTCTTCACTGAAAAAGAAGCCGATCTGTTCCGGCAACGTGGTCAAACTACTGAAGCGGTTGCCGAGAATTGTCAGCACGTGGTCCAGGTAAACCGCCGTATCCTCGGCACCCTTCACCTGCCAGGCTGGGTCGGCTCGCCAACCATGCTGTTGCAAGACGGGCAAGGCAAGAGCCACTCGCTGTTGTGGCGACAAGCGTTTGATGTGCTCACTGTTGATGTGATTGAGCTTGTCGTAATCGAAAGCGGCCGGCGCGCTGTTGATTTTCTTGAGGCTGAATTTCTTGACCAACTGGTCCCGAGTGAGGACTTCGTCACCGGAAGCCCCGATGGACCAGCCGAGCAACGCAATGTAATTGACCAGCGCCTCGGGTAAAATGCCTTGTTCGCGGAACTGCTCCACTCGTGTGGCGCCATGCCGCTTGCTCAAGCGCTTACGATCGGGTCCCAAGATCATCGGCATGTGGCCGAACTTGGGCTGAGGAAACTCCAGAGCGTCATAGATCATGAGCTGAAACGGCGTATTGCTGACGTGGTCGTCACCACGTAAAACGTGACTGATGCCCATCAGAAAATCATCGATCACTGCCGCAAAGTTGTAAGTGGGGAAGCCGTTCGCCTTCACCAGAACCCGATCAGTGATCCCTGCATTTTGGAACTCTCGCTTCCCGCCAACGATGTCATACCAGAAGGTACTGCCTTCATCGAGCGTTCGCAGACGCCAGCAAGGTGAGCGGCCTTCGGCCGCCAACCGCTGACGCTTGTTTTCCTGAAGAGCACGACAATACCCGTCATACCCAGGTTCGTCAGGTTGGCCACCTGCCACGGCTGCCTTTTTCCTCGTCTGCAAATCCTCATCGGAGCAGTAACATGGATAGGCCATTCCCATTTCAGTCAATTTTGTCAAGAACTCGCGGTAGATATCCAAACGCTCTGACTGGACATAGGGTCCCTGTTCACCGCCGATACCCGGCCCCTCGTCCCAATCCAATCCCAGCCACTCCAATCCGCTCAGGATGGCCTCGTACGACTCGCGAGTGCTGCGCTGGACATCCGAGTCTTCGATGCGCAGCACGAAAATACCGCCTTGTTGGCGCGCATAGAGCCAATTGAAGAGAGCTGTCCGTGCTCCGCCGACGTGCAAGTATCCGGTCGGACTGGGCGCAAAGCGAACCCTGATTCTATTTCCCTGACTCATGATACGATCACGCCTTTCCGATAATGCCCTTCCCATGATTCAGCTTTCACAAAAGGAACGAACTACCAAGGTGGGCAAAGGTCCGCGGTGATAGCAATACGCAGAAAGAACCTTGACCCAGGTTAGACGGAAACTGCTATGAATCCGGTGGCAGGTGAGGCTTGCGTGGCTGGACAGCGTCACCGATAGGCTCTCCAACCACCAATGGATCGAGTTGAGCCGTCAAACCTTTCAAGTCTGTATGATAGCTCTTTCGGCAAGCAGCATCCAGCGATTCGCCACTGCTCAAACCAGCAAGCAGCTCGCGCAGCGGATCGAGACCCCCATGGTTCTCCACCAGATGCCATACCATCACGAAGGCCGAATAGGTCGCCTCCCGAAATAGCCGCCGGTCCTCGCCAGGGTCTGAATTCGGTAACCCCGCCAGGATAGAGTCGATTTGGCTTGGTGAGAGCAACACTTGTCCTGCGGGACGAAACTGTGCCATGTAGTTGTTCAAATGAACACCCTCATCGGCGATGTAGGCAGCCAAACCGTGCTCGAGCCAGGGCGGCAAAGCATCACCGACATTTTTCTGCAAATTCCAGCGGGTTGCCAGAGACACCGCAGCGTGGCCGAGGAGAGTGCGGGCCGTCAAGACCGCCACCGGCTGAACCTGACAGGTATCGCCCTGTAACTTGAAAAGCCGCCAGACACCGTAGCCGGTCGAGGCCATGTAGTCTTGGGAGCTGTTCGGATTGAAAACATGGAGTGTGTCATTCACCTCCAGATGAAGAAGGTCCCGACACCAGGTCTTGCCCAGCTCGAACAACTCTATAAAAACCATGACATCACAAGGACGGTACTCTTCATTGAACAGCAACTCCAGATTGTCGAACACGATTCGGCCCGGCTCGACGGTCAATCCCGGCCGCGGCACAACTTCGTACTGTCGGCACAAACTACCAGGACCGTAGGGGATCCCTTCACTGTCAACGGGCGGGCTCCAATCGTGCCATGTGTAAGCGTGCAGGTGGTCAGGGTAGCCGGCTGCTCGCAAGACTTCTGGAGTAAACCGGGGGAAGGGACCCTCGGGCGACAATGGTGTCATTTCATGAGGATGGGGAACATGCCCACTGCCGGCAGTCGAATCCACAGGGGCGTCGCCTCGAGCCAAAACCGTCCCGGCGGCGCCGATTATCAGGGCGGCTGCAGCAAGCCATAGATATCCGGAACGATATCCGGAAAGATATCCCGGAATATGTCTCGGCAGAAATCTCGACAGAATTTTCGATCCTGGGCCTTTCACCCGGTCGAGCCGGAGATGCGTCATCGCCCCCCTCCTTTGAGTCCTTTGGCTTCCTGGTAAAACGTTTGCGCTGTTTCTTTGTCTCCCAGCTTGTCGTAGGCCAACCCGATATTGTTCAGCACGTCCGGGGTTTCCTTTTGCTCCAACGCCAGACCGTATTTCTCGATGGCTTCATCGTAGCGACCGAGATTGTAGAGGCAATAGCCCTGATTGAAAAAAATGCGGTAGGAGTCAGCCTCCACCTGCAAATGTTCGTCCATGGTCGCGAGCGCCTCTTCGTAACGCCCGAGCGACATCAGAGTGCGACCGAGATTGTAATGGGCTTCCTTGAAATCCGGATCCATCACGATGGCCTCGCGATAGCTGGTAACCGCCTCCTCCTTCATTCCAGCACGACTCTGTGAGAGACCCAGATTGAACAGCAATTTCGGATCTGGTTTGAAAGAGAGCGCCTTCTCGTAGGCGGCGACGGCTTCCGGGTACCGCTTGGACATGCGGAGGGAAAGAGCTAGCGCTTGCCAAGCTTGGACCATGTCCGGGTTGGCGCTCGTCACGTTTTGGAGCGGAGCGATCGCTTGTTTGAACTTCTTCTCCTGCATCAAGCTGACAGCGTAATTATAGACAACTTCAGGTGGCGTATCCTTGGCAGATACCCCGGCGGCAAGGAAGGGCTGCGCTTTCTGGCTCTCACCCAACTTCAAATAGAGATCGCCGATCATTAAATCGAGGTCAGGCTGGTTGTGACCGAGTTGTTTGGCTTTCAGGAAAGCGTCGACGGCCTCCTGGTAGCGAAGCTCTTTCTCGGCGAGGGTCCCGGTGGCGATCCAGGTCCCTGCAGCTTGGGGAAACGTTTCACGCGCATGGCGGGCGATGACTTTGGCCTTGGCTGTGCGATCGGCTGCAACGTAACTGTCCACGATGTGAGGTATCAATTCGGTGTGGGATGGGGCGAGCTCCAAAGCTTTTTCGTAGAGTTCGGCTGCATCGCCGGGCCTACCCGACTCCTCCAAGATTTTCGCCTCGGCGATGGTGGTCGCTAGCAAGTTGTTAACCATGTTCTGGGCTAAATCTTTACCTTCCTCGGAGCTATTTCCCTCGCCGGAGGAGACATCATTCCTATCTGCAGCATCAACTATTGCTTCCCCCGACAGAACCGACTGGGCATACGGAAGGTAAGCTTCCAACAATCGCCGGGAGTCCTGGGATTGCCCCTCCTCCTCGTAAAGCCGGCTCAGCGCCAACACCAGGCGCATGCCTTCCACCCCCAGATCGGAGGAGAAATTTTTGATACCTTGCTCGAAAGACTCACGAGCCTTTACGGCCTGGCCGTCGGCTCGCCAGGCTTCTCCGATCAAACGGGAGGCATCGGGCGCACCAAGCACATCCAACTTTTGGTAGGCCTCGAACTCTCGTACGGCTAAATCGTATTGTTCGAGTTTCAACAATACGTGGCCCAAGTTCAGATGGTAATCGGCGTCGACGGGATTGGCCTGAACGGCGGCGATGAATGCATCTCGCGCCAAAGACCAATCTTCCTGCTCCGCGTAAAGAACGCCCAAATTATTGTAGAGCCTCCCATCGCGGGGACTAGCAAGGATTTGACGGTTCAACTCGGCAATTTTTTCCTCGACCGTCAACTCCTGATCCACTGAATCGGCTACAGCCGATACCGGATCGCTCTGTTGTCCTTCACACAGACAGACTGCCGGAGCAGCGAGCAGGCCGACAGCACCCACCCAGACCAGCAGCCACCTCACCATGCGATGTTTGATTTCCGAGTCACTTCGACTTTTCGCGCGCGATGAATCACGCCACATGTCACTCTCCTCGAATCACTTTCCTTAAATCATTCTCACCGTATCATTCTCACCGTATCAATCTCACCGATGTCGGTCAGGGTTTACTAAAATGGGGCAGATAATCCTTTCTGTCCCAGGTACCTTCCGATACCAGCATGGCGCCCATGATAATGACCACCCCTTCGGCTGTCCAGAAACGGTCCGATTTGACTTGAAACCCCAGTTCCGGCTTGACGTTCCGACCTATCTTTGTTGCTTTACTCACATGATCAAGCTGCTGATTCTCGGTGCGGGAACTGCGGTTCCCACACCCCTCCGAAATGCCGCCGCCTACTGGGTGGAAATTGACGGTCACGGTATCCTTTTGGATCCGGGTCCGGGGGCGCTGATCCGCCTCATGGGTTCCGTTCACGGGCCGAACGACATCGACGCCATTGACACGATCTTGTTGAGCCACCTGCACATCGACCATTGCTCGGATCTTGCGCCGTTGCTGTTTGCCCTCCACTCCCCCATCCCGCGTTCCAGCGAGCCTTTGCAACTGTTGGGCCCGCCCGGCAGTGCGTCCTATCTCGTCAAGCTCCACGACCTGTACGGTTCCTGGGTAGAGCCAGCCAAACGGGAACTGGTGGTGCAGGAACTCTGCCCCGGACAACACTTGACTTGGGACGCCGTTCGCTCTTCCGCGTGGTCCCCCATTCATCCCGCCGAACAGGAATATCGGACCGGACAGGATCATCCGGCCAACCCGGATCTTCCGACTGCACCACGACACCGGTCTGAAACGTCGAGCATCGAAGTTTTTGCCGCCAATCACCCCCAAGATCGTTTCAGCGAGGTCTGTCTCTGCTTTCGTTTTCGTGACCGGGCAAACCACACCGTCACATATTCTGGGGACACAGAGCCGGCGGAGGGGTTAGAAGAGGCAAGCCGTGCCGTGGACCTCCTGGTGGTCGAATGCAGCACGCCGGACGAGATGGCCACACCGGGCCACATGACCCCCAGTCGGGTGGGAGAGCTCTGTGCCGCCAGCAAACCGAGCCGCGTGGTTTTGACTCATCTCTACCCGCCGGCGGCTGCCCTGGACCTGTGCCAACTCATTGGTCAGTGGTACGCTGGGCCAGTGATTGTTGCCTGTGACGGCGATTTTTTCACCGTCCCCGAAACGATGTCTGACCCGGAGGATTCATGATCTCTTTTCCGACGGCCCCGCACAGAATTTCCACCACCGCAGGTGAGATCCTCCGGCCGAGATTCCCGACTTGGTCGTTGATATTGTCGCTGGTCTTTATGACAGGACTCCTTTTGCTGACCACCCGACCTACGTGGGGGCAAGTGGACTCCGTTCGAGTCATCCCGCACGCCGAAGGGTTTGAGCTTCGGATTGGGGATTATGCTCGGTGTGATCATTGGCGGCGAACGCGATACCTTTTTCCCGGTGGCTCTGGCTGTAACGGACGCTTTCACGGCTACCGTAGCATTGACGCTGGGATTTTTTGTCCGTTCTGAACTGTATGGCACCAGCATGGTGTTCAGCAAGCCAATCGAATACTTCTACCCACTGTTGTTGATTTATCCGCTTTTAATCGTTATCACATTCCGACATATGGGACTTTATCAGGTGAAAACCTGCCTGTCCAAGGTGAACCAAGTCATGCTGTTCTTCAAGGCTTTCTTCGTGGTTGCCTTGATCCTTATGGCAGGTATGTTCATTCTGAAGATGAATTATTCGAGGAAGA
>Ga0209536_100013706_pt1 | contig 11678 bp, 5 predicted proteins | sample DeeMarSeWOR28_12_FD_187461 | JGI IMG/M metagenome (GOLD analysis project Ga0209536, IMG submission 187461) | Marine sediment microbial communities from White Oak River estuary, North Carolina - WOR-2-8_12 (SPAdes) (version 2) | ecosystem: Environmental > Aquatic > Marine > Intertidal zone >... | reverse complement strand
TAGAGGATGCATGCTCGGATTCATTACTGCTAGAACCGTGAATCCTTTGGATACCAAATCGGTGGTTAGCTCTGAGATCCACCTGGATGTTGCTTTGGCTTCATAGTTTAGCAGAACGTTTGATACGGTTTCGATGCAGATACGCTTCTTCTTTGATGAATCCACGCTTCGATACGCTTTCACGAGCGATATGTTGAGGTTGGTGAGGTCTGTTTTGCTTCTGAGTTTAGTAACATTCGGGAGGTCTGGGACTTTGGTTTTGGTTTTAGGATTACATAAGAATAAGCGGAAATTCGGGTTTTTCAAGAGATTTTGTAGGTTTTCTGCTTCTGTGGTTACATAAAAAACAATTTCATCTCTAGCAGTTCCAGCTTCCAGGAAGTTCTTAGTCAGTGCTTCTCGTTCATCGCTTGGAGGTCCAGTTAAAACAACAGCATACTCCTTAGGAATACCACCTAACAGAAGAGAGTCTAATTCTTTAGTTCCAGTTGAAACACGATCTGCGAGAATAACTTCCTCCACTTTGATCTCTACAGTTTTCAGCTGAAGTGATTTGTTCTGTCCAAGCTCATCCAAGTAGTGAACAGTAGGATTAAGCTGGTAGACTCCTTCTTTTGAAGGTTGAAGAACTACTTTAGCTTCTACCAGCTTCAGAGGAGCAATTTGCTTTCCTTTCATGTTGAGGCAAGTGTTTTCCAGGCGATAGATTTCAGGCTTCTTCACAACAATGAAATCTGGGGGGACAAAGTCTTCAACTCTCGTCAATAGAGCAGGTTCCTTACCTGCATTAACAAACTCAACTGACAAACAAAAAGACTCCCCAATTTTGACTACTTTAACTGGAGTAACAAGGCTAGCTTGAACATTTGCATGTTGAAACTGCTCTAAGCCTACTGAAACCTCGCTAGTTGGTGTTGGAGCTGAAAAAGACGAAGTAGTTGAAGCAACTGAAGGGGCTTTCATCACTTGACTCAAAGAAATTGCCAATGCTTTTTCTTCACCAACATTAACCAAAATCTCTTTTACTTGACTCGCTTTTTCAGGTTGCCTAGCCTTCATAAACGATCCAGCAGCCATCTGAAGCAATTCTTCAGCCATCTGATACTGCCTAGCCTTTTTTTCAGGATCGATCTCGCTCTCAGCCTGATTAATAAAAGCGTAAGCGTCAAACAGACGAAGAGTAGCTTTAGCATATTGTGAAGCATTCTTTAATCCTGCCTGTGAATAGCTGGATGCGGCGTTTTTGATGTGTCTTTTGGCTAGTGCATTATCAGAAAGCCTCACGCTAATTTGATATTTTATTCCAGCAGCTAATCCTCTGCAGAAATTGCTGTTTCCCAACGCCCAAAGACTTGCCTTTTTAGTATAACAATATTCTTTTGCTTGCTCAAAGAGTTTTGCAGCTTCCAAATATATTTCCGAGGAGGTTGCTTCTTCTGCACTTGCCATTTTCTGCCAAGCCTGACACAAAGTCGCTAGATATTCTAGTTCTTTGCGTTCAACTTCAGACTCTACCTTTTCAACTATTGACTGGATGTTTTGTGCTGCTCCTTTGTAGCTCTTTGAACTTTGCAGGTAATTTCCTTTTTTGTCTAAGAGTTTTGCTTCTTCTATCTGGATTCTTGCTTGACAAAACACACGTCGTAAATCTGACGCTTCTAGAAGTTTTTGATTCATTTCGTTTTCTTCTGACGATGAAGTTGCTCCCATTTTTGCTTTGATGGCTATCTCCGCTTTGTCGAACTGCTCTAGTGCTCTTTGGAATGCTTCTTTTGCTTGCTGTGTGTTCTCTTTTCTGCTTAGTCCTTCAGCTTCTTCCATACTAGCCCAAGCAAGATAGTTGGGTGTAAGATAACTCCATGAAAAGGTTGATTGATGAAGTTTTGCAGCTTTTTGATAGTCATTTTTGGCTTCATCGTAATTCTCAATTGAATGGTTGTATCTTGCTTGTTCGATTTGGCTCCAAGCTCGCATGTATTGAGAGTGGCTCTCATAATAGTTTTGGAGATGGGAGATTCTATTTGCTGCATCGTTATACTCTTTGGCTGCAATCAGATATGTTTTCGCAGCTTCTGTGTAATCACTAAGTTTGTCGTGGAGGTCAGCAGCTTTCCATTTAGCTTCAGCTGCATATGTAGGTAATTCTGCATTTCTAAAATCCTCGGCTGCATTATGGTAGGTTAAAACAGCTTTGGAGAGGTTTGTTCTTTCCTTTGTTAGCGAGAAAATTTGGATCAAAGCTTCCCCAATAGCACAATTACTGTTACCCTTTAGTTTATCTCTCAAAATGGTGGTGGGTGTTCTATAACTCTTTACTTCAGTTGTTTTTGCCGCTTTTATACAATCCTTAAATGAAATTATCGCCTTGTTGAGGAGTCTGGTCTTCTCTTTCTTTATTGTTTTTATGCGGGCTAGTTCAGACTGTATTTCCCCTAACTGGAAAATATTCCAGGCACCTACAAATAGAAAGTTTTGACGAAGAAAATTAATTTCTTCTTTCCTATATTTGAGGGATTCTTCAAGGAGTTGTTTTCTCTTTGTGGAACTTTTTTCAATTTTGGCCAGCCAGAACAAGGCTTTACTCAGGGCATCATAGGGGTACTGAACATGTGTCCAAACCTGACCTTGGGAATATGCCTGAGAAGCATATTCAAGGCTCTTTCGTCCTACTTCGGTAGCTTTCCTTACTAGAATGCTTTTTTCTTTGAGATGAGGTTCTAATACGGCTAAACTATTTAGGCATGCGATGTAGCTATTTTGTGAAAGCAAGGTTCCAATGGGATAGGATATTATTTGAGATCGCCTCATAGCTTCTTCAGCAAACTTTATGGCTTCGCTTAAGCTTTTTCTCTGCTTTTCTGGGTCTTCCTCTAATTGTGCTTTGAGAGATACTACCAAACTTGATGCCCATTTCCCAACGGCAACCATATAGTTATCTTTAGCGATTTCTCCTTGCTTGACAAGGTTTCTTGTATTATCTAAAACTGATGCAAAATCATGAAGGATTGCCCCGATCCATCTTCCGTTATGAGACCAACCAATTAACCAAGCATCTCCTATCTTCTTTGAAAGGGAAAGGGCTTTTTCCGAATAAATAAGCCATTTTTTCTTGCTCTCTTCTGTTGAACGTCTGAGTAAACCGTTGTACCAGGCGGTCCAGCAGTATGCTCGAGCTAATTCATGACAATCACTGGTCTTCGATAGGATTGTTATGGCTTTCTCTCCAAGAGAGGACAACTCTTGTCGCCTCTGCTCATATTCTTTGGCGTTGAAAAAGATACGGCGCTCTGCCGATCCTTCCATCAGGTTGTTGCAAGTTCTTCCAGTCTCCAAGAAGTCAAGTTTTTCTTCGTAGACTAACAAGGTTTTTTTTTCAAAGATCCACCAATCATCAAGCAATGCTGCCATTTTGGAAAAGTCGGATTCCATCCAAGAACTGGTATAGGCTACCATAGCTTTTGCATGGTTAATTTTCGCCTCTTCTCCTTCAAGTTTTTGGAGCAGGGGGATCATTCGGTTGTAATTTTTGGTGGATAGATTCATTCTGCTCATAAATTGGGTATTAGTTTTGGATTGGAGGGCAGCCCTGAAAAAACAATAGCCAATTCTCTCAAGTAATTTTGCAGTCTTTGAAAAATCTTTTTTCTCAAGAGCATATTCAGATGCTTTCTTGTAATAATCTATAGCGCCCAACCAGTCATACTTCTTCTCTTGTTCCTTGGCTTTGTTAAGAAGTTTTTGTGATTGAGCCTTTGGCAAGGGTTTTCACAAATACTATTATTCATGAGTGAAATTCAAATAACTTTCCACATTTGAATTGAAACTGACTCTAATTTATTAGTTAGTCTTTGGGAGGGAAAGAACGGGAGCTTTGTCTTCCCCATGTTGATATTAAGATTTCTATGGGCTTTCAAATATTTAGCAGATTTTAAGTAGTTATATTGCTAAACTAAAAGGAGGTAATGGGGTGAGATCGCTGGTTTCTAGGGCAATCAGCAGGATTCAATCAGTGATTGTTATCGTTGTTATCGTTTTTTCAGTGGTAGGCTTTACTGTTCTCTATTTACTGATGGGTCAAGACCAACCAATCTCTACTATTAGAATTGGATTGATTGCCGATTTGGACGGTACATTGGGGAAAAATGCTTTGCAGGGAGCAATATTGGCTGCTGAGCAGCTGAATGCAGAGGGCGGTTTATTGGGGAGAGAGATTGAGGTGATTGGAGAGGATAATGATATTGAAGCTGGTTTGGACATGGAAAAAGTCACCAATGCCCTGAATCGACTGATAACGTATCATAAAGTAGACTTCATACTGGGAAGTGTTGATGGAGAAGCTGGATTGGTGTGCCAGGATTTAGTGGCTGATCATAAAAAAATTTTTTTGGGATTTGGGGGAACTTCGGATGCGTTGACTCAGCGGGTTCTAGACGATTACGATAGATACAAATACTATTTCAGAAACATGTACAATGCAACATCAGTTTTTCAAGGTGTAACGGATAGCCTTTGCCTTCTTAGGGAGCAAACAGGGTTCAACAAAGTTGCCTATTTGGCTGAAGATGTAGCGTGGACAAAGGGCATAGTTTCGGGTTTGGACTATGTTTTGCCTGAGGTCTATGATTTTGACCTTGTGTACAAAGGACGCATTCCGTTGGATACATTTGACTTTTCCAGTTACTTCGCTCACGCGGAGGCTGCTGGGACGGAAATACTGATGCCTCTGATTGGTTATGATGGCGGAATACCGTTCGTTAAGGAGTGGTATGATCGTCAGTCACCGACGATTGTTTATGGGGGAGTTCTCATGATGGCTGCGGTTCCAGAAAGTTGGGAGTGGACAGATGGAAAATGTAATCATATCATCACTGCCGGGAGTGCCATTATGACGGGTTATCCCTTGACCAAAGAGACCTTGCCAGCCCGAGAGGCGTATATTAGCAGGTGGGGTGAAGAGCCAATGAGCGGAGGAGCCCTTGCGTTCGATGTTTTACGTTATATTTTGCCTGATGCTATAAAACGGGCAGGAACCATTGAAACTGAAGCGGTTATTGAGGCTTTGGAAGAGACTAACGTTGAGACTTCAAATGCGAGAAATTTTGCTTTTACGACTTCACATGATGCAATGATGGGAGAAAACCTAATGGATCCTGATGAGGATTACCAGTTGATTATGCTTTTTCAATGGCAAGACGGGCGACAGGTGCCTGTCTATCCTAAGAAAATTATGGAAGAAGCAGGAGCAACCTACACGTTTCCTGACTGGCCTGGACCCTGGGATGAAATTTCATAAGAACTTTTAATTTTATGGATAGAGAACTACAGCAAACTCCTCCTTGTTTGTCTTTATTGATTGAAACAGAGGTAATCTTTTGGGTTTGACCTAGTAGCTTAAGCGTATATGGGGTGAGGTAGCCTGGTTCGTTTTGTTGTCAACCGTAACCTTTTTTCCCTTTTTTCTTTTTGTCAATTATACAAAGAGTTATATCGTGAGTTTTTGGATTGTACTAGTTGGAGATGCTGTTTGCTTAGAAACAGACTTCTCTTAGTAATTTTTCTCTTTGTTTTGTTATGTGCGTCCTTAATCCTTCGTGTTAAAGCGGAAGCTACAATGTGGACTCAAATGTACGGAGGAACAGAATGGGAAAGTGGGCAATCTGTGGTTGAGACTAGTGACGGAGGATACGCAATAGCAGGCTACACATACTCTTTTGGTGCTGGCAGTGCTGATTTTTGGCTTGTGAAGACGAATGCTAGTGGAACATTGAAGTGGAATCAGACGTACGGCGGAACACTCGCTGACCAGGGTTATTCTATGGTTCAGACTAGTGACGGAGGATACGCAATTGTAGGCACCACACGTTCTTATGGCGCTGGAGATGGTGATGTTTGGTTGGTGAAGACGGATGCAAATGGAAACGAGCAGTGGAACCAAACATACGGAGGAATAGACAGTGATAGTGGTTTTTCTGTGGTGGAGACAAATGATAGTGGCTACGCAATTGTAGGCACCACACGTTCTTATGGCGCTGGAGATGGTGATGCTTGGTTGGTGAAGACGGATGCTGTTGGAACATTGCAGTGGAATCAAACGTACGGCGGAACAAACTGGGATGATGGGAGTTCTATTGTTGAGACTGGTGACGGTGGCTACGCAATAGCAGGTACCACATACTCTTATGGCGCTGGTGGTCCTAATGTTTGGTTGGTGAAGACGGATGCTGTTGGAGCATTGCAGTGGAATCAAACGTATGGCGGAACTGAATTTGATGTTGGAAGTTCTGTTGTTATGACTGGTGACGGTGGCTACGCACTGGCAGGACGAACTCGTTCTTTTGGTGCTGGAAATCTTGATGTTTGGTTGGTGAAGACGGATGTGAGCGGAGTGATGCAGTGGAACCAAACTTATGGCGGAATAGACTGGGATATGAGTACTTCTGTGGTTGAGACTAGTGATGGAGGATATGCAATCGCAGGTGAAACATTGTCTTTTGGTTCTGGCGGTGACGTTTGGTTGGTGAAAACTGATGAGTTTGGTGTTATTCCTGATTTTGCTGGCTGGCTGTTTCTGCCGTTCCTAATGTTGATAACCTTATTGGGTTTAGCTCTCAGAAAAAGACCGAGAAAAACTTGAAGGCTATCAGTGGCGATGTCTCCCGTGACTTTTCTCCTTTTTCTTTTTTGTTACCCAAGAGTGGTCAAGGTGAGGTAACCTCGGTGCAAGGTGAGACATCTTCCGCTTAACTTCCTCTTCTTGCTGTGATGTTTCTTCTTCCACATCTCTCCCTTTTTTGTCTCAATATTATTGATGTTGCTTATGATATTACTTAACCAAAAGAACAAAAAACATATGAAGTGAATTTTAAAAAATCGATATATAGAGCAAGAGAGATATAGCAAAGAAATTCTCTTGGGCAGAGAATGTTAAGAGGTGTTAGAAGAAATGGATTATAAAACAGATCTCGTAATTCTTGGAGGAGGAACAGGGATCTTTGCTGCTGTTCGAGCAGCTCAACTGGGTTTAAAAGTTGTTCTTGTGGAAAACCGAAGAATCGGTGGAGTCTGTATGAATTGGGGTGGTCTCGCAACCAAGAGCCTAACTTCGACAGTGGAGTTGTTTAAGAATGCTAAGAAAGCGAGCACTAATGGTATAGAAGGATCTGTATCTCTTGATTGGAAAGCGATGAAGAACTACAAGGATAAAATCTGCTCCCAAATGTCAAGGATGCCCGAATTTATAATGAAAAAAGCAGGAGTCAAGATAATAATTGGCAACGGAGAAATCAAAAGCCCAACAGAAGTTAAAATTACATCTCCTGACGGAGAAGAGGTAATAAAAACTAAGAATATTCTTATTGCGACTGGATCACGCCCCATCACGATACCAGGAATTGAATTGAAAGATCCCATCCTGGATAGCGATCAGCTACTAGAAATTGATACCCCACCCAAGAGCTTGCTAGTTATTGGAGGAGGTGTAATTGGATTAGAGTTTGCGACAATCTTCAATCTTCTAGGTACTAAAGTTACTGTAGCTGAGATGCTTACTTCATTATTGCCTACTGAAGAACCTGAAGTGGGAAAATTTCTGTTGCAGAATCTGAGAAAAGAGGGAATGGATGTTTTCATCACCAGCAAAGTTACTCAAGTTCGCAAGGTAAATGATGGCGTAGAGGTTAAGATACAATCTTCAACTGAGGATATCACAATTAATGTGGACAAAGTCTTGATGGCTGTAGGTAGAAGACCAAATATTGACAGAAAACGCCTAGAAGATATTGGAGTGAAGACCACGAAAAGGGGAATAGTGGTTGATGATAGGATGCAGACATCTTCAAAGACTGTTTGGGCTGCTGGAGACGCAGTGGATCCTCATCTTCTTGCAAATGTGGCTATTAGAGAGGCAAAGGTTGCAGTGTCAAACATAGCGGGTCAGAACGCTATAATGGAATATGATCTTGTTCCTAGATGCGTTTTTACGATACCTGAAGTGGCATCGGTTGGACTAACTGAGAAACAGGCACATGATCAAGGATTAGCTATTACAAGTGTCAAGATTAATTTTTCTGCTCAAAACTTTAGGGCAATAGCTTCAAACAAAACTGATGGTTTTGTAAAAGTTGTCGTTCTTGAGGATGGAAGTATTGTGGGTGCTACTATTGTGGGTGCTTCAGCGAGCGATTTAATTTCAGAATTTGCTTTGGCAATTAAAAACAAGATGACTGCAGAAGAAATGAGTGATATGGTCTACATTCACCCTTCGTTTTCAGAAGTTCTGCAGGTAGCCCTTGAAAAAATCTTGGGAAAATCATTGATATAAAAACTATGTCGCAAAAGAGTTTTAAAGTGACACTTTGTAAATCTTAAATATTTCGTCATGATACAGCTAAGCTCTAAGGGATTTGTCATGGCAAAAGTTAGTGTCACATATGATGGTCTTCAACATGCAACTTCACTGCAGAAGGAACGTGAAAATGCACGTGGAAAAACAGTAGCCACAGATTGCCCATACACGGGTAAGGGCGAAGAGTTTTCTCCTTTGGAGCTTACTGGAACAGGAGTCGCAGGGTGCTGTCTCATTTCCATGGGAACCTTGGCTATGCGGCGTAAGATTGACATTTCAGGGACTCGTTTGGACATTGAGCTTTCATGGACAGAGAAGATGGATTGCATTGGAGCTATAGATTTGACCTTCACGATGGCTAGAACCTACTCTGAGAAGGAACGCATAATGTTGGAACGTGCTGCTGATTCTTGTCCAATAAAGCATAGTTTTCACCCAGATACCAAAATAACAACTCGATTCATCTATCCAGAACAATGAAAAGCCTCTCTATTCACAAATTTATTCTTGAGACCAAAATGGTTTTCTTGTTTTGACTTGGTAGCCAAAACACAGGTGAAGTGAGGTATCCTCGTTCGTTTTGTTGTCAACCGTAACCTTTCTTCCCTTTTTTATTACGTTACCATGCCCATTCGTGATAATTCTTCTTTTAGGCTCCTCAGAGTTTGGTTTAGCTTCATTCTTTGTTCAGTGTACTCGTCTCCAGTTATTTTGTCAGCTTTAAAGGCAACGTCTAGTTGTTGCAATTGACCGCTGATTTCTTTTATCCTTGCCTTCAGCTGGTCTGTGTAGGAGACCACTTTCTCTTCAACTATGACTTCGGATGGTGTCAGCGTCATTTTTATCACTCCATCTTCGATGCGAAGTATCCGGTCTGCTGCTCTGGCTACAGTTGGGTCATGCGTCACCATAACTATTGTCTTACCGAGGTTATTATTCACCTTCACAAGATAGTCAACCACGCATTTGGCGTTGACGGTATCCAACTCCCCCGTGGGCTCATCCGCTAATAGCACAGGCGCATCGTTCGCCATTGCCGCAGCTATTGCTATGCGCTGCTGCTCACCCCCGCTCAGTTCTTCAGGCTTATGGTGAGCACGGTCTACCAAGCCCACCGTTTCCAGAAGTTCTTTTACACGCTCATGCCTTTTTCCTCTGGAGACGCCTGCAGCCACCATTGAGAACTCGATGTTTTCTTCAGCAGTCAACGTGGGAATTAAGTTCAAGTTCTGAAATATGTGGCCAACAACTTTTCTCCGGAAATCCACAAGCTCCCCAACCGACATTGAAGTTACGGTTTTATCTCCAACTTGCACGGTGCCAGCCGTAGCTTTGTCTAGTCCACCAACGATGTTAAGCAAAGTGGTTTTTCCACTTCCGCTGGGACCTATAATGGCGACCAATTCTCCTGATTTGATATCAACATTTAACCCGCGTAAGGCTTGCACTTCAATCTTGCCCGTGCGGTGCACTTTAACAAGGTCTCTCACTTTTACCTCTAACCCTTTCATCTTAACCTAACCATCCTCTCAAGTTTAGTTACATACTGTTTTGACATGACTATTATGGGAAGAAGTGTAGACGCAAATATCAAGGAAACGTAGAATACGACGGCTACTAAAGCATCGTTTGGAAAAACAACACGCCGTTTAACAAGCGCTGAGATAAAGGCATTGGCTGAATTCACGTTTCCATATACAATTATGTAGCCAACAATGAGACCTAACACCACTGAGAAAGTCACAATGGCTAGGTTCTCGCTGAGGAACATCCACACAAGTTGCCTGTAAGAAAGCCCTCTAACACTCATGAGCGTGGCTTCGTGGCTTCTCTCTTTGATGCTGACAATGCTTATCAACGCTGTTCCCACCGAAGCAGCAAGGACAACGAAGATAACTCCTAACCTTTGCAAATCCAGAACCAGCAGATTATTATATGTATAGGGGTCTGTCGTTGTCTGCGTTCGTTGCAACTCCTCAGCAAAAGACTGCACCCCATAAATTTCGAGATCGAGGTTCCGAATAGTCTCAGCAACTTCCGTCCCGTTTGCGCCATCATTCAACTTGAACAGCAATTTAGTTTCGAAAGATTCAGCTACGAAAGCGTCACTGTAAGGACTGCTCATGTTGAAGAGGTCTCTAGGAACAAAAGACCAAGTCTGTATAGCAAACGGATACGGACTAAAGCCCAAACTTGGCTGAATTTCTGTGGGTTCTGGACCAAAGAAACCTACAATTTTCAGTTTTCTAGCACCTGAACGGAAATCAATACCTATCTCATCATACAGGCTCATATTGAGTTGCCTGGCAACTCTACGCTCCAGAATAATCGTCATGTTATTAGCGCGGAACTCATCTAGCGCTTTTTCAAGACTGTTTCCACTGAACCACTCCTGCTCATGATAAGATACCTCCGTCCAAGAATCTGGCTGAATAGTTCTCATTATGGTTTCTGCTGAAGTCTGATGAAGAGTACACTCTATAGTTGCATTCCTTATCTGAGAAACATTCCCCGTAATATCATCAAGAATCATCTGAGCCTTAGTTCCATTGACTACACTCACTGTCAAATCCGCTCCAATCCTATACAGAATCTGCCTGTCGATGTAATCTTGCTCACTCGCCATTTGCCCCGTAACCTGAACGCTATAACCGATAATTAGTGCAATCAGAAAAGCGATAGCAGCAGACCTCGCTGGATTTCTCCGAACATTCTTGGCAGCTAAACTCCCCAAATCACCCGCTATCCTAGAAGCTTTTGATACAAGCTGCTGGAATTTCAGCGAATTTTGAATCAGTATCTTCGTTAAGCCCCAGAAGAATAGCAAAGGTCCAATATAAGTGAGAACTTGGTCGAGCAAAACAAAAGGCCCAAGAATTAGACTGATAATGAAATTTCCACCTGAAAATTGTGCCCGGCTAATCAGAAAAGGAAGGTTTACTCCCAAAATGAAAATCATAATTTTGTAAGCTCCGAGAATTAACGCTACCCACGGCAACTTCTTTCTATAAGGTCTATCAATTTCTGTAGGCAAATATTCTCTAAGAGAATCAACCGTCGGCAATCTAGACGCTCTTCTAGCAGAGGAGAACACCGATAAAAATGACAGAATAACGCCAAAGGCTACGGTGAAAATCATAGTCCACGGATTGAACAGCTGTGGACTGAACAAGGTTTGCAAATCAATCCCCGTAGACAATTGGTTCAAAAGCAAACCACCGACTACTCCAACTAAGCCGCCAATTAAGCCTATGATAAACGCTTCAGCGAAAAACATCCTCTGTATCTGACCGCTTGAAAGTCCCTTTGTTGATAAAAGTCCGATTTCACGCCT
>Ga0209536_100013705_pt1 | contig 11679 bp, 8 predicted proteins | sample DeeMarSeWOR28_12_FD_187461 | JGI IMG/M metagenome (GOLD analysis project Ga0209536, IMG submission 187461) | Marine sediment microbial communities from White Oak River estuary, North Carolina - WOR-2-8_12 (SPAdes) (version 2) | ecosystem: Environmental > Aquatic > Marine > Intertidal zone >... | reverse complement strand
CTGGCCGTCATGAAAGTTAGTATTGGCAATTTTATCCTCTCCCCTGTATCTGATTATAATATCTTGGTCTACGGTTTGGGCCTGTGATATTAATGAAGTAAATAATACAAGCATGATAACTAGATGGCTCATTTTATTTAATTTTTGTTGTTTTAGTATTGCGATAAGATGATAAGACCATTCAACCATTATAACCCTCCGTTTCCTAAATGCTTAAAACCTGAGGTTCGCCTGTACGTCATCCACCCACTGGTCAGTGATTTCAGCATCATTGATGATCGTATACCAAAACTCACTTTTATTTACAACAAACGCTTTCAAATTCAGCAAAGATGCCTTCAAGTCTGACTTTGACAATCCCATAGCAATGGGATGGTATTCCAGGCCTGAGCGATCGAGGATGTTTGTAATTCTTTCAACTTCATTGTTCTGCAACCTGCTAAGAATATAAATGCCCAGTCCAATGATATTTCCATGTATAAATGGCCTCTTCAGCCGTTCCTCGAGCTCGTAGAAAAGATAGTGCTCCGAGCCTTCCTCAATGCGCCAGTGACCAGCCGGCAGGCAGATATTGTTCAACTGCATATAACCTTCTATAATCGATTTAAGACCTTCATCTTCATTTTCGCGAATAGCTGGTAATATTGATTCCAGACGGTCAATGATGCTTCTTGCTACCTTTACATTCTCCTCAGAATACGGATACTCAGATTTCCCCATTGAATGTGCATATTTCCAATCGAAAGAGGCAGTGTGACATGAGAGCAAATCACCAATTCCAGCAATATTTAACTGTTTCGGTGCTGTCCTGATAATGTCATAATCGATAATCAGTGGATCGGGTGTACTTTCACCTACATATACGACCTTATGATCCCGCCTGATACCTGCAGCAGTGGTCACGAACGCGTCCACACTGAGTACGGTTGGAATCGTCACCAGCCTGATCCCTTTTTTCCAGCTCATATATTTAGCTGCATCAACAGCCTGGCCGCCGCCTATGCCTACAACAGCATCACAATCAGGCATATTATCAATTTCTTTGTTCAACCAATCTTCCTCAACACTTTCTACAAAAACTACCTTTTCAGGATTCTTGCCCAGCTTATCCCTGGTCACTTTCCATGGGATTTCCATGGTAAAAATAACAAATTTATCAAGCTCAGCTCCAATTCCGTTCAGGGTGTTTCTTCCCATTCTCAGGGACAGAATATTTGATTTTACTGAATTGTCCATATTTTCATTTTGATCTATTAAGCGACAAACTGCTAGGATATCCAGTCAGGCAGGCCAGCAGTCTTGTTTAAAATTCGTTTTCTGATAAGCAAAAAATACAGCATAATGCCAATGCCGAAAGCAACAAAGGTTGATTTTGCAGGCAAATGCTTCTCTGACATTCCTTCAACATTCGTTTCAGGAATTGTGAGTGCTGCAACAACGATTCCGGTCCATAGCAAAGCTGTTATCTGTATAGGTTTTTTCCATTTCCCAAGGGTAAATCCTGAGGAAGGTTCTCCTTTTTTTGAAGTAATAATCGTGGAAATTAAAATTCCACAATATCCTGTGTAACCTGCCACTGCAGAGATGCTGTTGATGATTTCGAGCTGACGGATAATCACTACGAAAGTACACCCCAGGATCCAGACGAAGAGTGTGGCATTTTTCGGAGTGTGGTATTGTTCATCAACTTTTGCCAACACCTTGGAGAAGGGTAGCATGTTATCTCTGCTCATGGAATAAATAAGTCGTGAAGCTGTGGCCATGCTTGCCAGCCCGCACGCCAGGATCGAAAGCACAACCACAATGGTGATTAGCTTCACCGCAAAAGGGCCCATCTTCTGCTCCAGGACAAACAGAATGGGATTGCCGGTTTCCTGAAGGATCTCAATTCTGGATACTGAAAGAAGCAAACCGGAAATCATGAGAAATCCAGAGATTGTTGCCGCGACATGAGATCCAATAATAGCCCTGGGCACATTTTTTTTAGGTTGATGTGTTTCTTCCGCAAGATCGGCAGCAGCCTCGAATCCGGTCAGACACCATGCACCTACAAGCAATGATAAAGCAAAGGCAGAAAAATTGATACTTGCAGCTCCTCCTGCTGATTTTGCAACGATTAGGTTTGAGAAATCAATTTGACCTGCAAAGATCCATAGCCCCCATAAAACACCAATAATAACTACAACGCCCAGGATCTCGGCCCATACACCGATCTCGTTGACGATCGTCACAAGCTTTATCCCGAAAATATGGATCAGCATGATGAGTGTAATGACTGCAACAGTGCACAGTGTGACGGTCCACTGACCGATTTGTGCATCACTCAAGCCAACCACCGTTGTCACAAGGGCCTGGCTTACACCGGGGAATCCTGTGATGAATTGCATGAGCAAGGCCCAGGCAACAAAATATCCGATGTGTGAATTTGTCAGGCGGCTGCTCCATTGATATCCATAACCTGATATCGGGTAATGATTGGAAAGATCTGCCATGACCAGTGCCACCAGAAACTGCCCAAAACCAACCAGCAGCCACGACCAGATCAGGAAGCCGCCGACCTGCTGTACGCCAAAAGCAAAATTTGCAAATACCCCCGTTATCACGGATATCAAAGAAAATGATATGGCAAAGCTTGAAAAAGATCCCATGGTCCTTTTGAGCTGTTGCTTATATCCGAATTTCTCAAGCTCCGTCGCATCATGCCCGCCTGACTTCACACTATTTTGTGATTTTGTTATCATCAAATATGCCTTATTTCCAAACAAAAGTTCCAATAGATTTTGACGGGACGGAACCGTTAAATTGACGGTTAGAGAGTACTGTACTAAAGGTCTTTTCACCAGAAGTTTGATTTACTATAACCTGAACATAAGTTCCATCCATATTCTTGAATACAATGGATGTCAATCCTTTTACATCACCAAAAGTACTTTCTATCCTCACAGCTCCCGGTCTGATAAATTTTGAAAACTGACCGATCATATAAAATTCAGGCGTAAGGTAAAAATCTGGAGCATTATCCCCCTTTTCAATGACAAGCGTTGGACTTAGAGAGTTAATATTGTTGTAAGGCCCCTGGTTGTGTTCATCCAAACGAATTGTTGTCATGGGTACCCAGTAATTATAGGATCTCGACCAGTTAACAAAATACCTTTGGATATTATACATACCTTTTACTCCCCATTCGGAATGTTCGGTCAGCTGAATATCTGTCATTGGAAAGACCTCATGTAATTTTGACATATTATCAGGAGAGGCCATAGGATTGTAATTGTGAAATGCCACCGCATTGACATAGTGAAGTTTTGATTTTTTTTGAAGCTCTTGAAGCACCTTTAGGGCATTTTTCCAGTGATTCATATTATGATCATTTATCCATAAGCTGGTGTGTATTTCACCATCTTTTTTACTAAACTCTTCATAAGCAGCCTCTACAATTTTTCTTTCCTGGTCTGGGGAGAGCCGCATTCCCGGATAGGTCTTAGGCGTGAAGTTCGGCTCATTCTGAATGGTAATGGCATGGATGGGTATTCGGCATTTTTTGTATTCTTCGATAAAGCATCTAAAGTATTTGGCCAGCACTGGTTCATAGCCCTCAATCAATGTACCACCGATTAGGCTATTTGAGGTTTTCATCCAGGGTGGAGGGCTCCACATAGATGCAAAAAATGTGATATCTTCACTGATATTCAGTTTGACAGCCTCCTCCTGAATCAATTGAATTGTTTGTATAATTTTAAGCGTTGAATCATTTTTAATTGAAAAAACATCTTCTTTTTTGTCCTGATAACTGTAATAGCCCTGGGGGTGATCAGATATTGCCCTACCATCAGAAAAGTCTGAAGTACCAATACAAATTCGGAATAAATTAAATCCTGCTCCATGGTCGGGATCGATAAACATTCTTACCATTTCCCTTACCTGCGCTTCGTTTCTGTTCTTCCATAGGGCGTACACCGAGGTTGACTCAAGAGACATGCCTATTCCCAGGATTGATTGAAAGGTCTTTTCCGGATTTATATTAAAAGTAATATCATTTGGAGTATCTTTTGGAAGCCATTTTAAGCTTGGTTGATTGGCCAACTTAAACTTAATTTCATCCTCTGGTGGAGGATCGCTATACCAACGCTGGCTTTCGGGAAGTAGTTCGGAGCTATACCATACAGATACCTGGTCCATATCATGAACATCATTTGGATACTGGATTGCACTTGCAAAAAGCAGAGAAATAATAATAGAAAGTAAATACCGCATTTTCTATTTAATAGTTAGCTGGAATAATACTTAAAAAATACTTCATTGTCCAGAATTTAAGCCCTTTATCGAGAAAGGAGCAACTGCTTTACCGGCTGTCAAAGGACTTCGAAGCACAATGCCCTGACCTTCAAGTGCGGATGATAGTTGTCCCGAATCCAGTAAATTACATAGTAAAAGAATTGCCAGCTTATCCTGCAGCATGTCATTGGATTTTAATTATCGATTGATTTAATTGCTTTTTCCTTCTCCAAAACTTCTTCATATTTATTCTGAATGAATTCCTTTGCATCCTGAGCTGTTGAAATAATGATGATCCTACCCATCGAGATGTCATCGGTTTTGAAGGAGACCTGGTTGACATGGATATTATAGCTAAGCTTTTTCGCTCCCTGGTCAATATCATATTCGAAACAGGATTTGGCATTGAACCACTCCGGGCATTCTATGGAAAATTCAGGGTTGGTGCTTACATTCCATGTGTAACCAGTATCGTTGATCTCATAGTCTTTATTGGTAAGGAAAATAAGCATCATATTTTTGGATATCAGGGGTGCTATATCAATTTTGTCCGGACCGGCTACATTTCCACCGTATGGATCAGAAACCAGAATTTCATCCTTGAAGCAACTGAGCATTCTGTTTTGTTTCATAAGAGCTAATTTGGTTTCAGGATACTTCTCTCCTGCCTCTTCACTAAAGACAAACCACAGTATTCCCTTGGCACCTTGCCCTAGATTGAAATAAAGTTGTGCTCCGAGTTCATCTGCAGTAGGCAATGGCATTTTGGGACGTTCACTCCAAATATTCAGGCCCTGTGACCAAACCCAGATTGGCTTTGGTTCAGTGGCATATTTCAGGTCCCTGGTGTAATATCCGGTTTCTTCAAGCTTTGTACCATATTTATATGGCCAGATGCTGGTCGTTGGTGCAGATACAGAATAATGATCATGGCAGGGGATGTCTGGAATCGGGGCATATTCGAAGTACCTGTTATTTCTGCAAAGTGTAATCAGCGTCGGCGTGTTACTATCGATTTGCTTGGTTATTTCATTGGACATAAAAATCATTTGGGCTGGAGTTGTCCAATCAGGCTCATCGTGAATCATCCAGCAAGCAATCGCAGGGTGATCCTTCAGGTCAGTAATTTTTTTATCATCCGGATAGATGCCGGTATGCACTATCGCTTTCAGATTATATTTTCGATATTCATCAATGAAGAATGGATCAGTTGATTTTCCCCCCTTGACAAACGTGTCGAGATGATGTTTTTTAGCATCTGTAAATTGATTTTCTCTGATCCCCCAGGTACCTATTGGGAAAAAGTCTGGATAGGCTCTTCTGTGACTGTAGATAGTCGAGGTGTCTCCATCTCGTTGAAGGGTTGCTTTGATGATACAATAATTGCCCGGGCTAATGTTTTCTTGAAGTCTGATATCAGCAATAATATGGCTACCCGCATTCAGCTGATTTGAAGTAATCTCAAGCTCCTGGACCTGATAACCTTCAATCATGATATCACTAACAACAAAATCTTCATATCCATCATTTTTCAGGTGGACGGTGGCTTGATTCAGGGAAGTATTGAAGACAATAGAAGATATGTAGACAGGATCCTGAGTGAGGATTCCTTCCTTCAAAGTTGCAGCACGCCATTTGCGGTTGGTGGCAGATAGAATAAATGGTTTGCCATTCGAGAATTCCCTGGTGACTCCACAGATTTCCAAGACCTGAGTTTCTTCAGGTCCTATGATCTTAGCTGACCACCGATCCCAGAGTACCTTGTTTGAGATTTTAAAATTACCACTTTCCAATCCATTTAACTGCCAATCACGCATCGAAACAGTTTCCTCAGAATGATTAGTCAAATAAATATAAACCATCCCACCCAGGTTTCTTCGCTCATTTTCATACTCCTTCAAGGCCTCCTCTTCGCAAGTCGCCGGCCTGTAGGAAACATAGCTTACCTTTATGGGAAATGACTTAGCTCTTTCCCTTAAATAGGCCAGCTTTTTGGCAAAACCATTAGGAAGCTCCGGAATGGTGTCTTCTAGATCATTAGCTAAAAAGTCGGGTACAGCCGACAGAAGGCCAGGTAATATTAATATCATTAAAAAAGTTAACCTGAGAACCTTATGTTTCATCCTTGCAAGATTAGATAAGTCCTTAAAATCGTTTATACAATATCAGAGAAGTATTGAGTTGAAATCCTTAAATAAAATTAAAAGACCAGACATTGCATAGGATTTTGTAAATTTTCGAGGAAAACGAACTATATCGGGCAAAACTTTAGTTATCCTAAGAATAATTTAAAATGTATAGAATTTATCTTTTGTCCATTGGTTTTGTGTCAACATTTTTCGTAATTAAGTATTTATGCATTGGTTTTATTACCAATCCCACTAAAACTATGATGACCCTTCTTTAGAAATTTATCTCTTCATTGATATAAAAGGTTTTATTTACTCCCAATTCTTTTGCTACTTCGGCAACTGTTTTTTGAGATCCTATGAGTTCTACTGCTACACTTACGCGCTTGGCCCAATCATCACTACAGTACTTTGTGACCATGGTTTTGGCCGTAATTTCTTTATCACGATTTTGGCCAATTCGTTGTATTCTAATATTTGAACTCATTTTAGTTGCTTTAAGTAGCAAAGTGTTGCTATATGTTGCAGAATATTGCAATGTAAAAATAGCTTGAATCCAAGTTTTGTACCTCATTTCTAGAGGTACAAATAGGGTACAAAACACTAATAAAAATGCTATATATTCCCATAATAAACCATAAATATATTAACCTTAGTTGTTCATTTTTAATGGTTTATAAGGATCACTCACCCATTATAAAGGTTCCTACTTGCCGATACAAAATTTATTTAAACCTGTAAATCAACACGTTACAACTTCGAGGTACAAATGAGGTACAAAAATGATTAATAAATATCACGGTTCAAGGTTCTGTATGTAGCAAGATAAACTCCTTCCGTAGTCCATATTTGGGATAAATATATTTATAATTTAATAATAGTGTAATTATGTCGATTCTATTCGACATATATTAACTATATTTGTCGTGTTAAATCGACAGAAATATGGATACACTATTCGAGTTTCAGGAAAATATCATACGCTCAGTAAAAAATGACTTAAGAAGATATTTACATAAGCAGATTGATTGGAGACAGCGAATGGTTGGCATTAAAGGTCCTCGGGGGGCTGGAAAAACTACATTGATGCTACAGTATCTGAAATACGATTTGGGATTGCCATCAACTGCCCTGTACATCACCACTGATCACACTTGGTTTTACAATCACACTTTATTGGATACTGCTAATGATTGGTATAAGCAGGGTGGAAAAATATTGTTTATTGATGAAGTGCATAAGTATCAAAATTGGTCGATCGAGTTGAAGAATATTTACGATGGACTACCAGATATGCAAATTGTTTTTTCTGCTTCTTCTGCATTGGATATATATAGGGGCGAGGCTGATTTGAGTAGAAGAGCTGTAAGTTATATGCTGGCAGGATTGTCATTTCGAGAATTTTTACAATTTATTTATGGGACAAGTTTTGAGGCGATTAGAATTGAAGATATTATTAACAACCACCGTGGATTAAGCCGGATGATCACTGAAGGATTTCGACCATTGCCGGCATTTCGTAAGTATTTAAAAATTGGTTATTTGCCCATTATTATTGAAGGGGAAGATTCTTATAAGATGAAACTTAATCAGGTAATTAATACAATTGTAGAAACTGATTTGGCATATATTGCTTCATATAATTCAGGGACTGCGAACAAGGTTAAAAGACTATTGGGCGTAATTGCTGAGTCTTCTCCTTTTAAACCAAATATTGCCGCGCTTGCTAGAAAATTGGAGTTAAGTCGCGACAGCGTCTATCAATATATCTATCAATTAAGAGATGCCAGGTTGCTGAATACATTAAGTTTAGAAGGTAAAGGAGTCTCAACTTTACAGAAACCCGATAAAATTTATTTGGAAAATACAAACCTTGCCTTTGCACTTAAAGAAAGGCCTGATATTGGAAATATCAGGGAAACATTTGTGTTGAATCAATTGCTCAATGCAAGTATTGGGGTCGATTCTGCAAACACAGGAGATTTCACTATTGATGAGTTAACTATAGAAGTTGGAGGTAAAAGTAAAAATTCTTCTCAGGTAAAACATTTGGATAATTATTTGATTGCATCTGATGATATTGAAACAGGAGGCGAGAATAAAGTTCCAATCTGGTTATTTGGTTTTTTGTATTAGGTTGCAAAATCCAGTTTCATTGAGTAGGCAACACCGGACACTTTGACCACCCAGTAAATTTTGGTATATACTTTTAAAGCATAAAGCAGAATTAATTGAATTTCAAAAACTTAAAAAGAAACAAAAGCCGGCAAAGGGTGGTCAGCCAAAATCGGCATCCATGGTCAAATTATACCGGTCAGGGGTGGTCAATGATGCCGGTTTTCCACCCTACGGCCGCAGGGATTCTTTGAACTAATCTTTGTTGCTTTATGTAGCAAGGCGTTGCTATATGTTTCTTAATGTTGCAATACAAAATGAGATAAATCCTAGTTTTGTACCTCATTTCTTAAGGTACAAATAAGGCACAAAACACCCATAAAAATGCCTTATTATTCCATAACAAACTAAGACATAAAAATGTAAATTACTCATTATGAGGTACTTAACAGCGTAATGAAGGCTCCTATTTGCCAATACAAAATTTATTCAAGCCTGTAAATCAACACTTTACAATTTCGAGGTACAAATGGGGTACAAAATTACAATAAATAGTGAAGTCTGAATATCTTATTTAAATCACAGGTTATCAACATCATAATGAATATAAATGGGTAATTTGGTTTTAAATCAAATATCAGGATAAAATACATCATAATGGGTAATTTACTGGATTCAGCTTTACTTTGTGACAAATCCTGATATAATTAACCTTTACTTTGATACTTATTAATTGTATATTTACCCTTACTTTATTACAAAGCAGTTCCTGCAATTCGTTATGGTAGTATTTAATCGGGCAGTAAAGCAGTATTTAGAGGAGTGGAAAGTGAGTACACGGCGAAAACCGTTGATCTTACGAGGTGCCAGACAGGTAGGAAAAACTACGCTGGTCAAACAGTTTGCCCTATCATATAAATATGCCATTTTATTGAATCTGGAAAAAGCCAGCGATGCAGTTTATTTCCGGGACTTCAATCAGGTCAAAACCGTTTTAGAATCTCTTTTTTTATCAAACAATATTTCGATTAATGCCCTTGGAGAAACTTTATTGTTTATTGACGAAATTCAGGAAGTACCCAATGCGATTCAAATGCTACGCTATTTTTACGAAGAGTTCCCGGAATTGCATGTTATCGCGGCAGGATCATTGCTGGAATTTGCGATGCGAAGGGTTAAAAGCTTCCCTGTCGGCCGGGTGGAATACGTGTATTTACATCCTTTGAATTTTGTGGAATATTTGGAGGCCATCGGGCATCAGGCTGCCTTAGAACAATTGAATAATCTTCCAATTAAGTCATTCGCCCATTCGATTTTACTTGATTTGTTTAATCGCTATACCATTGTGGGAGGGATGCCTGAAGCTGTGAGTGTATCAATTGAAAAAGATAGTTTGACTGAGTTGCCTAAGGTGTATGAAAGTATCTGGAGTACTTATCAAAGCGATGTAGAAAAATATACTAAAAACAAATCGGAGAGAAAGGTCATAAAACATATCATGTCGACGGCTCATTTGTATGTGGATCAAAGGATTAAGTTTCAAAATTTCGGCAAGTCGAACTATAAGTCGCGGGAAGTGGGAGAGGCTATGCGAAATTTGGATGATGCTAAAATCATACAGCTAATCTATCCGACGACAGATGTGGAGGTTCCTGTCAAACCAGATCTTAGAAGGTCCCCACGCATGCAATTTTTAGATACTGGATTGATCAATCATGCCCTAGGAATACAAGCTGAAATGCTCGCCTTCAAGGATCTGAGTAAATCGTATAAAGGATCAATTATTCCTCATCTTATTACGCAGGAATTGATTTCATTAAACCGAATAAATTATAAGAAACCAAATTTTTGGGTCAGACAGAAAAATCAATCCTCCTCAGAAGTGGATTTGGTATTTACATATAAGGAAAAAATTATTCCAATCGAAATAAAATCTGGAGCTACTGGTACATTGAAATCATTGCATCAGTTTGTGGAGCGTAGCAATCATCCCTATGCTGTACGAATGTTTGCCGGAGCTTTTAATATCGAGGCAACTAAAACGCAAGGAGGAAAGCCTTTTTTATTGATGAATATGCCATACTACTTAGGTACAAAAATCCCGGAATACATGGATTACTTTGTGAGTAATTTTCAGTTATAATAATCTGATTTGGCCTTTGGGTTTTACTTCTCGATTGGCTTGGTAATGACACTCTTATTATATCATTGAAGACATAAACATCGCAATTCTATTCTGGGCTTTTATACCTGTTTTGAACCATCATCATTACAATGGTTCTGGCTGTATATTCTTCACTAGATGTTGTCTGAATCGTTTTGAATCATTTTCAGAATGCTAGATAAGGGACTCTGTTTGGTCTGTAATATTCCAATACAAAAATCCTTAATCCGCGTTTTGTACCTCATTTCTTGAGGTACAAATAGGGTACAAAACACCCACTAAAATGCCTTATTATTCCATAACAATTCAAAACATTAGAATATAAATTACTCATTATGAGGTATTTAACATTGCAATAAAGACACCTATTTGCCGATACAAAATTTATTTATACCTGTAAATCAACACGTTACTACTTCAAGGTACAAATGAGGTACAAATTTGATTAAGAAATATCGTTTGAAAATGAGCTAACTGAAATTCCAAGCATTCCTAACCAAATCACCAATCTATAATTTGTCAATTGGCTATCTATCAATGACCTAAGATTTTATTTGAAATCATGTGCGAAAGTCAGGAATCCAGTATTTTGCTGGCCACTGGTAGATCAGCAGCACGAAGCGCTACCGGCAAAATGGCTTGGAAGAGTTGAAAACAGCGATCTTGAAATATCATCGTTGAAATTATTTATAGAAAAAAGAAACTAATTGGTTACTTTTGCGATATATATATGAGGATACTCGAGCCATATAAAAACTACTTCTGGGATTTTTATAATCCATTGAAGCAGAATGTAAAGGATAAAATAGACTATGTCTTACAGATAGTAATATCTGTTCAGAGGGTCCCAACAAAGTTCTTTAAGCATCTTGAAGATGGGATTTATGAGATAAGAATTGAAGTTGGCAGCAACATCTATCGGATATTTGCCTTCTTCGATGACAATAAGCTGGTGGTATTGCTGCATGGTTTTCAGAAGAAAACTCAGAAGACACC
>Ga0209536_100013704_pt1 | contig 11679 bp, 11 predicted proteins | sample DeeMarSeWOR28_12_FD_187461 | JGI IMG/M metagenome (GOLD analysis project Ga0209536, IMG submission 187461) | Marine sediment microbial communities from White Oak River estuary, North Carolina - WOR-2-8_12 (SPAdes) (version 2) | ecosystem: Environmental > Aquatic > Marine > Intertidal zone >... | reverse complement strand
CTCCGACGACGAATTCTTTCACTCGCGGGAGACCGGCGGCACGGTGGTCTCCAGTGCTCTCGACCTGATGTATCAGGTCATACGCGAGCGTTATCCGTCGTCGGAGTGGAACATCTATGCAGCGCAGGCCTCCGACGGCGATAACTGGGACAACGACAGCCCCAAGTGCCGCGATCTGTTGATGGGCAAGATCATGCCGTACCTGCAATACTATGCTTACGTGGAAATCACGCCGGACCGGCACCAAAGCCTGTGGCATGAATACGAGAAAGTTGCCGAAAGCTATCGCAATTTCGCTATGCAGCAGATCGAGACACCCCAGGATATCTACCCGGTGTTTCGTGAATTATTCAGGAAACGCCTAACATGACGGGTAAACTGATATCAGAGGGCTCGGAGTGGACTTTCGAATTGATCGAGCGCTACGACCGCGAGATTGCGCGGATAGCCGCCGACTACAGGCTGGACACCTATCCCAACCAGATCGAAGTCATCAGTGCCGAGCAAATGATGGACGCCTATTCGTCCGTGGGTATGCCTGTCAACTACCATCACTGGTCCTTCGGCAAACAGTTCCTCGGCGTCGAGCAGCGATATAAACGGGGCCAGATGGGGCTGGCCTACGAGATCGTCATCAACTCGAACCCCTGTATCGCCTACCTGATGGAAGAAAACACCATTACCATGCAGGCCCTGGTGATAGCCCACGCCGCCTACGGGCACAACTCTTTTTTCAAGAACAATTACCTGTTCCAGACCTGGACCAACGCCGACGCCATCGTCGACTACCTGTTGTTTGCCAGAAACTACATCAGACAGTGCGAAGAGCGGTACGGCGAAGAGGAAGTGGAATTACTGCTCGACTCCTGTCATGCGCTGATGAACTACGGTGTGGATCGCTACAAGCGGCCTTCCCGCCTTTCCGCCGAGCAGGAACAGCGGCGCCAGAAGGACCGTGAAGACTATCTGCAGTCTCAGGTCAATGACCTGTGGCGCACCCTGCCGACGAAAAGAGAAACCGGGTCGAACCGCGATGAACAGCGCTTCCCGGCCGAGCCCCAGGAGAATCTGCTCTACTTCATCGAAAAGAATGCCCCCCTGTTGAAACCCTGGCAGCGCGAGATCGTACGCATCGTGCGCAAGGTCGCCCAGTATTTCTACCCGCAGCGTCAAACACAGGTCATGAACGAGGGCTGGGCCACCTTCTGGCATTACACCATACTCAACACCCTGTACGAGGAGGGTCTGGTCAGCGACGGTTTCATGATCGAGTTTCTGCAGTCACATACCAATGTCGTCGCACAACCGGGCTACGACAGCAGGTTCTACAGCGGTATCAACCCCTATGCGCTCGGTTTCGCGATGATGAGCGACCTGCGCCGCATCTGTGAGCAACCCACCGATGAGGACCGCCACTGGTTTCCCGACATCGCCGGGAGCGATTGGATCAAGACGCTGGATTTTGCCATGCGCAACTTCAAGGACGAGAGTTTTATCGCCCAGTACCTGTCACCGCGGCTGATTCGAGAGTTCAAACTGTTCTCGGTACTGGATGACGATCGCCGGGATAAACTCGAGATCTCGGCCATTCACGATGAAAAGGGCTATCGGTATATCCGCCAGTCGCTGGCCGATCAGTACAACCTCGGCAGCCGTGAGCCCGATATCCAGATCTACAACGTCAATCGTCGCGGCGATCGCTCACTGACGCTGAGGCATAACCAGTACAACCGTCGCCCCCTCGGCGAATCTGCGGAGGAGATGGTCAAGCACATTGCGCGCCTATGGGGTTTCACCGTACGCCTCGAATCCACTCTGAAGAACGACAAGGTCGAGCTCACTAACGAGTGCAAAATCGAGCATTAAGGAAGCTCTGATTAATTCGTCATTGCGAGGAACGCAGTGACGAAGCAATCTCCAAGCGACTGATTATGAACTATGAGATTGCCGCGCTTCGCTCGTTTATGCCCTCCGGGTGCAATGACCAGCTTCGTTGGATTAAGCTGAGCTTCCTCAGAACCGGTTTTCCATCAATACCTCATCGAGCGGAAGCTGCCCGGGCCTGGGCCAGGCCTCCTTGATACCCTTGCCGATGGCCACCATGAACGCAATCGTGTGGTCCTCGGGCAGATTGAGGAGCCTGCCGACAGCCTGGTAGTCAAAGCCGTCCATGGGACAGCTGTCATAGCCGAGCTCCTTGGCGAGGAGCATGATGGTCTGACCGACCAGACCGCAGGAGCGCATGCCCTCATCGCGTTCGATGTCGGGCTTGTCGCGGTAGTATTCGTCCAGTGCCGGCAACAAAAAGTCCTGCACTTCCTGTGGCGCATTGCGCCAATAGCGCTCGGGTTTACGGCACCAGGCCTTGTTGTCGAAGCACAGCACCAGTAACTCCGAGGCATCCGTGACCTGGGCCTGATCCCAGGCGACTGCCCGGATCGCCTTACGCTGCTCCGGGTCGGTGACGCGCACAAAACGCCAGTTCTGAATGTTGAAGGCCGTCGGCGTCAGGATGGCATTTTCCATCAAGGTGCGAAACGTCTCTTCCGGCATTTTGTGCTCCGGGTCGTACCACTTAACCGCGCGTCGCGCGCGAACTGCATCGGTCACTTGCATCGTTGTCTCCCTAAGTTCGTTGACAGGCACACCAGTTTTGGCGCGCAATTCACTCGTCGAAACCGTCATGCCCCTTGCTGCGATCAGTTTTGCTATAATAACCAACTTGGCAGAAAAAGACTTCTGTGTCATGAGCAGCAATAACATCTATCGGATCGTTTTTTATAATCAGGGCAACGTGTATGAAATCTATGCACGCAAGGTCGAACAGAGCAACATGTATGCCTTCATCGAAGTAGAAGACATCATATTTGGCGAACGTTCCAAGCTGCTCATCGATCCATCCGAAGAAAAACTCAAGAACGAATTCAGCGGCGTAAAACGCACACATATCCCCATTCAGGCCGTCATGCGCATCGATGAAGTCGAACAGGCCGGCCAGAACAAGATCGTGTCCGACGCAGACGGTAGTGCCAATATCACGCCGTTTCCGATTTCCATGCCGCCGGGGCATAAAGGCGACAGCTCGTGATCGGATCGCCCGTGCCGGAACCCACCGGCTGATCTGGCGGCCGGTTGCCACCAAGGCAGACAAACACATGACGCCACAAGCCCGTTTTACCGTCGGACAGGTCGTACACCACCTCAAATTCGACTATCGTGGTGTCATCGTCGATGTCGATGCCGAATACAGTGGCAGCGAGGCATGGTACCAACAGGTCGCTGTCAGTCGTCCGCCGAAGGATAAACCCTGGTATCGGATACTCGTGGATGGTGCCGATCACATGACCTACGTGGCTGAGCGCCACCTGGAGGCCGACGAATCCTGCCAGCCGATCAGACATCCGGACGTCGATGACTTTTTCAAAAGCTTTGAAAACTGCGCCTACCGTCCGCAGCGCAGAAACAACTAGCGCGCCGCTGGCAAACCTCAGTCGCCGGTTTCGGCGTAGCCGATGCTCGCAACCAGCCTGTCGAGGAATGCAGCCTGTCCGCTGGCAATTTTGAGCCTCGCCTCAACCAGCCCGAACCAGGCCGCGCTATCCATCTCCGGAAACTCCCTGATCTGCCCGGAGTGCCTCGGCCACTCCATCTGAAAACTGTTGCTCACCATCTTGGTAACGTCAATATCATGCTCAAGCGCCCAGGCGTGCACGATTTTTCCGCTCCTCAGCCGCACTTTTCCCAGGCCAATAAAATCCCCGTCCACGGCAAAGCCGGTTTCTTCGGCAAACTCTCTCTTGGCCGTCTCGAGGAGACTTTCGTTGTTTTCGCTCAGGCCCTTGGGTATCGACCAGACACCCTCGTCCTTGTTCTCGAAAAAAGGTCCACCGGGGTGAGCGAGCAGCACCTCGAGCGCGTTACCGGAGAAGCGGAAAAGCAGAATGCCGGCGCTGTGTACACTCATCGTCGCTTCCGGGAGCCGTGCATCAATCTATGCGCGCGCGGCTGAACGCGGCTCGGGCGCCTGGCGGTAAGCTTGAAAGCTGTATGTAGTACTCATGACATCCGGACAACTCAGCCTCTTCCCACGCTCCAGAAGACGGAATCTGTGAACGCGATTCCCGTGCGGAATATCGACCGCTGATTCTCACATAGTGGCGGCCAGCATAGCATCAAGCAAGCAACAGGGGCAGGAAAGTTACAGCGTATTTTTCCGAGTGGGAAACAGAGGCACAGTAACGTCGGCAGCAGGCCTTTCGTCACCCGACCAGGCCGGCTAATGCTGATGCAAGCAAAGAGATGGCGGAAAACCAGACGTGGCAACACCGCCGTCGCTGCGAACGAAGCTGAAGCAGCATCGGCAAGCCTACGGGATCAGCGATCCTCGGAACCGAGGTCTCTGATGACTTCGCTGCGCAGCTTGCTCAGCGAACGCTTGTCTATGACCTCTATACACTTGTCGGCAGCGCTGCCAAGGTAATAGCTGGCCGCTGTCACCGACAGAGGCTTCGGCGGCAGGGGTCTCTCGTGGCCGATGTTTTCGAGCCGATCGGCCAGCGGTGGCACGGCACTCTTGCGCACCTCCTTGCCACTCTTGATGCGCCTTACTGTCGCCTCGATGTCCTCTTTGGGAAGACCGCCTGCGAACAGTTTCGCCATGCCCGCATGCGGAGGCGTTTTGGATGTCGCGGATTGCTTGGCCGACTGAAGGACCTGCGGCCAGTAGCTGCGAGTGAGGTAGGTGTCCGTCAAAACCTGACAGGTGATACTGCGTGCCGTATCCCGATCATTCACGGCCTGCAGCGCATAGCGGTCCGCTTCAAGTTCGCTGTCACGTGCGAGGCCTACCGAGAACGACCGGTATCGCGGCACATAGGATTGGAAAAAGGCGCACACCGGTTTAGCGAGCGGCGACCGCTGACCGTGACAGCAACTGAGATAATGCCCCCACATGTCTCTGAGAAAATAGAGCCAGCTTTGCACTCGACTGTGTTTGCCGGCGAGTTGCCCGACCCGCCTGGCCAGCAGCACATGAACATCCAGGGGCGACATGGTGAGCAGCACAGGCAGGCCGATTACCAGGGTCCGCGTCGTCGAGAAGGCAAAGCCGTTACGCGGTGTCTTGATCAGGCGCACGTCGAAACGGTCTCGCAGCACCACGCGGTCTATGCGCGGCTGCCCGTAAGTCTCGCAGAGCTCCCGCAACAATCCGAACAGCCGCGGAAAACCCTCCCGCGTCAGCTCCAGGCCGGAGGGTAAGGAAAAGCGCAGGGTGAAGATGCTGTAGGTCATGACGGCGCTGACCACCAGTAATATCAGCTGCAGCGCGACATAGAACCACTGTTCTGTGGTGCTTGCCGACGGCAGCGAATAAAACAGCGACACCGGCATGATCGCCAACAAGGCGGGGAACAGGAGGAGAAACAGGTAGCCCGCGGCTCCGAACAGTACCGTCAGGGTCAGGTAGATGCGCGTCTGGCGATGGGACAGGCTCAGGGCACCCTGTCGACTGAAGGGCTTGAAGAACTCGTCCAGTAACGCCAGTTTGTTACGTAGCTCCACAAACATCGACTCTTGACCCTCGCTATACAGCCCAACTCCACTGGTTATCGGCCGCTACAGAAAAAACCGAACCACGGCTTGAGCCGTGCCCCGGATGGAGACAGCGCCCAGCAGTCGCAGGCGGGCGTTTCCAAAAACTATATACATATCATAACGTTGAAAACTGCCGGACATGGGCGACTGCGCCAACTCGCACACCGCCCCGGTGCCGGTTGCAGCCTGTCAAGACGCTCGATAGACTCGCTGGAAAGCACCATGGACTCTACTGATACACAATGGGCAGCATGAAGCAGTCAATCCTCGTTCTATGGCCCCTGATTCTCGTCCTGTTGCTGAGCGGTGCTGAATGCACCGACAGCGAGGTCAGTACCCAGGTCGACTCGGATGAAAAGATCGCTGACAGCGAGGGCGGTTTTGACGGCGACCTCGACGACGGCGATCAGTTCGGCAGCGCCATCGCCAGTCTCGGCGATCTCGAGAGCGACGGCGTCGTCGACCTGGCCGTTGGCGCACCCTTCGACGATGACAACGGCAATAACCGTGGCGCAGTCTGGATTCTGTTCATGGATTCTGATGGCCGCGTCGACCTGGAACGGAAGATCTCGGACGACGAAGGTGGTTTTCTGGGCCTGCTCGAAAACGATGATGAATTCGGCAGCGCGATCGCCAATATTGGCGACCTCAACAACGACGGCGTTGTGGATCTGGCGGTAGGGGCCCCAGGGGATGACGACGGCGGTGACAATCAGGGTGCCGTGTGGATCCTGTTCCTCGACGCGCTGGGCACGGTGTCGCAGAGTCAGAAGATTTCAGAACGGGCTGGCGGATTTGCCGGCAACCTCAGCGGAGATGATAAATTCGGCGGCGCAGTGGCAAATATCGGCGACCTGGATCTCGACGGTGTCACCGATCTGGCCGTCGGCAGTCAATATGACGATGACGGTGGCAACGACAAGGGTGCGGTGTGGATACTGTTCATGAACATCGACGGCACCGTCAAGGCTCAGCAGAAGATTTCCGACAGTGTCGGCAACCTCGACGGCAACCTGGACAGCGACGACCGCTTCGGCAGCGCCGTCGCAGGGATCGGTGATCTCAACGGCGACGGCGTACCGGATCTGGCTGTCGGGGCGAATCAGGACAGCGACGGTGGCTCGAATCGGGGCGCCGTGTGGATCCTGTTTATGAACACGGACGGCACGGTGGACTCCAGCGAGAAGATCTCGCAGACCAAGGGCAAGTTCAATGGCGACCTGAATGATGGCGACCGCTTTGGCAGCGCCATCGCCGACATCGGCGATCTCGACGGCGACGGTGTCGTCGACCTTGCTGTGGGAGCGCCGCAGGACGATGACGGCGGTCAGGACCGTGGCGCAGTCTGGATCCTGTTCATGGACAGCGACGGCAGCGTGCAATCGGAGACGAAATTATCCAGCGACGATAACTTCGATGGCAATCTCAGCGACGGGGACCAGTTCGGCAGCGCCATCGCCGATATCGGAGACCTCGATGGCGATGGCAACACCGATCTCAGCGTGGGCGCTCCGCTGGACAATGAAGGCGGAACCGACCGCGGTGCCGTCTGGGTGCTGTTCCTGGAGCGCGCGGAAACAGACCTCAATCTCTTCGGACAGTAAGAGCGCGGCGCCACTGCCGTACACATTATCGACTCCGAGTCCCCGTTGTGCGCAATTAACCCTAAGGTTCGCAATTTCAGCAGGCGCACATGTGCTCGGCAAGTTCGCGACTGTTACGCACACAATCGTTCATGGCGATTCCCCGATAGGCGTTGCAGTTGAGGTGCAGTCCCGGATAGGCAGCAACACGGGCGAACAGTTCCTGCATCGCCCGCAGGTGACCCACAGGGTAATTGGGAATGCCGCGTTCCCAGCGCCGCACAAAACTGACATCCGGCTCGGCGTCGACGCCCATGGTCAGCCGGACACCCTCGCGTGCCGTAGCGATAAGCCCGGCCTCGCCCTGCTGCACCAGTTCCGGATTACGCTGACCACCGATCATCACCCGCAGGGAGCCGGCACCCGCGGGCGCCCGGTCGGAAAAGATGCTGCTGTCCCAGAGCACGCCAAGGATAGGCAAGCCGGCGGCCGTAGTGGTGAGCAGACCGAAGCCGTCCAGGGGCTGGTCCAGTTGCCGGTAGCCGAACCCGACCACGGCGATGGGCGAGTACTCGATCGCCGCCAGTTTGACAGCCAGTTCCCTATCCAGGCCCTCCAACATGCCCGCCGCGGCCGGTGCCGTCGCCGCCACCGCCACCTGGTCGACGGCATCCTCGCCCGACGCCGTGAGTACCCGGTAACCATCGCCGCCCGGCACAATCTCAGTGACCGGCGTACCGAGGCGCCAGTCGGCGCGCAGCACACCCTGCAGGTGACTGATGAAACTGCCCACACCCTGTTTGAAACTCATCAGCGTGCCCCCGGGCCCCGCCTGACGCTTGCGACGCGCGATCATGCCTCTGAACAGACCACCGTGGTCCCGCTCGAGACTGACCACCAACGGGAAGGCGGCATTCACCGACACCCTGTCAGGCGTGGTGGCGTAAATCCCCGCCGTCATGGCGTCGAGAAAGATGTCGGTAAAGGCCTTGCCCACACGCCGGTAGCCGAAACTCTGCAAGGTTTCATCGCTGTCGTCACGTTTCGGCGAAACGAATACCTCGGCGGCAACGCGCAGCTTCTCTGGCAGGCTGAGGAGTTTTGAACGCACAAAGGCTGGCGGGGTCTCCGGCAGGCGATGCAGGCGGTCGGTGAAAATGTAGCGCTTGCGCGCCAGGTCCGAGCTGGGCAGCAACAGGTGTTCGGCATCGGCGTCTCGCACCAGTTGCAGGCTGTCGGGCTTGTTGGTGAGAAACCCGTTGCCACCGGCCTCGAAATAAAAACCGTCGCGCTGGACGGTGCACATGGTGCCGCCCGGCACGGGGTTGGCGTCATAGATCACCAGCTCCCAGTCGGGGCGCTTGCGTTGCAGATAAAACGCGGTGGCCAGACCGCTGATGCCGGCGCCGACGATGGCGATGCGCATGGTGGTTCTCCGCTGTCTGTGAGCCAGCCTCTGACGATCGAACCCGGATCGACCGGTCCAGTGAAAGAACAGCCCTGAGCCGCTTTGGCTCAGAGCGTTGCTGAAGATCATACTATGGCAGTTCGAACGGTGCCGCCCAACCGGCCTGTCGGGGATGACAACAGAAATCATTGAGATAATAGTGGTGTTGGAAACCCGCTGGCGCGGGTGCGGAGCTTCGCCTACCCTTGTACTAGGGCCTGTTCACAGCACCTGGTTTCGGCTCTTCCGCCAACTACAAAGGTCGGGTTCATGCGACAGATCAGAGCGTTACTGATTGTCAGTCTGGCGACCCTGGTGCTGACCGGGGGCGGCCGAAGCCTGTATGCGCTGCCCGCTCCGGCATCGATACCCGCTGCCGTCGCCGCTACGCCCGAGGACGAACCTGCCGCCGGCATGTTCCTGGTTGCCCAGCGCGGTCTGCACGACCCCTATTTCGGTCAGACCGTCGTCCTGCTGCTGCAGCACGGCGCCAGCGGCAGTCTCGGCCTCATCGTCAATCGCAGGTTCAATATGCAGCTGTCGGATGCGGTCACCGATATCGACGAAGCGGAAGCCAGCAAACACGCGCTGTTTTTCGGCGGTCCCCTGGGCACTCACCGGATATTCATGCTGATGCGAAACGGCGACGCCGACGGCGAGGCGCATCAGATCACAGCCGACGTCTACTTCAGTGCCCATCGCGACGTGCTCGAGCAGGCGCTCCACCGCAAAACGCCTGACACCGAGATGCGCCTTTTCCTCGGCTATTCCAGCTGGTCCGCGGGCCAGCTCGACCGGGAGCTCGAGCGCGGCAGCTGGCATCTGGCAGCGGGCGATCCCAAGGCGATCTTCGACGCCGCCAGTGGCAGCCTGTGGGAGCGCCTGATTGAAATACTGGAACCCAGCGGCATCGAGGTAAAATTGGGCCCGGCGCAAGGTCATCTCAGCAGCGAAACAGGGTTACCGGCCGCTGAGCCATTTCTTGTCTCGACGCAGCGGTAAAGAATTCGCGCCCTGGTGACGAAAAAGACACCGTATCCATTTGCAATTCCAGCACAACTGGGTCAAAGTTCAACACAAAATTATTTCCTGGCGCTTTGTCTATGAAAAATCTGATCTTTGCCTGCTCTCTGACGACCGCCCTGTGGGCAGGAACCGCGCTCACAGAGGAAAAGCCGCTACAGCTCGCCAAGCTGGAACCGGACGCTCAGTCGCAACATTCCGCGGCATCCGAACTCTGGCAGGCACTGAACCCCAAGAAGCTGAAACTGCGCTCAGCCGCCGCGCTGGTGGTGGATCAGAGCGGCAATGTGGTTTACGCGAAGGAGGTCGGCGAAGCCCGCCCCATCGCCTCCATCACCAAGCTGATGACGTCGATGGTCATCCTCGATAGCTCGCTCGATCTACAGGAGCGCATCACTATCACCAAGGAAGACCGGGACCTGTTGCGGCTCACTGGCTCGCGTCTCAAATACGGTGCGACCCTGACCCGCGAAGAACTGGTCCGCCTGGCGCTGATGGCATCCGAGAATCGCGCCTCCAACGCCCTGGCCCGCACCTACCCTGGCGGCAAACAGGCTTTTGTAGAGGCCATGAACGACAAAGCCAGGGCACTGACCATGAACAACAGTCATTTCGCCGACCCCGCCGGTCTGGATGCAGGCAACATCGCCTCACCGGGGGATATCGTCAAAATGGTGCGCGCCGCCTGGACCTATCCTCTGATCCGTGAGGCCTCCACCACCCGCAGCATCGCTGTGCGTCCCTACAAAGGGCGCGGTGAACTCAAGTTCGGCAATACCAACCGTCTGCTGAGAAACAAGACCTGGGACATTCAGCTGAGCAAAACCGGTTACATCAACGAGGCCGGACGCTGTCTGGTCATGCAGGCAGAAATTGCCGATCAACCCCTCGTCATTGTCCTGCTCAACTCCTTCGGCAAGCTCACTCCCTACGGTGACTCCAACCGAATTCGCAAGTGGATTCAGCAGGCAACAGAGGGCTGACAGCTAGCTGTAGCCGAGGCAAGCAGCGTACAGGGCCTCAACGGACTCGCGATCCCCGGCGAATGAGCACCGCCGGCAGCGCATGTGCTCGAAGTATTTCCCGCTTTCCCGCTGTCCGCTGTCCGTGGTCGCCAGCCACGCGGGAGTCATCGCGCCCTGGGCTGGGGATTCGTGGCCACCGAATCCGAGGTCGTTACTCAGACGGGAGTTGACATCTCCCGGATGACAGGCGTTGACAGCCACCCCGCGAGCCCGCAGACGTGCGGCGAAAGCGACCGTCAACATACGGTCCGCCTGCTTGGACTGCCGGTAGGCCGTGTTGTTGTCGTACCGCCGGCGCCTGAATTCGAGATCATCGAGGTCCAGGTCTCCGGCCCAATAGCTGGCGACGTTCACCACCCGCGAGGGTGCCCCCGCTTCCAGCTGATCGGTGAAGGCCTGGATCATCCAGAAATAGCCCAGTACGTTGGTCGCCAACTGCCGCTCGATGCCTGCGCGCGTCTCCTCACGCCGGCGCGGTGCCACGGCTGCAGTATTGATCACAACCTGAACCGCTTCCTGTCTGCGCCCGGCCAGGGCGAATATGGAGTCCCGGCTGGATAGATCGACGAGTTCATAGCTCACATGGGGATTGGCCGAATGGCGCTGAATGTCGCGCACGGCTTGCTCGGCGCGGCCGCGGTCACGACATAGCAGCACCAGCTCGTATTGCGGTTGCCTCGCGATCTGCAGCGCAATGGCGCTGCCGATGGCGCCGCTTGCGCCACTGAGCAACACCAGGCTACGCACGGGATCTCTTGAGTTCATGGAATCAGAACCAGTTTACCGACAGTCTGTCCGGATTCCAGCGCGCGGTGCGCCTGCGCGACCCGGTCCAGGGAATAGCTGCGGGTTGCCAGCGGCTTAATCCTGTCGTCCTCCAGCCAGCCTATCAGCTGATCCATGGAGAGTTTCAGAAGCGCCGAGCGGTCGAACAGAAAACTGAGGTTGAAACCGAGCACACTCCGGTTCCGTGTCGTCAGGCTGAAGGGGCTGAAACAGGGTGTAC
>Ga0209536_100013703_pt1 | contig 11679 bp, 8 predicted proteins | sample DeeMarSeWOR28_12_FD_187461 | JGI IMG/M metagenome (GOLD analysis project Ga0209536, IMG submission 187461) | Marine sediment microbial communities from White Oak River estuary, North Carolina - WOR-2-8_12 (SPAdes) (version 2) | ecosystem: Environmental > Aquatic > Marine > Intertidal zone >... | reverse complement strand
GTACCCCGTCCCGACTCCCGACGACGGGGTCCTACTCTACGGACTCTACGAGGAGAATCCCGAGGGACAGATTGCCTTCCACATCTTGCGTTATCAGCTTCAGACAGGAGACACCACCGTTCTATTCCAAACACCATTTGGTGCATGGGACCAGATCCCTGGGGGATCGGTCTCCCCGGACGGTCGGACCATCGCGTTCGGATACGCGCCCGTGACCGGAGGGCCTCAAGCCAAGAGCTTGGTGCTGCTGCCTGTCTCAGGCGAAGATCCACGGGAGCTTCCCATCGCAGGGGTGATGATGCCCACTTGGATGCCGGACGGTCGGGCACTGCTGTTCCAGCGGTACGTGGGAGAGGGCTCAAATTATTGGTACGGTAGAGCAGCACCGGTCTGGGAAGCGTGGTACGTGGATTTGGCAGATGGAGAGCCGCATCCCATTGGTCTCACAACACACACACACGAGCCAGGCCTAGAGATCCATCCGGACGGTCGCAGGATTGCCTAAACCGATGGCACGCAAGGCGCCGAGCTCTGGGTGATGGAGAACTTCCTGCCAACAGCCGCGTCGCGGAGGTAGTCGGAGCGGCGTTAGAGTAAAGCGTGCAGATTGGACACCCGATGTTCAATCTGCACGCTCGGGTCCACCGTCAAGTGGTTTGTTCAAGTGGCCCAATCGGCCAACTCTCAGCGCCGAACGGGTTCCGGAATCTCCCCTAGCTCCACCTTCCAGATAGAACCACCTAGCTGAGTCTCACTGGAGTACACCACATACCGACCGTCAGGCGACAGCCGGAAATTCCAGACGTCGTGCGGATCATCCGCAGTCAGGGCGACGGGAGCCACGTGCGGATCCAGCGAGATGAGCCAGACGTTGGTGTCCATAATGCCTTCAGCTCCCATGCCAAGCACCAGGAAGCCGCTCTCGTCCGGCAGCCACTTGGTGAGGAACCACCACCTGGGCCCGGATTCCGGCGAGAGGACGCGTGGTTCTCCTGCGAGCGAACCCGATGCATCGAACTCTACTACCAATACATCAGTGTGCGTGGCACCCGGCGGCATGTACGGCAGTACCAGCAGTCTGCCTGATGGTGAGAATACAGGATGCCACATTCCCCTCAGCGCAATGCGCCCTTCTTTCACCAGTACCCGGCGCGCAGCCGTGTCGCCGCGCTCCCCCACGTAGAGGATTGTCGAGTCCCCTGCCCGATACGTGAATGCAATACGATCACCATGTACTGCCGAGCCGCCCTCCGGCTCCTGCCCGATCGAGACCTTCCACAGAAGCCGCGGTGACCCGTCCGGCGTCACAGACTTGAGTTCCAGCTCGTCCCCCGTCCTCTCCACGAACAGGACCTCTCTCGCATCCTGCAGCCAGGCACGGCTCTCGGTGCCCTTCACGATCGAGCGCGAGATCTCCCGTGCTTCCCCCGTCTCGAGGTTCATGATGGACAGAACAGACCTCGCTGTCTGCTCGTCTTCCGCCACGTACGCGACGTGCATGCCGTCTTCTAGGACCCTGGGGTAGTCGTACACGTGAGACGGAAGCGGTGCCTGCCGCATCGCTCCCCCGTCGATGGGAGCAAGCATATATACCTGCTGCCCGTTGAGGGTCGTTCGGAAGAAGATCTCCTCGCCACCTGCCGCCCACCCGAGCGGTACTTCATAGGCGCGCGATTCCGTCAGCTGACGTGGGGGACCACCGGCCACCGGCATCACGCGCAGCGGCGCCACCGTGTTCTGCATGCCGGCAAGCATGTCCAACCGATAGGAAGCAAAGCCGACAAGGGACATTCTCTCCGGTAGCTCAAAGCGCGCGCTGAGCTCCCCGTCGATCATACGGATCTCCCAAACATCCTCCCCGCGCCGAGCGAAGTATCGTGCACCCGGTGCGATCTCAGGGGGATTACCATGCAGCCACGAGGTCAGAATCCGCGTCTCCCCTCCACGCACCGATACACCGAAGACTGTCGTCAATGCGGAGTCCCCTTCACCGACGGGCGCCGAGAAGTAGACGCTGTCTCCGTTGGGCGTCCACGTGGGGTCGACGAAGCGCTCTCTCACGGCGAGAGTACGCGCTGCCCCCCCGGTTGCAGGAACGACCTGGAGCGCCATGCCGCCGGCTTCGCGTCCCCAGGCTGGAAGGGATCTGTCGCTCGCGGGGGTGCTGTAGACGATCCAGCGCCCATCGGGTGAAATGTCGAATCCCCAGTTGTCCGCTTGCTCCAGCGTTATCTGTCTCGGCGGTCCCAACGGTCGGCCGGACACGGTATCGATGGCAAGGACAGCAATGAACGCTGCCTCCTGCTCTGGTCCCGCGAACCGCGTGGAGCGGAAAGCAATCCGATCACCGCGTGGGAACCACAGGGGAGCACCGTCAAAGTACCTGCCATCAGTGAGGCGGTGCGCTTCACCGCTCTCGACATCGGCAAGCCAGAGGTTCACTCGATCGGCGCCTTCGAAGTTCGCAAACACCATCCATCGTCCATCAGGAGACAGGGCAGCACCGAAATCCCGACGGAAGTTGAGCGAGTCGGATCCGTAGAGTCGCGTGAGCGTCGGCTCGATCGTGGGCACATCCTGCGATTCCTGCGCTCGCAGTGCCGCCACTCCCGCGATCAAGACTATTGCCGTAGCGAGCCATTCTCTGTGCACGAGGGCCTTCATCATTCCACTCCGTTTCAAACACTGCTTGCGATGAACACGCCGGTCACGTTTGTGGTTACCGGCCTTCGGGAAGGGCAAGCCCGGTGCCAGCGAACGAGCCGTCCGCAATCCGTTGGAATTCACTGGATTGGGCCTTGCTGCGAGCGAGTGTGTCAGCGGAAGGTGGCATCGATTCGATGCCAGGTGGTAACGGCTCGTTACTGCGGGATGGCCAACCCGTGCTTCTCGATGATGCGATCCAACCGCGGCCGGGAGATGCCGAGGATCCGCGCCGCCTGGCGCTTGTTACCTTCGGAGCGCTGCAAGATACGCTGCACGTGGGCCGCCTCGGCCGCGTCGAGTGTGTCGTCTTCGGGATGCGTCGTTGTGCTTAGTGCTTCACGCGTTTCCGGCGCACCTAGTGACAGATGTTCGACACCTATCACGGGACCACGGGCCAATACCGCCGCACGCGTGAGCGCATTCTCCAGCTCTCGCACGTTACCGGGCCAGTCGTGTGACTCGAGCAGTCGCACCGCGTCCGGCGTGATCCGCGGCGTCTCCCTGTGCAGTTTCGCAGCGATCTTCACGAGCAGATGCTCGGCTAGCTGCGGGATATCACCCCGTCGCCCGCGCAATGGAGGGACGAAGACCTCGACCACCTTGAGCCGGTAATAGAGATCCTCCCTGAAGTCCCTGTTCCGCACCAACTCCTCCAGCGGCCGATGCGTAGCTGCAATCACTCGCGCCTTCGTGATGCGCGGGCGCTCGGCGCCCACCGGGTAGAACTCCTGCTGCTCCAGCACCCGCAACAGCTTCGCCTGAAGCTCGGCGCCCATGTCGCCGATCTCGTCCAGGAAGACCGTACCTTCACCCGCCAGTTCGAAGTATCCCCTGCGACTCTCGACCGCCCCGGTGAAAGCGCCGCGCACGTGACCGAACAGCTCCGACTCGAGCAGCGACTCGGTTAGAGCGGTGCAGTTCACCGCTACGAACGGTTCCTCGGCATGTGGCGAGTTGAAGTGAATAGCCCGCGCAATGCACTCCTTGCCCGTGCCGGTCTCACCTCTGATCAGCACCGTGGCCCGGTTCTCCGCCAACACACCGATCAGCTTGTAGATCTCGACCATCGCCGGGTCGTGACCCACCAGGCTGTGAAGCTCGTGCCCCTCCGACGCCTCGGCGGAGAGTCGCTGCGCGCGTCTTCGGAGAGAGCGATCGCGGAAGCAGCGCTCGAGCAATAGATCGATCTGGTCCAGGTCGAGCGGTTTCACCAGGTAGTCGTACGCGCCCGCCTGCATGGCGCTCACGGCGGTCTTCATGTCATCGAACGCCGTGATGACGATGATGTCCAGATCCGCCACCTCCGAATGCACCCGCTTCAAGAACTCGATGCCGTCCATGCCGGGCATGCGGACATCCGTGACGACGAGCCCCGGCTCGAACTGGGCGAGTCGCGACAGAGCCTCCTCAGCACTCGGAGCGGTCGCAACCTCGTATCCCGACCGACCGAGATGCTGCTCGAACGTCTCGCGAATCGAACGATCGTCGTCTACGACCAGGATGCGCTCGCTCATGCTGGCTGCTCCGAAGTGTCCAGTGGCAGCTCAACGGCAAACACCGCGCCGCGTGCGGCCCCATCAGCCTGCTCGAGTCTCAGTGTACCCTCGTGCTCCTCTACCACTTGCTGGGCGAGTGCGAGACCGAATCCGGTTCCCTCGTCCTTCGTGCTGAAGAACGGCTCGAAGATCCTCTCCCGGTGCTCCAGTGATATGCCGGGTCCGCTATCGGTCACCCTGATGCGAACCGTCCGACGTGCATTGCCACGCTCGTCGGTTGTCTCACTGACCACATGGAGCGACCCCCCGTCCGGCATTGCGTCGCAGGCGTTCAAGAACAGGTTCAGGAACACTCCCCTCAACTGCTCTACATCGCCCCGCACGATGTCGCAAGACGCTTTGAGATCGGCTCGCAGCTCGATGCCGCGCTGCTCGAGCTGCGAGCGCACCGTCTCCAGAGCCTCATTGACCGCGACGTGCATTGAGCACTGGTCCCTCCGGGTCGAAGGCGTACGCGCGATGCTCAGAACACCTCCGGCCACACGGTCCAACCGCTGTACCTCCCGGAGACAGATGCCGATTGCATTGGCATACTCCTCAGGAATGCCGCCACCTCGAACCCCACGGTCAAGTCTCTGCAAGTTGAGCTTGATCGATGTGAGTGGATTGCGGATCTCGTGCGAGAGCTGCGACGCGAACTGCCCGATCGCCGCCATGTGCCGGCTCTCCTGGATGCGCCGCAGCATGTCGCGCACCTGTTGCACCATGAGTGCGAATGCGCTCGACAGCCTTCCCACCTCATCACCACCCGGTGGTGGCAACTGAGGCTCGAAGTCACCTCGAGCGACCCGGTCGGCGGCAGAGGTGAGCACACCGAGCGAACGGGTCAGACGTCGTGTCACGATCAGAAAGGCCACCGAGATCACGGCTGCAGCGAGCAGCACGAGTAGCAGGTTGATGGATCGCGTGCGCGCAAACGGTGGCGCAAACTCGGCAACCGACGCCGAGGCGACGATCGTCCAGGGTGGCGTCGCGACAGATACAAACGATGCGACGCGGGGAGTGTTCTGTTCTTCGTAGGCGAAGTCGCCGTTCTCGTCCGACAGCACGGTCTCGTCCAGATCCCACCCATCGGGACCGAGCAAAGTCGCGAGCGGCTGCTGGAACACGGCGCGGCTGGGATGATACAGCACCCTGTTGGCCGACCGGTCGAGCACCACGGAGTATCCTGCCCGGCCGAACGACACCGAGAGTGCTTCATCGGGTAGCAGAGCGCGAGTGCGGATCGCTGCGGTGAGTGTTCCCAGTTGGCCGCCGTTGTCTGTGTCGACGATGGGTTGCTCTACAACCCAGGCATCGGACTGCTCATGTGTGGGTAGCTCGCTCGCGAGCGTCCGATCCGCGTCTGATTCGCCTAGTTCGTAGACGACCCCGCCGGCGGCGTCACGAAACTGAACCCAGCGGTACGATGCCCCAAACACCTCCCAGGCACGCCGCAGGTATTCGTCTGCGCTACGCCGCGCCGACTCCATCCGCTCAACCTCCCCAGCAACCGACGCGCGACACAGCCGCTGGGTCTCGGCGTTCTCGGCGAGCAACAGCAGGTCTGATTGGCGCAACGCGTAGCGGTCGCTCATCTCCTGCGCGGCGCGCTCGGCGATCGCAGCCGTCCGCGTCGCAACCAGGTCCTCGACGGCCCGCATCGAGCGCACGTACGTGAACACGCCGAGCGCGACAACGGGTGCCACGCCGAAGACGGCAAAGACGGCTATGAGCTTGGCGCGGAGGGACATGGTTCGTGAGCCGCTGCCATCGCAAGAGATGTTCCGGGTAAGGTTAGCATTCGGGCCGAGGCGGCGCGAGGATAGCGCCGGGCCCCAAGGATCCTACTAAAGCAGGCCCTCGGCACCATCGGTCGGCAGGCCGACGAATGAGGCGCCCGTCTCACGGGCAGAGCTGAGCCGAGGACCCGCTCTTAGCGGGATTCACTATGCCGGGTGAGGTGTGCTCAGAAAGCCCCGACGCCCGGGCTAGTAGGTGACGGGCGTAAGCCTCCTGTACCGGATGCTGCGCCACCTCGAGGGCTTGCCTGTAGGGGTTGAGGGCCCTCGCAGGGTTCTCCGAGGCGAACTCAGCTCGTTCTCCCTGCCGGACCCGGTCGCCGAATTCGCCCTGGCCGAGCAAGGCACGGGAGTCACTCGACGCCTCATCTTGTTCCCACGGAAGTGAAAGCCGTCCTTCCGCGAAGCCCGCGACCAGCGCAACCAGGGAATCATCGTACGTCCATGCGTGAAGTAGCTCCGGCCCGTCGGCGAGGGCTGTGGCCTGACGCAGAGCGATCCGGTCGAGTTGGGTGGAAAGGTCTTGCCGCAGCCGTCTGGTCACACGGCGTCGTTCCTCGTCGAAACGTGCGACACCGAGTTCCCGCTCCTGGACCACGAGAAGCAGGCCGAGGGCCAGCAGCGCGACGCACGGCAGAAGTACCGCCGCGAGGAAGAGGAAGACCTGTCGCCGGTGTGACTGAGAAGCCATGGGCCGAGGCCGCAGCGAAAGAGGCTACTCCAAATGTAAGTGTGGTCGGCCTTCGTAATGTCACGGAGTTGTCAGCATGGGACAATTGAGCGTTGGTGCGACTCCACCACGGCTGTCATGTGATGATCGGTCCCTCCGTGCGGTATTTCGGTTATGCCCATGCCGAGCGTATGTTTATCGTGGTGACCGGAAGCAGCCTTCAGGGAGTGCAATGCCGGTCACAGCCGAGTTCTCAGAGGAGTTGTACAAGAGACTCGGTCACAGAGTCGCAGACGAACTCATCGATTGGTTCAATCAGATGGACGCGACGTACCGTGCAGACCTCGAGGAACTCAACGAGCTCAACTTCGCTCGATTTGATGCCAAGTTGGAGCAGCGCATATTCGAGTTGAGGTCGGAGTTGCATCAGGAGATAGCCCGGCTCGAGACTAGGCTCGTCCGCTGGATGTTCCTGTTCTGGGTCGGCACCCTGGGAACGATGGTGGCCCTGTTCAGGTTCTGGGCCGGATAGCGCTTACCCGTCCGTGGGCGGTTCCTGCCAGACGGCAGGACTCCGGCTCTACCCATTCGGGCTCGGTCAGATCGGTTTGAACAACTCCGCGAGGTCTAGCGCGAACTCTTCCTCCACCCCCTCCGGCTTCCATCTCACCCGCTCGCGCTCCACCGTGGGGAACAGGCTCTCGGGAGTCCACACTTCCACCAGCTTCTCGTCGGGGTCGACTATCCAGTAGAGTGGAATCCCCACCTCCTGGTACAGCCGCCGCTTCGTGAAGCGATCGTGGCGCGCCGTTGTTGGACTCAGGACCTCGACGATGAGAAGCAGGGTTTGGACTTGTGACCATTCGAGCGAGCGCACCTCATTTGGGTCGGCAACGAAGATGTCCGGCTGGACGAGTACATCATCTCTCCAGGAAATGTCAGCCGGTGAGTAGAAGAGGCAGCCGACTGGATGCACCTCGAGATACCTGTCCAACTTGCTGAAGACGCGGCGGGCAACTTCCTGATGCCAGAGACGAGGCGCCGGCGTCACGAGCAGCTCACCGTGAACCGTCTCGTAGCGGTTGCCGTCGTCGGGGAGCGCGCGAACCATCTCGGCGGAGTAGTACAGCGGTGCTGCCATGCCCATAATGTCGCCTCGGCGGAATCGGGAACGCAACAAGGAATCACGTGCCACGATACGGCCAAGCGGCGAGGCTATTTGCATCGAATCAACTCATGAAGTGACAGGATAACGCGACGTCATGCCAATCTTTGCGCGTGCGAAGAAGGTGGCACCGTGCCGCCCCGCAAGCTCTCGACCGCGGGGCGGCATTTTCGGAAGTGCTAACGCTCTTCAGGCAGAAAATCGCCGATCAGCCACAACTCGGTCTCACTCGGTCTCCCGGCAGCGAAGGCGATCCGCTCACCGTCGGGGGACCAGGCAACGGAGTAGTACCCGAAGTCGTCTGACAGGCCGGTGTCGAGTTCTGTCCGCTCCCCACTGGACAGATGGTCTATCCAGATCTTCCCGCCCAACGGCACGTACACGATCCTGGTGCCGTCGGGTGACCAGTCTAGCGCCGAAAAGAATGGGAAGCGACTGCCAGTCGTAACAAGGACCTCCGAGGGGCCGCCCTGGACCGGCGCAACCTTGATGGTGTTGCGGGAGAAATACGCGATCCTGGTGCCGTCGGGCGAGAACGCGATGTTGGACACATCCACGCTATCGGCGTTGGTGGTGAGCTGCCTTATCTCGCCCCCCGAGGACGGGATCAGGTGAATGTTCCCTCCGTCATAATCGAGTTCCTCCTCCAGCCGGAGGAACGCGATCCACTGTCCGTCGGGCGACCAGCGAGGGTAGGCATCGAACACGGGCTCCGCAGTGAGCTGGGTCAGAGTCGAGCCGTCCACCGCAGCTTTCCAGATGCCAAGCTCTTCCGCCTGGGGGCCGCGATTCCTGGGCCAATGTCCTCCCATGAAAACGACTTCCCTGCCATCCGGCGAGATGTCGGGGTTCACTCCACCACGAATGCTGTCACCATCCGTGGCGATTGGCATGCTCGTGACCTCACCACCCCTGGCGGGAATGAATCCGATCCCCAATTGCGAGAGCTGCGGGTCGCCATCCCCACCCACTGACAACCCATGCAGGTAGATGCGGTCGCCGGCAGATGACCATCCCCGGGGGTCTGGACGGTATATGTGTTCCGGCGTGATGCGCACCGCCTTGCCCCCGGTAGCCGGTACGGTGTAGGCGGCGCCGGGATCTTCGGGTGTGGTCAAGAACACCCCGAGCCGATCGTCGGGTGTCCAGCCAGCCAACATGTTCCAGCTCGTGTTGGGTAACTCGATCTTGATCAAAGACGACTGCGGGTCGGCTGAGTTCACGGGTATGACCCACAGCTCCTTGCTGACGTTGTTCAGGCCGGGCTCGTAGTGGGTCGCGATGAAATCGCCGCCGGGCGACCACACGGGTGCCCTCAGCCTGCCGCTGTCGGTGCTGATGACTCCCACCGGCTCCCCGCCGGACGACGGCACCAGCCAGAGATCGCTCTTGAAGTGACCCTCTCCTCTACGGCGGGTCACAAACGCTATCCTCTCGCCATCGGGAGAGAACGCCGGAAGGAGCCCCTCCGTGCTGGTGAGCTGCCGCGACCCTCCCTCCGACACCGGCGTCGAATAGATGAAGTACTTCTGCTCATTGTCCGGACCTTCTTCCGGATCCTCCCCCAGCGCCGAGAACGCCAGTGTTCCGCCATCAGGGGAAAGACTCAGCCGCTGGCCCTGATGGAGCTGCCACCGTGGTGGCATGTGGATCACTCGAGGTTCTCCTCCGTCTACCGGGACGACATAGACGACATCCGAATCGCCGGGGCTTCGTTGCCACGAGGAATCTGGACCGTTGACCGCTATCCAACGGCCATCCCCAGACCAAGCGAGGTTCCCATAGCCGTCCCACACGCCCTCCACACCAGCGATACGCACGGGTTCTCCAGCAATCGTCGCATCCACGTTTCCGTGAACCGGTACTACCCACAGACCGTCGTCGGAGACGAACGCAAGTCTCCTCCCGTCGGGCGAGAGCACACCGTGGTCCGGTTTGCTGGCGATCTCGATCTTGGTAAACGTTGGCTCGCGGCGCAGCTCGGCCAGCTCCTGGGCGAGACTCGCGAGCCGTTCCTGAGCCATCGCGACCACATCACGTTGCTCGGGAAAGCCGTCGATGACATCACGGTACGCCTGGCGCGCTTCGATGAGGCCGAGCTTTTCGAGACACAGGCCGATGTGGAGCTGTGCCTGGGCGGCAACCACGCGGTTCTGCGGGTGCTCCTGCAGGATACTCTGGTAGACGGCGATCGCCCCCTGGAGATCGCCCTGCACCTCCTCCTGGTATAGCCCGGCCTGGTACAGCTCCTCGGCCGTCTGCTGCGCGGCGGCCTCCGCGGTCCACATCAACGCGAGGGCCAACACTAGGCCAATCAGATTCCGCGCTTTCATGATCTCGACTCCTGTTCGATGTTCCGGTACTGGCGTGAACGCGAATCTACCGGAACACCTGTCAAACTGATTGACGCCTGTGTTGCGTGAGTGTTGGGTTTGTGTTAAGCACGATCGACGAACTTGTACCCGACACCACGCACGTTGAGGATGAACTTCGGATCCGCGGGGTCGTCTTCAATCTTCTGGCGCAAGTGCACAATGTGGGCATCAACGGTGCGCGGGAATACGTCCGTATCGTCACCCCAAACCTCGTTGAGGATCACGTCGCGGCGTAGCACTTCGTTCTCATGATTGATGAATAACCGCAGCAGGGCAAACTCCTTGGCCGTGAGGTCCAGCGTCCGCCCGCCCTTTCTCGCCTCGTAAGCCTTGAAGTCCACCTCCACATCGCCGAAACGGATGCGGTCAAGCGGCGCGTTTCCCGGTTCCGCCCGCCTCAGCAGGGCTTTTACGCGTGCCAGCAGTTCGCGGCGGCTGAACGGTTTGGTGACATAGTCATCGGCGCCCAACTCGAGGCCCAGTACCTTGTCCACCTCCTGGCTCTTGGCAGTTAGCATCAGGATCGGCGTCGTATCGCCCGCTGCTCGCAGTTTCTTGCATATCTCGAGGCCGTCCAGACTTGGCAGCATGATGTCCAAGATTATGAGATCGTTTCCGCCGGTTTGGGCATGTTCGAGACCCCGAGCTCCATCCGTTGCGCCCGTCACCGTGTAGCCCTCGTGACGCAGATCGTCCTCCAAAGACATCAGGATACTCGCTTCGTCCTCAACTATGAGGATCTTCGCCATGCCGCTACTCCGTAATTGCGGGAAGCTTGATGGTGAACGTGCTGCCCTGTCCCGGCTCGCTCTCGACAGTAATGGTTCCGCGATGCGCCTGCACGATCTCCTTCACGAGTGTGAGCCCCAGGCCGCTGCCTTTGACCGATCGTGTGATTGGGTGGCTGCCGCGGTAGAAACGATCGAACACTTTGTCGATCTCGTTGTCAGGAATGCCGACTCCGGAATCCACGACGGAGATATCCACCCATCCGTCACTTGCCGAGACAGAAACGCTCACGTGCTTCGTTGTGTCACTGTATTGAATGGCGTTCTCCACCAAGTTGGAGATCGCCTGGGTAATCGCAGTCCTGTCGGCGCCCACTTGGGGCAGCGGCTCGTCTAGGTGGGCCTCCACCGTGTAACCCTCGTGCCCCACGCGCTGCTGCGTCGTGGTGATGAGATCTCGCACCAGCTCGCCAATGTCGGTGTTCTCGATTTGGAATTCCTTCCTGCCCTCCTCGATCCGGGCGAGATCGAGGATGTTGGTGACCAGCGACGAAAGGCGCGCGCTCTGCTCCACGAGCACATCGTAGTAACGCGAACGCCGCTCTTCAGACGGCACGCTGCCTGCCTGCAGCATCTCAGCCAGATGGCGGATCGAGGTGAGCGGGCTCTTGAACTCGTGCGACACGGTGGAGACGAAG